>Ga0247732_10000042_pt1 | contig 89067 bp, 85 predicted proteins | sample UWRJL163409C2_FD_180940 | JGI IMG/M metagenome (GOLD analysis project Ga0247732, IMG submission 180940) | Plant litter microbial communities from Arlington Agricultural Research Station in Wisconsin, United States - UWRJ-L163-409C-2 | ecosystem: Environmental > Terrestrial > Plant litter >... | reverse complement strand
TCGGCACCCGGACGACGTGCCGCAGCGCGGGCAGTGCCGCGCGGTCGAGTTCGGCGGTCTTGTCGGCCCCGAGGAACCGGCCCATGCCGATCAGCAGTGGCGCCGCGGTGCGGGCCAGGATGTCGGTGGCCTCGCTGGCGGTGTAGCGCGTGTTGAGGGGGACGACGACCGCGCCGGCGTACTGGACGGCCAAGCAGGCGACCACCCAGTGCCACGTGTTCGGGGACCAGATCGCCACGCGGTCCCCGGCGTTCACGCCGAGGTCGACGATGGCTGCGGCGGCCTGCCTGACCTCGGCTCTGAGGTCGGCGTAGGTCAGCGTCCGGTCGTCGGTGACCAGTGCTTCGTGATCGGAGAACTCGCCCGTGACCCGGTTCAGTTCGCCGGGAATGGTCCTCGGCTGGCTCTCCATCGAGACTCCTCTAACAAAGCAAGTGCTTGGTAGGTTAGCCTACAGGGGTGATAGAGGTCCAGGAGTTCCGGGCCGAGGTCCGGCAGTGGCTCGCCGACAATCTCGTCGGCGAATACGCCGCGCTCAAGGGGCTCGGAGGGCCGGGTCGAGAACACGAGGCGTTCGACGAACGCCGAGCGTGGAATCGGCACCTGGCCGCGGCCGGGCTGACGTGTCTCGGGTGGCCGGAAGAGCACGGCGGGCGCGGGCTGACCGTGGCGCACCGCGTCGCGTTCTACGAGGAGTACGCGCTGGCCGACGCGCCCGACAAGGTAAACCACCTCGGTGAGGAGCTGGTCGGGCCGACGCTCATCGCGTACGGCACCCCCGAGCAGCAGCAGCGCTTCCTGCCCAAAATCCTCGACGTCACCGAGCTGTGGAGTCAGGGGTATTCGGAGCCGGGCGCGGGCAGCGACCTTGCCAACGTGGCGACCACCGCGGAGCTTGACGGCCAACAGTGGGTGGTCAACGGGCAGAAGGTGTGGACGTCGCTGGCTCATTGGGCGCAGTGGTGTTTCGTCATCGCCCGCAGCGAGAAGGGCTCCAAGCGGCACGCTGGACTGTCCTACCTGCTGATCCCGCTCGACCAGCCCGGCGTCGAGATCCGCCCCATCGTCCAGCTGACCGGCGACTCGGAGTTCAACGAGGTCTTCTTCGACGACGCCCGCACCGACGCCGACCTGGTGGTGGGTGAGCCCGGTGACGGGTGGCGCGTCGCGATGGCCACGCTCACGTTCGAGCGCGGCGTCTCCACCCTCGGTCAGCAGATCCGTTACGCGCGAGAGTTGTCGGGCATCGTCGAGCTGGCGAAGAAGACGGGCGCGATCGACGATCCGGTCATCCGCGAGAAGCTGACGCGGTCCTGGGTCGGCTTGAAGAGCATGCGGTCCTACGCGATGGCGACCATGGACGTCGAGCGGCCCGGGCAGGATTCCGTGTCGAAGTTGTTGTGGGCCAACTGGCATCGTGAACTCGGCGAGATCGCGATGGACGTCCAGGGCAAGGCCGGACTCCTGCTCGACGGTGGCGAATTCGACGAATGGCAGCGGCTGTTCCTCTTCTCCCGCTCGGACACCATCTACGGCGGTTCCAACGAAATCCAGCGCAACATCATCGCCGAGCGAGTGCTCGGCCTACCCCGAGAGGCGAGGGGATAGCAGCAGTGGATCTTTCGATTGCACCCAAGGAGATCGACGGTCACGGATTGCTGGCAGGCAAGGTCGTCCTCGTGACGGCCGCGGCCGGCACCGGCATCGGATCGGCCGCCGCCAGGCGCGCACTGGCCGAGGGCGCCGACGTCGTCGTCTCGGACTTCCACGAGCGCCGACTCGGCGAGACCCGCGACGAATTGTCGGCACTCGGACTGGGGCGGGTCGACGCCGTGGTCTGTGACGTCACGTCGACCCCGGCAGTGGACGCGCTGATCACCGACACGGTGGCCAAGATGGGCCGCCTCGACGTGCTCGTCAACAACGCGGGGCTCGGCGGTCAAACGCCGCTGGTCGACATGACCGACGACGAGTGGGACCGCGTGCTCAACGTGACGCTGACCTCGGTCATGCGGGCGACCCGTGCGGCGTTGCGCTACTTTCGCGACGTCGAGCACGGCGGTGTCATCGTCAACAACGCGAGCGTTCTCGGCTGGCGGGCGCAGCATTCGCAGTCGCACTATGCGGCGGCGAAGGCCGGCGTGATGGCGCTGACTCGTTGCAGCGCAATCGAAGCCGCCGAGTACGGCGTCCGAATCAACGCCGTGTCGCCCAGCATCGCCAGGCACAAGTTCCTCGAGAAGACCAGCAGCTCGGAACTTCTCGACCAGCTGTCGTCGGACGAGGCATTCGGTCGGGCCGCCGAACCGTGGGAAGTGGCCGCCACCATGGCCTTTCTGGCCAGTGACTACTCGAGCTACCTGACCGGCGAAGTGATCTCGGTGTCGAGCCAACGCGCCTAGCGGCGGACATCTGCACCGTTTCTTCACATTCGCTGCCCAAAAGCACCACGACCGGCACATACAGTCTGGTGTGTGAAGCGAATCCTGGTGGTCGACGACGAGCCGACCATCCTCGCCGCCGTGGCGACCCGACTGCGCGCCGAGGCGTTCCTGGTCGAGACGGCAGTCGACGGTCCGTCGGCGGTCGAGAAGGCCGCGGCCACCGACCCCGACCTGGTGGTGCTCGACGTCATGCTGCCCGGGTTCGACGGGTTGGAGGTGTGCAGGCGCATTCAGGCGGTGCGGTCCATGCCAGTGCTCATGTTGACCGCGCGCAGCGACGAGACGGACATGTTGATCGGCCTTGGCGTCGGTGCCGACGACTACCTGACCAAACCGTTCAGCATGCGGGAGCTCGTCGCCCGCGTCCGAGTCCTGCTGCGTAGGGTGGAACGCGCGGCCGACGTGCAGCCACTCGCGGTGGGGGACTGCCGAATCGACCTGCAGGCCCGCCGTGTCCACCGCGGTGACGTGGAAGTTCACCTCACCAGAATCGAATTCGACCTGCTTGCCTTCCTCGCCGCCCGGCCCCGCGCCGCGGTGCCGAGGGAGACGCTGCTCGAACACGTCTGGGGATGGGCCTCCGGTGTCGAGACGCGCACAGTGGACAGTCACGTGAAGGCGTTGCGGCGCAAGCTCGGAACCCAGCTGATCCGCACGGTCCACGGCGTCGGCTACTCGCTGGAGACGCCACGGTGAGCGGATCTGCTGCCGGCTGGTGGGACCGTCTGCCCCGGCCGCTCGACCCGTTCGGGTCGTTCAAGGTGAAGATGGGACTGCTCGTTGGCGGCGCCATCACGTTGGCGGCGTTCACCTTCTGGATCGGCGCCAGTTGGCAGTTCCGCTATGCGCTGCTTGCCGCCCTTGCCACGTCACTGATACTCACGCAGTTCCTCGCGCACGGCATGACGTCCCCTCTGCGCCAGATGACCGCCGCGGCAAGGGCCATGGCGCGCGGTGACTACAGCCGGCGGGTGCGTGCCACCTCTCGGGACGAGATCGGCCAACTGGCAACGGCGTTCAACCAGATGGCTGCTGACCTCGGCGCCGAGGACGAGTACCGCCGCGGGCTGATCGCCAACGTGTCCCACGAACTTCGGACGCCGATCACCGCTCTGCACGCCGTGCTGGAGAACGTCGTCGACGGCGTCGTCGAACCCGACTCCGAGACGATGCGGATCGCCTTGGCGCAGACCGAGCGCCTCGGTGAACTCGTCGCCAACCTGTTGGACCTCTCCCGCGTGGAGAGTGGTGTCGTTCCCCTGCAGCTCAGCGTCTTTCGGGTGGACGAGTTTCTCGGCGACGCCGTCGCCCATGCACCGGCGTCGGCCGACGGCGTCGACGTCGTGGTCTCGGCGACACCAGCCGACCTGGTCGCGGTCGCCGATCCCGCCCGCCTGCGTCAGGTGGTGGTCAACCTGGTGGACAACGCGATTCGGCACAGTCCGACCGGCGGCCGGGTGTCTGTTCTCGCGTCGTCGGGAGACTCCGAACTGCGAATCGAGGTCGCGGACCAGGGGCCGGGCATTCCCGCCGCCGAACGCGAGCGGGTCTTCGAGCGATTCACCCGAGGCGCCACGTCGGCGGGTGGCACCGGCCTTGGATTGGCGATCGCCCGCTGGGCGATCGAATTGCACGGCGGAACAATCGAAGTCATGAACGGCGGCCCCGGTTGCCGCATTGGTGTGACGATTCCCCAGTCGAAGGAGCAGGACGCGTGACGATGACGCATCAGCCCCCAGGTCTTCCGCCACTGCTCGGCCCGTTGCCGCCTCGGCACGGCGAGCCCGGCTGGACGATGTGGTCGCATCGGGTATGGCCGCTCGACCCACTGGCACGGGCGCCACGCCGCGTCGTCGTGGCGGCGCTCATCGTCGGCGTGATCGGCTCGGCGCTGTGGCGTCCGACGGTGCTGAGCATCGGCTATCTGGTTGCGGGAGTGATGATCTTCGCCGTCGTCTTCGGCACCAGCGAGCGTCGTCCCACCCGGGTGGAATGGCTTGGCATCGGGCTCACCCTGGCGTTGCTCGCGGTACCTGCCGTGCTGGCGGCGCAGTGGCTCGGGGTGCTGTGCCTCGTCGCGGCGTGGTTGGTGGGGTGGTGCACGCTCGTCGGCGGGCGCACCTGGACCGCGGTGGCCGTCGCACCGTTCGTGCCGTGGTTGCTTCCCTCCCGCGTGTCGGCGTGGGCTGGGCGGACGACCCCGGAACTCATTTCAACTGGGTCGTCCGCGCCGAAGCTGGGCCGAGTCGCCGCGGTGCTGGCCATCACGGTGGCACTTCTGGTGGTCTTCGGCGGTCTGTTCGCCGCGGCGGACCCCGCCTTCGCCCACGTCGTCGGAAACGTCGTGCCGTCCTTCGAACTCGACGACCTGGTCTCGCGCGTGCTGGTCTTCGGGATGGTCGTCGCCTTCGTCCTCGCCGGCGGCTACCTCGTCCGGTTCGCGCCGCGGATCGACGCCATGGCTCCGACGCAGAGGCGGCCCGTTCCGAGGTGGGAGTGGGCGATACCCCTTGGCGTGCTCGACGCGCTGTTCGTGACCTTCGTCGTCGTCCAGGCGACCGTGCTCTTCGGGGGTCACGACCACGTCTTGGAGACCGAGGGTCTGACCTACGCCGAGTACGCCAGGCAAGGGTTCTGGCAGCTGCTCTGGGTCTCGGCGTTGACGCTGCTGGTGATCAGCGTGGTCGTTCGCGTGGCGGGCCGCGCCTCAAGCGCCGACCGGCGACTGCTCCGCATCCTGGTCGGCACGACGTGCGTCACGTCCGTGGTGGTGGTGATCTCGGCCATCCACCGGATGTGGCTCTACCAGCAGGCATACGGCTTCAGCGTGCAACGCGTCATGGTCGTCGCCATCGAGTCGTGGCTCGGCGTGGTGTTCGTCCTCGTCGCCGTCGCGGGGATCGGGATGACCGGCCGGTGGCTGCCCCGCGCCGTACTTGTCACCGGGGCGATGACGCTGCTCGTGGTGGCGGCGGTCAACCCAGAGCGGCTGATCGCCGATCGCAACGTCGACCGCTACGAGCAGACGGGACAGTTGGACGCGGAGTACCTGCTGTCCCTCTCGACGGACGTCGACCCCGCGTTGGCCCGGTTGCCCGAATCGATGCGACGGTGCGCGCGATACCGTGACGACGCCCCGGATCCCTGGTTTGCCTTCAACCTGTCACGCGCCGTGGCGAACCACGACGGCACGCCGCCGGCGGACGAGTGCGCGCAGTGGCGGAGTACCAGCTAGCCGAGCAAGCGCTTGGTTGATACTCTGATCACGTGGACAAGGCGCTTCCGAGTCGCCGCGACGAACTTCTCGAGCTCGCCGCGGCCATGTTCGCCGAACGCGGATTGCGGGCCACCACCGTTCGTGACATCGCGGATTCGGCGGGAATCCTCTCCGGCAGCCTCTATCACCACTTCAAGTCCAAGGAGCAGATGGTCGAGGAGGTCCTTCGCGACTTCCTCGACTGGCTCTTCGGTCGCTACCAGGAGATCGTCGAGGGCGAGACCGACCCGCTGAAGCGCGTCGAGGGTCTCTTCATGGCGTCGTTCGAAGCCATCGAAGACCGGCACGCACAGGTCGTCATCTACCAGGACGAGGCCAAGCGGCTGTCCTCGCTACCGCAGTTCGCCTTCGTCGACGAACGCAATCGTGAACAACGAACCATGTGGGTGAACGTGCTCAAGCAGGGCGTCGCCGAGGGCTGCTTCAGCGCCGACCTCGACGTCGACCTGGTGTACCGATTCATTCGCGACACGACCTGGGTGTCCGTCCGCTGGTACCAACCAGGTGGACCACTCACTGCCGAGCAGGTGGGCAGGCAGTACCTCGCCATCGTGCTCGGCGGAATCACCAACGAAGGAGATTGAACACATGGGTGAGGCCTACATCGTCGACGCCGTGCGAACCGCGGTCGGCAAGCGCAACGGAGGGCTCTCCGGTGTTCACCCCGTCGACCTCGGTGCCGCCGCCTGGCGCGGCCTCTTCGACCGCAACGACGTCGACCCGGGGGCCGTCACCGACGTGATCGCCGGCTGCGTCGACGCCATCGGCGGTCAGGCCGGCAACATCGCGCGCCTGTCGTGGTTGGCCGCTGGCTTCCCCGAGGAAGTGCCCGGCGTCACCGTCGACCGGCAGTGCGGCTCCAGCCAGCAGGCCATTTCCTTTGGCGCACAGGCAATCATGTCCGGCACCGCTGACATGATCGTCGCGGGCGGCATGCAGAACATGAGCCAGATCCCGATTTCCTCGGCGATGATCGTCGGCGAGCAGTTCGGCTTCACCTCGCCGACCAACGAGTCGAAGAGCTGGTTGCACCGCTACGGCGATCAAGAGATCTCGCAGTTCCGCGGCTCGGAGATGATCGCCGAGAAGTGGAACATCTCGCGTGAGGAGATGGAGCAGTTCGCGCTGACGAGCCATCAGCGCGCGCAGGAGGCAATCCGCGCGGGGTACTTCGAGAACGAGATCATCCCGGTGGACGGCTTCGTCACCGACGAGGGCCCGCGCGACACCACGCTGGAAAAGATGGCCGGGCTCAAGACCCTCGTCGACGGCGGCCGACTGACCGCAGCGATGGCCAGCCAGATCTCCGACGGCTCCAGCGCGGTGCTGATCGCCTCCGAGCAGGCGGTCAAGGACCACGGGTTGACGCCGCGCGCCCGGATCCACCACGTCAGCGCCCGCGGGGCGGACCCGGTGTACATGCTGACCGGCCCGATCCCGGCGACGCATTACGCGCTGGAGAAGACGGGGCTCTCGATCGAGGACATCGACACCGTCGAGATCAACGAGGCTTTCGCACCCGTCGTGATGGCGTGGCTGAAGGACACCGGCGCGGACCCCGCCAAGGTCAACCCGAGCGGCGGAGCCATCGCGCTCGGACACCCGTTGGGGGCGACGGGCGCCAAGCTCTTCGCGACGATGCTCAACACGCTCGAGCGCACCGGCGGCCGCTACGGCCTGCAGACGATGTGCGAGGGCGGCGGCACGGCCAACGTGACGATCATCGAACGGCTGTAGCCGCTCTCGCCCGTTCGTGAATCTGGCGACGCCCCGTCGGCGGGTTGCGTCGCCAGATTCACACAGCGCGGGCTGTCGGTGGCGCGCGGCACTATTCGGCCATGACAGAGCTGGAGTGGCCGTTCGTCGGGGCGGAGGTGCTGGCTGCGCGGCTGATTCCCGAACGCGCGATGCGGACGCTGTACGAACCGCTGTATCCAGGCGTCTACGTCCCGTGGGGGATCGACCCGTCCGCCACTGAGCGGGCCAAGGCGGCGTGGCTGTGGTCGCACCGACGCGCCGTGGTGGCCGGTCCGTCAGCGGCGGCGATGCTGGGTGCGAAGTGGGTCGACGGCGCTCGGCCGGCCGAACTGATTCACGACAATCGCAAGCCTCCGCGAAGCCTCGTCGTCCACTCCGACGCGCTCGCGCTCGGCGAGACGCAGGACTGTGACGGGATTCCCGTGACCAACGCTGCGAGAACGGCTTTCGACCTTGGGCGCCGGACTACTTCTCGAGTGGCCGCCGTTCAGCTGTTGGACGCCTTGGCCAACGCCACGCATGTCACCGCCACCGACGTGGAGGCGGTGATGGCAGCCCATCCGGGTGCACGAGGCCTTCCGCGACTGCGCACCGTGCTGCCGTTGATGGACGGCGGTGCCGAATCGCCACAAGAGACGGTGGCCAGGCTGGCGTTGGTAGACGCGGGACTGCCCTCTCCGAGAACACAGGTCGAGGTCTTCGGCCGATATGGCGAGTTCATCGCCCGGCTCGACATGGCCTACGAGGACCTCAAGATCGGCATCGAGTACGACGGTCCACAGCACTGGACCGACTCGGCCGTACGTCAGCGCGACATCGACAAGCAGTTCGAGCTGACGGCGTTGGACTGGCTGATGGTCCGGGTCAGCCGGGACATGATGCGATACCGGCGACGGGAGTACGTCTCGCGAGTGGAGTCGGCGCTACGCGAGCGCGGTGTCGGCCCCGTAGTGAATCTCGCGACACGTCAGCGGCGTGTCGCGTCGTGAGATTCACGAACGGGCGCGTGCGTCAGTCGACGACGTGGCTGGCAGCCGCGCGCAGGTGCGTCACCGCGTCGGCGACGATCGCCGGCACCAGCTCCGCGCACGACGGGAGGTCGTCGAGGATGCCAGCCACCTGGCCCGACGCCAGCACGCCGGCGTCGGTGTTGCCCTCGACCAGCCCGGCCTTCAGCAGCATCGGCGTGTTGGCCGCCATCACGATCTGCGACCAGGTCAACTCCTTGCCGCGGCGCATGGCGAGGCCGTCCTTGACGATCGAGCGCCACGTCATGCCTGACATGTTCTTGAACTTCTGGGCGTTGAGCACCGCCGCGGTGAAACCACGCACCGGCGAACCGCTTTCGAGCTTCTCGACGAGCCCGGTCCGCAGCACGCGGTGTGGCATTCCGTCGACCCGCTTGGACACGACGGTGGCGTCGAAGGCCGAGTCGAGGTAGCGCCGCTTGACCTCCTCGGGCACGGTCGAGTCCGACGTCAGCAGGAAGCGCGTGCCCATCGCAACGCCCGCGGCGCCGTACGACAGTGCGGCAGCCAAGCCTCGGCCGTCGAAGAAACCGCCAGCCGCGATGACGGGGATGTCCACCGCGTCGAGCACCGACGGCAGCAACAGCGTCGTGGCGACTGGGCCCGTGTGGCCGCCGCCCTCGCCGCCCTGCACGATCACCGCGTCGGCGCCCCAACCGGCCACCTTCTTCGCGTGCTTGGCCGCCCCGACCGACGGGATGACCACCACGCCAGCCTCTTTGAGCTTCGCGATCAGATCGGGCTTTGGCGCTAAGGCGAAGGAGGCGACTTTGACTCCTTCGCGGATCAGGAGGTCGACGCGGTCTCCTGCGTCGCCAGCGTCGGCACGCATGTTGATGCCGAATGGTTTGTCGGTGGCGGCCTTGACCTTCGTCACGGCGGTCGCCAGTTCTTCGAGTGTCATCGTCGCCGACGCGAGGATGCCGAGCCCGCCGGCATTCGACGTCGCCGCGACGAGCCGGGCACCGGCCACCCAGCCCATGCCGGTCTGCACGACGGGATGTTCGATCCCGATCAGCTCGGTGAGCGGCGTCTTGAGATGGCTCACGATCGAATCTCGCGATCGCGCAATGATTTCGGGTCGATCACCTCGCGGATCAGCCGCAGTTCCTCGTCCGACGGCACGCGGGACACCTCGGCCTCGGCCAGCCCGTGCACCTCGAACGACGTGTTCTCGGCGACCTGGTCGGCCTCCACCCCTGGATGCAGGGACAGGGCGCGCATCTGATGGTCGGGTCCGTTGAAGTCGAAGACGCCCAGGTTGCTGACGACGCGGTACACGTTGGCGAACCGGAAGGCGGGGTTGTCGGCGTCCACCTTGTCCCAGCCGATGCCGGAGACGATGTCGACCGAGTCGCCGAAGACGCGCGCCGAATGTGCGCCCACCCAGTAGCTGGTGGCGTGGTTGACGGTATTGCCTGGAGCGCCTCGCACGCCGAACATTTGGCGCTTGGGCTGCTGAATCGGACCGAACGCCGAGAGGTTCTGATTGCCGTAGCGGTCGATCTGATTGGCGCCCATCACGACGTGGCGTCGACCCCAGGTGAGGGTCTCGAAGACGCGGCCGAACGGCATCCAGCCCTCGATGGCGCCGGTCGCGCCAAGCGCGGGCGTGTCGGCGAGGATGCGGGCCTCGCCGTCGGTGAGCAGGATGTCGGGGGAGAAGGTGAGCCGAGCCAGGCGCGCCCCGACGGACACCATGTTCGCCATCGGGCTGACCATGATTTCGCCAGCGTCACGGAACAATTCGGCGCATGCGACGGCGCATACCTCGGCACGGGTGGCGGCAGTCGTTTCAGCGGTCATCGCGCAACTCCCTGCTGTTCGGCGAACTTGCGGACGGCGGCCTGGTAGTCGGCCTCGCTGCCCGAGAGGTAGACGTCGACGAACTCCGCCCAGGTCTCCTCGGACGCGGCGGCCTCGGCGTAGTGACGTTGGAACTTCTCGTCGCGGCGGTAGTCCGGTTCGGCGGTGGTGAAGTGTGCCCCGTTGGGAGCCTCGACAACGGCGTCGACCATCATCCGGTTGACCAGGAGTGCCTGTGGGGGAACCGATGCGACGAGTTCCTCGGTCGATACCACCCGCTCGACGCTCATCAACCGCTTCGTCGCCGACATCAGGAAGAGGTCGTCGAAGTAGGGGTCGATGCCGGTGTAGGCCGCATTGCCGTGCGCGTCACCAAGATTGAGGTGCACCAGCGCGGCGTCGAGATTCAGGGCGGGCATGGCGACGAGTTCTTCGTAGGCGTCGCCGGTGGGATATGGGGACTTGACGGTCTTCAGCTCGTCACCCCAGAACGTTCGGACGTCGCTGCCGAGGCCCGCCCGGATGGGGAGGAACGGAAGTCGTTGCGCGGCAGCCTGTAACCCGCAACGCAGCATGCCCTCGTCCATCTCGCGGGCCTCGATCGCGCCGGTGGTCCTGGCCTTGGCGAACCACGGATCGTAGAACGGCGGCGAGTCCAGCGAGACGAAGCCGTAGTAGGCGCGCTTGACCTTGCCCGCCGAGCACAGCAGGCCGAGGTCGGGCCCGCCGTAGGCGACGACGGTGAGGTCGGTGACGTCAGTGCGCAACAGGGCGCGGACGAGCGCCATCGGCTTGCGCCGCGAACCCCAGCCGCCGATACCGATGGTCATGCCGCTCTCGATCGACGAGACTGCCTCGTCCAGCGTAGTGATCTTGTCGGTCACTCTTTCCCCTTCGAGGTTCCTGCGAATGCGTCCCGGTGCTCGTCGGCCACGCCCGCGAGGTTCAGTTCGAACGTAAAGCCTTGTTCCATGCGGTAACTGGCGTTGACCCGTTGGACGTCGATGAGATTCAAGGCCTCCTTGGCCGCGCGAATCACGCGGGTGTCCTTGACGGCGATGTCGCGGGCGACGCGCAGTGCGGACTCGTCGAGTTCGGCGCGGGGCACCACCTCGTGCACGGAGCCGAACTGGTGCAGGGTTGCGGCGTCGACCGTGGCGGCGGTGTAGAAGAGCCGACGCATCATGTGCTGTGGGACGAGTCGCGACAGATGGGTGGCCGCGCCGAGTGCGCCGCGTTCCACCTCTGGCAGGCCGAACTTCGCGTCGTCGGATGCGACGATCACGTCGGAGTTGCCGACCAGTCCGATGCCGCCACCGACGCAGAATCCGTTGACGGCCGTGACGACGGGAACTTCGCATTCGTACACCGCACGGAAGGCGTGGAAGCATCCGCGGTTGGCGTCGATGAGTGCGGTGAAACCGTCGGTCTTCTGCATTTCCTTGATGTCGACGCCCGCGTTGAAGCCCCGGCCCTCGGCTCGAAGGATCACCACGTGGGTGTCCATGTCGCGCCCGGCGGCAGTGATGGCGTCGCCGAGTTCGAACCACCCGCGCGAGGGGATGGCGTTCACGGGTGGATAGTCGACGGTGACCGAGACGATGCCCGGTTCCACGGTCTTGGTGGTGATCGTCATACCAACTCCTGGGGCGGCTACCTAAGCAAGCACTTGCTTGGTACGCTAGCACAGTGACCGATGCGGCTGGAATCAATCTGCAACTCGCCGGCCGCGTGGTTTTGGTGACCGGTGGCGTGCGTGGAGTTGGCGCTGGCATCAGCGCCGTATTCGCCGGTCAGGGGGCGACGGTCGTCACGTGCGCCCGCCGCCCCGTAGACGGCTTGCCGTACGAGTTCGTCCCCTGCGACGTCCGCGACGACGACTCGGTCAAGGCGCTCGTCGACGGGATCGTCGAGCGCCACGGCCAGCTCGACGTGGTGGTCAACAACGCGGGCGGCTCGCCATACGTGCTCGCCGCCGACGCGTCGGCAAGGTTCAGCACCAAGATCATCGAGCTGAATCTGCTGGGGCCGCTGTCGGTGTCGCATCACGCGAACCAGCACATGCAGAACCAGGAGAACGGCGGCTGCATCGTCAACGTCTCCAGCGTGAGTGCCCGCAGGCCAACGCCGGGGACGGCTGCCTATGGCGCGGCGAAGGCCGGGATCGAAAGCCTCACCGCCACACTGGCGGTGGAATGGGCGCCCAAGGTGCGGGTGAACTCACTCGTCGTCGGCATGGTGGAGACCGAGCAGTCCGAACTCTTCTACGGTGACGCGGAGTCCGTCGCCGCCATCTCGGCCAACGTCCCGCTGGGCCGGCTCGCCAAGCCCGCCGACGTGGGCTGGGCGGCCGCGTTCCTGTCCAGCGACGTGGCGTCCTACATCAGTGGCGCATCGCTCGAGGTGCACGGCGGCGGAGAGCCGCCGCACTACCTCGCCACCACTACTGCAATCAAATAACCGAGGAGACAACGTACATGGGCTTGCTTGACGGCCGGGTGGTCATCGTCACGGGATCTGGCGGCGGGATCGGACGGGCGCATGCGCTGGCGTTCGCCGCCGAAGGCGCGCGCGTCGTGGTCAACGACATCGGGGTCGGGCTCGACGGTTCCCCCGCAGGCGGAGGCAGCGCCGCCCAGAGCGTGGTCGACGAAATCACCGCTGCTGGAGGCGAAGCCGTCACCAGCGGGGCCAACGTCGCCGACTGGTCGCAGGCCGAAGGGCTCATTCAAACCGCGGTCGACGCCTTCGGTGGGCTCGACGTGTTGGTCAACAACGCCGGCATCGTCCGCGATCGGATGTTCGCGAACACCAGCGAAGAGGAATTCGACGCCGTCACCGCCGTGCACCTCAAGGGGCACTTCGCGACGATGAAGCACGCGGCGGCGTACTGGCGGGCCAAGTCCAAGGCGGGGGAGACCGTGGACGCCCGGATCATCAACACCAGCTCGGGCGCCGGCTTGCAAGGCAGTGTGGGACAAGCCAATTACAGCGCGGCCAAGGCTGGCATCGCGGCGCTGACCCTGGTGGCGTCGGCCGAGATGGGGCGCTACGGCGTCACCGTCAACGCCATCGCCCCGTCGGCGCGCACCCGGATGACGGAAACCGTGTTCGCCGAGATGATGTCGACTCAGGACGCCGCCTTCGACGCGATGGCCCCGGAGAACGTCTCACCGTTGGTGGTGTGGTTGGGCAGCAAGGAATCCCGCGACGTCACCGGTCAGGTCTTCGAAGTCGAGGGCGGCAACATCCGGGTCGCGGAGGGCTGGGCGCATGGACCGCAGGTCGACAAGGGTGCCCGGTGGGATCCCGCCGAGCTGGCCCCCGTCGTCACCGACCTTCTCGCGAAGGCGCGGCCGTCGGTCCCGGTCTACGGGGCCTGATCGGGTTCGCACACCACCAACGGGATCACCCGGTCGGCGGCGTCGCGGTAGCCCTTGTACGGCGGGTACATCTTGACGAGCACCGGCCAGTAGCGGCGGCGCTCCTCGTCGGTGGCGTCCCGCGCCGTCATCGACAGGTGCTGGTCGCGGACTTGCACCCGCACAGCGGGATTGGCCTTCAGGTTGAGGTACCACGCGGGATGGCCGTCGCGTCCGCCGAACGACGCGGGAAGGACGACCCTCTCGCCGTCGCGCAGGCACAACGTCGCGGTGGTTCGCGATTCACCCGACTTGCGGCCGGTGGTGGTGAGCAGCGCCGCGGGAAACCACAGCAGCTGCGCGCCCAGCTTGCCGTTGGTGCGTTGGTACACCGCGACGTGGGCGCGCGAAAAGTACTTCAGCGCGAGCGCGAGCGCGCCTGAATTGCGGATCTTCTCGGCGACGTCGACCACGGGCTGTACTTAGCCGCGACCGACCCGTCGCAAACCTGCCTAGGGGTCGCAGATGACGATCGGGATCTTGCGGTCGGTGTAGGACCGGTAGTTGACGAAGTCCGGATACATCGCGTCGAGCTTCGGCCAGTACTCTTCGCGTTCCTGGTCGGTGGCCTCGCGCGCGGTGAGCGCGTGGACCCCGCTCTTGGTCTGGAACGTGACCTTTGGGTTGGCCACCAGGTTCAGATACCACATCGGGTTGGTCGCCCGGCCGCCCTGCGAGGCGACCAGCACGATGCGCTCGCCCTCCTGAAGGAAGAGCAGGGGGCTGTCGCGGGGTTCGCCCGACTTGCGGCCGATCGTCGTGAGGATTCCGACCTCGGTGCCCTTGAGGAACTTGTTGCCGATCTTGCCCTTGGTCTTCTTGAAGACGAACGTCTGCGCCTTTGACATCCACTTGATGGCGGTGCCGACCTTGGCCGAGTTCAGGCCCTCGATCTGCTTGGCGTTCAGTGGGCGGGACGGATCTGGCTTCGGGCTGGTCACGGGTGCCACGCTATCGCTTGATGAAGGGCCGGATGTTGGCCCTGATGTGTTGGATCTTGCCGTTGGTGGTGAAGAGGAAGGTCTCGTCGACGTGGGCGCATACCCGTCGGCCGGCAAGCGACGGTTTGGTGATGACGTCGAACTTCGCCCGCAGCGCTTCGCCGACGACGGTGAACTCCGGCGTGGTGGTCTCTTGGATGATCCGGTACTGCGGGCCGCGGTTGAGGCTGCGCCGCAGATGTTCTCCCGAGAATCCCGTCTTGAGACCCACCTCGACGCGGGTGCAGTCCGGTGCGAACGGGACGTCGTCGGCCCTGTGGTGGGCGAGCGCGCTGATGTAGGCCTGAGCGGCCGCGACGCGGTCGGGATCAGGCTCCACTAGATCCGCTCGATGATGGTGCCGGTCGACAGCGCGCCGCCGGCGCACATCGTGATCAACGCGGTGGTCTTGTCGGTGCGCTCCAGCTCGTGCAGCGCCGTGGTGATGAGCCGGGCGCCCGTGCTGCCGACGGGGTGCCCCAGTGCGATGGCGCCGCCGTTGACGTTGACCTTGTCCATGTCGGGGTTGTGCACGCGTGCCCACGACAACACGACCGACGCGAAGGCTTCATTGATCTCGACGACGTCGACGTCGCCCATCTTCATGCCGGCCTTCTCCAGCACCTTCGCGGTGGACTGGACGGGGCCGTCGAGGTGGTAGTACGTCTCGGAGCCGACGTTCGCCTGGCTGACGATGCGGGCGCGGGGCTTGAGGCCCAAGGCTTTCGCCCTGTCTTCATCCATCCACAGCACGGCGGCCGCACCGTCGGAAATCTGTGACGACGTGCCCGCGGTGTGAATGCCGCCCTCCATAACCGGCTTCAGCTGAGCCAGGCCCTCGAGCGTGGTGTCGCGCAGACCCTGGTCGCGCGTGACCGGCGCCCGCTCGTCGGTGGGGCGCTTGTTCTCGTCGAGCACCGGCGCGACGATGGGGCTGATCTCGCGGTCGAAGCGCCCTTCGGCCCACGCCACCTTGGCCTTCTGTTGCGATGCGAACCCGAAGGCGTCGATGTCCTCGCGGGTGATGCCGCGCCGCTTGGCAATCCGCTCTGCGGCCGTGAACTGGTCGGGCATGTCGATGTCCCACGACGACGCCCGGATGATCGAACGGTCCGGTCCGGCGTTGGCGCCGAGGCCGACTCGGCTCATCGCCTCGACGCCACACGCGATGCCGACGTCGATCGCGCCGACGGAGATCAGACCTGCGATCAGATGATTGGCCTGCTGGGCGCTGCCGCACTGGCAGTCGATGGTGGTGGCGCCGACGTGTTCGGGCAGACCCGCCGTCAGCCAGCCAACGCGGGTGATGTTGTTCGACTGCTCGCCGAACTGCGTGACACAGCCGCCGATGACCTGTTCGACCAACCCGGGATCGATGCCCGCCTTCTCGACGAGAGCTCTCTGCGTGAGGCCGAGCAACTCGGTGGCGTGCAGTCCGGACAGCCAGCCGTTGCGCTTGCCGATGGGGCTGCGGGTGGCTTCGACGATGACAGGGTTACCCATTCCGTCAGGCTAGAACACGTTTCATTACTCTGACAAGCCGTGATGCCCCCGCGCCTTTGATCTGCGGTGAAGCCATGTTTTACTGGCACTAGAACACGTTGCAATTAGGAGCGCACACATGGCACCCCTCAATCTTCCCGCTGACTTCGACTTCCTGGACTCGGCGCTGAATCTCGAGCGCCTTCCCGTCGCAGAACTCGCCGAGATACGCAAGACCGACCCCGTCCACTGGGTCGACGTACCCGGCGGCACCGGGGGCTTCGGCGACTCGGGCTACTGGCTAGTGGCCAAGCACGCCGACGTGAAGGAGGTGTCGCGCCGCAGCGACGTCTTCGGCAGCTCGCCCGACGGCGCCATTCCGGTGTGGCCGAAGGACATGACGCGCGAGGCGATCGACATGCAGCGCGCCGTGCTCCTCAACATGGATGCGCCGCAGCACACTCGGCTGCGCAAGATCATCTCCCGCGGCTTCACTCCTCGTGCGATAGGCCGGCTGGAGGAGGAGCTCGCGCAGCGGGCCCAGAACATCGTCAAGGCCGCCGCGGCCGAGGGCGGCGGCGACTTCGTCGAGCAGGTGTCCTGCGAGCTGCCGCTGCAGGCGATCGCCGGATTGCTCGGGGTGCCGCAGGAAGACCGCGACAAGCTGTTCCGCTGGTCCAACGAGATGACCGCCGGTGAAGACCCGGAGTACGCCGACGTCGACCCGGCGCAGTCGTCCATGGAGCTGATCATGTACGCCATGGCGATGGCCGACGAGCGGGGCAAGAACCCCACCGACGACATCGTCACCACGCTCGTCCAGGCGGACATCGACGGCGAGAAGCTCTCCGACGACGAATTCGGCTTCTTCGTGATCATGTTGGCGGTGGCGGGCAACGAGACGACCCGCAACTCGATCACCCACGGCATGATCGCGTTGGCCAACAACCCGGACCAGTGGGAGCTGTACAAGAAGGAGCGCCCGTCGACCGCCGCCGACGAGATCATTCGGTGGGCCACCCCGGTTTCGGCGTTCCAGCGGACCGCGCTGGAGGACACCGAACTCGCCGGTGTGCAGATCAAGAAGGGCCAGCGGTTGGTCATGTCCTACCGCTCGGCGAACTTCGACGAAGACGTCTTCGAAGACCCGCACACCTTCAACGTGTTGCGTGATCCGAACCCGCACGTGGGCTTCGGCGGCACGGGTGCGCACTTCTGCATCGGCGCCAATCTGGCGCGGATGACGATCAACCTCATCTTCAACGCCGTCGCCGACCACATGCCGGATCTCAAGTCCGTCGGTGAGCCCGAGCGGCTACGGTCGGGATGGCTCAACGGAATCAAGCACTGGCAGGTCGACTACACGGGCGCCAGCGCCTAGTTCGACGGGCCAGTTCCGACCGGCGGTATTCCCCAAGGAATCAAGGAGGATTCGGGTGGACTTCAGTCCTGACGAAGGACAGCAAGCCGTTGCCGACGTGGTGACGTCTGCGCTCGACAGGGACAACACCTGGGACGCGCTCGTCGCAGGCGGCGTCATCGCCTTCGGCGTGCCAGACCGGCTCGGTGGTGACGGACTGGGGCTACCCGAGATCACGACCGCGTTGACCGAGATCGGCCGGCACGGCACCGTGAGCCCCGCCCTCGCGACGCTCGGGTACGGCCTGATTCCGCTGTTGGCGTTGGCATCCGACGAGCAGCAGGACCGCTACCTGGCGGGCGTGGCCGCCGGGGTCCGGCGGGCAGGAGCGGAGCGACCGGGGAAATGTTCCGTGCTCACCGCGGCGCTGAACGAGCCGGGGTCGTCGCTGCCGGAACGTCCGTCGACCAACCTGTCCGGCGGCAAGCTCTCAGGTACCAAGATTGGCGTTCCCTATGCGGGACAGGCTGATTGGATCGTCGTCACGACCGACGACGGCGTCGTGGTGGTGTCGGCGACGGCCGACGGCGTGACGTTGACCAAGACCCCCACCGCCAACGGCTCCGACGAATACGCCGTGACGTTCGCCGACGTCGCCGTGCCGGACTCCGACGTGCTCACCGGCGCGGACACCGTGCATCGCGTCAACCAGTTGGTGTTGGCGTCGACCGGGGCCTTCGCGGCCGGGCTGGTGGCCGGCGCCCTGCGGCTCACGGCCGACTACGTGGCCAAGCGCGAACAGTTCGGCAGGCCACTGTCGACGTTCCAGACGGTGGCGGCGCAACTGGCCGAGGTCTACATAGCGTCTCGCACCATCTCGTTGGCGGCGACCTCGGCGATCTGGCGGCTCTCGGAGGGGCGCGACGCCGACGACGACCTCGACGTCCTCGGGTACTGGCTGTCCTCGCAGGCGCCGCCGGTGATGCAGACGTGTCATCACCTGCACGGCGGAATGGGCATGGACATCACCTATCCCATGAACCGCTACTACTCCACGATCAAGGACCTGACCCGGCTGTTGGGTGGTCCTGCACATCGGCTCGAACTGGTGGGAGCGACATGTACATCGAACTGACCCCCGAGCAGCGTCAGCTGCAGGCTGAAATGCGCCAGTACTTCAGTAATCTCATCTCGGCGGACGAAGCCGCCGAGATGGAGACCGATCGGCACGGCAAGGCCTACCGCGCGGTCATCAAGCGGATGGGTTCCGACGGCAAGCTGGGCGTCGGGTGGCCAAAGGAGTTCGGCGGCCACGGGTTCGGGCCCATCGAGCAGCAGATCTTCGTCAACGAGGCGGCGCGGGCCGACGTTCCGTTGCCCGCGGTGACGTTGCAGACCGTCGGCCCGACGCTGCAGAAGTACGGCACCGACCTGCAGAAGAAGAAGTTCCTGCCTGGAATCCTGTCCGGTGACGTGCACTTCGCCATCGGCTATTCCGAGCCCGAGGCGGGTACCGACCTTGCCTCCTTGCGCACCAGCGCGGTCCGCCACGGCGACGAGTACATCGTCAACGGCCAGAAGATCTGGACCACCGGCGGGCACGACGCCGACTACCTTTGGCTGGCGGTCCGCACCGACCCGGAAGCCGTCAAGCACAAGGGCATTTCGATTCTCATCGTGGACACGTCCGATCCCGGTTACTCCTGGACGCCGATCATCCTGTCCGACGGGGCGCACCACACCAACGCGACGTACTTCAACGACGTCCGCGTGCCCGTCGAGATGCTGGTCGGTGAGGAGAATGCCGGCTGGCGCCTCATCACCACCCAGCTCAACCACGAGCGGGTCATGCTCGGACCGGCAGGCAAGGTCGCGGCCATCTACGACAAGGTGCACGCGTGGGCGTCCAAGCCGGGCGGAAACGGCGTCACCCCGATCGAGCACAACGACGTCCTTCGCCTCATCGGTGAAATCAAGGCGATCTGGCGGATCAACGAGCTGCTCAACTGGCAGGTCGCCGCCGGCGGTGAGGAGATCAACGTCGCCGACGCCGCTGCGACCAAGGTCTTTGGCACCGAACGCATTCAGAGGGTTGGCCGGCTCGCCGAGGAGATCGTCGGCAAGTACGGTAACCCCGCCGAATCGGCGACATCGGAGCTGCTCGAATGGCTGGACAGCCAGACCAAGCGCAACCTGGTGATCACCTTCGGTGGCGGCGTCAACGAGGTGATGCGCGAGATGATCGCGGCGTCGGGTCTGAACGTTCCCCGGGTGCCACGATGAGCCGCTTGCGCGAAGAAAGTTCGGCACGATAGTGGGTATCGACGACATCCGGGCCGCGGCCGAACGCGTCAAGGCCGAGGGCAAGAGCAAGCCGAGGGTCGGCCGTCATCCGGTCAACCAGCCGATGATCGACCATTGGACCGACGCCCTCGGCGACGCCAACCCGATCTACCGCGACGAGGAGGCGGCGAAGGCCGCCGGTCACCCCGGTGTCGTCGCGCCGCCCGCGATGATCCAGGTGTGGACCATGATGGGCTTGGGCGGCGTCCGCCCGGATGACGATCCGCTTGGCAAGATCCTCGAATTGTTCGACGGCGCAGGCTATGTCGGTGTCGTGGCGACCAACTGCGAGCAGACCTATCACCGCTACCTGCGTCCGGGCGAGGAGGTCAGCGTCACCGCCGAGCTGACCGACGTCGTCGGTCCCAAGCGGACGGCGCTCGGCGAGGCGTTCTTCATCACGCAGACCATCACGTGGTCCGTGGGTGACGAGCCAGTGGCCGAAATGATGTGGCGCATCATGAAGTTCATCCCCGCGGATGGAGAGACTGCGCCGGCTCCGAGCTCGGTGCCCGACGACTTGGACGCGGACAACGCCATGCGGCCCGCATCGTCGAAGGACACCAAGTTCTTCTGGGACGGTATCAACGCCCACGAACTGCGCCTCCAGAAGCGTGCCGACGGGACGTTGCAGCATCCGCCGGTCCCCGCGCTCTGGCTCGACCGCGAGGAGACCACGGAATTCCAGGTCGCCAGCGGCAAGGGCACGGTGTTCAGCTTCGTCGTGCACCATGCGCCCAAGGTGCCCGGCCGGACCCCTCCTTTCGTCATCGCGCTGGTCGAACTCGAGGAGGGCGTCCGGATGCTCGGTGAGCTCCGCAACGTCGACTCCGCCAGCGTGGAGATCGGAATGCCGGTGCGCGCCATGTACATCGACTTCCCGGCCAATGACGTCGGGCCGGCCTGGACCAACTACGCATGGGAGCCCGTTACGTGAGCGCCGTCGACGTGGGAGCCAAGCTCCCCGAGCTCAAGCTCTACGGCGACCCGACGTTCATCGTCTCGACCGCCATTGCCACGCGGGACTACCAGGACGTCCACCACGACCGCGACAAGGCGCAGGCGAAGGGGTCCAAGGACATCTTCGTCAACATCCTCACCGACACCGGTCTGGTAGAGCGCTTCATCACCGACTGGGCGGGACCCAACGCGAGGATCAAGTCGATCGGGTTGCGGCTCGGCGTGCCCTGGTACGCCTACGACACGGTGACGTTCACCGGTGAGGTCACCGCCGTGGTCGACGACGTGGTCACGCTGAAGATCGTTGGGGCCAACAGCCTTGGCGATCACGTCATAGCCAACGCCACGCTCGTGATGGGAGTAGACGCGTGAGCCTCTCCGGCAAGGCGGCGATCGTCGGTATCGGCGCGACCGACTTCTCGAAGAACTCCGGACGCAGCGAGTTGCGGCTCGCGGCCGAGGCGGTTCTCGACGCGCTCGACGACGCGGGGCTGACGCCCGCCGACGTCGACGGCATGACCACGTTCACGATGGACTCCAACACCGAGGTCGCGGTCGCGCGTGCCACGGGCATCGGGGACCTCAAGTTCTTCTCCAAGATCCATCACGGCGGTGGGGCGGCGTGCGCCACCGTGCAGCAGGCCGCGATGGCCGTCGCCACCGGTGTCGCGGACTGCGTGGTGGCCTACCGCGCGTTCAACGAACGTTCCGGCATGCGGTTCGGGCAGGTACAGATGCGTCTGGTCGAGAACGCCGACTCGACCGGCGTGGACAACTCCTTCTCCTACCCGCACGGATTGTCGACTCCCGCAGCACAAGTCGCGATGATCGCCAAGCGCTACATGCATCTTTCCGGTGCGACGAGTAGGGACTTCGGTGCGATCTCGGTCGCCGACCGCAGACATGCCGCCAAGAACCCGAAGGCCTACTTCTACGAGAAGCCGATCACCATCGAGGAGCACCAGGCCTCGCGGTTCATCGCCGAGCCGCTGCGTCTGCTCGACTGCTGCCAGGAGACCGACGGCGGAGTGGCGCTCGTGATCGTCTCGGCGGAGCGGGCGAAGGACCTGAAGAACAGGCCGGCGGTCATCGAGGCCGCCGCCCAGGGCGCCAGCCCGGATCAGTATTCGATGGTGAGCTACTACCGCCCGGAACTCGACGGCCTTCCCGAAATGGGTTTGGTCGGCAAGCAGATGTGGGCGCAGTCCGGTCTCAAGCCGACCGACATCCAGACGGCGATCCTCTATGACCACTTCACCCCGTTCACCCTGATTCAGCTCGAAGAGCTCGGGTTCTGCGGCTGGGGGGAGGCGAAGGACTTCATCGCCGACGGGGCCATCGAGATCGGCGGCAGGCTGCCCATCAACACCCACGGCGGGCAGCTGGGGGAGGCGTACATCCACGGTATGAACGGCATCGCCGAGGGGGTTCGGCAGTTGCGGGGCACCTCGGTGAACCCGGTGCCCGATGTCGAACATGTGCTGGTCACCGCAGGAACCGGCGTGCCGACCTCGGGGTTGATCCTCGGTTAGCTGACGCACGCTGCCGGGGTAGGGGTCGCTCGTACCGATCCCCCCGGGACGCGGGTCATCTGTTGCGCGACCGTCGCTACACGCACACAACTGCGCAATCACGTGCAGATTGAGCAAATTTTCAGACCCGGCTTTTCGCAGTCGAGCTTTTTCGACTCCTGCGTTAACATTCATGCGAAGTGGGCGCTCATGGGGTTACGCCCGCTGACCTGAAACGGGGGAAGCTGGGATGCTCGACCAAAATGTGCGCGAAATGCTCGAATCGGCAAAGATCGTGTCGAACGTCGGAGAAATCGTCGACCGGTGGGGTGCCGGTGGGCCGGGCGCAGAACACGTGCTTACCGACGTCGGACCCGGCGCGAACCTACGGGTGCCCGAGAAGGGGAGCGCACGTCCTCGACTCGCTGCCACGGTCCTGATCGTCGACGACTGCATGTTGTACCGCGAGAACCTCGCGGTCGCGCTGTCTGCGAACGGAGCATCGTCGACGTACTCAGCGTGGGACATGGCGTCGCTGCTCTCGGCGTTCGAGGCATGTACCCCCGACGTGGTGCTTCTGAGCATGTCGACCAAGAACAGCGCGGCGCTGTTGCACGCGATGATCGAGGCCCACCCAGGCGTGAAGGTAATCGCCGTCGGGGTGTGGGAGGGCGACGAATCGACGATCGTCGCCTCCGCGGAGGCAGGTGTCACGGGTTACCACCTCCGCGACGAATCCTTCGCGGATCTGCTTCAGCTCATCCGAGAGGTCGCCGACGGTGAGTCCGTGTGTTCTCCCAAGGTCGCCGCCGTCCTGTTGCGCAGACTGTCGGCGTTGGCGTCGGCGCGGAAACCCGACTTGGGGGAACTAGTTCTGACAGCTCGAGAGATAGAGATTCTGGCGCTCCTCGAAGTTGGTCTGTCGAATCGTGAAATCGCCAACCAGCTGTGCATTGCCCTGCACACGGTCAAGAACCATGTACACAGCGTGCTGGGTAAGTTGGGGGTCAGCACCCGCGCTCAAGCGGCGGCAGCTTCCCGGTCCATCCGACATGACGAGATGGGCATGAGGGCCTAGGCACAACGCCGGTCTGAAGATGATTCCAACGGTCCATGTACTAGCGGGTCTGCGGGGTCGATAGTGGATCAGTGAGATGCACTGCAGTTCAATGCCATTGCCGCACACAGAAGGCAATCCATCGGGCGGTCGCTGACGGGCTAAGTCGATCGGCACTCTGCCGTGCCGGTAGGAGAGCCGAATGACTATGGGTAAACCATGTGTCGCGGTACCGACGTCGGTTGGGCTGCGTGCCAAGTCAGGCCAAGACGATGTCCGCGGCGTGCATCGCATGATCGCCGCCGCGTTACTCGCAGGCGGACTCGCCCTGAGCGTGTCAGTCCATCCGATGCAGCGCAGTCAGGGACTCATCGAAGGCGCGATCCCGAACGGCCGGCTGGTGAGCGATGCGCCGAGCACTGTCGGATCGACATTTCGGAGAGCCAGGTTGGCGGACTTCTCGTCCATTCAACTCCTCGACCTCGTGAGGCTCGTCGAGTTCTCCGACCAGCACCCGGAGGTCTCGACGGGTGCCTTGCTGAGACTCATCGACGAATTCGGCATCAGAACTGTGGTCAGGTCCTTCGAGCTGCTCAGTTCGATGGGCCTCGTTCGGCCATTGGTGCCCAACGTTCCGTACGGCGGCGGCAACTACTCGTCGAACGAAGATGGCGGAGATGCACTGAACCCCTTGATGATCGTGCTTGCGCTCTTGGACGGCAGGGGACCCTCCCGCGGTCGAGGTTTGTTCGAGGCGCTTCGCTACGCGCTCACCGAACTGGTGGCAACGGTCGATCGCCCACCCACGTCGTCGGTACCGTCACCGGCCCCGACTGACGTGGCGCTCACCGTGGTGCCGTCATTCCTGCCGCCCTCGGTATCGAGCCTGCCGATGTCCGATCCACCTCCGGATGCTGGCGCGGCCGACCCGCTCCCGGTTGGTGACCACTTCACGCCGCCGCAGATTCCAGACGCGGTGACGACCGAAACAGACACTTCGCCAACGGATTCCCCAGCACCGCCGGCTGTGGTGGTCAGCGGTGCCGCCGCCGAGACGGCCGCGGCGGGTCAACCCGAACCCGATCCGCCCACGGCCGATCCGCCGAAGTCGGAGTCGACGTCGGGCAGCGGATCGGACGACGGCTCCATCGGAAATACGAGTTCCGGGTCATCGAGCTCGAGTTCTGGTTCCTCTGGCAGTGATGACTCGGGTGCCGGATCTGCTGGATCTGCCGGATCTGGTGGCGCCGGTGGCGCCGGTGGCGCCGGAGAGTCGGGTGGGGGTTCCCCGGGCGGTGAATGAGCTTCAACGCCCTCGACTCCGTGGCGTGCACACTCCGTTGGTCGACATCGGGGGATGGTGAATGCCCGACGACGAAGCACCTCGATCGCGGCTCCGCGCAGGCGATTTCAGTGCGGGGCCCATCGGCAGATTGCCTCGCCTTCCGACGCAGAATCAGATCCCGTCAAGCGATGTTCGTGGCGCCGAAAGGGAGGTTGTGGCGCGCTCTCACGACGCACTCCGCGGCCTACGAATCGTCATCGTCGATGACAACGCACTTCATCGCACGACCCTTGCCAACGCTCTGAGGATGAATGAAGCTGCCGCCCTCGGGGCCGCGTGGGATCTGCTCACGCTCCAGCTCGTCTGCGAGTCGGTGCAGCCGCAGATAGTGCTCCTGAAGATCGGAACCCGCGACGCCATGACCTTGTTGCGGGCGGTGACTGCGGTCGATCGGCGTATCAAGGTGATAGTCCTCGGGCTGTCGAACGACGACGAGACACCGATCGTGGAGTGCGCCGAGTTGGGGGTGGCTGGATATCACACGCGCAGTGAATCCTTCGCCGATCTACTGACTCTGATCGTCCGAGTTGCCGCTGGAGAGATGTCGTTCTCCCCGGCCTTCGCCACGACGTTGCTCCAGCGGTTGGCAGCGTTGGCGTCTCAGCGCCGAGCCGCGGCGAAAGAACTAGTTCTCACGGATCGCGAGGCCCAAATCCTGCAGCTGCTGGAACTGGGTCTGTCGAATCACGATATTGCCCTGCAACTCTCGATTGCAGTTCATACCGTGAAGAACCACGTGCACAACCTGCTGAAGAAGCTCGGGGTCGCGACTCGCTCCGACGCCGCCGCGCTCTCCCGCGCAAATAGGCGACGGGGCGAGTGAACACGGTGGACTAGATCCCCTGTTCGTCGAGAATCGCTCCGATGGTCCATGTACGGGAGCGTTGCGCACCCCGATAGTGGAGTCGTGCTCCTCGGATTAGCTCCAGATCCCGCCAACGGTCAGCGTGACGTCGCTGCAAGGCAACTCGACCTTGGTCGGGGGAACTGACCGATGTGCGGAATCATCGCGTGCAGGACGCATTCACCTGCCACCGACTACCTCCTCAGCGGGTTGCGGCGGCTCGAATACCGCGGGTATGACTCGGTGGGTGTCGCGGTTCGGACAACCGACGGTGACGTCGTGCGGATGCGGACGATCCACCGGATCGACGCACTCGATCGCGCCATGGATGATTGGGCCGGATCGGCGTTTGGTGGTGTGGGTATCGGTCACACCCGTTGGGCCACGCATGGGCATGCCACCGAGGTAAACGCTCATCCGCACGTCGACTGCACTGGGCGAATCAGCCTCGTGCACAACGGCGTAATCGAGAACGCCGACACGCTAAGACGAGAGCTGATGGCGTCGGGACACCAATTCGCCACCGGAGTGGACAGCGAGGTGCTGTGCCATCTCGTCGAGGACCAGCTGGCGCTCGTTGGCGATCTTCTATCCGCAGTCGAGGGTGCGGTGGTCCTTCTCGAAGGCTCGTGGGCCGCCGCGGTGCTGGAGGAGCGAACGGGCCGGCTGGTGGTGGCGGTGAACCGTTCACCCCTGATCGTGGCGCACGCGAAGGTCGGTGACTTCGCTGCTAGTGACATCACCGCAATCGCGGACTGGGTTGACGAATTCCAGGTGCTCGAGGACGGCGACGTCGTCGAGCTGACCGGTGTCAACGGGTGGCACGATCCCGACAGGGCGGTAGCCACCCCCGCTCTGGTGCAATATATCTGGCCAAGTAGAGATCCCGGCCTGGTGGGCCATGCGGACTTCATGGCCAAGGAGATAGACGAGCAGTCGGAGTGCGCTGCCCGGGTGCTCGACGAGGTCGGTGACCGAATTGCGAACGGAGCCCTATGGTCCGATCTCGGACTCCAGCGTTTCGATCGCGTTCAGATCATCGGGTGTGGAACCTCGTTGAATGCCGGCCACGTGATCGGCAACGTGGTACGCGTCCTCGGTGGGCTGCCGGTGACGAGAATGGTTGCAAGCGAAGCCGGGGAAGCCGTCCAAGAGCCGCGCACGCTACGGCTCGCGATCAGCCAGTCCGGAGAGACCGCCGACGTGTTGAGCGGGATCATCGAAGGCGCGGCAGAGTGCTCGCCGCTGCTGGCTCTCGTGAACAACGCGCACTCGACTCTGGCCCGCCGCGCGGATGCCGTCGTGACGTGCTCGGCAGGGCCGGAGATCGGTGTCGCGGCAACCAAGACCTTCACGTGTCAGATCGTCGCTGGTGTGGCGGTGATGATCTCGGCACTGGTCGCAGTCGGCCGACTGTCCAGCGCGTCGGCAGGCACGCTGGTCGACGATCTTCGGCGCCTTCCGGATCGACTCGCGGCAGCGTGTTCTGTTGCCAAGTGCGTCGTGCCCGCGCTCGCTGATGAACTGGTGGATGCCAGCGGCTTCATCTTCATCGCACGAGGCACCGGCCTTCCCTATGCGGCGGAGGGCGCACTGAAGCTCAAGGAGTTGAGCTACCGCTGGGCCGAGCATTATCCGGCTGGCGAACTCAAGCACGGTCCGCTCGCGTTGATATCCCGCGGAACCCCGGTCGTCGTCGTCGACAACGGCTCGCCCAAGCTCGCGACCAACGTCGCCGAGGTGCGGGCCCGCGGAGGTCTCGTCCTCGGCGTGGGACCGCTCGGCAGCACGATTCCCGTCGTGGGCAACCCCGATGCGCCCTGGGGTCCCATCGAAAGTGTGCTTCCGCTGCAGATCCTCGCGAGGAGTCTCGCTCTCGCCCTCGGGCGTGACGTCGACAAACCGCGCAACCTCGCCAAGTCAGTGACCGTGGAGTGAAGCGGTGATGCCCCAAATGTTCCCAACTGCAAACCAAGGCACCGGTAGGTGTTCCGAACAGGCTGGAGTAGTGATGACCGATCTGCAAGTCAATGACAGCGAAACACGTGTCGTTAGTGAGTATCTGGCGACCGTTCCCGTGCCCGAGGTCACCGAATACGTCGTCCCGCAGGCGACCGGGCGCCAGCTTGCCGCACCGACCGTGAGTCTGGTGATCCCGGTGCGAAACGAGGCGCGCAACATCGCCTGGGTGCTCGAGCAGATCGCCGACGACGTCGACGAGATCATCCTCGTAGACGGCGATTCGACCGATGCGACGTTGATCACCGCATACAGTTACCGGCCGGACATCCGGGTCGTGGCGCAGGAGGGTGTCGGCAAGGGAAGCGCACTGCGAACCGGATTCTTCGCTTCCACCTGCGATCTCATCGTCATGATGGATGCGGACGGCAGCATGGCGCCGCAGGAGATTCGCCACTACGTCCACTTCCTCAACAACGGCTACGACTTCGTCAAGGGGTCGCGGTTCATGGGTGGCGGTGGATCCCTGGACATCACGCCGTTCCGCCGGATGGGCAACCGGTTCCTCCTGACGGTGTTCAACACTCTCTACGGCGGTGAGCTTACCGATCTGTGCTACGGGTTCTGCGCCTTCCACCGCCGATATCTCGACCATCTCGACCTGACTGCCACCGGATTCGAGATCGAAGCCGAGATGACGGTGCGGGCGATGCAGGCTGGTCTGCGCATCGCAGAAGTGCCGAGCCTGGAAATGCCAAGGCGTGCAGGCAAGTCGAATCTTCGTGCGATTCGCGACGGGTGGCGGGTCCTCGACACCGTGATCGCGGGTCGACGTCGCGAGTCCCGCCGGACCGTCGTTGCGACAGAGATCGTGTGCGCGGTCGCCGACGGCACGGGTACAGCCACTTCCGTCTCGGTTCCGGCAGGTCATCCCGCCACGGTGATTGGCGAGAAGTGATGGTGCGGAGCCTGGTAACCGGTGCTGCTGGCTTCATCGGATCGAATCTCGTCGACCGGCTCTTGGCGGACGGACACGACGTCGTCGGCATCGACAATCTCAGCACGGGCCACGTGGACAATCTCACGGCGGCATGGGAGGTCGAGCGTTCGAGCCCCGGGCGGTTCCGCTTCCACCAGCTCGACATCACGGCTCCGGAGCTGAAGGGCATCGTGCTCGGGGCCAACCCCGACGTCATCTACCACCTTGCGGCTCAGATCGACGTTCGGGTGTCGGTGCGAGATCCGCTCTTCGACGCCCGAAGCAACGTGCTCGGGACCATCAACCTCTGCGAGGCCAGTCGAGAAGCCGGGGTGCAGAAGATCGTCTACGCCGCTTCTGGCGGCTCCCGGTACGGCACTCCGTCCGTTCTTCCGGTCCGAGAGGATGCGCTGGCAGATCCTCTGTCGCCCTACGCCGTTGCCAAGTTTGCAGGTGAGACGTACCTGCGCGCCTATGCCGGCATGTACGGCTACACGCCGATCTGCCTGGCGCTCTCGAACGTGTACGGGCCGCGTCAAAGTGTCCGTGGAGAGGCCGGCGTCATCGCGGTGTTCGGTAGTTCCATGGTCGCCGGTCGCGACGTGACGATCTACGGAGACGGCACCGCCACGCGTGACTACGTCTACGTCGACGACGTCGTCGAGGCCTTCGCCCTGGCTGGCGCCTCCAACCCGGAAGGCGCCGCGCTGTACAACGTCGGCACCGGTAGGCAGACCAGCGTCGTGGAGCTATATCGGTTGATGGCTGAAATGTTCGGTGACATCACCGGCCCCGTGTTCGCGCCCGCTCGTACTGGCGAGCTGCAGGCAATCGCACTGGACGCCGGCAAGGCCGGGCGTGAGTTGGGTTGGCTGCCCGCAATCGATCTCGCCGAGGGCGTCGCACGCACGGTCGATTGGTTGCGCTTCGAGCTCGTACCCGACCCGCTTGCCGTCATCGGGGCGTAACGGATGGCCATGTTCGGCAGTTCGATGGGGGATTGACGTGAGCAGTGATTCGGTAGTGGTCGCAACGACCTCGGCGAGTCCTACGACTTCCGACGTGGGGCGCGTTTTCGACTCGATCCAAGCGATCGACGCATGCGACCTGCCGATCCCACGGGTTGAGATCGAGTTGAGTTCGGCTGAAGACGATTTGGCGCCAATGGACGAATGGCGTGACGCATCGAGGGTGATGGCGCTGGTGCGCCTGCACAGGCACCCGTTGGGTGTTCTCTACCTGGACGGCAGGGCCGGACGGTCGCGGCGAGCGCACGCCGCCGGGATCTGGGCCGCGCTGCAACCTCGTGTCGACGCGCACCTTGCCGGCGACGGACTTCCGCCCGCGCGCGACCTCGACGACCTCGCCGCGTCGCGGTTACCCAAGCCTCCGGACTGCGAGCGTGCGCGTGACGCCGTGTTGTCTCGACCACCGCTGATCACCGTCGTAGTCGCCACTCGAGATAGGCCCGAAAGCCTGCGTGCCTGCCTGACTTCGCTTCTAGCCACGACGTATCGACGCTTCGAGATCGTGGTGGTCGACAACGACCCGACCGACGATGGCGCCGCGACGATGGTTGCCGACGAGTTCGAATCGGTCCGTTACGTCCGCGAGAGCCGACGAGGGCTCGCCTCTGCGCACAACCGGGGGCTGGATGTGGCGCAGGGGCAGATCGTCGCGTTCGTCGACGACGACGTTCTAGTGGACCGCCATTGGCTGACGGCGATCGCACAGGGATTCGCCGAGACGGACGACGTCGGCTGTGTGACGGGCCTTATCCTCCCCGAGCAGCTGGAGACACCCGCCCAGTTGCTGCTCGAGCATCGCGGCGGATACGGCAAGGGATTCGACCTCAAGGTCTTCGACACTGCGGGGAACCGACCCGACGACCCGCTCTTCCCGTTCGCCGCGGGCCAATTGGGGTCCGGGGCCAACATGGCCTTCGACGTCGAGATGCTTCGCGGAATGGGTGGATTCGATACAGCTCTGGGTGTCGGCACCCGCGCGAGGGGTGGGGACGACATGTCCGGGTTCTTCCGTACGGTCGTGGCCGGACATCGACTCGTCTACCAACCCAGCGCGATCGTGTGGCATCGCCACTATCGGGACATGGCTGCGCTGCAGAACATGGCTCGCGGTTGCGGGGTCGGTATGGGGGCCTACCTGACCAGCTCACTCCTCCACGAGCCGCGCATGATCATCGACCTGATTCGGTGCTCGCCGCAAGCGCTCGCCAAGGCCTTTCTCCCGCAGCCGCTCTCGGGTGAGCCGCGGCCACATCCCTGGCCCGCCGAGCTAGTGAACGTGGAGAGACGCGGTCTCCTGGCTGGGCCCGGGGCCTACGGCGTGAGCCGCTGGCGCGCCCATCGGGCACGGGGCGATGCGGCGCGGCGGCAGCACCGGACCGACGAACGTTGCGACAGTTGAACATCGGCGCGCCCCGCCCATCGGCACAGGTCCTCGACTCGCCACCGGTCCGACCGAGGCTCCCCCGGCGGCGGGAATCCCGAAGCGTCGCTTCGGCACTGGGAAACCCGCTGCTGCGAAACGGCCATCTACTGACCCTCAGCTCGGCCCTCGTCGCGGTGACCGGCCTCTGCTTCTGGACGACCGCGGCGTGGAAGTACGACGCCTCGGTGGTCGGGAGCAACTCGGCCGCCATTTCGATGTTGACGCTGCTGGTGTCGATCTCGCAGCTGAACCTGTCGAGCGCAGTCGTTCGCTTCGTGCCTGCCGCCGGGCGTCACACCAAGGCTCTGATCGCAACGGTACTGATCGCCGCGGGGTGTGTGGCGCTGGTGGTCGGCGTCTGCGCGGTAAGCCTCGTTCACTTCGTCTCCCCAGGAACCACGTTCTTCGACGCAACGACCGCGCAGGCCATCTTCGTGGTCGCCGTCGTCGCGTCGACCATCTTCATCATTCAGGAGGGCGTCCTCGCCGGCTTGCGCCGAACTGCGCTGGTACCGCTGACGAACTTCGTCTTCGCGCTGGGGAAGTTGGGCCTGGTGGTGGCCTTCTCGAACACATTGCCTGCGCATGGAATCTTGGCGGCGTGGGCATTGTCCGCAACCGGCATCGTGCTCGTGATCAACGTGTTCCTGTTCCTCAGGGCCATCCCCCACCAGCAGCGCATCACCACAGCGGATGCCGTCGGATTCCCCCCGCTGCGCCAACTCATCCGCTACGTGACCCTGGACTACGTCGGGGCCATCTGCTCAGTGGCAGCGGTCACCGCGATGCCGATGCTCGTGCTCGCGGCGCTTGGCGCGACGCAGAACGCGTACTTCTCGATGGCGTGGCTGATCGGGACGTCGATCTTCCAGATCAGCCTCAACATGGGGATCTCCCTTGTCGTCGAATCATCGTCGAATCAATCGGATCTCGCGCGCCAGGCACGTCACGTGCTCGTCCACACCGGCAAGTTGCTCGTCGCGGTGGTGCTAATGATCCTCGTCGCGGCGCCGTACCTGCTGGGAGTCTTCGGAGCCGCTTACCGTGAGGCCGCCGACACATTGCGAATCTTCGCCCTGTCCGCCCTGCCCCACCTGGTGGTCATGACGGGAATCAGTTCGGCCCGTGCGCAGCGCAGGATGAAGGTCGTGCTCTGGGCGCAGATCCCACAGGCCGCGGCGACCATCCCCCTGACGTGGCTACTGCTACCGGTCATCGGGATGGAGGGCGCCAGCGTCGCGTGGCTCCTCACCATCTCGCTGATTGCCTGCGGACTGATGGTCCGAAAGGACTCGTGGTTGACGATCGCCACCCCCCGGGAGGACCGCCCGTGACGATCATCCCCATCCTCCTGTACCACTCGGTCTCAGCCGATCCGGCGGACTGGATCGCGCCCTTCACGGTCAGCCCGGATTCATTCGCGCGTCATCTCGACCTGATCATCGAGAGCGGACGGACTCCGATGTCCGTCTCGGCTCTGGTCGACGCGCTGCAGGGTCGATCGGTGTTGCCGGCCAAACCCGTGGCAGTCACCTTCGACGACGGCTTCGCCGACTTCGCCTCAGCAGCCGATCAGCTTGCGGCCCAACAGATTCCAAGCACTCTCTACGTGACGACCGGCTCGCTGCAAGGCTCTGGACCCCAGACGGCTGGATGGGTGCTACCGCCGGCGAGGATGCTCGCCTGGTCGCAACTTGCCGAGATCGCCGATTCGGGCGTCGAGATTGGTGCGCACACCCACACCCATCCGCAGCTGGACACCCTGCGGGTGGCCGACGCCGGTCGGGAGATCCGGATGGGCAAGGAGCTCCTCGAAGACCACCTCGGTCGCGAGGTGCCCAGTTTCGCCTACCCCCACGGCTTTCAGTCGGCTCGCGTGCGGCGCGAAGTCCAGGCCGCCGGATATGTCTCGGCGTGCGGGGTGATGGACGCCCTGAGCTCTGCTGACGATCGAGCCTTCTGTTTGGCCCGACTCACCGTTCGCAACAGCACGTCGGACGCTGAGTTGGCGACCTGGCTCGAAGGCCGAGGTGCTCGTGTGGCGCCCTATCCGGAAGCACTGAAGACCAAGGCGTGGAGGATGTTTCGCCGCAGCCGCGGTTCACGATTCACCCGAGGCGTGGTCAGCATGCGGCCCGCGAGAACGAAGGACGGCAGATGAACGGCGGAACGACCGCGGACGTCGTGATCTGCACCTACACCGAGGCGCGATGGGACTTGCTGCTCCGATCGGTCGGCTCCGTCCTGAAGCAGCGAGTCGCGCCAGGCCGATTGATCATCGTCGTCGACCACAACGACGATCTTCTCGAGAGTTGCCGGGCACGATGGGAATCCGGTGCGATCGATTCCTCCGTTCCGATCACGCTGTGTGCGAACCGATTCGACGGACGGCTCGGTTCGGCGCGCAACACCGGTCTGCTCGTGGCCGACGCCGATGTCGTCGCCTTTCTCGATGACGACGCCGAGGCCGCCGAGGACTGGCTGGAGCGGTTGCTGGCCGTGTACGAGTCCAATCCGGATGCGGTGGCGGTCGGCGGTGCCCCGCGGCCGGTTTACGCCGCCCCACGACCCGACTGGTTCCCGCCCGACTTCGACTGGGTCTTCGGCTGCCACTACGGCATGTTGCCGAGTGTCCTTGCGCCGGTGCGTCATCTGATCGGGGCGAACATGTCCGTGCGTCGCGATGAGATGCTTGGCGTCGGCGGATTCCACGCCGATGACCACGACGACATGGATCTCTCGCACCGGATAGCGGATTGCCACGGTGCTGCCGCCGTTCTCTATGAACCGCGGGCCGAGGTTCGTCACCACGTCTCTGCGGAGCGCCTCACGTGGACTTATTTCTGGCGACGGTGCTTCTTCGTCAACCGCAGCAAGGTCTCTGCGTTCGCCGACATGGGGACCGCCGCAAACATCGGCGCTGAAGCCCGTTTCGTCGGCGACCTGCTGCGCACGGGCGGGCCGGCCTTGCTCGCCGCCTCATCGGGACGCACGCAGCCATTGCGGCAGTGGTTGGTCGCGATGATCGGAACGGCGGTCGCAGGCGCCGGATACCTGGTCGGCAGGGCCCGTCTCGCTGGAGGGATCCGAATCGAATGCCCGACCACGGGGCTGAGCGCAGATGACATCGACCAGCCGACCATGCTCGTCCTCACCGACGATGCGTAACGTCATCGTAGGGACGGGACCGGCGGCCGCCGCCGCCATCCTTGCTCTGGCCGACGATCCGGCGCAACAGATCACGGTCGTCGACCTCGGCGAGCGATTGCCAGCCGACACCACGGCTGCGGTGGACCGGATGAGCGCGATGGAGCCCACGGAGTGGCTTGCCGCGGATCGCGAACTGGTCAGCGCCCAGCCTGTCAGGATCACCGGATCCGCGCTTCCCGAGAAGCGTGCGTACGGCTCGAACCACATGTTCGTCGACCGCGGTCAGCAATTAGGCCTGAACATGCCGGACCGTGGCAACGAAGCGTCGGTATCCGCTGCGGTTGGCGGATTCTCGACCGTCTGGGGTGCCCAGATCATGCCGTTCTCACGCGCCACCTTCGACCGCTGGCCATTCGGTTGGGATGCCATCGAACCGCACTACCGCGCCGTTTTGAAGGAGGTGCCACTGGCCGGGGAGGAGGACGACTACGCCGAGTACTTTCCCCTCATCGACGCTCGGGCCCCGCTGCCGCCCGTATCGCCGCGGACGACCGACGTTCTCGAGCGGTATCGTCTGCATCGCAGTGCCGTTCGTGCAAAGGGCATCGTCGTCGGCAAGGCTCGGCTGGCCGTCGACGCCACGTCGTGCAGGCAGTGTGGGCTGTGCATGACGGGCTGTCCGTACTCGCTCGTCTACTCGTCACGTCAGACGGTTGATCGTCTGGTCGCGACGGGTCGTGTACGACTTCTCTCGAGAATCCTGGTCACCGGCGTCGAGCAGCCTCCCGGAAGTAGCCCGTCTGTTCGCGGGATCGATCTCGTGGATGGACGGAGGGTGAGGTTCGACGCGGACCGTGTCTTCGTGGGTGCCGGTGGTCTCGGTAGCACCCGCATCGCTCTCAACTCGTTGACCACACCGCCGCCAGAGGTCGATTTGCAGGAGTCGGTGCAGTTCCTGATCCCGTTCGTGTCCCGCCACGGCACGGGTGATCCGCGTGGCCGAAATGACCTCACCCTCAACCAGTTCAACCTGCTGCTCACATTCGACGACGATGCTTACACGACGTCGCAGATCCACTGCTATCCCTACAACCCGGCCGTGGCTGCGGCACTGCCGGGTTGGCTTCCCACGGGCTACGCCGGCGCCGTGCTGGGCCGGGTCACTGCGGCACTGGGTTATCTACCGTCGTGGGAGTCACCGAAGATGCGGTTGGAATTGGGGCAACGCCGGCAAGATTCATTGCCGGAGGTGACGGTGCGGGTGGTTGCCGACCGGCACCCAGCGATGCTTCGCGCCGTGCTGCGCCGGTTGTGCGGCGTGGGCCCCAAGCTCGACCTGTACCCGGTACTACCGCTGGTCCGGCAATCCGGACCGGCCAAGAGCTATCACTTCGGCTCGACCTTCCCTCACGGGAGCGGCTCGGATCTGTTGGGCCGCATCGGAGATCTTCACGATGTCCATCTGATCGACGGTTCGGTGTTGCCGTCGGTGCCCGCCACGACGTTCACGCTGACCGTGATGGCGAATGCGCACCGTATCGTGACGGAGAGCCGACATGTCGTCTGACGGCCGCGGCGCGGTGGCGATCACCGGAGCGAACGGCTTCGTCGGTGGCGTGTTGAGCGCTGCGTTCGCCGCTGCCGGCTACCGCGTCATCGCGCTGGTTCGCTCGGGCTCGGCCGGCGGTGCCCATGCCTCCTGCATCCGGTACTCGCTCGAGGCTGGGTTGGATCGCCCGTTGCCCAAGGATGTGCGCGCGGTCGTGCACTGTGCGTACGACCTGCGCGAGTACGACGCTTCAGAGAGCGAGCGCATCAATTTCGTTGGTACACAAAGGCTACTGAACGCCATCCCCTCTGTGCCCGTCGTCCTGATTTCGTCGATGTCGGCCTTCGTCGGCACGGCGCAGACCTACGGTCGGGTGAAGCTCGCATGCGAGGAAGTCGTCGCGGCCCACGGTGGAGTGTCCCTGCGGCTCGGTCTGGTGTACGGCGCGGCGGCGGGTGGCATGGTGGGGGCGCTGACCAAGGTCGCCTCCAACCCGGTCGTACCGATGCTGACTCCAGATCCCTTCCAGTACACCGTCCACGTCGAGGACATGGCCCGATGCGTAGTCCATGCGGTGGCAACCCGGCCACCCCACGACGTGATCGGCGTCGCCAACGCACGACGAGTCCCGTTCAGCGAGATCATCGGGGGTCTTCGCGCGACGACGACGACCGCACGCCTTCGGCCATTGCCCATCCCCAGCTCGTCGCTGTTCCGCACGCTAAGGGCCACCGAGAAGATGGGCATCAGGATCGGATTTCGGGCGGACTCGCTAGTCGGACTGATCAGACCGGCGCCCGAGGTGCCGCACGTGGATTACTGGCAGACGGTGGGGATTCCGTTGCGGGACTTCGTGGCTGAGGGCATGTCGAATGAGCACACTGCCGTCCATGGTCGATCGGGACGTGCCTAGTGACCGCCGTACCGGAACAGCTGGCCGACGTCGCGGAGCCTCGGACCGGCCTGGGCCTTCGCGAAGTCGGCGCGGAGTGGCAGGCGCGAAAACTGGCTGTCTCCAGTGTGTTCGCCGGTGCGGCGGGGGTCGTCGCGACGGCTCCTGGAGCACCGGTGATGCAGTCGCTGGCCCTGCTGATCCTTCTGGCCTGGGGTGGCGGAAGCGCAATACTGTGTTGGGTCCAGCTGCCGACGGGCGCATCGGTGGCCGGGGTCGTCGGGCTGAGCCTCGCAGCAATCGTCGGCATGACCACACTCATGGCGCGGTGGGGTGCGTGGCATCCGAAGCTTGCCTGCCTGTGCCTGTCCATCGTGGTGGCAACCAGCGGGTTGGTCCGCCTCTGGAGTGCGAACGGCGACGTTCTGGCGGGCGCGGTGCGACGTCCGTTACGGCGTCGTGGAAGTCCCTTGTGGGCGGTCACCATGCTACTTCTCGCCCTGACGGTGTGGGCGATCGCGCTCGGGCCGTTGAGAGTGGATTCCGGCGGCGACTACGGCCTTCTGCTCACCCCCGGCGGAGGACTCCTCGTCCTGGCGATGACAGCCGCGGTGTCGTCGTTCGTGGCGGCCATCGTCGCTCATCGGTCGGCATTCGCGGCGCTTGCCGTGCTCGTCTCGATCGGGGTCAGCCGATTGACGTCGACGTTGATCACCGAGGTGCCGCCATACACCTGGACCTACAAGCACATTGGGGTCGTCGACTACATCAATTCCGATCAGGCCCTCGCGCCGTATTGGACCGACGTCTACGTACGCTGGCCCGGATTCTTCACGGCCATGGCCTGGTTCAGTTCGGTCACCAGTCTGGATCCGGTGGACGTCGCGCACTGGTTCGCACCCGTCGCCGATGTGTTGATCTCCATCGTGGTCGGTGCACTCGCGCTGACGGCGACCAGGAGCATGCAGACCGCGCTGGTCGCGAGCCTGCTGGTGCAACTCGTGAACTGGGTTGCGCAGGACTACTACTCACCGCAGGCGCTGAGTCTGGTGATGGCGTTCTCCATCCTCGCGATGCTGTGGTGTTCCAACCGCTATCCGATGGCGGGGTACCTCTCGGTGGCCGTGTTCATCGCGATGGTGTGGACACATCAGCTCACTCCGGTCTGGATCATCGCGGTGGTGATCGCCCTCTCGGTCATGCGGCGAGTGCGACCCCGCTGGATATCCGTGTACTACCTCGCGGTCTGGGCCGTCTACGTCATCCCCCGACTCGACTCGGTAGAGCGGTATGGGTTGTTCTCGTTCGATCCGGTTGCGAACACAGCGGGTCCGAATCAGAGCGAGCGGCCCGAGTCGGCCGGCTATCAGTTCACCGTTCTGGTAGACCGAGGTCTGGCGATCGCGTTCTGGGCGTTGGCCGCGATCTGCGTCGTCATCCTCTGGCGGCGCCGAGCGAAGCCATGGGCCGCTGCGATCGTCGCATTCTCGCCCATGATCCTGATCTTCTCGCAGAGCTACGGCGGCGAGGCGACTATGCGGGTCTTCCTGTACTCGTTGGCGGGGTGCACGGTTCTCATCGCACCCTTCCTCGCCAGGGCACTCGCTGCGTCGAGCCCCGCGCGCGGGCGGGTGTCGAGAGTATTCGCCTGGCTGGTGCTGGTGACCTTCGCACTTGCCGGAATGCAGGGGTACTACAGCAACTGGTCCTTCTCCACGGTGACCCGCAAGCAACTCGAGCAGTCGCGCTGGCTGTTGGCGACCAACCAGGGACAGCGAGGCATCACCGTGTGGGCGCCACAGGTGGGATGGCCGGAACGGCCGAGCGCCGACTACGTGAAGTTCGCGCTGGCCGACACGCAGTACGACATACCGCTCGACGATCTCCGGTCCTCGGTTCTCAAGGACGTTCCCACTGCCGATGTCATGGACGGGGTCGAGAAGAACGTGCGGCACAGCCACATTCCGCTCTACGTCGTTCTGCCACGCCAACTCGACGGATACGACGCATGGCTGGGAGTGTTCAAAACGGGTGTGCTTCAGGGTCTTGCCGCCCAGATCACCTCGCGGCCCGGCTGGTCCAAGGTCATCGCCGACGCCAACACCGTCGTCTACAGATATCCCCAAGATTAGGTCGTGAACGTGACGATTTACGAAAAGCTCAGGCCGCCAATCGCCGTGGCGCTTGCCGTCTCGATGGTGGCGGGCACCGGCGGCACCTGCCCCGCCGAACCCGTTGACAGACCGGTCGGGTCATTCTCGGCGATCACCGCATCGCATGCGCTGTATGCCGAAGACGACTTCGACGGTCCGTCGACCTCCCCACCCGACCCTGGGATGTGGAACATCGAAACCGGTGGTGTCGGGTGGGGAGCCGACGAAGCGCAGGCCTATACGGCCGATCCGGCCAACATTCGGCAGGACGGTGCCGGCCACCTGGTGATCGAGGCCCGAAATGACGACGGCCACATCACTTCGGCCAGGCTCAACACGCAGGGCAAGGTCGAAGTCACCGAGGGCTTGGTGGCCGCGCGGATCAAGATGCCCGCGGGGCAGGGACTCCACCCAGCCTTCTGGCTGCTCGGACAGTCGCTGGCCGACGTCGGCTGGCCGGCATGCGGTGAGATCGACGTCGTCGAACTGCTCAACAGCGGATCGACGGCGTACTTCACCGTCATCGGCCCACGTGTCGCGGGACAGCGTGGGTCCGCATCGCACTCACAGCTGCAGCTCACGTCGCAGATCGGCGGTCTCGCGGACGGATTCCACACGTACTGGCTGTACAAGCAATCCGGGCAACTGGTGTTCGGAATCGACGAGAACGCCTTCGCAACCGTTACGCCCGCCGATCTACCCCCCGGCCAGCAGTGGATTTATGACAGCCCCTACTTCGCCCTTCTGAACCTCGCCGTGGGTGGGGTCTGGCCGGGTCCCCTCGGGCAAGGTGTCCTGCCCAAACAGATGGTGGTCGATTGGGTGAGGTTCTACCGATGAGAACCGATTTGGCCGAGGGCCCCCGCAACGGCGAAGTCGGCTCTGCCGCGGGTGATGTCGATGGTGATGTCGTGACGGACTTCAATGCCGCGGTTCGGGACTGGCCGCACCGAACCGCTGTCATCCACAACGGCGCGACACTCACCTATGGTGCGCTCGCAGCGCGGGTGGGGGACTACCGACTGCACCGAACGCCTTCTGGCGCCCCCGGTCGGATCGGTGCGTTGGTCTCGCACACGCCCGGTGTGGTCGAACACCTTCTCGGGGTACTCCAGGCAGGCGCTGCCTATTGCCCGATCGACGCCACACTGCCAGCGGCGCGCAAGAATGCGCTCGCAGCGGTGCTCGGCCTGGATCTCCTGCATGCCATTGCCGGCGATCCCAGTGGTGCGACGGACCTGCCGATCGAGATGGTTGGCGGTGATCCGGTAGTCGCGGGCCTGGCCCCAGCGGTGCCCGCTCCGAAACCCAGTGATGCGGCGTACGTGTTGTGCACGTCGGGTTCGACGGGGGCACCAAAACCCGTAGTCATATCCCGACATTCGCTGACGACGACGGTACGGGCATTGCGGGATCTGTTCGCGCTGGTGCCCGAGGACCGGGTGCTTCAGTTTGCGTCCCTCGGTTGGGACACGTGTCTGGAGGAGATCCTGCCAACGTTGACGTCCGGCGCGACACTGGTATTCGACGACGAGTCCCATTCCAAGTCGTTCCCGCGCTTCGTTCGCATGCTGGCGCACCGGGGCATCACCGTGCTGGACCTTCCGACCGCTTTCTGGCACGAACTCGTCCTATATCTCCACGAAACCGGCGCCGCATTGCCCGATGACGTACGGCTGGTGGTGATCGGTGGCGAGCGGGTGGACCCCACTCGGCTACGACAGTGGCGGGAGCTGGGCAACGCCCACGTCTCGTTGCTCAACACCTACGGGTGCACCGAGACCACCATGATCACCCACGCGGTCGTGCTGGCGGGTCCGGGTGCCGAGGTCGGTTGCAGTGCAAACGACTCTCCGCTGGGACGTCCGCTGCCACACGTTGTCGACCACGTCACCGATGACGGCGAGCTCTTGGTGTCGGGTCCATGCCTTTCCACGGGCTACCTTGGGCTGCCCGGCCGCACCGGGACCGGGTTCCACGTCGCGGATTACGGATCCGGACCCACTCGCTGGTTCCGCACCGGTGACATCGTCCTCCGTGGCGATCACGGACTGCTGTATCCGCGCGGTCGCGTCGACGAACAGGTGAAGGTCCTCGGCGTACGGGTCCATCCGGCTGAGGTCGAGGCGCAGTTGAACAGTCACCCGGCAGTGTCGGCGGCGGTGGTGATTGGCGAGCACTGGCTCGGCCAGATGTCGCTCAGCGCATACGTCGTCGTGACGTACCCGGTCACCTCGACGGAGTTGAAGAGCTATCTCCGTGAGCGACTGCCGCGCCAGTTCGTGCCAAGTCGCGTCAAATTCGTTGCAGCGCTGGAGTACACGGCCAGCGGAAAGGTCAACCGAGCGGCCACGCAGCGTGCCGCAGCCAATGAAGAGAACAAGGGAGCAGACCAATGAACCCCGACCACATCATCGAGATCTTCCGGCGAGTGCTCGAGACGCCCCGGGTGGATGCGGCGTCGGACTTCTTCGAGCTGGGTGGCGACTCCTTGCTGGCAACCCGGGTCCTCAGCGCGATTGCGCGGGACTTCGGGGCGGAGTTGGATTACGAAGAGTTCGTCGACGATCCCACACCCGAGGGACTCGCCATCAAGCTTGCCGCGGTAGCGCCATGACCGGGGAGGACATGCGGGTCGTCGTCGTCGGAGCCGGGTTGGCAGGGTTGACCGCCGCGGTCGAAATGGCAACGGCGGGTGCCGAGGTGACTGTGCTCGAGGCCAGGCAGCGGGTGGGCGGCCGGATGCACGGCATTCCGATATCGACAACGGCAGTCGCGGACGGGGGTGCGGCCTATCTCGGCGTGCGGCACACCGAACTGCTCACCATGCTCCGCGAGAACGGACTGCGGCTGGCATCGACGGAGATGTTGGGGGACAGCACCTTCCTGTTGTCCGGCGAGCGGACGACGACGGCAAGTCGGGTGCCGCCGCTGGATGCGGTCGCGCTCGGCGACCTCTTCGATCGACTCGAAGGCCTGGTCGCCGAGGTGTGCGCGGATGCGCCGTGGACGAGCCCGCGGGCGGAATACCTCGACGGGCTGACGGTGGCGCAGTGGGTAGCCGAGGAGATCGCTCATCCCGCCGCGCGAGCCTTCTTCCCCATGTTCATCGGCGAGATGATGGCGGCCGATCCGGCGCTGATCTCCGTACTGCACATGGCTTTCTATCTGCGCTCCGGTGGCGGGATCCGCTACCTCAACGCCTTCAAGGGCGGCGCTCAGGAATGGCGGGTAGACGGTGGCGCGCACCAGCTCTGCGAGACGCTCGCGCGTCGGCTCGGTGATCGGATTCAATTGGCGCAGGAAGTCGACGCCATCGACCAGGTCGGCGACGGGGTCGTGGTGCACGCGTCGTCGACCGATGGCGGTATGACGTCGGAGCACCGTGCAGATTACGTAGTGGTGGCGATTCCGCCACTCTTGGCCCAGCAGATCACGTTTCGACCGGGTCTTCCTGCGCCGCGTGCGACGTCGGCAACCGGCCGTGGGTGCGCCGTCAAGGTGCACCTCAGCTATCCATCGCCGCTCTGGCGTGATCACGGCTTGTCCGGTTGGTCTGTGAGTACGGATGGTCCGCTCCTCTCGACGGTCGACGATTCACCGGCGGACCGGTCGGCGGGCATCCTGACGGGGTTCGTCACGGGTGCGGCGGCCCCACCGTTCAGCGCACTCTCGCTATCCGAGAAGGCGGACGCGGTACTTGCCCACGCGCGCAGGCTGTTTCCACAGCTGCCTGCGCCGACGGGATGCTCCGTCACCGACTGGCTAGCCGACCAATACAGCAAGGGTTGCTATGCGGCTCTGTTCGGGCCGGGCGACTGGATGCGGCTCGGGCCCACCTTGACCGAACCCCATGGCCGCGTCCATTGGGCGGGCACCGAGACAAGCCTTGAGTTCTTCGGGCTGATGGAAGGTGCGGTCAGGTCTGGCCGAAGAGCCGCAAAGGAATTGATCGACGGCGCCGACGTTGTCGCCGACTCGCGAAAGGTGACTGCGCAATGACCATGCTCGAGGATCTCGGTGACACCACCGGCTTCACCGCGGCCGTAGATCAGCCGTACACCTATCAACGCAAGGAGCTGGTCGAGCCCGACTGGCGTCGATACCCGGGATGGTCGACGGTCTCGGACTCTGACTGGCGAAATGCGCAGTGGCAGCGGGCACACTCGATCAAGAACGTCGCGCAGCTAAGAGCAGTGACCGGCTCGTTGCTCGACGATCGGTTCTTCGCCGATCTAGCTGACGATCAGCAGCGGCGTGCCACGATGTCGATGCTCCTGCCGCCCCAGATGCTGAACACGATCGTTCCCGGTGACGTTCCGGATCGTCAGCAGTTCACCGAGGCGTTCTATGCAGATCCGATTCGGCGGTACATGCTTCCGGTGTTGAGTGACCGCGAGCCGGAGTGGGTATCCCATCCCTTCGCCGAGCGGGATTCGTTGCACGAGAGCGACATGTGGGTCGCCGAGGGATTGACACACAGGTACCCGACCAAGGTCCTGGCCGAGCTGCTGTCGACGTGTCCGCAGTACTGCGGGCATTGCACTCGGATGGACTTGGTCGGCAACTCGACGCCGTCGGTCGCCAAGGCCAGGCTCACACTCCGCCCAGCTGATCGGCAGGAGCGGATGCTCGACTATCTGCGCGCAACGCCGACGGTGCGGGACGTCGTGGTGTCGGGTGGCGACGTCGCGAACGTCCCGTGGCCACGGCTCGAGTCGTTCCTTCTGCAGTTGCTCGACATCGACACGATTCGCGACATCCGGCTGGCGTCGAAGGCACTCGCGGCACTTCCCCAACACTGGCTTCAACCCGAGGTCGTCGACGGGGTCGGACGGATCGCGCGGCTGGCTGCGTCGCGCCGAGTCAACGTGGCCCTGCACACCCACGTCAACCACGTGCAGTCGGTCACCCCGCTGGTCGCGGAGGCGACCCGCGCGCTGCTGGATGCGGGATTGCGGGACGTTCGCAACCAAGGGGTCCTGATGCGCGGGGTGAACGCCAGCGCCGACGATTTGCTCGACCTTTGCTTCGCGTTACAGGGTGAGGCCAACATCCTGCCGTACTACTTCTACATGTGCGACATGATCCCGAACGCCGAACACTGGCGCATTGCCCTGTGGGAGGCCCAGGAATTGCAGCTGGCGATCATGGGCTACCTACCGGGCTTCGCGACGCCTCGAATCGTCTGTGACGTGCCATATGTCGGTAAGCGGTGGGTTCACCAGGTAGCGCGCTATGACCGCACTCGCGGAATCTCATACTGGAGCAAGAACTACCGCACCGGTTTGGATGCGTCGGACGTCGACGCGTTCAATGGCGTCTATCCGTTCTACGATCCCATCGACGGACTGCCTGCCGCGGGACAGGCATGGTGGCGGCGGCAATGTGGGCGCACCCCGCGGCGCGTTGGATGACCATCGAAGTCGCTCCCATCACGGAGGCCGACGTGGCGGCGGTCTCGGAGTTTCTGTGCGCCAACCACGATGGCCGAGTGCCATGGGCCCGGTCGCTCGCAACTGTGCCGTGGGAGGTGACGGCTCCAAATCGCGGGTTCATGCTGCGAGATGGAGGTCGCGTCGTCGGAACCTTGCTCGCGCTCTACTCCGATCGACTGGTGGCGGGTCGTCTCGAACGGATCTGCAACATGGGTTCGTGGTGCGTTCTGCCCCAGTACCGTTCGCGAAGCATTCTGCTGCTGAAGGCCTTGCTGGCGCAGGACGGGTACAGCGTCACGGTCCTGTCTCCGGATGAGGGTCCGCGAGAAATACTGAGCTGGTTCAAGTTTCGATCCCTTGATACGGCGGCGTCGCTTGTTCCCAACTTGCCGTGGCCGAGGCTGTCCGGCCGGACGAAGATCTCTGCCGACCCGGACGTCATCGAACGGACCCTCGTAGGGTCAGAGCTCGTGCTCTATCGCGATCATGCCCGCGCTCTGGCAGCACGCCATCTCGTCGTCATGCGCGGCGCGGAATCCTGCTACGTCATGTACCGGGAATATCGATTCAAGGGCGTGGCACTGTTCGCGACGATCCTTCACGTCGGAAACTCAGACGTGTTTCGCCGCGCCCTGGTCCCGGTGACTCGTCACCTGCTGCTGCGGCACGGGCTGGTCGCCACCCTGGCCGAGCATCGCGTCGTCGGATATGTGCCTGCGCTCTCGTTCAAGCTGAACAGCTGGCCCAAGATGTACCGCAGCGTGAGCCTGGAACCCACCCAAGTCGACGATCTCTACAGCGAACTCGTCTGCGTACCGTGGTAGCAGGCATGGCGGCGATGTAATCGCCTCAGGGAGAGGTAGATTCGGTGAGCGGGATCAAGATCGTGGTGGACACGGTAATTCTCGTGGCGGCGTCGTACGCGACGACCCTCCTGTCTCTTCTGGCTGTGAGCGTTGCGCTCGTCGTCAAACTGCGCTCGGTCATCCCACAGAATGCCCGGGTCAGTCCGATCCCGCGGCGTCGATCGAAGGAATCGTCGGTCGGCACTACGCTCGCCGATTGACCAGAGTTTGCCAGGAATTAGGTTGGAGATACTGGTTCCTTTGGGCCTTGGATTCAGGCCGAACTGACGGCGGGACTAGTTCCATCGAATCGTGTTGCTGGTCTCTTGGTGTCCGTCGTCTGATCGACATGTGCTGCAACAGGGTGCGTCTCGTCGATTGGTGGGGTGTGAGTCGGTGTACCGATCGGAGGGAGGCGGCGCGGCGCGTCGCCACCCTGCAAACGGGCGTCGAGAACTAGGCCCAGGTTCCCCTGGAAGTTCGCTCTGATGACTCATGTGCCAGCTGGGCATCGACGCCGATAGTGAGGTATGGCTCTGCCTGTCGGGCGTCGACGGGCTTCTCAACAAGGAGGTTGGACCTTGTCCGTTCAAGGCTTGTCCGCGCAGCGGATGTCGGCTCGTCAGTATTTCGCGACGGGGATCACGGGGGCAGCAATGGTGGGAGTCGGTGTCCTGCTGGCCGCGCCTCCGAGTGCCCCCGCGTCGCCCCCGAGATCCATGCAGGTTCAACTCGTGTCAGTCGAGTTCGCCCTCACTCCAACGGATGTCGACTGCATGGCGATTTCGGAGTGCGCATTGGTCGGTAGCGCTGGATCGCCGACCCCCACCGCGTTGGCCGCGGCGGTCAACACCCCGTCGTTCCGGCCGATCATCGGGCCGGGGGGTTGGCTCATCGGAAATGGCCTCGATGCCGACGCGGCGACGTGTACGGCCCCGTGTAGCGGCGGCAACGCTGGATTGCTATGGGGCAACGGCGGTGCGGGCGCCCTGGGGGGTGTCGGCGGCAGCGCCGGGTTCCTGTTCGGTAACGGCGGTGTCGGGGGCAGCGGCGTAGACGCGGTCTATGACGACAACGGGACTCTGGTGTCGAGCGCCACCGCTGGCGGTAACGGTGGACGCGGGGGTCTGATTGGTCTCGGTGGTCAGGGTGGCAACGGCGGCAATGACATTCAACTGAACCGTCCCGTCACCGCGACCGATGCCGTCGGCGCTGCCGGAGGCAATGGTGGCGCGGGTGGTGTTCTCAGCGGAGGGGCCGGCAAGGGAGGCGACGGCGGCGCTGCCCAGTCGCTAGGCGGCAACGCGACCGGGGGCACCGCCGGTGACGGCGGCGCGGCCGTCACCGGCAGCGGTGGTGCTGGCGGAGCGGGCGGCGGTGCCTTCAGCGACACCGGCACCGCGACCGGTGGCAACGGCGGCAATGGCGGTCGAACGGTCGTCGGAAATGCAGGCAACGGCGGCAGCGCCGGCTATGGCAGTTCCACCACGGGGTCCGGCACGGGCGGCACCGGAGGTAAGGGCGGTAGCGCCGTACTCGCGGGTTCCGGAGGTGTCGGCGGGTCGGGCGGTGACAGCAACAACGCCATGCCCGCGGACGACGAGGGGGGTGCCGATTCCACGGGTGGCGCCGGCGGATCGGGTGGTGGTGGAGGGCTCCTTGGAGGCAGTGGCGGTGGCGGTGGCGCGGGCGGCTTCTCGCACTCTGACAACGGCAATTCGACCGGTGGTGCTGGCGGCAGCGGTGGCGGAGCAAGCACCGGTTCCGGCGGCACGGGCGGTGGGGGCGGTGTTGCCACCTCAGACGGCGCCGGTTCGACTGCGACCGGTGGTTCCGGCGGTGGTGGCGGCGGTTCGACCCTGGGAACGGGCGGCACAGGCGGGGCAGGCGGCAAGAGCAACTCGACGGCAGGACCGTCACGGGGCGGGACAGGCGGCCGCGGTGGCGACGGTGCAAGCGGCGGCGCCGGCGGTGGCGGCGGCGACGCATCCGGCTCGACGGCGAACACCGGCGGCACCGGCGGCACCGGAGGCAACGCACACGGAGTGGGCGGTCACGGCGGTACCGGCGGCAATGGCGGAAGCGCGTCCGGAGGAACGACCAATTCTGGTGGCGCAGGAGGTCCCGGTGGTGCGGGTGGCCCAGGAGGGACGGGTGGCAGCTCGGGCAGCAGCGGCAGCGGCGACGCGTAGTCGTCGGCGCCGCGAGGCGTCCGCGCTCGCTGGGACAACTCCCAAGAGGTGCGAGAGGTGTGTGTGCGCTACGTGAGTCGGCGGTAATCTCGACCTACGTAGCAACATCTCGCGGGAGGGAGTCGAGTCGTGGGTGTTCCACCCGACAGCACCCCGTTTGGTTCACAAACGGTGACGGGGCCCGGTTGGCCGAACGTCGACGAGGAGTCCCTGGCGGCCGCCGCGGCGCAGTATGAGGCGCTGGCGGCGAAGATATCCGGCTCGGTGGTGCCCCAGCAGCAGGGCCAGGTGATGAAGATGGCCGACCAGTTCTTGGGGGCCGGTGGCGTCGCCGCCGGTGGGGAGGCGACCTCGATCGTCGCCGGTCACGAGGCAAATGCCGCCCAGGCCGCGGCGATCGCCTTGAAGCTGCGAACCATGGAGGCCACCGTCGCCAAGACCAAGATGTTGGTGAACGTCACCGCCCAAGAGGTTCAGCACGAATGCGAGGCGCTGTCGGCGATGCCGTTCGGCAACGCCCAGGAGCTGGTGCAGAGCCGGATCAAGATGGGCTTGTCGCAGAACATCGCCATGGTCAACGCCAACTCGGCCGAGCTTGCGTCCGGTCTCGGCGTGCCGCCCAACATCCCCAATCCCGGCGCCCCTCCTGGGACTTCCCAGGCGACGCAAGCCGCGGACAAGGGTTCGCAGCAGGCCATGCAGATGATGATGCAAATGGGCCAGATGGCGATGCAACTGCCGCAGCAGATCGGCGGCATGTTGACCCAGGCTCCGCAGCAGCTGATGCAGCCGCTGCAACAGATCATGCAGCCGTTGCAGCAGCTGATGTCGGCGGGCGGCAAGGGCGGCACCGGCGCTGGGTCGTCGCCCTTCTCGGCGTTCTCCAACCATCCCTTGGCTGGCGGCGGGGGCGCTGGTGCTGGTGGCGGCATGGTGAAGGCGGCGGGTTTGCCGGGGTCCGGCGGCCTTTCGCCGCAGTCCCCGGCGTTGGCCAACCTGGTCGGCAGTTCCGGTGACGTGGCGGTGCGACCGGCGGGCGCGAGCGGCGGGGGGATCGCGGGCCTGGCGCCGGTCGCCGCGGGCGCGGGCGGCATGGGTGGCGGCATGGGCATGATGGGCCAGCAGCGCGGCGAAAGCGGAGGCACCGGCTCGACGCTGTCCGCTCCGCCGCCGCTGGACTACGGAGAAGAGGAGGTCGACGATGAGTGGTAATCCGATGCAGACACCGGACAATCTGAACTGGGATCCCGCCAGTGTCGAGTTGCCCCCGATTCCGTCGCTCCCTCCGGGTGAGGACGCGATGAGCATGACGATCGCCGGAGTGCTGCCGACGTTGGCGGCGACGATGGCGACGAGCGTGACTGCGCTGCAGGCCAAGGAAACTATGTTCGCCGGCAAGCTGACGTCGGCTCAGAGCGCCTACGACAACGCCGACGACCAAGGTGGCCAGTCCGTCGGTCAGCTCGGCCAGATGCTGGGTCAGGTGGGGCAGATGGCCCAGCAGGCCGGTGGGCCCGCCCAGCAACTTGGCCAGCAGGCGGGCCAATTCGGTTCGATGATTCAGCAGGCCATGCAGTCGGCCCAGGGTGGCGGCGGTTCTCAGGGCAGCTCGTCGGCCGGTCAGGGAGCGGGCGGGGCGGGCGCCGCTCCGCCGCAGCAGGCGAGAGACGATGCGGGCGCGGGTCAAGAGCCGTCGTCCGAGCAGCGGGAGTCCGAGCAGCGGGAGCGCGAGGAGCGCGAACGAGAGGAACGGGAGCGCGCCGGCAGGGATGCTCGGCCTCCGCTCGACCACGCCACCGCCGGTCCCGCACCCCACGGGGCGGGCCCGGCGCCGGTCGCCGCGCCGCAACGCGGGGACGGCCTCGAACGCAACATGTGATCGCCGAGCACTACGCTCGTTACTGACGCGTACGCATGTAAATGTCAGATTGAGCGACTCGGAGGTATGGGAATGAGTTCGCCGCCAGACGAGTGGCCGTCTCACCCATCCTTGCCGGACGACGAGTTGACCATCGGTCAAACCTTCGCCGGATACGAGATCGTCGGCTTGCTGGGCTCCGGCGGAATGGGTCGGGTCTACCTTGCGCAGCACCCCCGACTTCCTCGGCGCGACGCACTGAAGCTGCTTCCGTCGACGTGGTCGGCCGACACCGAGTACCGCGCGCGCTTCAACCGTGAGGCGGATCTTGCCTCGACGCTGTGGCACCCCAACGTCGTCGGGGTGCACGATCGCGGCGAGGCGGACGGCCAGCTGTGGATTTCGATGGACTACGTCGACGGCCTCGACGCCTCGCGACTCGTCGCCGAACGCCATCCCGCCGGGATGCCCGCCGACGACGTGGCACGCATCGTCACCGCCGTTGCGAGCGCGCTGGACGGCGCTCACAAGCGTGGTCTTCTGCACCGCGACGTCAAGCCGGCCAACATCATGCTCACCCATCTCGACGATGACGGCGAACAGCGAATCCTGTTGACGGACTTCGGCATTGCCCGCGACGTCAACGAGGCCGACGACGTCTCGGCGACGACGACGGGCATCGGGACCGTCGCCTACTGCGCGCCGGAGCAACTGTCCGGTGACGAGGTCGGGCCCCGCGCCGACCAGTACGCGCTCGCCGCGACGGCATACCAGCTTCTGACTGGCGAGCCACTGTTCCCCAGCTCGGATCCCGCCGAGGTGATCTACGACCATCTCAACTCGAAGCCGCCGACGCTGGCGGCGACGCGACCGGAACTCGCCGCGCTCGACCCCGTGCTGACCGTGGCGCTGTCCAAGCGACCCGAAAGTCGTTTCGCCCGTTGCTCGGACTTCGCGCGTGCACTGAGCGAGAGCATCGCGGCGCTGGGTCCGCGCGCCGCGGTCGCACCCCCGAACTACGGTCCGCCGCCCGCGGGAGACACCTTCGCCAACCTCTTCACCGAGCCGTTGACGGTCGACCCCCGGGCGGTCGCGGGCAAGCCCAAGCAGTTCACCGTCGGACCCGTCGTGGCCGCCGGCGTGGCGGCGATCGTCGTTGGCGCCCTTGCTGTTTGGGCGCTGTGGCCGTCGTCCGGCGAGTCTGACTCGTCGGCGGCCGACACGACGTCGACCACGACGTCGACCGTCGATCCCGCAGCGTTGCAACGGCTCCGCGGCGCGATCCCTCCGGGTTACTCGTCCAACTCCTGCACCCCGGTCGACGTGCCGCAGGCCGCCGTGGCCAAGGTCGGCTGTACCCAGAACGCCGATGCGGGTGGCCCCCCGGCGTCGACCTTCACGTCGTTCGAGGACGTCGCTGCGCTGCAAACGGCGTTCGGCGCAGTCGTGGCCGACATGCGAGTTGTCAACTGCCCCGGCAACATTCAGTCACCGGGGGCGTGGCGACGGAACGCAACGCCACAGCTGGTCAGCGGCACACTCGTCTGCGGTTACCGAGACGGCGTGCCCACCCTGACCTGGACCGACAACGGCAAGCTGATGCTGGCCTCGGTCGACGGCGCCGAGAAGGGCCCCAACCTCGACCAGCTGTACGTCTGGTGGTCGAGCCACTCCTGATCGTGGATCAGGCTGGGGGCGGGACGATCACGGTCGTAGAGGGAGCTGCCGGTGCCGTCGCGGGAGCAGGTGTGCCTGCCACTGCCGGGGTTCCTGCGGCAGCGGCCGGGGCTGGCGCGACCGCTGCGGGCGCGCCCGCGGGCAACGGGGTGCCCTGGCTTCCGGTGGGCGCGGTGCCCTCCTGAACGCTGGCCGGCTGCGGCGCACCCTCGGTTCCAAGCGGGGCGGGAGTCATCGGGGTGGTGCCGGGGACCGGGGTGCCCTGGCTGCCCGCGATCGGGGTGCCCTGGCTACCGGCCGGAATCGGTGTGCCCGCGCTGCCTGCTGGCAGGACGGCTCCCCCCGGAGCGGGGACGGCCTCGGCGCCGATCGGCGCTCCTGGGACCGCTCCCGGCGTGGCCGGCGTCGCCGACGTCGCGGGAGACGACGACGAGTAGCTACCCCCGCCGCGCTGGGTGGGGAGCTGGGGCGGCGGCTGCACCCACACCGCAAGGTCGTGGCCGCCTGCGTTGTATACGACGCTGTCGGGCGTGTCGCCGACGACGTCGAAGTACACCTTGCCCGTGGTCTGCTGGCCCTGGGCGAGCGTCGCGGGGTTCACGCCCTGGGGGGTGGCGACCCCGAACAGGACGCGGTACGTTTCGCCACTCTTGGCGCGCGCGTTGAGGTTCGACACGATCGGGGTGACGCTGCCCTCGATGGCCTGATCGGTCGCGGTGGCTTCCCAGAGTGTGCCAGCAACTGGGTAGGGGATCTGGTCGGTACTGGGCTTCAGATCGGTAATCGTCCAGCCCTGAACGACGTTTCCGTTGGTCAGCCTGGCCTCGTTGCCGATCGTGGTCGTCGTCAGATCATCGGCGGCGGCGATCGGCGTCCCGATGAACCCGATGCAGCCGAACGCGGCAGCGGCGGCGACGGTAGCCAGTCCGTTGGTGATCTTCACGTGAAGTGCCCTCCCCATAAGTCCTGAAATCGACGACCTTCCCGACGGGAACAGTCGTATGCCTGAAGCTATCAGGTCCGGAGTGGGTGTCAGGTCACCAATTTCGCCGACTACGCGGGGGTGAGCTCCACGCCCGAGAGAACGACCGCGTCGTCGCGCTCCGGCGCCACGAAGACGGCGAGCAACCGTCCGCCGTCCTCCCACACCCGTGCCGCCAGGGTCTCGCCGGGGAACAGCACTCCCGCGAAACGGGCTCCGTACGACCCGACGCGGGACACGTCGCCGTCGAGGAACCGGTCGACGAGCGCCTTGGCGCCGATGCCGTAGGTGCACAGCCCGTGCAGGATCGGCTTGGAGAAACCGGCCGCCGTGGCAAAGGCCGGATCGGAGTGCAGCGGATTGCGGTCACCGCAGAGTCGGTAGAGCAGCGCCTGCTGCGGCAGCGTCGGGATGGACAGCTCCACGTCGGGGGCGCGGTCCGGCGGTTCGGCGGACGTCGAGGCACCGCGCTCGCCGCCGAAGCCGCCCTCGCCGCGGGCGAAGATGGAGCGCTTCTGGGTCCAAAGCAGATCGCCGTCGGGGGTGGTCACCGTCGTCTCCGACCAGATCATCGCCGCCTTGCCCTTGTCCCATATGTCGGTGAAGCGGGTGACCGCTCGTCCGGTCCCCGACGGAGGGATGGGTCCGGGAACGGTGACGGCCTCGCTGGCGTGCAGCACCTTGGACAACTCGATGTCGATGCCGGGGAACTTCACCGTCGGCGCGGCGGTCTCGTGGAACGTCTGCGCCACGCTGCCGAACGTCGGCAGCACCTGAGGCGCGCCGTCGGTGAGGTAGCGAAGCTCGCGGGTGTCGAGGGGATCCGCGCCCGCTCCGAGGCCGAGGTGGTACAGCTGAACGTCGCTGCTGCTCCAGGAGAACTCGACCGGTGGAAGCTCGGCGCCGAGCGCCTCGTCGAGGTTGATCGGCACGTCAGGCCGTCCCGGCCGGGTTCGCGGCCAGGTGTAGCGCCGCGAGGTATCCGAACGTCATGGCGGGGCCGATGGTCCCGCCGGGACCCGGGTAGGTGTGGCCCATCACCGGCGAGCTGACGTTGCCCGCCGCGTACAGCCCGTTGATGACCGATCCGTCGTCGCGCAGCGCCCGGCCGTTGACGTCGGTGCGGACGCCGCCCTTGGTGCCGAGGTCGCCCGGCACCATCTTGGCCGCGTAGAACGGACCGTGGTTGATCTCGCCGAGGTTCGGGTTGGGCTTGACGGTCGGGTCGCCGTAGTAGCGGTCATACGCGCTCTCGCCGCGATGGAAGTCCTCGTCGACGCCCGAGCGGGCAAAGCCGTTGAACCGCGTGATCGTGTCCTTGAACTCACCGAGCGGCAGGCCGGTCTTCTCAGCCAGCTCCTCGAGCGTGTCGGCCTTGACGACGACGCCTGATTCCAGCCACTTCTTCGGAATGCGTTGTCCCGGTTGAAGACCCGCAAAGATGTAGCGGTCGCGGTACTGCTGGTCGAAGACCAGCCAGGCGGGCACGTTCTCGCCGGGTCCCTCGCCCTGGCCGAATTTGCCGCCGTACATCCAGTGACACGCCTCGACGTACGGCATCGACTCGTTCATGAAGCGCTTGCCGCTGGTGTTGACGATGATCGAACCGGGGGAGTTGCGTTCGGACAGCGCGAACCACGGCGCCCCGACCAGTGGCACCGTCGGGCCCCACCAGGAGTCCTCCATCATTTCCAGTGCAGCGCCGAGCTTCTCGGCGGCCTGGATGCCGTCACCGGTGTTGGCTATCGCGCCGACGGTCCACTCGGTGGTGATCGGAGCGCGCTGGTACTTCACCCGCATCTGTTCGTTGTGCTCGAAGCCGCCGCTGCCGAGGATGACACCCCGGCGAGCGCGAATCAGCCGTGGCTCGGCGCTCTCCGGTTCGGTGGTGTCTCGGACGTACACGCCGCGCACGACACCGTCCTCGACGTACAGGTCGGTCAGTGCGGTGTTGAGTTCGACTGGCACACCTGCCTTTTGGAGGCCGATCCGCATCGGTGCGATCAGGGCGCGCCCCATGCCGACCAGATTCTTGCCGGTGGACTTCGCCCAGGTCGCGCGGATGCCGACCTTGAGGCTGCGCAGAACGCCGCGCGGATGACGCTTCAGTTGGTTCAGCCGCACATAGTCCTGCTGCATCACCACCATGTTCATCGGCACCTTGCCGTACGGGGGCTCGAGTCCCGACTCGTCGGCGCCGAGCTTCTTGGCGTCGAACGGCTTCGGCTCCACCGACCGGCCGGTGGGCTTGCCGCCGGCGGCCTCGGGGTAGTAGTCGGAGTACCCGGGCACCCAGCACAGCTTCAACGGCGAGTGCTTCAACACGAACGACAGCATCTCCGGGCCGCGGTCCAGATAGGTGTCGATCTTCTCCGGCTCGACGGCGTCGCCGATGATCGTGTGCAGGTAGGTGCGGGCCGCCTCGGCCGTGTCCTTCACCCCGTCCCGCTTGAGGACTTCGTTGTTCGGAATCCACACGCCGCCACCCGATCGGGCGGTGGAACCTCCATAGTGAGGAGCCTTCTCGACGACTAGTGTCGAGAGTCCCTGGTGGGCGGCGGTAAGTGCGGCCACCATGCCGGCGGCGCCGCTTCCGACCACGACGACGTCGTACTCCTGTTGAGTCATGTAGAACACGTTATAGAATTGCCCGGCCGGCCCACAACTGTGCCGGTCGACGAAACGAGGGGACTTCACCGATGTTGTCGTCTGATGTACGCGCCGAACTGGCCGCTGAGCTGGCCGAGGCCGAGCGCGGCAAGGTGCCGATGAAGCCGTTGACCGACCGTTATGCCGATCTGGACGTCGTGGACGCCTACGAGATCCAGCTGTTGAACATCCGCGCGCGGGTGGCCGCCGGTGCACGGGTGGTCGGGCACAAGGTGGGTCTGTCGTCGGAGGCGATGCAGAAGATGATGGGAGTCGACGAGCCGGACTACGGTCACCTGCTCGACGACATGGAGGTCTTCGAGGACCGGCCCGTCCCGGCCGGGAAGTTCCTCTATCCGCGGGTGGAGGTCGAGGTCGGCTTCATCCTCGCCGACGACCTGCCGGGGGCCGGGTGCACCGAGGACGACGTGCTCGCCGCGACCGCCGCGTTCGCGCCGTCGATCGAGTTGATCGACACCCGGATCACCGACTGGAAGATCAAGTTGGGTGACACGATCGCCGACAACGCCTCGTCGGCGGGCTGGGTGTTGGGCACCGACCGGGTGTCGCCGAAGGACATCGACATCAAGAACATCGACGCGGTGTTGACCCGCAACGGTGAGGTCGTCGCAGAGGGGCGCAGCGATGCGGTGCTGGGCAACCCGGTCACTGCGGTGGCCTGGTTGGCCCGCAAGGTCGACGACTTCGGGGTGCGGCTGCGGGCGGGGGACATCGTGCTGCCCGGCTCGTGCACGCGGGCGATTGACGCCCGTCCCGGTGACGACTTCGTCGCGGATTTCCTTGGGCTGGGTTCAGTCCGTCTTTCTTTCGAGTGAGCGTTTCAACGAGGAGAAGCCATGCCGAATAAGGCAACTGTCGCGATCGTCGGGTCCGGCAACATCAGTACCGACCTGCTCTACAAACTGCTGCGCTCGGAGTGGCTGGAGCCACGCTGGATGATCGGCATCGACCCCGAGAGCGAGGGTTTGGCGCGGGCCCGCAAACTCGGGTTGGAAACCAGCCACGAGGGCGTGGATTGGCTTCTCGCACTGGATGAGAAGCCCGACTTGGTGTTCGAGGCGACGAGTGCGTACGTCCATCGCGATGCCGCGCCGCGCTACGCCGAGGCGGGCATTCGGGCGATCGACTTGACCCCGGCCGCCGTCGGCCCAGGGGTGATCCCGCCGGCCAATCTGCGCGAGCACCTCGACGCACCGAACGTCAACATGGTTACCTGCGGTGGGCAGGCGACGATTCCGATGGTGCACGCGGTGTCTCGGGTGGTTGACGTGCCGTATGCGGAGATCGTGGCGTCGGTGTCCTCGGCGTCCGCCGGGCCGGGCACGCGGGCCAACATCGACGAGTTCACCAAGACCACCAGCCGTGGGGTGGAGGTGATCGGTGGGGCCAAGCGTGGCAAGGCGATCATCATCCTCAACCCGGCCGAGCCGCCGATGATCATGCGCGACACCATCTTCTGTGCGATTCCCGAAGACGCCGACCAGGATGCGATCACCGCGTCGATCAAGGAGGTGGCGGCGCAGGTGCAGACTTATGTGCCCGGCTACCGGTTGCTCAACGAGCCGCAGTTCGACCCGCCGTCGGTGCATTCCGGCGGGTACGCGTTGGTGACGGTGTTCGTCGAGGTCGAGGGGGCCGGGGACTATCTGCCGCCGTACGCGGGGAACTTGGACATCATGACGGCCGCGGCGACGAAGGTCGGCGAGGAGATTGCCAAGGAAGTTCTCGCAGCGACTACGGGAGGTCACGCATGAGCGTCAGCGAGGAGCGCAGCGGATCGCGCATGGACACCGAAGTGTTCTTCGATGCGAGCTGGGACGTGCGGATGACCGACACGTCGCTGCGGGACGGGTCCCATCACAAGCGTCATCAGTTCACCAAGGACGAGGTGGGGTCCATCGTGGCCGCGCTGGACGCCGCCGGTGTCCCGGTCATCGAGGTGACCCATGGTGACGGGCTTGGCGGGTCGAGCTTCAACTACGGGTTCTCCAAGACCCCGGAGCAGGAGCTGATCAAGCTGGCCGCCGAGACGGCCAAGAATTCCAAGATCGCATTCCTGATGCTGCCGGGGCTGGGCACCAAGGAGGACATCAAGGAGGCGCAGCAGAACGGCGGCTCGATCTGCCGGATCGCCACCCACTGCACCGAGGCCGACGTCTCGATCCAGCACTTCGGCCTGGCCCGAGAGTTGGGGTTGGAGACCGTCGGGTTCCTGATGATGGCGCACACGACTCCGCCGGAGAAGCTTGCCGCGCAGGCCAGGATCATGGCCGACGCGGGCTGCCAGTGCGTGTACGTGGTCGATTCTGCGGGTGCGTTGGTGCTCGAGGGCGTCTCCGAGCGGGTGGAGGCGCTGGTCGCCGAGCTGGGCGACGACGCACAGGTCGGCTTCCACGGGCACGAGAACCTGGGGCTCGGGGTGGCCAATTCCGTGGCGGCGGTCCGGGCGGGCGCCAAGCAGATCGACGGCAGCACCCGGCGCTTCGGTGCGGGTGCGGGTAACGCGCCCGTCGAGGCGATGATCGGGGTGTTCGACAAGATCGGCGTCAAGACCGGTATCGACTTCTTCGAGATCGCCGACGCCGCGGAGGACGTGGTGCGTCCGGCGATGCCCCAGGAGTGCCTGTTGGACCGCAACGCGCTGGTGATGGGGTATTCCGGAGTGTACTCCAGCTTCCTCAAGCACGCCATCCGTCAGGCCGACCGTTACGGGGTGCCTGCGCATCAGCTGCTGCACCGGGCCGGGCAGCGCAAGCTCATCGGTGGCCAGGAAGACCAGCTCATCGACATCGCCCTGGAGATCAAACGCGAACAGGACGCCGCCGCGACGGCCTAGGCCAACCGTCCTGACAGAAACGCGAGGCAGGATGGGGCCGTGACATCGGCCCCGCCCCAGAGTCGACGACGCGTCGGTTCACTCGAGGTTCTGCTGGTCGGCTTGATCGCGCTGGCGTTGTCCGCCGGAGTCGTCAGCGGTTTCGTCGCAGGCAATTCGGGGCTGCGGACGGCCGCGACGGTGTTCTGCGGCGTGTTCGTCCAGGCCCTACCGTTCCTTGTACTCGGCGTGGTGGTCAGCGGTTTGATCGCCGCGTTCGTCAGCGCCGAGCGGCTGCAACGGTGGCTGCCGCGTCGGCCTGCCCTGGCCGTTGCGGTGGCCGGCGTCGGAGGTGCCGCACTGCCGGGATGCGAGTGCGGCTCCGTTCCGGTGGCTCGCAGGCTGTTCGGGCCCGGCACGAACGGCGCGGCTGCGTTGACGTTCATGCTTTCCGCGCCTGCGATCAACCCGGTGGTGCTCGTCGCGACCGCCGTGGCGTTTCCCGGCCAGCCGGCCATGGTGCTTGCGCGGTGCGTTGCCTCGTTGGCGACCGCCGTCGTCATGGGCCTGCTGTGGTCGCGGTTCGGCAAGAACGAGTGGGTCACCCGCGACCTGCCCGACGCGGCGCCGGAGGGATCGTCGCGGTGGGCGGTGTTCACCGAGGCGGCGCGGCACGACTTCCTCCAGGCCGCTTCGTATTTGGTGCTGGGGGCGGCTGCCGCGGCGGCGCTGCACGTGCTGGTTCCGGCGTGGGTGTTCGAGCATCTCGCGGGCAACCTCGTGGTCGGGGTCGTCACGATGGCGCTCCTCGCGGCGGTCCTGGCCCTGTGCTCGGAGGCTGACGCCTTCGTCGTCGCGAGCCTGACGATGGTTCCGCTGGTGCCTCGGCTGGTGTTCCTCGTCGTCGGACCGGCCTTCGACGTGAAGTTGGCTGCGATGCAGGCGGGCATGTTCGGTCGCGCCTTCGCGCTTCGCTTTGGTCCCGCCACCTTGGTGGTGGCCAGCGTCATCGCGACCCTCGTCGGGTTGGCGATCCTTGGCGGTGGCTCGTGAGCCGGGTGACCCAGAATCTGGTGCTGCTGCTGGTCGGGCTGAGCACCGCGGTGATGCTGGCAAAGGGCACCTACCTGAACTACGTGAAGCCCGCACTGCTGCCGTGGCTCGCGGTCGCGGCGGCGGTGCTGGTTGTGCTCGGCCTGGTGGCTATCGTGCGCGACCTGCGATCGGCTCGCGACGAGCACGACCACGGTGACGAGCACGGCCATCGGCACCAGCCGTGGCTCGGCTGGCTGCTGCTGATCCCCATCGCGATGGTCGCCTTCGTCGTCCCCCCGCCCCTGGACGCCAGTGGCGCCGCAGCTGCTCCCGTCAGCGCACCGCAACGACGCGCCTTTCCGCCGCTGCCCGCGGGTGACGCACCAACGGTCTCGCTGCCCGAGGTGGTGATGCGGGCGGCTGCCGATTCGACGAATTCACTTGCCGGAAGGTCGATCACGCTCACCGGGTTCACGTTGCACGGTTCGGACCAAGTCGACCTGGCGCGGGTCGTCATCGTCTGCTGCGCGGCCGACGCCCAGCTCGCCCGCATCCACCTGACCGGGCCGGCGGCCCCATCCGTCGCCGACCACCCCGAGGACACCTGGCTCCAGATCGAAGGTCAGATCGTGCCCGGCTCGTCACACGCAGAGGACGGTTTCATCCCAACCATGACGGTCACCAGCGCCACACCAGTCGACAAGCCGGCCAACACCTATGCCTACTGACATTCGCGGTTTTGCCGACGAAGGCTTCGGGCCGGTCGCGGATGCCTTCGCCGACAACTTCCGTCGCGGCACCGAGATGGGCGCGGGGTGCGCCGTACACCACGACGGCAGGCTGGTGGTCGACCTGCATGGCGGTGTCGCGGACGCCACCACCGGAAGGCCTTGGACTGCAGACACTCTCACGATCGGGTTTTCCGTATCCAAGGGTCTGATGGCGCTGTGCGGGCACCTCGCACATCAGCGCGGGCTGCTCGACTTCGACGCTCCCGTCGCATCGGTGTGGCCGGAGTTCGCCGCACATGGCAAGCAGGACATCGTGATTCGTGACGTGTTCGCCCACCGGGCGGGCCTGATGGCGTTGGACGCGAATCTCACGCTCGAGGACGTGCTGGCGTGGGAGCCGGTGATCCGTGCCATCGAGGCGCAGCGTCCGCTGTGGGAGCCGGGGACCGCCTTCGCCTATCATGCGCTGACGTTCGGCTGGCTCACCGGCGAGATCCTGCGCCGCGCCACCGGAATGATGCCGGCCGCGTTGCTGGCCGCCTGGTTGGCCGACCCGCTCGGCGTCGACGCCTGGATCGGGTTGCCGTCGGACCTCGAGCATCGGGTGGCCAGGATGCACGCGCCGCGGTCGCTCTTGCTGCGGACCGGCTACCGCGCGATGCCCGCCATCCTGCGCCGCATCGGGAAGGCGCCAGCGGTGCGCACCGTCACCCTGGGTTCGGCTTTCCCCTTCTCGCTGATCGACGGCTGCGCGCGCGACTTCAACACACCGGCCGTGCACGCCGCCCAGATCCCAGCGGCCAACGCGATCCTCGACGCCCGGGCCCTGGCGACGATCTACGCCTCCGCGGTGGCACCCCTGACCGGCGCGCCCCTGTTGTCCGCAGCGTCGAGGGCCGACGCAGTGACCGTGCGCTCGGTGGGGGACGGCTGGTCCGCCGCGCTCAGCCCGCCGGGGATTCGATTCTCGACGGGCTTCCTGGTCAACGGCATCCCGTTCCGCCCGCTGCTGTCCGATTCGTCGTTCGGCCACGACGGCGCCAGCGGCAGCCTCGGCTTCGCGGACGCCGACAGCAAGACCGGCTTCGGGTACGTCAACAACCTCATTTCGCCGCGCGATCACCGGGCGAACGACCTCAGCGCTGCCCTGCGACGCTGCCTCGGCCTCTAGGACGTCGGACCGACCGGGCACGATGGGCCCATGACGGCAACCCGTGAGCAAGCTCAGACCATCCTCGAGCAGCTGGCCGGACCACAGGCCGTCCTGCGCGACGACCAGTGGATCGCCATCGAGGCGCTGGTCGTGCAGCGCCGCCGCGCGCTGGTCGTGCAACGCACCGGGTGGGGCAAGTCGGCGGTGTACTTCATCGCTGCCAAGCTGCTGCGCGCCAGCGGGCACGGTCCGACGGTCATCGTCTCGCCCCTGCTGGCGCTGATGCGCAACCAGGTGCAGGCGGCCGACCGGGCCGGCGTCCGCGCCGCCACCATCAACTCGAGCAACGTCACCGACTGGGCCGAGATCCACGAGCGCGTGCGCGGCGGGGACCTCGACGTCCTGCTTGTCAGTCCGGAACGGTTGAACAATCCCGACTTTCGCGACCAGGTGCTGCCGGCGCTGGCTCATGACGCCGGCCTCGTCGTGGTCGACGAGGCGCACTGCGTCTCGGATTGGGGCCACGACTTTAGGCCGGACTACCGGCGCATCCGCACGCTGATCGGCGAACTGGGTACCGACGTCCCCGTGCTCGCCACCACGGCAACGGCCAACGACCGTGTCGTCGACGACGTGGCAAGTCAGCTCGGGGTCGGCGGCAAGGACACCCTGGTACTTCGCGGCGGGCTGGACCGCGAGTCGCTGCGGCTGTCGGTGGTCAAGGCAGGCAACCCGGCCCAACGTGCGGCATGGCTTGCCGCGCATATTGATTCACTGCCGGGGTCGGGCATCGTGTACACGTTGACCGTGGCGCAGGCGAACGACGTTGCGACGCTGTTACGTGACCAGGGGCACCCGGTGGCCGCCTACACCGGAGCCACCGAGACCTCGGAGCGCGAGCAGTTGGAGGGGGATCTGCTGGCCAACCGCGTCAAGGCGCTGATCGCCACCTCGGCGCTCGGCATGGGCTTCGACAAGCCCGATCTCCGATTCGTCGTGCACCTTGGTGCACCGTCCTCGCCCATCGCGTATTACCAGCAGGTCGGCCGTGCGGGCCGGTCGACGGCAAGTGCCGAGGTGGTGCTGCTGCCCGGTCACGAAGACCAAGACGTGTGGCGCTACTTCTCGTCGGTCGCGTTTCCATCAGAGGCCATGGTGCGCAACGTGATCGACGCGCTGGAGTCCGATCGGCCGCAGTCGACGCCCGCGCTGGAGCCACTGGTGGATCTTGGCCGGACGCGGCTGGAGATGGTGCTGAAGGTGCTCGACGTCGACGGGGCGGTGCGGCGGGTGAAGGGCGGCTGGATCGGCACCGGGGTGCCGTGGGAGTACGACGAGGCGCGGTACCGAAAGCTCGACGAGGCGCGTAAGCGAGAGCAGCAGGCCATGCTCGACTACCAGGTGACCGAGGGTTGCCGGATGGCTTTCCTGCGTGGGCAGTTGGATGACCCGGAGCTCGCAGAGGGTGAACGTTGTGGTCGATGCGACAACTGCACCGGCAAGCAGTACGACGCCTCGGTCGACCCGTCGTCCGCCGAGGACACCCGTCAACGTCTGATGCGGCCGGGGGTGGAGATCGCGCCGCGCAAGCAGTGGCCGTCCGGCCTGGCGAAACTCGGGGTCAACCTCAGCGGCAAGATCGGTGACGGTCCGGCGCCGGGACGGGTGATCGGCAGACTGACCGACCTCGGCTGGGGCGCCCGGTTGCGGCGACTGCTCGACGAGCCGGACGGCGAGGTGCCTGCGGAGGTGGTGCAGGCGGCGGTGAAGGTGCTGGCGTCGTGGGAGTGGTCGACGAGGCCGACCGCGGTGCTCGCGATGGACTCCGATCGGCACCCGTTGCTGATCGGCTCACTGGCCCGCGAGCTGTCGCGACTCGGGCGGCTGACCGACCTCGGCACGCTGCAGTACGCGCCGGAACGCCGCCCGGTGACGGCCGCCAACTCCGCCTACCGGGTCGCTGCACTGCACGGTGCGTGGCTGGCGCCCGATTCTGCCGTGATCGCCGGCGCCGACGGACCCGTGCTGCTGGTCGACGACATGACCGACACCGGATGGACGCTCACGATGGCCGCGCGCGTGGTCAGGGCTGCGGGCGCGTCGGAGGTGCTTCCGTTCGCGCTGGCCAGCACCAGCTAGCTGGCTTCGTTGAGTTCGCGTTCGCGTTGGATGCGGCTGGCGCGGTCTTGGGCTCGGGTGGTCTTGCGGCGGGGCATGGTTAGCCCTCCGGTATGCGCTGTGGGCGCGCCGTTGGCGACCACTGTGGCGGTGGGTGCGGACAGTTCGGGGAAGAGCAGTCGGCTGCCCGGTGTGGTGATGTACCTGCGGCCGTCGGGTGCGGTCCAGATGACCGTGCCGTCGTCGAGTTGCTCGTCGCGCCAACCGCTTTGGCCGCCCCAGAACGTTTCAGCAAGTGGTGTCTTCGGCATAGGCATTTCAGGTTGGACGCCGCGGTCGGTCCGTAGGGCCACGGAATCGTGTGGTCCACGTCGGTATGGGTGGCGGGCACTTTGCAGCCCGGGAAGCGGCAGGTCATGTCCCGGCAGCGGACGAAGTCAGCCAGCTTCTTGGAGGGTCGGTAGCGGGGTTCGGGTGGGGCTTGCCCGGGGTGGACGATCGGGGTGATCGTGGCCCCGACCGCGGCGCGGCAGGCGATCGCGCCGGGCATGAACTGCCCACCCATCAACGCGGCGGGCCGGAGGTTGGCGAGGCGACCTGGGGTGGGGGTGAGGGCTTCGGTGAGGGTCAGTTCGCGCAGGGGTTTGGTGAACATCGCCGGGGGTTCGCCGTCGAGGGCGGCGCGGTCGTTCGAGGTGTCAACTGCAGCAGCACTGTTCACGTCTGCGGATTGCTCGGCGTCCTCGGCGTCGGGAACAGTGGGCTCGGGCGCAGGCGGGGGTGGTGTGGGCCGTTCGTCAAGGGTGTCCGCGCTCGCGATCACGTAGACCACCACACCCGTCGAGGGCGGGTTCTCACCGGCCGGGCAGTCCTCGGTGTCGCAGAGGCAGGCGAGGCGGTCGTTGCCGTGGGCAAGGGCTCCGATCGCGTCGGCGCGGCGTTGGTCCTTGGTGCGGGGGTCGGCTGGGCAGACCGTGCGGGCCAGCGCGTCGATGCGGGTGTCGAAGGCCTTCGCGTCGGTGGCGAACAGGGTGGCGAACACCGTGGCCATCCCGCCGCCGTCCTCGTCCTCACCGACGTCAACACTGCGTCCGCGGGCCCGGGTCTCGGTGCGATGCACCGCGTGGGGGTCGACTAGGGCGACGAACGCATCCACCGTCTTCTCCGCCGTCGCGACCGACATGGGCTCTCGATCACGAAGCGCCTCGGCCAACAGTCGGTCCAGTTCGTGCAGGGCGTTGGGGTCGACGACCAGGGCGCCGCGCTGCACCACCGTCCGGACGAGTTGATAGGTGATGAGCCCGTCGGCGAAGACCGCGGCGACCAGTGGGAAGCGTTCGTGCAGGGCGACGGCGATGAGCAGTTGGTTGGAGGCGGCACCAGTGGTGATGCGCAGCGCGGCGCCGATGTGGGCTGAGACGGCGTCCCAGGTGTCGGTGCACCACAGGTCCCGCTCATTCGTCCCGTCGGCGGCGTGGGCGGTCTCGAACATGGCCGCCATCGCCGACACCTTGCGGGCGCACGCCGCGGACTCCACCCGCGCCCAGGCTTCCAGCGCACCGGCACCCGAGGTACCGGTCGTGGCAGAAACCAGAGAGTCGAACATGCATTCGAATTTACGCTCGGCGCCCGAAGTCTGCGCCGGGAATCTCGCCGTAGACGCCAATCTGGGGATGAATTGCGGACTGTGCACAACACCGCCACGGCGACACGAAAATGTCAGTGGCGCATGCTAATCGGGGTCGGACGCCCGACCACCGAGCTGTGCCGTCAGTACGCGAGCGCTGACCATCAGGCCCCGCGCTCGCTTGGCGATCTCGGCGTCTGTGAGCGCGCCGCCAATCTGCAACGACATCACCATCGCCTGTCTTCGGTGGTGATCGAAGACGGGCGCGGAGATGACGCTGATGTCGTGCCGCTTCTTGGACCGTCCGGGCCCTGCGGCGGAGGCCTCGCTGCTCAGATAGACCCGTTCGCCGACGTCGGAGATCATCTCGCCGAGGAGCGCGCGCAGTTCCTGCGGCAACGTACTCGACATGCCGGCCATCAGCGCGTAGAGCCGACGCCCACTCGGGGTCAGTCGCTCGACGAGGTACCCCTCGCGGCGGCATTCCGCGACCACCCGGTCGAGCCGCTCGGAGTCGGTGCGCAGGGGAATGGTCGGCTCCTTGGCCAGCCAGCTCCGCAGCGCCTCGTCGTCCCACAGCACGAACATCAAGCCCACCGGCGGAGCGAATGGATAATTCTGGCCGACCCGAACCCCCACGTCCGAGCTCTGCGGTCCGACCAGCTCCAGCAGGGTGATGCGGTCGTCGATCACCGCGGACAGGGCCGCGGTCGTGTCGTACGTGGCGGCGAGGCGTCTCAATTCCTCACGCGCAGTGGGGCTCACGCGCATCGATTCCTGGGCAGTGTGTCCCAGCGAAATCAGGCGTGGCCCAAGGCGATACGTCTTGTCGCGGGCATCCCGAATCAGGTAGTCCGACTCTGCCAGCGTGGTGAGGATGCCGAGGCAGGTCGGCTTGCTCAGCTCGACGCGACGCGCCAGATCGGAGAGCCCGAAGCGGTCGTGCGGATGCCGCGCCAGGAAGTCTAGGACGGCGACGACGCGCTCGGTCGGCGGCGAGGCTCTGTCCGTCATGCCACTCCCACCCCCTCGGCACGTTGACTCGAATTAGAACACGTTCTAGTGTCAGGTCGGTAAATGTACCAGGGTGGTCCAATATTGGACCATCCTGGGCACGGTTGGATCACCGGGAGGCCGCAGTCCGCATGTACTCACAGCCATTGGCCGACGCCATTGCCGAGGCCGAGAAGCTCGTCGCCGCAGCACCATTCATCGAATCCGAGGCCGACCTCCTCGAGGGCCTGCAGTACCTCGCGGGCTGTATCTCCGGGTGCACCCACGTGGCATTCGACTACGACCGCGACCACCCGTTCCTGCACAGCGGCACGGGGCCGTTCACCAAGATGGGCCTCGACAACCCCGACACCATGTACTTCGGCACGCGGGTTCAACCCGGGCACGAGTACGTCGTCACCGGCACGCGCGGCACCACCACCGACGTCAGCTTCCAGTTGCTGGGTGGTGAGTACACCGACTCGGAGGTTCCCGACAGCGAGACGGCCTTCGACGACCGCAAGCTCGACATCGCCGACGACGGCACGTTCGAATGGCGCTTCACGCCTGCCACGCCCGCGCAACTGGTGATCCGCGAGGTCTACAACGACTGGTCGGCTCGGCGCGGAACCTTCGCGATCGCCCGCACCGACACCGAGGGCACCGCACCGGCGGCGTTGACCAAGGAACTCATCGAGAAGCGTTATGCCGTCGCAGGCAAGCAACTGGTGCAGCGCGTCAAGACGTGGCTGCAGTTTCCGCAGTGGTTCTACACCGACGCCCCTGCCAACACGATGGTCTCGCCGCGCCTGACCCCCGGTGGGCTGGCCACGCAGTACTCGTCGGCGGGGCAGTTCGACCTCGCCGAGGATCAGGCACTCGTCATCACGCTGCCGGTCACCGACGCGCCCTATCTCGGCTTCCAGTTGGGCAGCCTCTGGTACATCTCGCTGGACTACATCAACCACCAGACCTCTCTGAACGGCACTCAGGCACAGGCGGATCCGGACGGGATGATCCGGATCGTGGTGTCAGACCGCAACCCCGGCGTGACCAACTGGGTGGAGACGCTCGGTCATCGCAAGGGGTATCTGCAGTTCCGCTGGCAGCGGGTGTCCCGTGAGCTGACCGAGGCGGACGGCCCAACGGTTGAGCTGGTGAACGTCGACGACGTGGCCGGCTCGCTGCCGTACTACGAGTCCAACAAGATTTCAGAAGACGACTGGCGAGCGCGGATAGCGTTACGACAGAAGCAAATTGGCGAAAGAATGGTGGGATAACAGATGTCCGGACTTCTCGATGGCAAGGTCGTCGTGATCAGCGGCGTCGGCCCGGCGCTGGGAACGACGCTCGCCAGACGGTGCGCCGAGCAGGGCGCCGACCTGGTTCTCGCGGCGCGCACCGTGGAGCGTTTGGAGGGCGTCGCCAAGGAGGTCACCGACCTGGGCCGCAGAGCCCTGTCTGTGGGCACCGACATCACCGACGAGGTTCAGGTGAACAACCTCGTCGAGGAGGCGCTCAAGGAGTTCGGCAAGGTGGACGTGTTGGTCAACAACGCATTCCGGGTGCCTTCCATGAGGCCGCTGGCCAACACCACCTTCGAACACATGCGGGACGCGATCGAGCTGACGGTGTTCGGCGCGCTGCGCATGATCCAGGGTTTTACGCCGGCGCTGGCCGAGGCGAACGGGTCGATCGTCAACGTGAACTCGATGGTGGTCCGCCATTCGCAGGCCAAGTACGGGGCGTACAAGATGGCGAAGTCTGCGCTGCTGGCTATGTCGCAGTCCCTCGCGACCGAGCTGGGCGAAGAGGGCATTCGCGTTAATTCCATTCTGCCCGGCTACATCTGGGGCGGAACGCTGAAGAGCTACTTCGAACATCAGGCGGGCAAGTACGGCACCTCCGTCGACGACATCTACAAGGCCGCGGCGGTCAACAGCGACCTGAAGCGGCTGCCCACCGAGGACGAGGTCGCCTCGGCGATCCTGTTCATGGCGAGCGATCTGTCCAGCGGAATCACCGGGCAAGCCTTGGACGTCAATTGCGGGGAGTACAAGGCATGAGGACGAACGTCGGCACCGTCGAGGACCTGCATGCCTCGGCGACGAAGGCGTGTGGGCTCGACGACTTCGGCGTCGACGACGACAACTACCTCGAAGCCCTCGGGGTGCTGCTCGACTCGTTCAGCCGGGACGCGCAGCTCACCGAGTTCGGTAGCAAGATGCAGAGGTTCTTCGTCCGGAACGCCCTGGTGGCCCGCCTGGTGTCCGAGGCGGCCTTCAAGCAGTACCCGCAGCACGTCGACGTGCCGATCGAGCGGCCGATCTTCGTGACCGGCCTGCCGCGCACCGGAACCACCGCCATCCATCGGCTGCTCACCGCCGACCCCGCGCACCAGGGTCTCGAGCTGTGGCTGGCCGAGTTCCCCCAGCCACGGCCGCCGCGCGAAACCTGGTCGCAGAACCCGGTCTTCCAGCAGATCGACGCACAGTTCAGCAAGGCGCACGAGGACAACCCCGACTACACCGGGCTGCACTACATGACCGCCGACGAGGTGGAGGAGTGCTGGCAATTGCTGCGCCAGTCGCTGCACTCGGTGTCCTACGAGACGCTCGCGCACGTGCCGACGTACTCGCGGTGGCTCTCACGACAGGACTGGACCAAGCCCTATCAGCGCCACCGCAAGAACCTGCAGCTGATCGGACTCCACGAGTCCGAGAAGCGTTGGGTGCTCAAGAATCCCAGTCACTTGTTTGCTCTCGACGCGCTGTTTGCCACGTACCCCGACGCGCTGGTGGTGCAGTGTCACCGTCCCGCGGAGACCATCATGGCGTCGATGTGCTCGTTGGCGCAGCACACCACGGAGGGGTGGTCGAACGTCTTCACCGGTGACGTCATCGGGCAGGACTCGCTGGAGACGTGGTCGCGTGGTCTCGAGTTGTTCAACGCCGAGCGGGCCAAGCACGACCCGGCGCAGTTCTACGATCTGGACTACTTCGAGTTCATCAAGGACCCGATCTCGGTCGTCGAGAAGATCTACCAACAGTTCGGCATCGACTACACCGATGCCGCCAGGGAGTCCATGACGACGATGCACGCCGAGAGCCAGAAGGGGCCGCGTGCGCCCAAGCACACCTACTCGCTTGCCGACTACGGTCTGACCGACGAGCAGGTCAAGGAGCGCTTCAGAGGGTTGTAGGCAGCCGTCGAACTGTGGGGCACGTCACCCATGTCTTTACGAAGCGGAAACAGGACCTGAACCTGAGCGTCGTCCGCGCTTGGTGAACTGACAGGGACGACCCCCGCGGACGGAGAATGGCGTGACGACCCTCGACGGAACGCGAGACATCGCGTCCATCGCGGCCGACATGGGCTCCAACGACACCTCGGTGCGGGTCCGTGGGGCGGTCGACTTCCTGCGCGTCGAGGCGCGATGCGACACGTTCCTGCTTGCCTACAAGACGCCAGGCACCAAGGGGTTCAGCCTCGTCAAGTCAGTCGGGTACTCGGATTCGGTGGCCGGGTACCTGTCCTCGGACATTCAGGCCAAGCCCGAATTCGTGCGTCAGTTCTCCGATTACAGCCGCATCTGGGATTGGGACGACGTGCCGGAGTTCGCGGATTCCTACAGCGGCGCTTCGGTGCTCCGACCGGAGGGCTTCACCAACGGCTTCCTGATGGTGTTGCACGACGATGCGGGTGACATCGTCGGCATGTGCCAGGGCAACATGGCCGCACCCGAGTTCACGGACCGCAGTCGCAGCATCGTGGAGGGTGGGCGTCCGCTGTTCACCAAGTACGTCGACCGAATGCGGGCCAAGGCCTGCGCCCGGCTCACGCCCCGTGAGCAGGAGATCCTCGCCCTGCTGCGGGGCGGTCTGTCCAACGGCGAGATCAGCGAGCGCCTGTTCTTGTCACCGCGCACCGTCGGCACCCACGTCGAGCGCGTGCTGCGCAAGCTCGGCGTGGCGAACCGCGTCGCCGCTGCCGTGCATGCGACGGAATTCGAACTAGTGAATCCGGCGGTCGCCCCAAGTCGCGCTGCCGGCTTCTGACCCACGCGTCGTCCTCGGTGGGCCACCTCTCGCTCTGCGCTGCGCAAAGCAATTGCAGTGCAAATCAATTCAGGTAGACCCCAGATATACGTCGGATGACGGATACCGCCGTCGCCATCCTCTCCCTACGGTTGTCGTAGGCATTGCCGGACATCATCGCGCGCCGTGGCGCGGTGTGAGACGGTCTCTAACACCCGGAGGATCCACGGATGGTTCAGATCCCACCGTTGCTGCGGCGCAACAGCTTGCGAGTGCTGTCGTTGCTCGCCGTCGTCCTGCTCGGTGTCGGTGCGCTGGCCGGCTGCTCGCGGGGACCGGTACGCACCGGCAACGTCTTCGTCGTCGCCATCGAGTCCGAGGCCGACGTGCTCGACCCGCAGGTCGCCGGTGGGTGGGTGTCCTGGCGCATCAACCGGCAGATGTTCGAACCCCTCGTCGACGAGGACCTGTCGATCCCGTCGTCGCAGGCCCGCGTGCCGCCGCTGCGTCCCGGCCTTGCCGAATCGTGGGACGTCTCAAAGGATGGCCTCGACTACACCTTCCACATTCGACGCAACGTCCGCTTCCACGACGGCACGCCACTCGACGCGCAGGCCGTCGAGTACAACATCCGCCGCATGTGGGACAAGGGTTCGCCGATGTACTCGGCGCGTGCCGCCGGCCAAACAAACTTCGTGTGGAAGTTCGTCGACTCCGTCCAGACGGTGGACGACCACACGGTCAAAGTCCATCTGAAGCAACCGTTCTCGGAATTCCTACGGATGTTGAGCCAGGGCGGCAACGGGTCGACGGCCATCATGAGCCCCACTGCGCTGCAGAAGTACGGCGAGGACATCGGCGATCACCCGGTGGGAACCGGGCCGTTCATGTTCAAGCAGCGAATTCGCGGTGAGCGCATCGACCTCGTCCGCAACCCCGACTACTGGGGCCCCAAGCCGCAGATCGACGGTGTGGTCTTCCGGCCACTGCCCGACGCGTCTGCGCGCACCGCGGCGCTGCGGTCCGGCACCGTCGACATGATCGCCGTGCCCAACCCAGACAGCATCGACAACCTGGTCTCCGAGGGATATCAACTGTCCGAGGGCATTCCGCCGCACAGCTGGTACCTGTCGTTCAACATGCGCAACCGGTTCACGTCGATCCCGCGGGTGCGTCAAGCCATCAACCTGGCCGTCGACCGCGAGGGGATGGCGCGCGACTTGCTGCGTGGTTCGGTTACTCCGGCCTATGGCGTGCAGGCACTGTCCGCGGGCGGATACGTCGAACGGCGCGACGCCTACGAGCGCAACCTCGACGAGGCCCGCAGGCTGCTCGCGTCGGTCGGTCTGCAGGACGGTTTCGACACGACGCTGATCACCTCGACCGACGGTTCCGGCCAGATCATGCCGGCACAGATGGCCGAGTTCCTCCAGCAGAACCTCGCCTCCATCGGCGTACGGGTCAACATCCAGACCCAGGAATGGATTTCGTACCTCGGGGTGTGGGCGCGGGGCATGGCCGACGACGTCGGGATGGCGCAGATGTCGTGGGGGATGACGAGCCCGTACTGGCTGTACATCGCCACGTCGTCGGAGTTGCAGGCGCCCAACGGTCCAAACGTCGGCTATTACAGCAATCCCAAACTCGACGCGGCGATGAACAAGGCGATCACAGCGCTCGACCCGGCCGAGGCCGACCGCTGGTGGCGGACGGCCAACAACATCGTCACCGACGACGGAGCGCTGGCCCCGATCGTCAACGACAAGGCACCCTACGTACTCGCCCCCTACGTGAAGGGCTTCGTGTCCGCCAGCGAGGAGTGGTACGACCTGACGACGGTGAGGCTCGAACAATGACACGTGTCATCGGAAGTCGCTTGTTCTCAACGGCTCTCGTACTCTTTGGCGTCAGCTTGGTGGTGTTCCTGCTACTGCAGTTGGTGCCTGGCGATCCCGCCGTGACGATCCTCGGCTCCGGTGCGACGGCAAGCGCGGTCGCCGAACTCCGGTCGGAACTGGGCCTGGACCGCGCCCTGCCCATCCAGTTCTTCGACTACCTCGGCGGACTGCTTCAGGGTGACCTCGGCCGGTCGTTGACCGTCAACGCGCCCGTCACCGACATCATGGTGCCTCGCTTCGTCAACACGATGATCCTGACGGGCGCCGCCCTGCTGCTGTGCATCGTGATCGCGGTGCCGCTCGGTGTGATCGCGGCGCACAAGCAGTACAGCCTGTTCGACCGCATGTCGATGGTGATCTCGATGGCAGGCGCGAGTGTTCCGGTGTACTGGTTCGGCCTTCTGCTCATCGGCGTCTTCGCGATCACGCTGGGTTGGCTGCCGACGTCGGGCATGTACGACCCGCGGTTCCCTGGCGGCGTCGGCGACCTGCTGGCACATCTGGTCCTGCCCGCCGTCGCAGCGGCCCTGGTGCCACTCGCAGTCATCGCCCGCATGACCCGCAGCGTCATGATCGACATCCTCGCCCAGGACTACATCCGCACGCTGCGCGCGTCGGGACTGTCCACCAGTTCGGTGCTGTGGCGGCACGCCCTTCGCAACGCGCTCCCCCCGATCGTCAACATCACCGGCCTGCAGGTGGGCTATCTGCTCGGCGGAGTGGTCTTCGTCGAGGTGGTCTTTGGGTGGCCAGGTCTTGGCCAGCAGCTCTACACGTCGATTACGCAGCGTGACATCCCCGTCGTCCAGGCCGGTGTCCTGTTCATCGCTCTGGCGTTCGTGATCATCAACCTCGTCGCTGACATGGCCGTCGGCCTACTCGATCCCCGAACGAGAAGGGCAGTCGGAGTATGAGTGCACTCACCGAAGCCGTTGGCACGGGCCGATCCCTGATCGGCACGCGCCGAACGCCTGCGGGCGGGCACGCACGGGCGAAGGCCGAGGCGTCGAAGCCGGCGTGGCGTCTCGCGGTGCGCGCGTTCAGCCGCGACAGGATGGCGGTGCTGTCGCTCGTCGTCCTCGTCGTCGTGGCGCTCGCGGCGATCTTCGCGCCGCTGCTGACCAGCTACAGCCCCGTGGCTGGTGATCCGGTGAACCGGCTCGCGGGGGTCGGCACCGACGGGCACTTCCTCGGGCTCGACGGTCAGGGTCGCGACATCTGGACGCGCCTGCTCTACGGCGGACGGAATTCGTTGCTGGTGGCCGTGATTCCCGTGTTGGTGGTGTTTCCCCTGGCATTGATGATCGGCTTGTTCGCCGGCTTTCGGCGCAGCCGCGCTGGCGAGGTGACGATGCGCGTGCTCGACGTTCTGTTCGCCTTTCCCCTGGTGCTGCTGGCGATCGCGCTGTCGGCCGTGCTCGGCGCCGGGCTCGGCAACGTGATGCTCGCGATCGGCGTCACGCTGGTGCCGTACATGGCGCGCGTCGCCTACACCGCGACGGTGCAGGAATCGTCGAAGGACTACGTGGAAGCGGCCCGCGCGTACGGCGCCAACCCGCTGCTGCTCATGTTCCGTGAGCTGATGCCGAACGTCGTCGTGCAGTTGCTCGTGTACGCGACGACGCTGTGCGGGCTGATGATCGTCGTCGCGTCCGGGCTGAGTTTCCTTGGCGTCGGGGTCATTCCGCCCACCCCGGACTGGGGAATCATGACCGCCGACGGCAAGAACGTCCTCCTCGAGGGCATCTACCACGTTGCCACCATCCCGGGATTGCTGATCCTCGTCGTCTCGCTGGCGTTCAGCCTGGTCGGTGACGGGGTCCGCGACGCCCTCGACCCTAGGAAGCAGACCAGTTGATGAACGACGCACTGGCACTGGAAGTAAAGAACCTCTCCGTGGACTTCCACACCGACGGCGGCGTCGTCCACGCCGTCAAGGGTGTCGACATCTCGGTCCGCGATGGGGCAATCCTCGGACTGGTCGGGGAATCGGGCTCCGGCAAGTCGGTGACGTCTCTGGCCGTCCTGCGCCTGCTTGGGACGCCCCGCGCGAAGATCACCGGCGGTGAGATTCTCTTCCGCGGTGAGAACTTGCTCGACAAGACCGAGAAGGAGATGTGTGCCATTCGTGGTCCGCACATCGGGATGGTGTCGCAGAACGCCTTGTCGGCACTTGATCCGTCGTTCACGATCGGTGCGCAACTGGTCGAGGTGATCAGGCTGCATCAGGGCGTCGACAAGGCGACGGCTCGGGTCAAGGCCCTGGAGGCGCTCGACCTCGTCGCGCTGCCCGAATCGAAGCGCCGGATGAAGGCCTACCCGCACGAGCTGTCGGGAGGTCAACGCCAACGCGTCGTGATCGCGATCGCGCTGTCGTGCCGACCCGAACTGCTGCTCGCCGACGAGCCGACCACCGCTCTCGACGCGACGGTCCAAAAGCAGATCCTGGATCTGCTGCTCGACATCAACGCCGAGCTCGGGACGTCGATCCTGTTGGTGACGCATGACTTTGGCGTCGTCGCCCATGTCTGCACCGACGTCACCGTGATGAGACGCGGCGACGTGCTCGAGTCCGGAACCGTCGAGCGGGTGCTCACCCGGCCCCAGCACCCCTACACGCAGGGCTTGATGCGGGCGGTACCGCACCTACGTCTCGACGAGGCCACCCGCACCGTGCCACGGGCCGATCGCAGGCTCTTCGAGTTCCGGACCGAGGAGAAGGAGGCTGTCGATGTCGTCTAGTGGACCACTGATTTCGGTCACCGACCTGAGGAAGGTGTTCGGTGTGCGGGACGAGAATGGCAAGCACGCCGACTTCGTCGCCGTCGACGACGTCAGCTTCGACGTGAATCGCGGCGAAACATTCGGCCTGATCGGCGAATCCGGGTCGGGCAAGACGACGACCGGCCGGATGATTCTCGGCCTCGAGAAGGCCACGTCGGGGTCGGTGACCTACGAGGGCAACGAACTCGTCGGTCTATCCGATCTGGACATGCGCCGGTACCGCAAGCACGTCCAGATCGTGTTCCAGGACTCGGGTTCGGCGTTCAATCCGCGGCGCAGCGTCGGTGCACAGATCGCCTACCCGCTCAACTTGTATCGCATGGCCAGCCGCGCCGAGGCCCGCGCGAAGGTGCTCGACCTCCTCGACCGAGTGGGGCTGCTGCCGTCGCACTACGACCGCTACGTGCACGAGTTCTCCGGCGGCCAGCGCCAGCGACTCGGCATCGCCCGCGCCCTGGTGACCGATCCGGACTTCATCGTGCTCGACGAGCCGACGGCCGCACTCGACGTGTCGGTGCAAGCGCAGATCCTCAACCTGCTCAAGGACTTACAGCGCGAGCGCGAGCTGACGATGCTGCTGATCACGCACAACCTCGCGCTGGTCGAGCACATGTGCGAACACGCCGGCGTGCTCGACCACGGCAAGCTCGTCGAATCAGGCCCAGTCGACGACCTGCTGACCAATCCGGCGACCGACATCACCCGCAAGCTCGTCGACGCCGTCCTCGAGCCGGAACTCTCGGCAGCACACGGATAGGAGCGCCAGTGACCGAAGTGTTGACCCAGGCCACCGGGCTGGTGCGCGCCGCGCTCGCCAGAATCACCGCAACCGAGGAGCGGATCCAGGCGTTCGCCGCGGTGTTCGCGGACGAGGCACTCGCCGCTGCCCAGGAGCAGGACGACTCCGACGAGCCCGCCGGACCGTTATCGGGAATCCCGTTGGTGGTCAAGGACATCTACGACGTCGGCGGCTACCGCACCGGCAACGGCTCGCTCGGCGCGCCCGAGCACGTCGCCGCGGTCGACGCCGAAGCGGTGCGCAGGCTGCGGGCCGCCGGGGCGATCGTCGTCGGCAAGACCACCACGCACGAGTACGCCTACGGCGTGAACACCCCGCCGACGCGCAATCCCTGGTCCACCGACCGCATTCCCGGCGGTTCCAGCGGAGGCACCGGCGCCGCGATCGCTGCGGGCGTCGTCGTCGCCGGACTCGGAACCGACACGGGCGGGTCGATCCGGATCCCCGCCGCCCTGTGCGGCGTCACCGGGCACAAGCCCACGTTTGGCATGGTGAGCAGACGTGGGGTGAGTGCGCTGAGTTCGACGCTCGACCACGCCGGACCGCTCGGCCGCACGGTCACCGACACCGTCGCGCTGCTCGAGGTCATCGCGGGTCACGACCCGCAGGACCCGTTCAGTAACGCCGCGCCGGTCGGCGACCTGCGTGCCGAATTCGGCAGGGGGCTGACCGGTCTGACGATCGGTGTCGCGGAGAAGTTCTTCTGCGACCGGCTCACCGACGACGTGGCCACGGTGTTCGAGTCGGCGGTTCGGATGCTCGAAGGCGCCGGGGCGACCATCCGGCGCGTCGAGTTCGCCGGCGTCGAGCTGAGTTCGGACGTCGTCAAGGTCGTGTGCGGAGTGGAGGCCACTGCCTGGCACGACATGCAGATCGGGACGAACCCCGACGCGTTCGGTCCCGACGTCGTCGACGCACTGGCAGTTGGACGGGCGTATAGCGGCGTCGACTACCTCGCCGCCCTGCGCGCCCGGGCCGCGGTGATCGCCGGCATGAACGCGTTGTTCGCCTCCGGTGTCGACCTCCTGGTGTCGCCGACCATCCCGATGACCGCGCCCGACTACGGCGCCACCGAGGTGTCATTCGGCGGTGAGACGACCCCGATCCTGTGGGCGGTCAACGCACTCACCGTGCCGGCCAACGTCACCGGGATGCCCGCGCTCACCGTGCCCGCGGGGTTCGGCACCGACGGGCTGCCGATCGGTCTGCAATTGATGGGCAGGCCGGGTGCCGATGCCACCGTGCTCGGCGCCGGACACGCCTTCGAGGGACTCGCCGGAGTCGTCGACTTACCCCTTCCGCTCTGACAGATGAGGAGATTCGCATGACCGACCACGTGCCAACCGAGGACGACGTCGCCGCAGTGTTCGCGTTCGCCGGACTGACGGTGACACCCGAGCGGGTGGCCGAGCACTACGAGACGTACGCGACGATGCTCGCGCTGATTCGGCAGGCCTCCCCACCCGGACTCGGCGAGACGGTGCCCGCCGTGGCCTTCTCGGCCAACTGGGACTAATAAGCAACCCCACCACAGGAGACCACATGGAACTCTACGAACTGCCGTTGCTCGACGTCGCCGAGAAGATCCGCTCCCGTGAGGTGTCGCCGGTCGAGGTCACCCAATCGGCGTTGGACCGCCTCGACGAGGTCGAACCGCTGCTGGGCGCATTCGTCACCGTCACCGGCGATCTCGCCCTCGAACAGGCCAAGGCCGCCGAGAAGGAGATCGGCGACGGCGTCTATCGCGGCCCGCTGCACGGAATCCCGTTGGGAGTCAAGGACCTCTACGACACTGCGGGAGTCGCGACGACGTCGAGCTCTGGACAGCGGACCGACTTCGTCCCCTCGGTCGACTGCGCCGCCGTTGCCAAGTTGTACGACGCCGGAATGATCTTGATCGGCAAGACGCACACTCACGAATTCGCCTACGGTGCAACCACTCCCACGACCGGTAACCCCTGGGCTCCCGACCGCACTCCCGGTGGGTCCAGCGGTGGATCGGACGCCGCCGTGGGTGCCGGCGTTGTCCACGTCGCACTCGGCAGCGACACCGGCGGATCGATCCGCATCCCTGCCGCCCTGTGTGGCGCCGTCGGACTCAAGCCCACCTTCGGGCGGGCCTCCCGCGTTGGCGTCGCATCGCTGTCGTGGTCGCTCGACCACGTAGGACCGCTGAGCCGCAACGTGGTCGACGCCGCGTTGACGATGGCGGCGATGTCCGGCTACGACCGCCGCGACCCCGGCACCGTGAACGTCCCGGTTCCGGACATGGTCTCCGGGCTCGACGCCGGCGTCGCGGGAACTCGCATCGGCATCCCCACCAACTACTACACCGAGCGACTCGACCCGGAGGCCGCTGCGGCGGCAGCGTCGGCGGCCGCCACCCTCGAGGGCCTCGGCGCGACACTCGTCGAGGTAGAAATTCCGATGCCGGAGCACATCATTCCCACCGAGTGGGCCATCATGATGCCCGAGGCCGCCGCGTATCACCAGGACTACCTGCGCAATTCGCCAGAGAAGTTCACCGACGAGGTACGTACCCTGCTCGAGATCGGCGCCGCGCAGCTCGCCACCGACTACGTCAACGCCCTGCGTCTGCGGACGCTGATCCAGGCGGCGTGGAAGGACATGTTCTCCTCGATCGACGTCCTGCTCGCCCCGACCCTCGTCGCGCCAGCGACGTTGCGGTCCGACCCCTTCGTCACGTGGCCCGACGGCGAGGTCGAAGCCGCGACCGCCGCCTACGTGCGCTACTCGGCGCCCGCCAACGTCACCGGTCTGCCGTCGCTGTCGGTGCCCGCCGGATTCACCGAGACGGGTCTGCCGTTGGGCGTGCAAATCCTCGGAAAGCCGTTCGCTGAGAATGAGATCCTGCGGGTCGGTCGCTCGCTGGAGGCCAACACCGACGTCGTCGGCAAGATCGCGGCGGTCACGTCCAAGGCCGCGTAGTGCCCGTCCCGCTCGTCGTCGAGGCGATCAGGGGGTGGGACGACGACCCCCTGATCGCGGCGCGGTTGCACGCGCTGGCCCACCGCCAGGCCGTCGAGTACGTGCACCTGGCAATCGGGGACCTCGACCGTAGCCGGCTGCGCGTGACGTCCGATGCCGGCGTCGACTACGCCGTGGCGCTGCCTCGCGGCACGGGTCTGGCCGACGGCGCGGTCCTCGTCCTCGACGACGACCATGCGGTGGTCGTCCGGGCGGGCACCGCACGGACGCTCGCACTGCGGGCCGTCGACGTCGCCGCGGCGCTGCGGCTGGGCTTCCTCGCCGGCCACCTGCACTGGAAGGTCGACCAGCTCGACGATCGGCTACTCATGCACCTGCAGGGTCCGGAGGCCGAGTACACCGCGCGCATCGCCGATCTTCTCGCCAGTGGGCGCGTCGAGCGTTGCGACGATGGATAGTTCGCAGCTGATCGCCGCGATCCGATTCTCCGACAGTGCCTTTCCCTCGGGTGGGTTCGCGTTCTCGTCGGGTCTGGAGGGTGCCCATCGCGACGGCCTGGTGCTCGACGACGCCGACGTCACCGCGTTCGTGGGGGAACAGCTCGACGGCCGGTGGCACCGCGGTGACCGCGTGATCCTGCGTCGCGCCTGGGCGGCCGCGGATCCGGCCGACGCCGACCGCCTTGCCGAGGCGTCGGCGACGATGTCGGTGCTCCGGGAGGCGTCGCGGCGCGCCGGAGCGGCGACCCTGGCCACGTTCGCGGCGTTCACCGACGGCGTCGCAGGTTATCGCGCCAGGGTGCTGACCGGTGAGGTGCCGGGACACCTGCCGGTGGCTCAGGCGCTGTGCCTGCGGGCCTCTGGGCTGACGCGCGACACGGCAGAGGCCGTCACCGCGTGGCAGGTGATCGCGGGAGTCACTGGGGCTGCACTGCGGCTGGGGATCTGCGGGCACCTTGGCGCCCAACGCATCCACGCCGACCTGACGCCGATGCTCGTGGACGTCCTCCGGCGCGAGCCGCCCTCGATGCCGGCACCGTTCACGGCGTTCGCCGACATCGCCGCGCAGCGCCGCACGTCGGGCGTGCGCATGTTCGCGAGTTGACCACCAAAGGAGATCGAATGCACCTGACCCCCACGGAGATCGAACGACTGTCGGTCTTCACCGCAGCCGAGTTGGCCCGCCGCAACCTCCGCGAGGGGATCCGGCTGTCACACCCGGAGGCCGTGGCGCTGCTGGTGGACGAGGTGATGCTCGCGGCGCGCAAGGACATGACCTACGACGAGGTCGTCGACCTCGCGGGATCGGTGCTGGGCAGCGCGCAGTGTGAGCCCGGCGTCCCCGACATGATCGGCATCGTCGCGGTGGACGCACCGTTCTCCGACGGCACGAAACTCGTCACCCTGATCGACCCGATTGCCAGGGGCGAGGGTGACGTGCGGCCCGGCGAGGTGATCGTCGGGGACGCCCCCGTCGACCTCTTCGCCGACCAGCCGCATGTCACGATCACCGTCGTCAACCGCGGCGATCGCGACGTGCAGGTCCGCAGCCAGACGCACTTCTTCGAGACCAATCCCGCGCTGGAGTTCGACCGCCGCGCCACCTGGGGACGCAAGCTCGCCGTCGCGTCGGGAGCGGGTGTGCGCTTCGAGCCGGGCATCCCCGTCGAGGTGGCGCTGGTGCCGATGGCGGGGGAGCGTGTGGCGCAGGGGTTCTCAGGACTCGTGAACGGGTCGCTCGACGCCGCCGGGGCACTCGACGCCGCGCTGGCAGCGGGGCAGTGGACCCGATGACGACGATCGACAGGGCGTCCTACGCCCGCATGTTCGGCCCCACCACCGGCGATCGCATCCGGCTGGCCGACTCCGACCTGTTCGTCGAGGTCGAATACGACCACGCCGTGCCGGGCTACGAGTTGCTGGGCGGCGCAGGCAAGTCGGTGCGCGACGGCGAGGGTTATCGGCCTGGCACGACGCATGCCGACGGCGCACTGGACTACGTGATCGTCAACGCGGTGATCGTCGATGCGGTGACGGGAATCGTCAAGGCCGACATCGGTATTCGCGACGGTAGAATCGTCGGCATCGGGAAGGCGGGAAACCCGGACGTCATGCCGGGCGTGACCCCGGGCATGGTCGTCGGGACGTCGACGACCCCAATCCCCGCCGAGGGGATGATCGTCACCGCGGGTGCCATCGAGACGCACGCCCACCTGATCTCCCCACAGCAGACCGAGCACGCGCTGTCGACCGGTACGACCACGCTGATCGGCGGGTCGCTCGGGCCGTCCTTCGAGGTCGCCACGGGCGGGCCGCGCAACCTGGCGATGTTCCTCAAGGCGGGCGAATACTCGCCGATGAACTACGTCCCGTTCGGACGGGGTTCGTCGGATTCCTCTGCGGTGCTGGAGATGGTCGCGGCGGGGGCGGGTGCGGTGAAGATCCACGAGGACTTCGGGGCCTCACCGGACATCATTGACAAGACGCTCGTCGCCGCCGACTCCGCGGACTTCGCCGTGCACCTGCATACCGACTCGATCAACGAATTCGGGTTCTCCGAGACGACGATGTCGACGATCGGGGACCGGACGATCCACCTCTACCACGTGGAGGGTGCTGGCGGCGGCCACGCACCGGACCTGATCCGTTGTGTCAGTTACGACAACGTCATCCCCGGCACCACGAATCCGACCAATCCGTACACGCTCGGCGGTCTCGACGAGGGCGTGCCCATGACCATGCTGGCACACCTGATGAACTGGCAGGCGCCCGAGGACGTGGCGTTCGCCGAGGCCCGCATCCGACCCCAGACGATGGTGGCCGAGGACTTCCTGCACGACATGGGCGCGATCTCCATCTTCGGCAGCGACACCCAAGGGATGGGACGCGTCGCCGAGAACATCGCCAACTGCTGGCAACTCGCGGCGGTGATGAAGCAGCGTGTCGGACGGCTGCCGGAGGAGAGGACTGCGGCCTCAGACAACGAGCGCGTGAAGCGCTACATCGCGAAACTCACCGTCAACCCGGCGATTTCGATCGGCGCCGAGGCGCACATCGGGTCGGTTCAGGTCGGCAGGGTCGCCGATTTGGTGATCTGGCACCCCGCCTTCTTCGGCGTCAAGCCCAAGGTGGTCCTCAAGAATGGATACATCGCCTGGGCGGCACTCGGAGACGCCGCAGGATCGGTGTCGTCGTCGGAACCGATAGTGGCGCGGCCCAATTGGGCGGCGCTCGGTGACGCGGCGGCTGACGCCGGGTTCGTGTTCATGTCGTCGCTCGCCGTGGACGCCGGCGTGCCGGAGTCGCTGGGACTGCGCAAGCGCGTGCTGCCCATCGCGTCGGTGCGTGGCCTGCGCAAGTACGACATGGTCCGCAACGCCGCGCTCCCGAACGTCGAGGTCGACCCGCGCACGTTCGACGTGCGCGCCGACGGCGTGCTGCTCACCGCCGAACCCGCTGTCAGCGTGCCTTTTTCGCGCAAGTATCTGCTGCGATGAGGGCCGCCCGCGTGGGGATCGGCGGTCCGGTCGGGTCGGGGAAGACCGCGCTCGTCGAGGCGTTGCTCGGCGAGTTCGCCCGCCGGGGACGCGTCGTATCGGTGATCACCAACGACCTCGTCACCGACGAGGACGCCGAACGGGTCCGCCGCTCGGGTCTGATCGACCCGCTTCGGGTGCGGGCCGTGGAAGCGGGCGGCTGTCCGCACACCGTCATCCGCGAGGACCCTTCGCTAAACATGGCCGCAGCCGACGACCTGGAGGCCCGTTTTCCCGACACCGAGGTGATCCTGCTGGAGTCCGGAGGGGACAACCTGGCATCGACGTTCTCGCGCGACCTGGTGGACTACTGGCTGTTCGTCATCGACGTCGCGGGCGGTGACGACATTCCCCGCAAGCGCGGGCCCGGCGTCGTGCGATGCGATCTGCTGGTCATCAACAAGGTCGACCTCGCGCCGCACGTCGGCGTAGACCTGGAGCTGATGCGCAAGGAGGCCGACGACGTCCGCGAGGGCAGACCGGTCGTCGCGATCAGCGCACGCGCCGGATCGGGCGTCGACGCCGTCGCCGACGTTCTCGATCGCGAGGTGCTGTTTCGGTGAGGCCGGCCCTCGACCTGGTGCTCGCCCGGGTCGGCGGCCGGACCGTGTTGACGCGACGCCGGTATCGGTGGCCGTTGTTGGTGGGCCGCGTGTTCGACGACGAACGGGGTGGTGTGCTGACGGTGCAGAACTCCGCGGGCACGCTCATCCCGGGGGACGTCATACGGCAGTCGATCGAGGTGGTCGACGGCGGCGTTGCGACCGTGCGGGGCCAGGGTGCGACGACCATCAGCGGAACGTCAACGGGTGCAGAGGCTTTCGAGGACACTCAGCTGACGGTGGATGCGACCGGCGAGCTTTGGTACGCGCCCGCCCCGCGAATCGTGACACCGCACGCGCGGTATCGCCAGGACCTACGGGTGCGCGTGGCACCGGGTGGGTGGGCCGTCGTCGTCGACGCGGTGGTGCTGCATCCGGAGTGCGGTAACGCCGACTTTGGTTCATACGCGTCGACCGTGGAGGTGTGGGGGTCGGCGCACGATCTGCTCGTCGTCGACGCCCAGTCGCTCGACGCGATGCCGGCGGCAAGACGGGCGCCGTCGGCGTTCGGCACCGTCTACCTGATGGGGCTTGGCGACGCGCCCACCTGGGTGCCGTCCGATGCCGTTTACGGCGCGTCGACCGAGTTGCCGAACGCGGCCGGGTGGGCCGTGCGGATCGCGGCCCACGACGGTGGTGCGCTGCGCACGGCGCTCGACGAGGTGCTGACGACGCTGCGCAGGAGTCGGCTAACCGTCGCCGGGTGACGGTGCGCTCGACTGCTCCTCGAGGCAACCCTCGGCCACGGCGTGCCTGATGCTGTCGGAGAGCCGAGGGCACGACTTGCTCCTGCTGCTGTCACCGCCGTTGGCCCGCACCTCGGCGAACGTCGCGCAGCGCTGGGTGGCTTCCGAACTCCACTGCACCGCAGTGTGTCCCGCGCCAAGCTTCTTGACCGCGACGGTGACGTGGCAGAACCGACAGTCGACGGGGGTCAGTCCCGCGGTCAGGTAGCGCTCGCGATCCCGCGCGGACGCCTCCTTGACCGCAGCCGCCCGCTCGGGATCGGAGGCGAAGTCTGGTGCCTTGGACCACGTTCCGGTGGCCTCGCGGGTCGCGGCGGGGTGTTCGTCGTCGTCGTGACCGAGGAGGGCCAGCATGGAGCGCGCCAGCCGGTCGACGTCGGCGGGGCCGACCGTCGGATCACCGTCGGCGGAGCCGACAATCGAACCAACGTCTGGCGCGTCACTCATGTCGCGGGCTGTTCCTCCGCGCGCTCGCGCAGATTCTCGGCGACCCGCAAGTTTTCCTGAACTTCGACGGCCCACTTCTCGTTGGCCGCCGTGGTGTCGACCTCGATCTCGAACCGGTCGGTCATGTCGGGGGTCACGTCCGCGACGTCGACATAGAACTGCTGGTACCAACGGCGCATCTGGTAGACCGCACCGTCCTCCTCGACCAGCAGCGGATTGTCGATCCGGGTCTTGTGCTTCCAGATCTCGACGTCCTGCAGGAAGCCCTTGCTGACGCCCTCGGTGAACGCCTTGGACAGCTTCTCGGTCATCTTCTCGTCCATGCCCTTGGGCTTCTCGACGATGACGCCCCACTGCAGGACGAACGAATCCTGGTTTACGGGGTAGTGGCAATTGATCAGGATCGACTCGGCCTTGAACCCGCCGTAGTTGTTGTGCAGCCAGTTGATCATGAACGACGGGCCGAAGTAGGACGCCTCGGAGTCGAGGTGGGCCTCGCCATACGCGGTGCCGAGGTCGTTGACGTCGGGCCTGCCAACGTTGTGCAGGTACTGCGACGCGACGTGGCCCTCGAAGACGTTCTTGAAGTGCGTCGGCAAGCCGAAGTGGATGTAGAAGAAATGCGCCATGTCGGTGACGTTGTCGATGATCTCGCGGCAGTTGGAGCCCTCGATGAGCATCGAGTTCCAGCGCCACTCGGTCCAGTCGTCGGTGCCGTACTCGGGTAGCTCGGGGATGCGGAGCTCCGGTGGCGGTGGGTTTCCTTCGTGGTCGTGCCACACGTACAGCAGGCCGTTGCGTACGTCGGTCTCCCAGGCGCGGGTGCGGGCCAGCCGCGGCGTGCGCTTGGCGTAGGGCACCAGCTTGCACTTGCCGTCGCCGCCCCAGCGCCAGTCGTGGAACGGGCAGGCGACCTCGTCGCCCTTGACGGTGCCCTGCGACAGGTCGCCGCCCATGTGCCTGCAGTAGCCGTCGAGGATCTTGAGGTCACCGTTGGAGTCGGCGAAGACCACCAGCTTGGTGCCGAAGATCTCCACGGAATGCGGCTTGCCGTCGTCGAAGTTCACCACCGGACCGATGCAGTGCCAGCCCCGCGCGTAGCGGTCCGGCAGCGCTCCGGTGTCGATCTCACGAATGTTCGCGGATACCGCGGTTGTCTCGCTGCTCACGGTGGGCCTCCCGTTCCGTTGCTCACTAACTAGAACACGTTACAGTTTTTCCCGCCCGGTGCGCAATGCGAGCTCAAAAGGCCTACTGGGCGGCCTCGAGTCCGACCCGCAGCGCGATCTGCTGCATCTTCGCCACGTCGGCTACGAAATCGCCCGTCGTGGGGTCGCCGACCGCGCTCTGAAACTCCAATCGGACCAACGCCTTGCCCTCGGAGAAAAAGACCAGCGTGACCGCCTTGTCCTCGTCGGGGGCCGTTCCCGACACCACCACGCCGTCCGTTCCGACGGCCAAGGGCTGCGGAGTTCCGCCCGCGACCAGCGTCGGAAGGGTGCCGGCCGCCTGCTTCAGCGTGGCCGTCGCCGTGGCGGCATCCGGGTAGATCAGGAACGTGTCGATGATCGCCCGGCTGTCCTCGCCGTTGACGAAGAATGCGCTGGCCCCGGGGCTGCCGTTCGGGTCCGACTCCCTCGAGCGCTCGACGAAGGTGTCGTCGGCGTCGGTGAGATCGGCGGCGTTGAGCAGCAGTCGGCGATAGTCGACCGGGGCCGACCCGCCAGGCTTCGTCGACGTGGTCGGCGCATAGGGAACGGTCGGCAACGTCGGCGCCGAACTGCTCTGCGCGGTGGTGGCGCCACCGCCGTCGGGCGGCGTGCAGCCGCTGATTCCGACTACGAGCAGGGTCGAGAGGGTGGCAACGAGGGCTTTGGGCGTTACGTATTTAGGTGTCATCAAATGTAAGAGGGGTTGAGATTGAAATTCCCCTCCAACGTACGCGAACGGTCGCCGGACGACGCGTTACCGCTTGTCCGCCGACACCACCCACATCGAGTAGTACTGCGAACCGCCGCCGTAGGCGTGCCCCAGCGCCTTGCGGGCGCCCTCGACCTGGTGGTCACCGGCCTTGCCCATCACCTGGATCGCCGACTCGGCGAACCGGATCATGCCCGACGCCCCAATGGGGTTGCTCGACAGCACGCCGCCGGACGGGTTGAAGGGGATGCGACCACCGATCGCCGTCTCGCCAGCCTCGGTGAGCTTCCAACCCTCGCCCTCCGCCGCGAACCCGAGGTTCTCCAGCCACATCGGCTCGAACCAGGAGAACGGGACGTAGACCTCGGCGACGTCGATCTCGTCGATGGGTGAGGTGATGCCCGCATCGCGCCACAACGCCGCAGACGCATCCCTGCCGGCCTGCGGGTTGACCTGGTCACGACCGGAGTAGGCCAGCGGCTCGGTGCGCAACGCGGTGGCGTGGATCCACGCCACGGGATGGCCGTCCTGCACGCGTTGATCCGCGATTTCCTCGTTGCCGATGACCAGTGCGCACGCACCGTCCGACGACGGGCAGGTCTCGTCGAAACGGATGGGATCCCACAGCATTTGGGAGGCCATCACCTTCTCCAACGTGATGTCGGGCTGATGCAGGTGGGCCAACGGGTTCTTCGCCCCGTTGAGCCGGTCCTTCACCGCGACCATGGCGCCGATGTGCGTCGGCGCTCCGGAACGGCGAATGTAGGACCGGATGTGCGGCGCGAAGTAGCCGCCGGCGCCAGCGCCAACCGGTTTGGTGAACGGGACCGGAATGCTCAACGCCCACATGGCATTCGATTCCGACTGCTTCTCCCATGCCATCGTCAACACGCGCTTGTACTTGCCCGATTGCACCAGGCTGGCGGCGACGACCGCGGTCGACCCGCCGACCGAACCGGCGGTGTGCACCCGGATCAGCGGCTTGCCCGTCGCTCCGACGGCGTCGGCCATGAACAACTCGGGCATCATGACGCCCTCGAAGAAGTCCGGCGCCTTGCCGACCACCACGGCGTCGATGTCGTCGAACGTGGAGCCGGAGTCCTCAAGCGCCTTGTCGATGGCCTCGCGCACGAGGCCGTTCATCGAGACGTCCTTGCGCTTGGCGACGTACTTCGTCTGCCCGGTGCCGAGAACGGCGGCGAGATTGCCTGCCATTTTACTTCCCCTCCATGACCGCGACCAGATTCTGTTGCAGCGCAGCCCCACTCGTCGCGTGGGCGAGCACCCGCTGGGCCGAGCCGTCGAAGATGTGCCTTGCCGCGAAGCCGATGCGCTCCAAGCCGGTCGAGAACATCGGATTGGCGGCGAGCGCTCCACCCGACGGGTTGACCTTGGTCGAGCCGTTCAGCCCGATCGCCTCGGCGAGGATCAGCTGCTGATGGCTGAAGGGCGCATAGAGCTCGGCGACGTCAATCGAGCCGACGTCACCGCCGGTGGCCGTAGCCGCCGACGACGCAGTCGACGGCGAGACGGTGAGATCGCGGGCGCCCAGAATGGGGGTCTCGATGCGGTGCTCGAAACCGGTTATCCACGCCGGGTTCTCGCGCAGCTCCCTGGCCTTGTCGCCGGAGGCCAACACGATCGCCGAGGCGCCGTCGGTGATCGGAGCGATGTCGTGGCGGCGCAAGGGGTCGGCGAAATACGGCCGCTCCAACAACTCCTCGACGCTCTGGGCGGGCTCGACGGAATCGGTGCGGGGCGCGGCGTTCATGGCGTCCAGGGCGACCTGGGCCATCTGCTCGGGGGTCCACTTGCCGGACTCCAGTCCGAGCCGGGCCTGCAGGCCGGCGGTCGAGACGGCGTCCGGCCACAGCGGGGCGACGGTGTACGGATCGGACTGCATCGCCATGGTTCGGCGCAGGATGCCCGCCGACGACTTGCCGAACCCGTAGACGAGGGCGGTGTCCACCGACCCGGTCAGGATCTTGATGTACGCCTCATACAGCGCCCACGCGGCGTCCATCTCCACGTGTGATTCGTTGATCGGCGGTACGGCGCCGATCGAGTCGATCGCGGAGATGAACGAAAAAGCGCGCCCCGCAAGGTAATCCGATGATCCCGAGCACCAGAAGCCGATGTCGGTCTGCTTGATGCCCAGGTCGGCGTACAGCTCGGCGAAGCACGGCATGAGCATTTCGACGCCGTTGGTGGTGCCCTCGGTGCGGCGCACATGCGGGGCATGTGCGAATCCGACCACTGCTACTTCAGTCACGTTGCGAGCCCGCCTTACTGGTGGTGCTTGTAGGTGTCGTACTCGGCGTCGGGCTCACCCGACGGCCGGAAGTGGTCGATGTTGTCGATGCCGAGCCCCCACTCCTCGCGGGGCTTCCACACCGCCTCGACCCGCATGCCCATCCGAACGTCGGCCGCTTCGATCTCGGTGACCAGGTGCAGGAAAGGGATGTCCGCACCGTCGAGCAGGATGTAGGCGGCGACGTAGGGCGGCTTGATCTTCTGCCCGGCGAACGGGATGTTGATGATCGCGAACGTCGTCACAGTTCCCTTGTCGGGCAGCTCGACGAACTCGGTGAGCTGCTGTCCGGTGGACGGATCCGCTTCTCGCGCAGGGAAGTACACCTTGCCGCCGACGGTGCTGGCGCCGACCAGCCTGCCCTCCTCGAGGGCGCGCAGGAACGTGCTCTCGGGATGGGATGCGGTGTGCTGGATCTCCATCGACGTCGGGGTGACGATCATCGTCACGGGGTCGCGGTCGAGGGTCGCCTCTGGCGCATCCTCGGGGGTGTCTCCCAACTCGAAGTACGCGATGTCGGTGATCGCGCCGACGGGCTCGTCGGCCCAGTGCACGCGGACCCGCGCCCCGGTGGCGATCGCGTCCGGAGATCCGGCGTCGACGGCATGGATGAGCGCGGTGTCCGCGCCGTCGAGGGTGATCAACGCCCACGCGAACGGACGGTCCAGGGGTTGGCCCTCAAGCGGCTCGGGCTGCCACGTCCACGACGTCACGGTTCCGACGCTGGCCACCGGTACGATCTCCGTCAACGGCGCATAGGTGACGGGGTCGAACTCGGCTGGCGGAACGAGCACCCGACCGTCCGATCCGCGGATGCCGACGACGTGTCGGTCGCGGAGTTCGGTGAAGAACCGGCCGAGCACCGATCCGACTGAACGGGTGTAGTCGAATGACAGCTTCAGCGGAGCTGAGAGCGGCGGCTCGCGGTCTTCCGTATGAGGTGAGGGCTGCACCGGGCTGCTTTGGCTGGTGGTCACGGAGTCGAGTAGAACAGGTTCTAACAATCGAGGCAAGAACGGGCAGCGAGGCCCGGGAAGGTTGGCGTCAATGAAACTGGGACTGCAGCTTGGTTACTGGGGGGCGCAGCCGCCGACCAACCACGCGGAACTCGTCGCGGCCGCCGAGGAGGCGAACTTCGACACCGTCTTCACCGCCGAGGCGTGGGGTTCGGACGCCTACACCCCGCTGGCGTGGTGGGGTCGCGAGACCACGCGCATGCGGCTTGGCACGTCGGTGCTCCAGCTGTCGGCGCGTACGCCCACCGCACTCGCGATGGCCGCACTGACCCTGGATCACCTCTCCGGTGGACGGCACATCGTCGGCCTCGGCGTCTCCGGGCCGCAGGTGGTCGAGGGTTGGTACGGCGCCAAGTTCCCGAAACCGTTGGCCCGCACCCGCGAATACGTGGACATTCTGCGCCAGGTCTGGGCCCGCGAGGCGCCCGTGCACAGCGGCGGCCCGCACTACCCGTTGCCGCTGACCGGTGAGGGCACGACGGGTCTCGGCAAGAACCTCAAGCCCATCACCCACCCGCTGCGCGCCGACATCCCGGTGATGCTGGGCGCCGAGGGCCCGAAGAACGTGGCGCTGGCCGCCGAGATCTGCGACGGCTGGCTCCCGATCTTCTACTCGCCGCGCATCGCGGGCATGTACAACGAGTGGCTCGACGAGGGCTTCGCCAGGCCGGGGGCCAGGCGGACGCGGGAGACCTTCGAAATCTGTGCGACGGCGCAGGTCGTGGTGACCGACGACCGCGCGGCGGTCATGGAGCTGATGAAGCCGCACCTGGCGCTCTACATGGGCGGAATGGGCGCCGAGGACACCAACTTTCACGCCGACGTCTACCGCCGGATGGGTTACTCCGAGGTGGTCGACGACGTCACCAAGCTGTTCCGCGCCGACCGCAAGGACGAGGCCGCGAAGGTCATCCCCGACGAGCTGGTCGACGACTCGGCGATCGTCGGCGACCTCGACTACGTGCGTGAGCAGATCACGGCGTGGGAGGCCGCAGGCGTCACGATGATGGTCGTCGGCGCCCGCTCGCCCGAGCAGATCAGGGATCTCGCCGCGCTGGTGTAGACACTTCTTGCAAGTTGTCTAGAACACGTTCTAGATTCGTGGTGTGACCGAGCACACCATCGCAGGATCAGTCGTG
>Ga0247732_10000041_pt1 | contig 91320 bp, 87 predicted proteins | sample UWRJL163409C2_FD_180940 | JGI IMG/M metagenome (GOLD analysis project Ga0247732, IMG submission 180940) | Plant litter microbial communities from Arlington Agricultural Research Station in Wisconsin, United States - UWRJ-L163-409C-2 | ecosystem: Environmental > Terrestrial > Plant litter >... | reverse complement strand
CCGGCGCTGGCCACGGCGCCGGCGGGCGGGGCCCACGCGAAGCCGATGGTGCCGCTGGTCGGGTGCCCGTCGGAGGAGACGAACTGCCAGACCAGCGAGTAGTCGCCCGCCTCGCCGAGGGCGGCGGGCGTGGAGACCGTGGTGTCCACGATGCTGACGCAGCCGTCCCCGTAGAAGCGGCCAGCGGCATCCGTCACCTGGATCCCGAAGCCGCTGGCGTCCCCGGCGAGGTCGAGGAGCGTGGCGCTGGAGGTGACCGAGAAGTCCGCCGGGAGCGCGGTGAGCGTCTCGCCCTCGGCCGGAGTGGAGGTCACGATGTAGTCGTGCGCCTGCGCGGGGGCGGCGAGCCCCAGGGCGGCGCCGACGGCCACCGCCGCACCGAGGGTGACGGCGGCGATGCGGCGGCGCTGGCCGCTCATGACCGGTCCGCCGTCTGGCGACGGGCGGCCACGGCCAGCACGATGCCGACGGCGCCGACGACCAGGCCGCCGATGCCGAGGACGCGGGCGAGCACGTCGTCCGATGCTGCCGCCTCCGCGGGCGCCGCGGTGACGGCCGCGTCGTCGCTGTGCGCGGTGCCGCCGTGGTGGTCCTCGGCCGGGGTGTCGTTCACGTAGAGCACGGGGGCGGGGTGCTCGGCGTCCTCGCCCTCCTCGCTCCAGCTGACGACGCTGCCGTCGGTGTAGCCCTGGTCGGAGGGGAGGGTGATCGAGCCGGTGTCCGGCACCGGGCCCACGGAGATCGGGAACAGCTGCAGCTCGCCGTCGACGAGCTCGGAGCCGGCGTCCGCGGTCCAGACCACGCTGGTCACGGCCTCGGTGACGGTGGCCTCGCCCACCTCCACCGGCTCGGGCAGGGTGGTGCGCACCAGCTCGGCGGTCCAGCCGGCCACCGGCACGTAGCGCACGCTCGTGAACGGGGTGTCGGTCGGCAGGGTGAGCTCCACCCGGTTGGTGGCGGCGGTCGCCGACTCGTTCGGCACCTTGACCGTGATCACGGCGTAGGAGCCGGCGGCGGCCTGCCCCGGATCGACGGTGACGTGGGCGCTGGCCGACAGCGGGGCGGCCAGGGCGAGCAGCACGCCCGCTCCGATCGCTGCGGGCACGGCGATAACTGACTTCTTCATGGTTTCCTTCGGTGCCGCGCCGTCGGACGACGGGGCGGCGGGTAGTGCGCGGTAAGGGGGTGCGGATGCTCGCCTAGGCGAGCGGCACCGGCGGCCCGCGCAGTCCCAGGGAGAGCCGGAGGAACTCGATGCACCTCGGCACGAAGAGGTGGCCGGCCGCGACGGGCCGCCGTGGGTTGCGGGGGAGGAGCGGGATCGCGGGGACCGCCGCGAGCACGGTACGCACCAGCAGCAGCGCTATGCCCCGCATCCGCCAGAATGCGGCCTCGCCGTAACGCAGGGCAACAATGGTGGCCGCGGCGGCGGCCGCGTGGCCGAGCCACATCCAGGCGTCCTGGTGGTGCAGCGCGGCGTCGCCCGCGGGCGTCACGCCCTGGAGCAGGTGAGCGGATGCGCCGTGGCCGTGCGCCCCCGCGCCGGTGCCCGCGACGAGGGCCGTCGACGTGCCGATCGTGCTGAACATCGCGTGGAACGCGGCCTGGCTCAGCACCACGGCCGCGGAGATCCGCACGGGCGAGATCGTCTTCCCGGTCAGCGCCACGCACACGATTCCGGCGAAGGCGAGCGCGAGGGCGAGCGAGACCGCACTCGGCGCGGCGCCGCCCGCGAGGGTGTGGGAGGCGGCGGCCACCAGGGTCGAGAAGGCGGCCGCGAGCCAGCCGCGGGCGAATCGTGCCCAGCGTGTCGTCATGCCGTCCCTCCCCTCCGTGCCGTCGTGAAAGCCGCCAGCCCCAGAATATGCGGTGGAGGCTGGGGACACCGTCCCGGCCGCACGACGCGCTCGATTTCGCGCCGGTGCCAGCGACTGTCGGCGGCACGGGTTAGGCTCGTTTCACGTAGCACGGCAAGGATTGAGGGAGGCTGCACATGGCTCGCATCGGGGAGAGCGCCGACCTGCTGAAGTGTTCCTTCTGCGGGAAGAGCCAGAAGCAGGTGCAGCAGCTGATCGCCGGTCCCGGCGTGTACATCTGCGACGAGTGCGTCGAGCTGTGCAACGAGATCATCGAGGAGCGTCTGGCCGAGGCCGGCGAGGAGACCTCGAGCGAGTTCGAGCTCCCGAAGCCCCGCGAGATCTACTCCTTCCTCGAGGAGTACGTCATCGGCCAGGAGGCGGCGAAGAAGGCCCTCTCGGTGGCCGTCTACAACCACTACAAGCGGGTGCGCGCGCGCAGCACCATCGCATCCGTCGACACCGTCATCGACGACATCGAGATCTCGAAGTCGAACATCCTGCTGATCGGCCCGACCGGCTGCGGCAAGACCTACCTCGCGCAGACCCTCGCGAAGCGCCTCAACGTGCCCTTCGCGGTCGCCGACGCCACCGCCCTCACCGAGGCGGGCTACGTCGGAGAAGACGTCGAGAACATCCTCCTCAAGCTGATCCAGGCCGCCGACTACGACGTCAAGCGCGCCGAGACCGGCATCATCTACATCGACGAGATCGACAAGATCGCCCGCAAGGCCGAGAACCCGTCGATCACGCGCGACGTCTCCGGCGAGGGCGTGCAGCAGGCGCTGCTCAAGATCCTCGAGGGCACCGTCGCCTCCGTCCCGCCGCAGGGCGGGCGCAAGCACCCGCACCAGGAGTTCATCCAGGTGGACACCACGAACGTGCTGTTCATCGTCGCCGGGGCCTTCGCCGGCCTGGAGGAGATCATCTCCCAGCGCGCGGGCAAGAAGGGCATCGGCTTCGGCGCCCCGCTGCACAGCAAGGGCGACGAGCGCAACCTCTTCAGCGAGGTCCTGCCCGAAGACCTGCACAAGTTCGGGCTCATCCCCGAGTTCATCGGCCGCCTGCCGGTGGTCGCCACCGTCACCCCTCTCGACCAGGTGGCGCTGATGGACATCCTCACCAAGCCGAAGAACGCGCTGATCCGCCAGTACCAGCGCATGTTCGAGCTCGACGGCGTGGAGCTCGCCTTCGACGACGACGCCCTCGAGGCGATCGCCGACCTCGCCGTGCTGCGCCAGACCGGCGCCCGCGGCCTCCGCGCCATCATGGAGGAGGTGCTCGGCCCGATCATGTTCGAGGTGCCGAGCGACGACGACGTGGCCCGCGTGATCGTCACCCGCGACGCGGTGCTCAACAACGCCGCGCCCACCATCGTGCCGCGCGGCATCCAGCGCCAGGAGAAGTCGGCCTAACCTCCGTCCGCCCGCCCGGCCGCCGAGCCTCTCGTCTCACCGCCGCGCCTCTCGTCTCACCGCCGCGCCATTTCGGAAATTCAGGACAATCACGTCCCGACGTCGCTCCACGCCCCGAAGTTTCGGGCGAGGAGTGGGTCTCCGCACCCGAAGTCCTGAATTTCCGAAGCGGGCGGGCGGAGCCGCGGGTGGACGGAGCCCGGGCGGGCGGAGCCGCGGTGGGCGGAGCCGCCTACACGGCCTCCGTGTAGCGCAGCGACAGCCAGTTCTCGCGGCAGAGGTCGGCCACGGCGGGCGCGTCGCCGGCGCGGGTCAGCGCGATCACCGCGTCGTGCTGCGCCACCGACTCGCGCGCCGACTCCGAGCTGAACCGCATCCGCTCCACCCGGCGCAGCATCGGCGTGGTCTGCTCCAGCACCTCGGCGATCACCGGGTTGCCGCTGGCGCGCACGAACACCGCGTGGAAGGCGTCGTCGGCATCGAGGGCCGCCTCCACGTCGACGGCGTCGAGGGCGGAGGCGAACCCGTGGTTCGCGAGCGCCATCGCGTCGATCTGCCCGGCCGTGATCACCGGCACCGCGAGCCGCGCGGCCAGCTCGTGCATCGCGGCCGTCACCTGCTGCGCGCTGATCGTGGACGCCAGGTCGTAGGGGGCCACGGTGGTGGCCTTGCCCGGCTGGGTGATGACGAGCCCGGCGCGCTCGAGCCGCAGCAGCGCCTCGCGGATGGGTGTGCGACTGACGCCGAGCCACTCCTCGAGCTGCGGGTCCTTGAGGCGCTCGCCCGGCGCGAGCGTTCCGTTCACGATGGCGTCGCGCAGCGACTCGTAGACGTTGTCGCGCAGCAGTGCGCGCTTGTGGAGGCCCTGCTGGATCGGGATCGGCATGCGCCCATGCTACCGTTCCCGAAACGCAATATATTGCATTTACCGACCGGCACCACGACCAGAGACAGGACACCCATGGCCATCACCGACTTCGAGCGCTACCCGCTGACCTTCGGCCCGAGCCCGATCCACAGCCTGCCCCGCCTCAGCCAGCACCTCGGCGGCGCGACGATCTGGGCCAAGCGCGAGGACGTCAACAGCGGACTGGCCTACGGCGGCAACAAGACACGCAAGCTCGAGTACCTGGTCCCCGACGCCATCGCGTCCGGTGCGGACACGCTCGTCTCCATCGGCGGCTACCAGTCGAACCACACCCGTCAGGTCGCCGCCGTGGCCGCGAAGATCGGCATGAAGGCCGTGCTCGTGCAGGAGAACTGGGTGGACTGGCCCGACTCGGTCAACGACCGCGTGGGCAACATCATGCTCTCGCGCATCATGGGCGCCGAGGTGCGCCTCGACCCGGCGGGTTTCGGCATCGGCTTCAAGTCCAGCTGGGAGAAGGCGCTGGAGGACGTCGCCGCGCGCGGGGGCACCCCCTACGCGATCCCGGCGGGCGCATCCGACCACCGACTCGGCGGACTCGGCTTCGCCAACTGGGCCTACGAGGTCGAGCAGCAGGAGCGGGAGCTCGGGGTCTTCTTCGACACCATCGTGGTCTGCAGCGTCACCGGCTCCACCCACGCCGGCATGATCGCGGGCTTCGCCGGGCAGAACCGGCCGCGCCGTGTGATCGGCATCGACGCCTCGGCGAAGATCCAGGAGACCCGCGACCAGGTGGAGCGCATCGCCCGCAGCACCGCGCGGCTGATCGGCCTCGAGCGCGAGCTGCGCGACGACGAGATCACCGTGCTCGAGGGCTGGGCCGGCGCCCTCTACGGCATCCCCGTCGAGTCCACGCTCGACGCCATCCGCCTCACCGGCACCCTCGAGGGCATGATCATCGACCCGGTCTACGAGGGCAAGTCGATGGCCGGCCTGATCGACCTCGTCACCAGCGGCGACATCCCCAGGGAGTCGAACGTGCTCTACGCCCACCTCGGCGGCCAGCCCGCCATCAACGCCTACAGCGCGCTGTTCCGCTCCTAGCAATCCGGGGCGATTCCGCCCGCACCGCGCGATCCGTGCTGCAATGAAGACCAGGCGGATGCTCCGCCACCGCTTCGAGAGGATGATCACCATGGCAGAGTCGACGGCTTCAGAAACGACGGTCGTGCAGTACTCGCGGTTCGGCGGGCCCGAGGTGCTGGAGCTGGTGTCCGTCCCGCGCCCCGTGCCCGGGGAGGGCCAGGTGCTCGTCGAGGTGCGCGCCGTCGGCGTGAACCCGATCGACGCGAAGCTCCGCTCGGGCGGCCGGGCGTCGGCGCCGCTGACGAAGCCGCGCGGAACCGGAACCGACGTGTCCGGGGTGGTCGTGCAGCTCGGCCCGGGCGTCGACGGCTGGACGCCGGGCGACGAGGTGATCGCGAGCGTGAGCGGCGCCTACGCGACGCACGTCCTCGCATCCGTGGGGAGACTCACCCGCAGACCCGTCGAGTGGTCCTGGGAGCAGGCGGCGGCCGTCGGCATCCCGGTGGGCACCGCCTACCAGTCGCTGCGGTCGCTCGGGGTCTCCGCGGGGCAGACGCTGCTGGTGCACGCGGGCTCGGGGGCGGTCGGCCAGGCCGCCATCCAGTTCGCCGTCGCCTGGGGCGCGGCCGTGGTCGCCACCGCCGGGCAGGCGCGCCACGAGCGGGTTCGCGAGCTGGGCGGCGTCCCGGTGGAGTACGGCACCGGCCTCCTCGAGCGCGTGCGCGCCGCGGCGCCGCAGGGCATCGACGTCGTGCTCGACGCCGCGGGCACCGACGAGGCGCTCGAGACGTCGTTCGCACTCGTCGCCGACCGCCACAGCATCGGCACCATCGTCGTCGGCGCGCGGGCCGCCGAGCTCGGTATCCGCGCCTGGTCGGGCGGCAGCCCCGCGCCCCTCACCGACGAGGAGCAGCGGATGCGCCGCGAGGGCATCGCGGTCGCCGCCGGCCTCGCGCGCGAGGGCCGGTTCTCCGTGGAGGTGGCCCTCACGCTGCCCCTCGCCGAGGCGTCCCAGGCCCAGCGCCTGGTGGAGACGCACGAGGCTCCCGGGAAGATCGTGCTGCTGCCCTAACCTGAGGATATGACCGAGACCGCCGCCGTACTGCCGCCGCGCAGGGCCGCACCGCACGCGCTCTGCGCCGCCGTCTGGGCGGTGGTCGCCGCCGTCGGCGCGCCCGTGGTCACCGCGCCCTTCGTCTGGACGGGGGCGCTCGGGTTCCTGCTCGCGGTCGTGGTGGTGGTCGCGCTGGGGGCCGGCGCCGGCGGATCGATCGGGTGGGTCTTCCGGCGAACGCCCCGGTCGTTCGCGGCCGGGACGCTCGGAGTGCTGCCGGCGCTGGCCCTCCCGGTGCTGACGGTGGGCGCGCCGCTGCCGGTGCCGGGTCTGGTCGTCGTCGCGGGTCTGGCCGCGGCATCCGCTCTCGTCGTCCACGGCAGGCAGGCGCGGTTCGCCGGGGCGGCACTCGCCGCGGGAAGCCTGGCCTTCGCCGTGGTCGCGGCGGGCGGCGCTCTCGCGCGGGCGGGCACGGAGATGGCCGCCGAGCGGTTCGGTTCCGGTGTCGTGCCGTACGTCGCGACCACGCCGGGGTTCGAGCGCACCTCGGCGTCGGCCACGGGGATCGGCGGCGTCGCCCTCGGGTACGAGGCGGCCGACGGGCGCGCCTTCGTGCTCTCGACCGAGCCCGGGCCCGACAGCGTCACGGTCACACCAGGGCTGCAGATCTGCGAGATCCCCATGGTGCTCACCGACCCGCCCGCCGGAGCCGACCCGCCCGCCGAGGCCGACGTGCTCGCCTGCACCGAGACCGCCGAGGGCTGGGTGCGGGAGAGCGCCGCCCGCCGCGAACTGGCGGTGGTGCGCGGCGGGGAGATCGTGCGGGTGAACGCGGAGCTCGACTGGGGGACGGGTCAGCTCGCCGGGATCCTCGACGGCGTGGTGGCGATGGGCGACGCCGAGTACCGCGGGATGCTCGCCGCACGGTAGCGCCTCACGACGGCCCGCGGTCCAGCGAGCGCAGCCCGCCCCGCGCCGGCACCAGCACGGGCTCCGGCCAGCGCGGCTGCAGGGCGTCGCCGAGGGTGACGCCGCGCAGCTTGCGGCCGATCAGCGGCAGCACCCAGTCGTGCACCCAGCGGCGCTGGTCGTGCTCCCACTCCCGGGCGGTGCGCGGGGCGAGCTCCCCGCGCTCCTTGAGCTTGACGTTGTGCGGCACCCCGAGGGTGTCGAGCACCTGGGCGGCCACGAAGCGGTGGCCGGGCTTGGACATGTGGAGCCGGTCGGGGGCCCACATCCGCCTGTCCTCGAATCCGGGGAAGGCCCAGTAGTCCACCAGGGTGGCGCCGTGGGCGGCCGCGATGGCCCGCACCCGCTCGTTGTAGTAGGCGTTGCGGCTGCGGAAGAGCCGGCGGGCCGGCACCAGCGGCACGTCGTAGCCGGTGAAGAGCAGCACGGTCGCGCCGGTGGCGGTGAGGCGGGCGACCGTCTCGTCGTAGCGGTCCATCACGCCGGCGAGGTTCGTGCCGCGGTCGGTCACGTCGTTGCCTCCCGCGTAGAGCGTCACGAGGGTGGGCTTCAGTTCTATCGCGTGGTCGAGCTGCTCGTCGACGATGTGGCGCATCCGCTTGCTGCGCACCGCGAGGTTGGCGTACTCCCAGCCCGGGCTGCGGCGCGCGAGCTGCTCGGCGACGCGGTCGGCCCAGCCGCGCACCCCGTTGGGCAGCACAGCGCTGCGGTCGCCGACCCCCTCGGTGAACGAGTCGCCGAGGGCGACGTAGCGGCCGGGGTTCTGCATTCAGCGACGGCCCCGTCGCGCGGGGGCCGCGGCGCCGCTGCCGACGACGGCCTCGGCGTAGTGGTCGAGCAGCAGCTCGCAGAGCACGGGCCAGGTGCGGGACTGCACGCTCTGGAAGGCGGCGTGCGCGAAGGCGGCGCGCTTGGCGTCGTCGCCGATCAGGTCGAGCACGTGGGCGCGCATCCGCTCGAGGTCGCCCGGCGGGTAGAGCCAGCCGGTGCGGGACTGCTCGACCAGGTCGATCGGGCCGCCGCGCCCTGTGGCGACCACGGGCACGCCGGAGGCCATCGCCTCCTGGATGGTCTGGCAGAAGGTCTCGAGCTCGCCCGGGTGCACGAAGAGGTCGAGGCTCGCCATCGCCTCGGCGAGGGCCTCGCCCTGCAGCTGGCCGGTGAAGTGGGCGCGGGGCAGCAGGCGCTCGAGGCCGGCACGCTCCGGTCCATCGCCCACGATCACCAGCCGCGTGTTCGGCAGCCCGGCGATCGCGGCGAGGTCCTCCACCTGCTTCTCGGCGGCGAGGCGTCCGACGTAGCCGATGATGCGCTCGCCGTTCGGCGCCACGGCCGCGCGGAACCCGGCGCTGCGCTTCGACGGGTGGAAGCGCGCGGTGTCCACGCCGCGGCGCCAGAGCGCCAGGCGCGGCACGCCCAGGGCCTCGAGGGCGGAGCGGGCGGCGGTCGACGGCACCAGGGTGCGGGTGGCGCGACTGTGGATGTGGCCCACCCGCTGCAGCGCCCAGCGCTCGAGCAGCGGTGCGCCGTACTTCGCGATGTAGCCGGGAACGTCGGTCTGGTAGACGGCGACGGTGGGGATGCCGAGCTGCTCGGCGGCCCGCACGGCCCGCCAGCCGAGCTCGAAGGGGGAGGCGAGGTGCACCACGTCGGGCGCGAACTCGGCGAGCTCGGCCTTCACCCGGGCGACGCCGCCGACGGAGATCCGCACCTCCGGGTACCCGGCGATCGACACGGAGGGCAGGCGCACGACGGTGACGCCGTCGACGGCCGGCGGGGGAGCGCCCGGGGCGCCCGGGGCGATCACGAGCACCGAGTGCCCGTGGGCGGTGACGTGCTGGATGATCTTCGCGATGGAGTGGGTGACGCCGTTGATTGCGGGAAGGTACGTTTCAGCAACTATTGCAATACGCATACCCCAACCATTCCGCCCGTCCCCGGCGGAACGGCCATCGCCGCGTGAGCGGCAGGCGGCGGGCGGGTGAACGTTCGGTTGACTCCTCCACACCGCGCGTCCGTCCACAGGCGGGCAGCGGATGTCGGTGGCCGGTTCGACGATGCCGGCATGACACAGCAGACAGCAACCATCGATTCCTTCCTCGGCCCCTTCCTCCAGGGGTACCGTCGCGGCAGGTCCGCCGACACCCTGCGCCGCATCGACTACCTCGAACGGCTCCTGCGCGAGTGCATGGAGGACGCGGCGACGAACCGCGTCTGCGACGACTGCCGCGAGATGCTCGCCCTCGAGCGCATCATCGACCCGGTCGGCGCGTTCCCGCGGGTGATGGAGGTGGAGTGCCTGCCCGGCGTGCTCCTCGCCTTCGTGCACCGCCCGTGGCTGCGCTCCGACCCGGTGATGCGGCGGGCGCAGTGGAAGTTCGTGGAGGCGGCGCTGGACGCGCTGCTGGAGCACGGGCTGGGGTGGTCGGTGTCCGTGCAGGCGTCGCTCGGCTCGCTCGTCGACCACATCGACTGGGAGCTGCACCGCGCGGCCTGGCGGAGGCGCAGGGGTGTCCGCTAGCGAGACCGCGGGCGGGGCGCCTAGCCGTCGAGCCCGCGGCGCTTCAGCAGCGGTCCGATCTCGGCGTCGCGTCCACGGAAGTCGCGGAAGGCCTCGAGCGGGTCCATCGAGCCGCCGACCCCGAGCAGGCGCGAGCGGAAGCGGTCGCCGTTCTCCCGGGTGAGACCGCCGTTGCTCTTGAACCACTCCACGGTGTCCGCGTCGAGCACCTCGCTCCAGATGTAGGAGTAGTACCCGGCGTCGTAGCCGCCGGAGAAGGTGTGCGCGAAGTAGGTGCTCGAGTAGCGCGTGGGCACCGCGGGGTTGTCGAGCCCGACGGCGGACAGCGCGGCGGCCTCGAAGGCGGCCACGTCGTCGACCGCCGCATCCGCCCCGATGGAGTGCCAGGCCTGGTCGAGCAGCGCGGCCGCGAGGTACTCGCTGGTGAGGAAGCCCTCGTTGAACGCCGACGACGCCTGCAGGCGGTCGACCAGCTCCTGCGGCATCGGCTGGCCGGTCTCGTGGTGCACGGCGAAGTTGGCGAGCACCTCCGGCCAGAGGATCCACATCTCGTTCACCTGGCTGGGGAACTCGACGAAGTCGCGGAACACGCTGGTGCCGGAGAACCTGGGGTAGGTCACCCGGGCGAAGAGGCCGTGCAGGGCGTGGCCGAACTCGTGGAAGAGGGTGGTCACCTCGTCGAGGCTGAGCAGGGTGGGGGAGCCGGCGGCGGGCTTGGGCACGTTGAGGTTGTTCACGACCACGGCCGGGGTGTCGAGCAGGTCGCTCTGCGAGACGAGGGAGTTCATCCAGGCGCCGCCGCGCTTGGAGTCGCGGGTGTACAGGTCGAGGAGGTACAGGCCCACCGGTGTGCCGTCGGCGTCGTCCACCTGGAAGATGCGCGCGTCGGGGTGGTAGGCCGCGAGGTCGTCGCGCTCGGTGAAGCGCACGCCGTAGAGGCTGGCGGCCGCGAAGAAGACGCCGTCGTGGAGCACCCGCTCGGCCTCGAAGTACGGGCGCATGGCGGCGGTGTCCACGTCGTAGGCGGCCTGGCGCACCTTCTCGCTGTAGAAGGCCCAGTCCCAGGCGGCGATCTCGACGCCGTCGCCCGCGACGGCCTGCAGCGCGGCCTGCTCGGTGCGCGCGTTGCGGGCGGCGATCGGAGCGAGGTCGCCGAGCATCGCGAACACCGCGTCGGGCGTCTTCGCGGTCTCGTCGGCGGTGACGTAGGCGGCGTGGCTGTCGAACCCGAGCAGGCGCGCGCGCTCGGCCCGCAGCGCCGTGATCTCCAGCACCAGAGCGCGGTTGTCGTATTCGTTGCCGCGGGCGCCGCGGGAGCGGGAGGCCGTCATGATGCGCTCGCGCAGCCCGCGGTTGGTCAGCGCGGCGAGGTAGGGGTGCCCGGTGGCGAGCACCAGCGGGATCAGGTAGCCGTCGAGTCCGCGCTCGCGCGCCGCCTCCGCCGCGGCGGAGATCTCGCCCTCGCCCAGGCCGTCGAGCTCGGCGACGTCGTCGACGACGACGGCGAGCTCGTTCGTGTCGGAGAGCAGGTTCTTCTCGAACCGGGTGGTGAGGCTGGAGAGGCGCTTGTTGTACTCGCGCAGCGCCTCCTTGTCGTCGTCGCTGAGACCGGCACCGGCGATGGTGAACTCGGCGAAGCAGCGCTCCACCAGGTAGCGCGACTCGGCGTCGAGGCCGAGCTCGTCGAGCCGCTCGTGTACGGCGGCGATCCGCGCGTAGAGCGCGGAGTTCAAGCGGATGGCGTCGCTGTGCGCCGCGTACAGCGGGGCGATCTCCTCCTCGAGCTCGTTCGTGAACTCGGTGCTGTCGCTGGAGCTCTTGTTGTAGAAGACGGCGGCGACCCGGCCCAGGGTGCGGCCGCTGCGCTCGAGCGGCACCAGGGTGTTCTCGAAGCTGGCCGGCTCCGCGTTCTCGGCGATGCGCTCCACCTCGGCGAGCTGCTCCGTGAAGCCCTTGTCGAAGGCGGGCCGGTAGTGCTCCTCCGCGATCTCGGCGAAGGGCGGGAGCTGGAACGGCAGGTCGCTGGCGGAGAAGAACGGATTCGTCATCTCGCCAGCCTAGGCCGCAACGCCCGCGCGCCCGCGCCGCCGTCCCCGATGCGCGCTGCCCCTGCCGAATGAAGGAGAATTCGCGCCACCCACCCGTCTCGCCAGCAGTCCGGCCGGAATGCCGCCGTTTCTCCGTCATTTGGCAGGCAAAGGAAGTGTTGCAAAGAAAAGTGTGCAAAGGTATGTTTGCACTATGACAACCCCGCAGAGACCCACCGAGGGCATCCGTCGCGTCGACATGACCGGCCTGAAGGCGCTCGCGCATCCGCTCAGGGTGCGTCTGCTCGACACGCTCGCCACCTATGGCGCGTTCACGGCGAGCGGGCTGGCGGAGCGGCTGGGGGAGTCGAGCGGCGCGACGAGCTACCACCTGCGGCAGCTCGAGAAGCACGGCTTCGTGCGGGAGGACGTCTCGCGCGGCTCCGCGCGCGAGCGCTGGTGGGAGCGCACCCCGGACGGCATCTCCCTCGTCTCGACCGACTACGCACCGCGGAGCGCAGAGCGCGCGGCGAGCGACATGGTCGTGCGGGAGTGGCAGGCGAACCGCGACGCCCTGCTCGCCGACTTCATCAACCACGGAGCCGAGCTCGAGCAGCACTGGTACGAGGCGTCGACGATCGACACGACGAACGTGCGGCTCACCGCGGAGCAGCTGATGCAGCTCGTCGCGGAGCTGGAGACCATCACGGAGCGCTACTCGAACCTGTACAAGAAGCAGCAGGGTCCGGGCACACGCCCGGTGCAGATCCAGCTCAACGCCTTCCCCGTGATGGACGCGGAGGAGACGCCGCAGGACCCGGCCGGCGATGTCGGTGGCCCGGTCTAGATTCCAGAAGCAGGGAAGGAAGAAACCATGAACGCAACCGGCACCATCCCCCGCAGTTCCGCGATTCGCAGCCAGGCCCCGCGCGGCGTGCTCGACAGGGCTGCGCTCGCACTCGGCCAGGCCCTCCTCGCCTGGGCCGACAGGCGCGCCGCCGCGCGCGGCCGAAATCCGCGGGCCGTCGACCGCGAGCAGCTCGTGCTGCTGCACGAGGCGCACCGCGAGGCGGAGCGGATCGCGCTGAGCCGCGACGTCGCCAAGGCGCAGAGCTACGGCCTCATCCGCTAGCCCGGTCGGTGCCTGGCCGCGGCTCTCGCCTCCGACCCTGCGCGCCCGGCCGCACTCAGGACCCGGGCAGGTCCCGGGCGGCGAGTTCCTCCGCCAGCTCCATGCAGCGCAGGCGGGCCGGAGACCAGTCGTACGGCATCGTCGCGATGGCCTCGACCAGACCCGTGTACTCCTGCGCCCCGGTCGTCGTGCCCTCGCCGTCGGCGGTCTCGGGATGCAGGGCGTCCCAGGCGTCGAAGAGGGCGTCGTCGCCGTCGTTCAGCCCCGATTCCTCGAGGACGGCGTGCAGCGCCCGTTCGAACGAGTGCCGCTCGGCGGCCACCTGCGCCACGCGGGGGTCGTCCACGGCGACCGTGTCGTCGAGGGCCTCCTCGGCGGCCTCGACGCGGTCGGACTCCTCCCGCAGACCCGGGTGGGTGGCCAGGGCGATGTACCGGCTGGCGTTGACGGCCGCTCCGAGCGGCCCGAAGGTGCGTTCGACGACCAGCAGGTTGTCGAGGTCCGCCTGGCGCAGGGATCCCTCTGGCAGGTTCTCGAGGCGGCTGGAGACGAAGTCGGAGAGCAGCCCCATCCGGCTGCCCCGGGTGCGCATGCGCTGCACGGCGGCCCGCTGCCGCTGCAGCTCCTCCTCCTGGGCGAGGAGGCTGCCCTCCAGCCGTTCCAGGACCCCCGTGAGCCCGTGGTCGCTGCGGGCACCCGCCGGAACGGTGTCGGCGAAGGCCCCGCGGATGTCGTCCAGGGCGATCCCGGCGTCGGCCATCCTGCGGATCCAGAGCAGCCGGATCATGTCCTCGTAGCCGTAGCGGCGGCGGTCGTCGCTGCCACGCTCGGGCTCGGGGAGCAGGCCGATCTCGTGGTAGTGGCGGATCGCACGCGGGGTGGTGCCGACGAACGCCGCGGCGTCGCCGATCTTGACCTGGCGCGGCGGGATGAAGGACGGGTGCATGGGCGGAGCCTCTCTCGGTGGTGCGGGACGTGAGTCCACCGAATCACATCACGCTACGGGAGGTGCAAGTCCGCGCAGCCGCCCGGCACGTCAGTGCTGGTACTCGTCGCCGGACTCGTCGTCGTAGTAGCTCGTGGTGACGGCCCCGGCGGCGTCCACGCGGATCCGCGTGCCGTCGTCGAGCTCGACCACCGGCCGGCCCTCCAGCCAGGTCAGCGTCCAGCGCCACTGGCTGGTGTCCACCTCGGCGAGCTGCGACTCGACGTCGCGCACCGCCAGCACGACGGATGGGGGCAGCCGGTCGGGGGTGGCGTCGCCGACGCCCCAGCGGGTTCCGAGTTGCATCAGTCGAGCTTCCTCTCGTAGGTGACCCACCCGGTGCGGGTGGCGACGCGGTCGTAGACGCGCTGCGCGGTCTCGTTGGACGCGGCGGTGATCCAGCGCAGGCTTCCCCCGCCGGCGGAGCCGGCGGCATCCGCAACGCCCTCGATCAACGCGGTCGCCACGCCCTCGCCGCGGGCGGCGGGGGAGACGTACAGGTCGTCGAGGTTCCAGGCGGATGCCGCGGTGAAGGTGCGGGCGTAGCGCCGGTAGTGTGCGAAGCCGAGGAGCGAGCCGTCGGCGGCGACCGCGACCAGCGCGTCCACCTCGTGCGTCCCGTCCATCAGCCACTGCCAGACGCCCGAGACAACGGCCTCGTCGATCGTCGTCTCGTAGAAGACGCCGTAGTCGGCGAACAGCCGGGCCCACTCGGCCCGGTCGCCGCTGGCGACCGGGCGGACGGCGACGACCATCAGACCTGCGACGCTTCCGGCTGCTCGGCGAGCACGATGTCGCTGACCGACACCGTGTCGGACTCGATGAAGGTGACGGTCTCGATACGGCCGACGCCCTGCAGGTCCTCGAGCCCGAGCTCGAGCAGCGCAGGACCGGAGATGGTCGCCGAGGTGACCGGCGACTTCTGCGAGGCCTTCGCGTCGGTCTTGGCGCGGCGGATGCTGATCAGCGCCTCGCTCACCAGCGGCAGCAGTCCGGTGGGTGCGGGGGCGCCCTCCGGGGCTACGGGCCAGGCGGCGGTGTGCACCGAGGTGTCGTGCGTCCAGCTCCAGACCTCCTCGGTGGCGAAGGGGATGAAGGGCGCGAACAGGCGCAGCAGCACGTTCACCGCGGTGCGCAGTGTCAGCACGGCGCTGGCCTGGCCCTCGGCCGTGGCGGAGCCGTAGGCGCGCTCCTTCACCAGCTCGAGGTAGTCGTCGCAGAACACCCAGAAGAAGTGCTCCGTGGTCTCCAGCGCCTTGGCGTGGTCGAACTCGTCGAAGGCCTTCGTCGCGACGGCGACCACGCGGTTCAGCTCGGCCAGCAGGTCGGCGTCGAGCTCCTCGGTGATGCCGGCGTCGGCGAGCGGCTGCTCGAAGGAGTATACGAACTTCGCCGCGTTGAGCACCTTGATGGCGAGTCGGCGGCCGATCTTGATCTGCTTCGGGTTCTGCGGGTCGAAGGAGGCGTCGGTGCCGAGGCGGCTCGAGGCCGCCCAGTAGCGCACCGCGTCGGAGCCGTGGTCGTCGAGCATGCCCTTGGGCGTGACGACGTTGCCCTTCGACTTCGACATCTTCTTGCGGTCGGGGTCGACGATGAAGCCGGAGATGCCGGCGTTCTTCCACGGGGCGACGCCCGACTCCTGCTCGGCGCGCAGCACCGTGGAGAACAGCCAGGTGCGGATGATGTCCTGGCCCTGGCTGCGCAGCGAGTACGGGAACACCAGGTCGAACAGCTCGGGGTCGGTCTCCCAGCCGCCGGCGATCTGCGGGGTGAGGGAGGAGGTGGCCCAGGTGTCCATGATGTCGACCTCGCCGACGAAGCCGCCGGGCACGCCGCGCTGGCTCTCGTCGAAGCCGGGGGCGGTGTGCGACGCGGGGTCGACGGGCAGGTCGGCCTCGGTCGGCACGATCACGCGGCCCTTCTCGCCCTCGGCGTCGAGCTCGTACCAGACGGGGATCGGCACGCCGAAGAAGCGCTGGCGGGAGATGAGCCAGTCGCCGGTGAGGCCGCCGACCCAGTTCTCGTAGCGCACGCGCATGAAGTCGGGGACGAAGTTCACGTCCTTGCCGCGCTGCAGCAGGCGCGCCTTGAGATCGGCGTCGCGGGCGCCGTTGGCGATGTACCACTGGTGGGTGGAGATGATCTCGAGCGGCTTGTCGCCCTTCTCGAAGAACTTCACCGAGTGGGTGATCGGCTTGGCGTCGCCGATCATCTCGCCGGAGGCCTTCAGCAGCTCGACCATCTTGGCCTTGGCGCTGAAGACGGTCTTGCCCGCGATCTCGGCATAGGCCGCCTTCGCGGACTCGGTGGCGATCGCCTCGGGCGCATCCGCCACGATTCGCCCGTCGGCGCCGATGATGGTGCGGTTGGGCAGGTCGAGCTCGCGCCACCAGACGACGTCGGTGACGTCGCCGAAGGTGCAGATCATGGCGATGCCGGAGCCCTTGTCGATCTGGGCGAGGTGGTGGGCCACGACGGGGACCTCCACGCCGAAGACCGGCGTGGTCACGTTCGTGCCGAAGAGGTGCTTGTAGCGGTCGTCGTCGGGGTGCGCGACGAGGGCGACGCACGCGGCGAGCAGCTCGGGGCGGGTCGTCTCGATGTGCACGTCCTCGCCGTCTGCCTTGTGGAACGCGAGGCGGTGGTAGGCCGCTGGCATCTCCTTGTCCTCCAGCTCGGCCTGGGCGACGGCGGTGCGGAAGGTGACGTCCCAGAGTGTGGGGGCGTCGGCCTGGTAGGCCTCGCCGCGCTCGATGTTGCGCAGGAAGGCGCGCTGGGCGGCGCGCTGGGCGTCGTCGCCGATGGTGCGGTACGACTGGGTCCAGTCGACGCTCAGCCCGAGCTGGCGCCAGAGCAGTTCGAACTGGAGCTCGTCCTCGGCAGTGAGCTTCTCGCACAGCTCGATAAAGTTGCGGCGCGACACGGGAACCTGGTCGGCCGCCTTCGACGAGGAGCCCTCACCGCCCTCGAGCGGCGGCACGTAGCCCTCGACGTACGGCAGCGAGGGGTCGCAGCGCACGCCGTAGTAGTTCTGCACGCGGCGCTCGGTGGGCAGGCCGTTGTCGTCCCAGCCCATCGGGTAGAAGATGTCCCTGCCCTGCATGCGCTGGTAGCGCGCGATCAGGTCCATGTGGGTGTAGCTGAACACGTGGCCGATGTGCAGGCTGCCCGACGCCGTGGGCGGGGGAGTGTCGATCGAGAAGACGTTCTCCCTGGTCGCGGACGCACGGTCGAAGCGGTAGGTGCCGCTGTCCTCCCAGCTGGTGCCCCACTTGTCTTCGAGCCCTTCGAGGGCGGGCTTCTCGGGCATGGGGTTCGGCATGGTGGTGCTCCGGTTCTATGTGCGGCACCGAGTCGGTGGAGAGGTGCCTGAGTGTGGGGTTCGCAGACCAATCTACCGTGCGGCACTGCGGCGGCACACGAGAGCGGATGCGCGGGGCCGCGTCAGCGGGTGACGGTGACGGTCCGGCTCGCCAGGGTTCCCAGCTCGTCCTCGAGCGTCACCGTGTACACCTGCGAGGCGACCGCGCAGTCGAACTCGAGGTCGTCGTAGGTGGCGGTGGGCGGCAGGTCGCTCACGGTCGGGTTGAGCGCGGCGTTCTGGGTTCCGACGCCGAGGTAGGCGCGCACCGCGGTGTCGCTCGACCAGGAGAAGCTCAGCGGCGCGTTGTCCTCGCCCTCCGCGCACTGGGCGGAGCTGGGCGCGGAGAAGGTGGCGAAGGTCGGGCCGGCCTGCGCCGGCGGAGTGGTGGGGGCCGGCTCCGGCTCGGGCGGCGCCTCCGTCTCCGACGGCTCCGGCTCGGGGGCGGGCTCCGCACTCGCCGTCGGCGAGGAGCTGGCCGCGGGGGCCGGCGCGTCGTCGTCGCCGAGCAGCATCACCAGCAGCACGATGACGGTGATCACCAGGGCGGCGCCGATGCCGATCAGCCACCAGAGCAGGGCGCGCGACTTCTTCTTCGGCGGCGGGGTGGCGGTGGTCGTGGTGGTCTGCGACCGGCCGGCGGCGGGCATCACCCGGGTGGGCTCCTGCGCCACGGGCGGCCAGGCGCCGCCGTTGGTCGGGTCGAAGCGCTCGGTGGGGGCGTCGGGGTTGTAGGTGTCGATCGGCCCGGAGTAGCCGCCGCGGGTGGGCGGCACGGGGGTCGGCGTGATCGGAGTCTGGGCGATCGGGTCCGCCGCGCCGAAGCGCTCGGTGGGTGCGTCGCCGCCGGGCGCCGCGAAGCGCTCGGTGGGTGCGTCGCCGGTCGGGGCGGCGAATCGCTCGGTCTGGGCGTCGCCGGTCGGGACGGCAGGGTCCTGGGCTTCGGAGTCGGCCGGCCCCGCGGCATCCGCTGCTGTCTTGTCCGCCTGCTCGCGCGCCGCGGCACGGGTGTCGAAGACCTGCGTGGGGGTGTCCTCGGTGCTCGCCTCCGGCGCGGGCGGCTTCTCGTCGCCGTTCTTGCGCGGGTCGAAGCGTTCGGTCGGGGTGTCGTCGCTCATGAGGCACGAGTCTAGGCGGCGGCGCTGAGGGAGGGCCAGACGTCAGGCGCGGGGCGGTGCGGCGGCGATGCGGGGAGCGGATGCCAGCAGCCGCCTCGTGTAGTCGTGCTGCGGCGCGGTGAAGACGGCCTCGGTGGCGCCCCGTTCGACGACCCGGCCCTCGCGCATCACGAGCACCTCATCGCTGACGTGCCGCACGACGCCGAGGTCGTGGGTGATGAACAGGTAGCTGAGCCCGAGCTCCCGCTGCAGCTCGTCGAGCAGGTCGAGAACCTGCGCCTGCACCGACACGTCGAGGCTCGACACCGGCTCGTCGCAGACGATCACCCGGGGCCGCGGCGCGATCGCGCGGGCGATGGCCACGCGCTGCTGCTGGCCGCCGGAGAGCAGGCGCGGGCGGCGCCCGGCGACCGACGGGTCGAGGCCGACCTGGCCGAGCAGCCGCGCCACGGCGGCGTCGGGCCTCCTCGAGCGTCCGCCGCTCAGGGCGTCGGCGAGGATCGCGCCCACGGTCAGCCGCGGGTCGAAGGAGCTCAGGGCGTCCTGGTAGATCGCGCCGACGAGCGGGCGGCGGTCGCGGCGGTCGCGCTCGGGCGCGGCGCTCCACGGCTCGCCGAGTATGCGCACCTCGCCGGCATCCGGGCGGTCGAGCGCGAGCACCAGCCGCGCCACGGTGGTCTTGCCCGACCCGGACTCGCCGACGACGCCGAGCGTGCGCCCGCGCTCGAGCACGAAGCTCACGCCGTCCACCGCCAGCCGGTCGCCGAAGCGCCGCACCAGCCCGGTCGCCTCCACCACCACCGCCTCCTCCTCCTTTGTCGGAAATTCAGGACTCCCGGGGAGGCCCTCGTCCGGCGTCCCTGCCGTCCCCTTCGGAAATTCAGGAGTTCGAGGCGGCCGGCCGGTCGAAACCGCCGAATCCGGCCCCTTCCCCGAGCGAAGTCCTGAATTTCCGAGGGGGGTGGCGGGCGGCGCGGCGGCGGGCTGAGGAGCAAGTCCTGAATTTCCGACAGGGGTGGCGGGGAGATCAGGGGCGGTGGGGAGGACAGGGGTGGCGGGGAGGACAGGGGCGGCGCGGAGGACAGGGGCGGCCAGAGGGGCGCCCAGCCGCGTCCCGCGCGGCCGGTCGGTCGGCACCGCGGCGATCAGCTGCCGCGTGTACGGGTGCTGCGGCGCGGTGAGCACCTCCGCGGTGCTGCCGGTCTCCACGATCCTCCCGCCGCGCATCACGAGCACGCGGCTGGCGAGCCGCGACACCACCGCGAGGTCGTGGCTGATCAGGATCAGGGCGGTGCCCTCCGAACGCAGCCGCTCGAGCAGGTCGAGGATGCCGGCCTGCACGGTCGAGTCGAGGGCGGTGGTGGGCTCGTCCGCGATGAGCAGTCGCGGCCCGAGCGCGATCGCCGACGCGATCACGGCGCGCTGCCGCAGACCGCCCGAGAGCTGGTCGGCGCGCTGGCCCGCCCGCAGCGACGGTTCGGGCATGCCGACGTCGGCGAGCAGCGACAGCACCCGCTCCTGCCGCTGCCGCGCGGAGAGCCCGCCGTGCAGCCGCAGCGAGTCGCCGATCTCGCGGCCGACGGTGCGCAGCGGGTCCAGGGCCACGAGCGCCCCCTGCGAGACGTAGCCGATGTCGCGGCCGCGCAGGGTCCGCAGGCGGCGGGGCGTCGCATCCGCTATCGACGTGTCGTCGAAGCGCAGCTCGTCGGCGGTCACGGTGGAGCGCGGCCCGGCCAGGCCGAGCAGTGCCCGCGCGGTCACGCTCTTTCCGGAGCCGGACTCGCCGACGATGCCGACGCACTCGCCCGGCTGCACCTCGAAGGAGACGCCGGAGACGACGGTGCTGCCGCCGAAGGCGACGCTGAGGTTCTGCACGGAGAGCAGCGCGGTCACGACTCACGTCCTCTCTGCTGGATGGAGCGGCCGAGCACCGTGGTGGCCGCGGCGCTGAGCACGATGAAGAGCCCGGGGAAGAAGGTCATCCACCAGAACGAGGAGATGTAGGTGCGGCCGGCGGAGAGCATCGCGCCCCACTCCGCGGCGGGGGGCACGGCGCCGAGGCCGAGGTAGCTCAGCGACGACGCCCAGACGATCGACTGCCCGACGCCGAGGGTGGCGAGCACGAACAGCGAGCCGGCCACGTTCGGCAGCACGTGTCGCGCGATGCGGAAGCGCGCCGACCGGCCGAGCACCACGGACGCCTCCAGGTAGGGCGAGGTGCGCACCTGGATCACTCTGCTGCGGATGATGCGGGCGTACCCCGGGGCGGTGGAGAGTCCGACGGCGATCGTCGAGGTGACCACGCCGGGGCCGTAGACCACGATGAACAGCAGCGCGAACAGCAGGCCGGGGAACGCGAACAGCACCTCGAGCAGGCGTGTGGTGCCGAAGTCGAGCCAGCGCGGGCCGAATCCGGCGAGCAGTCCGAAGACCAAGGCCAGGCCGAGTCCGATCGCGGTGGCGGCGAGGCCGATGGTGAGCGAGGCGCCCGTGCCGTGCACGACCCGGGTGAAGATGTCGCGGCCGGACTCGTCGGTGCCGAAGACGTGCGCGGTCGACGGGGACTGGAAAGAATCGAGCGGGTCGATGGCGAGCGGGTCGCCGGGGGCCAGCAGGAAGGGCGCGAGCGCGGCGACCGCGAGGAAGGCGATGACGGCGAGCGAGACGACCTCCGCCGCGCGCAGCCTCACGAGCGCGCCCTCAGCCGCGGGTCGACGGCGCGGTCGGCGAGGTCGGTGAGCGTGGTCACCAGCATGTAGGCGAGCGCCACCACCAGCACGATTCCGATCACGACCGGCACGTCGCGGCCCTGCACCGCGGAGAGCAGGCTGCGGCCCAGGCCCTGCCTGGCGAAGATCGTCTCCACTACCACCGCCCCGCTCACCAGCGAGCCGAAGGCCCAGCCGACCAGCCCGATCGCCGGGATCGCGGCGTGCCGCAGCGCGTGCCGCCAGAAGACGCCCGCGTCGCCCTCGCCGCGGGCCCGGGCGGCCAGCACGAAGGGGGAGTCGAGCGCGTCGAGCAGCGCCTCGCGCATCACCTGCCCGAGGAAGCCGGCGAGCGGGATCGCCAGCGTGAGCACCGGCAGCACCAGCCCGAGCCCGCCGGGGACGCTCACCGGAGGCAGCCAGCCCAGGGTGGTGCTGAACAGCAGGATCAGCGAGATCGCCAGCCAGAAGTGCGGCACGGCGGCCGCCACAATCTCGAGTAGCGAGCCGAGGCCCGCGGCGACTCGGCCGCCTCGGGTCGACCAGACGGCAAGCCCGAGCGCGATGAGCGAGGCGACCAGCAGCGAGAGCCCGGCCAGCAGCAGGGTCGGGCCGAGCACGTCGAGGATGACGGATGCGACGTCGTCGCGGAGCAGGTAGGAGGTACCCAGGTCGCCGGTCGCCAGCCGGCCGAGGTAGGCGAGGTACTGCACGGGCATGGGCTGGTCGAGCCCGTACTCCGCTCGGGCGGCGTCGAGCGCCTCGGCGCTCGCCTGCGACCCCGGGCCGCCGAGGATCGCCTCGGCCGGGTCGCCCGGGATCAGCTGCAGGGCGAAGAAGGTGACGGTGGCCACCGCCCAGAGTACGAAGAGCACGCCGCCCGCCCGCAGCAGGGCCCAGCGGACCAGCCGCCCGCGGGCGGCGCTGCGGACGGGGGCGCCGACGAGATCGACGCTCAGCGATCCAGCCATGCGTCGTAGAGCGTCGGCGTCGATACGCTCGGCAGAGCCCGGAGTCCCTTCACGTCGTCGCGGAGCAGGTAGTGGTTCTGCTGGTCGAACAGCGGCAGGATGTAGAAGCCGTCGAGCACGATCTTCTGGGCCTGCTGGTAGTTGTCGGCGCGCAGGTCGGCGTCGCTCGACGCGGCCGCCTCGTCGAGGAGGGCGTCCAGCTCGGGGTCCTTCACCTGGGAGTGGTTGGCGAAGTACCCGCTCGGTGCGGGGACCGTGCCGTCGCTGTGGAACAGGATGCGCAGAACGTCCGGTCCGGCCTTGGTGTACGGGGCGCTGACCAGGTTGTAGTCGTTGTCCCCGAGCACGGTGTACCAGCTGGACAGGTCGAGGGGCTCGAGGTTCACCTTGAAGCCGGCCTCCTTCGCCGTGGACTGCAGCTGCTCGTAGAGCGACTGCTCGGCGGGGATCGACTGGTTGGTGCTGACGGGGAAGTCGAGCTCCAGCGTCACGCCGTCCTTGACGCGGTAGCCGTCGGAATCCTTCTCCGTCCAGCCGGCCTCGTCGAGCAGCTCCGCCGCCTCGCCCTGGTCGTAGCCGAACAGGCTCTCGTCGGAGTAGGCGTCCTTCTCCACACTCGCCAGCGCGGAGTAGGAGCGCGGGGCGGTACCGAAGAAGAGGCTCGTCACCGCGTCGTCGACGTTGGCCGAGCGGATGAAGGCCTCCCGCACCCGCACGTCGTCGAAGGGCGGCTTGCTCGAGTTGAGCTCGATGCGGTTGGAGGCGCCGGGACGCGGGGCGTCGAACTCCTCGATGCCGTCCGCGCTCGCCGCGGCGACGATGGTGTCGGGCTGCACGTTGTCGATCAGGTCGACCGTGCCGGCCTGCAGTGCGGCGTAGCGCGATGCGGAGTCCGGCAGGAAGCGCCACTCGATCGCGTCGAGGTAGGCCGCGCCCTCGTGGCCGGCGTCGGCGGGCGGGGAGCTGTAGTCGTCGTTGCGCTCCAGCGTGATCGACGACTGGCGCTCCCACGCGGCCACGACGAAGGGGCCGGTGCCCACGGGGGACTCGCAGTTCTCCTCCTCGCTGCGCTCCAGCGCGCGCGGCGACTCGATGGCGAGCCACGGCTGGCTGAGCGAGTCGAGCAGGGCGCTGTCGGGCTCGCTCAGCACAACGCGCGCGGTGAGCTCGTCGACCTCCTCCACGCTGGCGACCTTGGCCAGGGCGAGGTAGCCGGTCGACGACTTCGTCTCCGGGTCCTTGAGATGCGCGATGTTCGCGGCGACCGCCTCCGAGGTGAGCGGGGTGCCGTCGGTGAAGCTCACGCCGTCGCGGAGGGTGAAGGTCCAGCTGAGGCCGTCGTCGGCCTCCTCCCACTCGCTGGCCAGCCAGGGGATGATCTCGCCCTCGTCGTTCTTCGAGACGAGCGACTCGAGGTACTGCGAGGAGACCAGCGCCTGCGGGTAGTTCCCGCCCACGTGCGGGTCGAGGCAGGTCGGCTCCGCGTCGCCGCTGGCGTACACCAGCGTGCCGCCCGCGACGGGCTCGGTGTTCTCGGCGACCGGCGCGGCGCATCCGCTGGCGAGGAGAATCACAGACGCGGCGGCAAGGATGGAGGGTAAAGTGCGGTTCACAACGTTCTTTCTCGGGCTTGAATCGAGCGGGACGAGGATTTTTAGACTCAGTACACTATTGAATCACGACGGGAACGAACGTGCAGACAACTGGAGTCGGGCGGCCCAGGGTCTCCTCCCGACAGCTCATCGAGGACGCGGCGGCCGAGCTCTTCGTCGAGAACACCTACGCGAAGACCACGATCGACCAGATCACCACCCGTGCCGGGGTGAGCCGGGCCAGCTTCTTCAACTACTTCGGCGCGAAGAGCGACCTGCTCTGGTTCGAGGTGGACCGCGCGATCGACTCGCTGCGCGGCGGATGCGCCGAGGCCGCGGCAAGCGGATCGCTCGCCTCGCTGCGCGCCGTCGTGCTCGAGGTGGCCGCCGACTTCGACGAGCAGCGGGTGCCGCTGGCCCTCACCCAGGCGGATGTCATGGGTGCGGCAGACGAGATCGTCGCCTCGGGACTGACCCGGGTCGCCGAGCAGGCCCGTGTCTACTCGATGTTCCTCTCCGCCCGCAGCGCCAGGCACCACGACGACCTCCTCGTGCGCACGGCGGCGAACGCGCTCGCCGGGGCCGTGTCCGCCGCCTGGATCACCTGGGCCCGTGCCGGGATCGGGCGCTCGCCGCTCAGCGGCTACGTCGCGGAGAGCATCGACGTGATCTTCCCCGGCATCACCGCCGCGCTCGAGTCCGTGGCCCGCGGCAACACCTACTAGCGGGCGCCGCCGCCACGCGGCCCTAGGCTGGGCGGATGCGCAGCTACTACCCCGAGATCGAGCCCTACGACACCGGCATGCTCGCGGTCGGCGACGGGCAGAGTCTCTACTGGGAGGCCTCGGGCAACCCGCAGGGCAAGCCGGTCGTCTTCCTCCACGGCGGGCCGGGCGGCGAGACCTCGCCGCGGCACCGCCGGCTGTTCGACCCGGAGCGGTACCGCATCGTGCTCGTCGACCAGCGCGGCTCGGGCCGGAGCCTCCCGCACGCGAGCGAGCCGGGCTACGACCTCGCGGTGAACACCACCTGGCACCTCGTCGCCGACCTCGAGGTGCTGCGCGAGGAGCTCGGCATCGAGGCCTGGCAGGTGTTCGGCGGGTCGTGGGGCTCGACCCTCGCCCTGGCCTACGCCCAGGCGCATCCCGGTCGGGTGACCGAGCTGGTGCTGCGCGGCATCTTCACGGGGCGCCGCAAGGAGCTCGAGTGGCTCTACGAGGGACCGGCCGGCTCGATCTTCCCCGAGGTGTGGGAGCAGTACGCCGCGCAGGTGGCGCCGGGCGACGGCGACGGCTACATCGCCGCCTACCACCGGCTGCTGAACGACCCCGACCCGGCCGTGCACCTGCCCGCCGCCGTCGCGTGGTCAGCCTGGGAGTCGAGCGTCATCACGCTGCTGCCCAACCCGAGGCTGGTGGAGACCTTCACCGACCCGCACTTCGCGCTGGCCTTCGCCCGCATCGAGAACCACTACTTCGTCAACCGCTGCTGGCTCGCCGAGGGCCAGCTGCTCGCCAACGCCCACCTCATCGCCGGCATCCCCACCGTGATCGTGCAGGGGCGCTACGACATCTGCACCCCGCCCGTCACCGCGTGGGACCTCTCCGCCGCCCTGCCCGAGGCCGACCTGGTGATGGTGCCGGACGCCGGGCACTCCTTCGACGAGCCGGGCATCCTCTCCGCGCTCATCGAGGCGACCGACCGCTTCGCGGCCTGACCCCGCGCCGCCGGTCCGCCCGTCCCGCGCCTTCCGCCCCGCCCATCCGCCCCGTCCGTCCGTCCGTCCCCTTCGGCCCCCTTCGGAAATTCAGGAGATCCGGCCCGGAACCGTCCCCGATCCGGGGTCGCGCGACCGATCCGGCCGGAATGTCCTGAATTTCCGACACCGCGGCAGCGCCGGCGTTGCCCCGGTGCCTAGAGCGACACGTCCTCCGGCGTCGACAGTGTGAGGATCGCCTCCTCGACGTGCTCGTTCTGCTCGAGCTCGCGCTCGAGGCGCCGCAGGGCGACCGCCACGTGCGTCTCGGTCTCGTCGCCGCGCAGGTCGACGGCCGCGACGAGGAAGACGCGCTCCGGTCCGACGTACTCGAGGTGCAGGTAGGTGACGCGCTCCACGACCTCCTTCTCGAGCAGCAGGCCGATCACGGTGCGGTTCATCGACTCGCTCACGCCCTGGCCGACGAGGAAGCGGCGGTTGCGGTCGATGAGCACGAGCGCGACGACGCCGAGCAGCACGCCCACGAGGATCGATCCGACCGCGTCGAACACGGGGGAGCCGGTCAGCTCGTGCAGCAGCACGCCGGTGAACGCGATCGCGAGGCCGACCAGGGCGGCGGCGTCCTCGGCGAACACCGCCCGCAGCGTGGGGTTGGAGCTGTCGAGCACGTAGCGCAGGGTCGGGACGCCGCGCTCCCTGGCGCCGGCCCGCGACTGTCGGAACGCCTGCGCGAACGACGCGCCCTCGAGCAGCACCGACACGCCGAGCACGAGGTACGCGATCCAGTAGTCGGTGGCCGGCTCCGGGTCGAGCAGGCCCTGCACGCCGTGGGTGATCGAGACGCCGGCGCCGGCGATGAACAGTCCGAAGGCCGCGATCGTCGACCAGAAGTAGGCCTCCCTGCCGTGGCCGAACGGATGCCGCTTGTCGGCCCGGCCGGACCCCCTGCGGTCGGCGACGAGCAGGAAGATCTCGTTGCCGACATCCGCCCAGGAGTGCGCTGCCTCGGCGGTGACGGAGGCGGAGCCGGTGAGCGCGGCGGCGACGGACTTGCCGAGCGCCACCACCAGGTTCGCGGAGAAGGCGAGCACCACCGTGAACGAGATCGTTGCCATCCCCCCATGATGCACGCCCCGCCGCCGCAGGCTGCCGAATGAAGGAGAATCGGCGCCGCATGCCGATCCCGCCAGCCGCGCGGCCCCCGGCTGCCGAGATCTCCTTCATTCGGCAGCTGAGCGGGCGGGGTGAGAGTGCTCTCATGGCGGTGTCTAGACGGTAGTGCGCGCCGGGGGCCGCGGCCATACTGATCCGATGACTGCCACTGCACGGCGCTGGGCGCGGATTCCGCGGTGGTCGGTGCGCTCGCGCATCCTCGCGTCGATCCTGCTCGTGGCGTTCATCGGCATGGTGGTGGCGGGCGCGACTGCCTTCCTGGTGCAGCGCGACCGCATCCTCGGCGGCATCGACGAGATGCTCCACGCGCACGTCGAGTCGGCCCGCTACGTGGTGACGGGGGAGTCCGACTCCGTCAGCACCGACCCCGTCTCCATCCCCGACGCCGAGGAGGAGGCGCCAGACGACGTCACCTTCGCCAGCACCGACGAGGCGCTCGCGGCCGTGCTCTCCCGCGTCATCCCCGGCCGCAACGAGAGCGCGCTCGGCATCGTCGGCGGGCAGGCGTCCATGGTGCCGGGCGTCACCATCGACTTCCACCTGGAGGACGACCCGGCCTTCGTGGCGCGCGTCGTCGCCGAGACCGCCGACGGCGACGTGCAGATAGGCACCGCCGACACCTCGGGCACCACGGTGCGCTACATCGCCACCCCGATCGCCATCGAGGGCGACAGGTACCCCGCCATCTACGTGGCCGCCGTCGACATCGACGCCGAGCTCGGCGAGCTGCGCTCCGCCTTCTCCACCTACGCGCTGGTGGCCGCCTGCGCGCTGGTGGCCATCGGCCTGGTCGGCTGGTACGTGGCGGGCCGCCTGCTGCGCCCGCTCCGCCGCCTGCGCGTCGCCGCCTCGCGCATCACGGCGAGCGACCGGGGCGAGCGGATACCCGTGGTCGGCCGGGACGACATCTCCTCGCTCACCGAGACGGTGAACGGCATGCTCGACCGCCTCGACGGCGCCATGACGAGCCAGCGCCAGCTGCTCGACGACGTGCGGCACGAGCTGGCGACCCCGATCACCATCGTGCGCGGGCACCTCGAGCTGCTCGACCCGGAGGACGTCGACGACGTGGAGGCCACCCGCATGCTCGCGATCGACGAACTCGACCGCATGGCCAGGCTGGTGGACGACATCGAGTCGCTCACCGACTCCCAGCGGATGTCGCTGACCCTCAGCCCCACGGACGTCGGCGACCTCACCGAGGAGGTCTTCGCCAAGGCCAGCGGCATCCCCGGCCACGAGTGGGTGCTCGAGTCGGCCGTGCAGGTGAGCGCGCCGCTCGACGCGCGCCGCATCACCCAGGCCTGGCTGCAGCTGGTGGACAACGCGGCCAAGTACTCGCCGCACGGCTCGCGCATCCGCCTGGGCAGCACCGGCCGGGAGCGCGAGGTGGAGTTCTGGGTCGCCGACCGGGGCAGCGGCATCCCGCCGGGCGCCGAGCAGCGCATCTTCGAGCGCTTCGGCCGCGCGGACACCGGGCGCGGCATCCGCGGCTCGGGGCTCGGCCTGCCGATCGTGCAGGCGATCGCCACCGCGCACGGCGGGCGGGTGAGCCTGGAGTCGTCGGGCGAGGGCTCCCGGTTCGGGATCGTCATCCCCATCGACCTCGTGGTCGAGACCGGCGAGGACGACGACGGCGAGGGCGACGACCAGCGGGCGCTGGAGCGGGTCGGGACGGCGCGGTCGTGAACAACATCCTGATCGCCGAGGACGAGGGCCGCATCTCGCTGTTCATCGAGAAGGGGCTGCGCGCCGCCGGCTACAGCACCACCGTGGTGGCCGACGGCGACGGTGCGCTCGAGATGGCCACCGCGGGCAGGCACGACCTCGTGCTGCTCGACGTCGGCCTGCGCGGGATCGACGGCTTCGAGGTGCTGCGGCGCATCCGCTCTCAGAACCAGCAGCTCCCGGTGATCATGCTCACGGCGCGCACCTCGGTGGAGGACACGGTCGCGGGCCTCGAGGGCGGGGCGAACGACTACATGCCCAAGCCCTTCCGCTTCGACGAGCTGCTGGCGCGGGTGCGGCTGCGCCTGCGCGACGCCACGGCGCAGAACGCCACCACCCTGAGCCGCGGGGACCTCACCCTCGACGCGCTCACCCGGCGGGCCACGGTGAGCGGGAGGGTCGTCGACCTGTCCGCCCGCGAGTTCGCGCTGGCCGAGGAGTTTCTCAGCCGTCCCGACGAGGTGCTCAGCCGGGAGCACCTGCTGAGCACGGTGTGGGGCCTGGACTTCGATCCGGGTTCGAACGTGGTCGACGTGTACGTGCGCTACCTGCGCGCCAAGTTCGGGGCCGCGCGCATCGAGACGGTGCGCGGCATGGGCTACCGGCTCAAGTAGGGCGGCTCAGCCAGGCGGCTGGCACAGGCCGGCTCGCACAGGCCGGCTCGCACAGCGGCGGCGCGGCTCACCAGCCGTCGCGAGGACCCTTCCATCCGCCGCCGCCGTTCCAGTCGTGGTCCCAGTCGTCCCAGTCGTCGTTCCAGCCGTCGTGATCGTGCTTCGGGCCGTCCCAGTCGCCGCCACCCACGTCGTGCGGCGGCTCGGGGGCGACGACCACGGGCGCGGCCGGAACGGGCGCCGGAGCCGGCGCGGGTGCGGGTGCGGGAGCCGGGGCGGGCGCAGGGGCGGCCGGCGCCGGCGCGGGAGCCGCGGGCGCCGGGGCGCGCGTCGCCGGGGCCTGGCGGGAGGCCGGCGGCGTCGCCGGCGCGGGTTCGACCACCGGCTCGGGGGTCACGACCGGCACCGGGGCGGGCGCGGCGGCCTGCGGCGGGGTCTCGACCGGGGCGGGCTCGGGGGCCGGCTCGACGGCGGGCTCCTCGGTCGGGGTCACCTCGATCGGGTCGACCCCGCGCGCTTCCGCGCTGTGCTCGTTCGGGCTGGACGCGGAGACGATGGCGATCGCGCCGGCGGTGAGCGACGCGACGACGACGGCGCACAGGGCGACCGTGGCGGCGGAGGCGGCGAGGGCTTTGCGCATGCTCCAGTGTCGCGCCATCCGCCCGCCGCCGACAGGGCGCCGCGAAGTTCTCATCCTCGTCTCATCGTGGCGCGGCCCGCCTCGGCGGAGCGGACGATTGGCCGGTAGGATGGGGGGACAGGCATCGATCCGGCCATCACCGGGGAGTCGTCGGAAGAACGGGCCTCGCGGCCCCAGTAGAACCGAACGGGACTGGCCCGTCACAGCCAAAGAACGAGTGGCCCCGCGAGGGGCAAGCGGGGTGGTACCGCGCGATCCGTGCAGACGGTGAGCGTCCTCAGCAGATGACAGACCGATCTGGAGAGAGATGCCCTACCCCCGCAACGCCGAGACCGCCGGAGTCCCCTCGTCCCCGAACTTCCCCTCGATCGAGGAGGGCATCCTCGCCTACTGGGCGACCGACAAGACCTTCCTCGCCTCCGTCGAGAACCGCGAGGGCGCGGACGAGTGGGTCTTCTACGACGGCCCGCCCTTCGCCAACGGCCTCCCGCACTACGGGCACCTGCTCACCGGCTACGCGAAGGACCTGTTCCCGCGCTTCCAGACCATGCGCGGCAAGCAGGTGCACCGCCGCTTCGGCTGGGACACCCACGGCCTCCCCGCCGAGCTCGAGGCGATGCGGCAGCTGGGCATCACCGAGAAGCACCAGATCGAGGACATGGGCATCGCGGCCTTCAACGCGAAGGCCCGGGAGTCCGTGCTGCAGTACACCGACGAGTGGCAGCAGTACGTCACCCGCCAGGCGCGCTGGGTGGACTTCGAGAACGACTACAAAACCCTCGACGTCTCCTTCATGGAGAGCGTCATCTGGGCGTTCAAGCAGCTGCACACCAAGAACCTCGCCTACGAGGGCTTCCGCGTGCTGCCCTACTGCTGGCACGACGAGACGCCGCTGTCGAACCACGAGCTGCGCATGGACGACGACGTCTACAAGATGCGCCAGGACCAGACCGTCACCGTCACCTTCCCGCTGGTCGGCGCGAAGGCCGAGGCCCTCGGCCTCACCGGCACCAAGGCGCTCGCCTGGACGACCACGCCGTGGACGCTCCCGACCAACATGGCCCTCGCCGTCGGGCCGCAGATCGACTACGCGGTGCTGCCGAGCGGGCCGAACGGCGCCGCCGACCACGTTCCCGCCGGGGCGACCACGCTGGGCGGCGCCACAGCGGGGGACATCCTCACCGTCGAGGGCGAGTCGCGCTACCTGCTCGCCGCCGACACCGTCGGCGCGTACTTCAAGGACCTGGGCTACGAGTCCGCCGACGACGCGAAGGCAGCCGTGACCCGCGTGCTCACGGGCGCCGAGCTCGAGGGCGTCTCCTACGACCGGCTCTGGGACTTCTACGCGGATGTCGAGGAGTACGGCACGCAGAACGCCTGGCAGATCCTCGTCGCCGACTACGTCGCCACCGGCGAGGGCACCGGCATCGTGCACCAGGCCCCCGCCTACGGCGAGGACGACCAGCTGGTCTGCGCCGCGGCCGGCATCCCGGTCATCATCTCCGTCGACGACGGCGGCAAGTTCCTCTCCACCGTCGAGCCGGTCGCCGGCCTGCAGGTCTTCGACGCCAACAAGCCGCTCACGCAGCTGCTGCGCGCCGACGGCCGCCTGCTCCGCGTCGCCAGCTACGAGCACAGCTACCCGCACTGCTGGCGCTGCCGCAACCCGCTGATCTACAAGGCCGTCTCGAGCTGGTTCGTACGCGTGCCGCAGTTCCGCGACCGCATGGGCGAGCTCAACCAGGAGATCAACTGGGTGCCCGACAACGTCAAGGACGGCCAGTTCGGCAAGTGGATCGGCAACGCCCGCGACTGGTCGATCAGCCGCAACCGCTACTGGGGCAGCCCCATCCCGATCTGGAAGAGCGACGACCCCGAGTACCCGCGCATCGACGTGTACGGCTCGCTCGCCGAGATCCGGGCCGACTTCGGCCGCCTGCCGCTGAACGCCGAGGGCGAGCCCGACCTGCACCGGCCGTTCATCGACGAGCTCACCCGGCCGAACCCGGACGACCCCACGGGGCGCTCCACCATGCGCCGCATCGAGGACGTGCTCGACGTCTGGTTCGACTCCGGATCGATGCCCTTCGCGCAGGTGCACTACCCCTTCGAGAACCAGGAGTTCTTCGAGGCCCACAACCCCGCCGACTTCATCGTGGAGTACATCGGGCAGACGCGCGGCTGGTTCTACACGCTGCACACCCTCTCCACCGCGCTCTTCGACCGGCCCGCGTTCAAGAACGTGATCAGCCACGGCATCGTGCTGGGCTCCGACGGGCAGAAGATGTCGAAGAGCCTGCGCAACTACCCCGACGTGTCGGAGGTCTTCGACCGCGACGGGGCGGATGCGATGCGCTGGTTCCTGATGTCGTCCTCCGTCATCCGCGGGGGCAACCTCGTGGTCACCGAGGAGGCCATCCGGGAGAGCACCCGGCAGTTCCTGCTGCCGCTGTGGAGCACGTACTACTTCTTCACCCTGTACGCCAACGCGTCGAACCACGAGGCCGCCTGGCGCACCGACTCGACGAACGTGCTCGACCGCTACCTGCTGGCCAAGACCCGGCAGCTGATCCTCGACGTCACCGACGAGCTCGAGGCGCTCGACAGCCCCACCGCGGCCCTGCGCCTGCGCGACTTCGGCGACGTGCTCACGAACTGGTACGTGCGCCGCAGCCGCGACCGCTTCTGGTCGGGCGACGCCGAGGCCTTCGACACCCTGTTCACCGTGCTGGAGACCCTCACCCGGGTGGCCGCACCGCTCATCCCGCTCGTCGGCGACGAGATCTGGCAGGGCCTCACCGGCGGACGCAGCGTCCACCTCGAGGACTGGCCCGACCCATCCGCTTTCACCGCCGACGACGCGCTCGTCACCGTGATGGACCGGGTGCGCGCCATAGCCAGCTCCGGCCTGTCGCTGCGCAAGGCGAAGAGCCTGCGTGTGCGCCTGCCGCTCGCGAAGCTCACCATCGTGAGCGACGACGGAGCGGCCCTCGGCGAGTTCGGCGGCATCCTGCTGCAGGAGCTCAACGTGAAGGACGTGGTGTTCAGCGCCCTCGAGGCGGACAGCTTCGAGCGCTTCGGCATCTCGCAGAAGCTCACCGTCAACTCCCGCGCCGCCGGCCCCCGCATCGGTAAGCAGGTGCAGACCGTGATCAAGGCGAGCCGCGCGGGCGACTGGGAGCAGACGGGGGAGACCGTCGTGGTCGGCGGCGTCGAGCTGCTGCCCGGCGAGTTCGAGCTCGAGCTGCAGTCCGCCGACGAGACGGGCGCCATCGCGTTCCTCGCCGACGGCGGCTTCGTGATCCTCGACACCGAGACCACCCCGGAGCTCGAGGCCGAGGGCCTGGCCCGCGACCTCATCCGCGCGGTGCAGGACACCCGCAAGGCCGCCGGCCTCGACGTGAGCGACCGCATCTCGATGGTCGTGCGCGGCGACTCCGCGGACGACATCGCGGCCGTCACGGCCTTCGAGGCCACCATCGCCGCCGACACCCTGGCGACACGGTTCGAGATCGCGCTCAGCGCCGATCCGGCCGTCGACGCCGCGACCGGCTCCCCGGTCGGCGCGCAGCGCACGGTTCTCACCCCCGGCCAGTACGCCAACAGCGGCGTGCTCGTCATCGACCTCTGGAAGGCGGCATCCGTAGATGTCTAAGAACGACAACCCGGGCGACAACGACTACCAGGGATACAACAACGAGATCCCCGAGGAGGACCGCGCCGAGTTCGACGGCGCGGACTCCGACGTGGAGGACGAGGGCGAGAGCTCGCTCGTGCCGCACTTCATGCAGGACGGCAACGAGGGCGACAACCTCGACGACGACTCGGCGTACGACTACAACGACAGCGAGTACCAGGCCGGCGCCGACGAGGTCTACGCCGAGCTGCTCGCCCGCATCGGCGAGGGCAGCCCGCAGCCGCGCCTGGAGCCCACCCGCCGCGCCGTCGAACTGCTCGGCGACCCGCACCGCGCCTACCCGGTGATCCACATCGCCGGCACCAACGGCAAGACCTCGACGAGCCGCATCACCGAGAGCATCCTGCGCGCCTACGGGCTGAAGACCGGACTGCTCACCAGCCCGCACCTCACCCGCGTGAACGAGCGCATCGTTGTCGACGGCTCGCCGATCAGCAACCGCGCGCTCGTGGAGAACTGGGCGGACATCCGCCCGTACCTGATGCTCATCGACGCCGAGCTGGCCGCCGCCGGCGAGCCCGAGCTCACCTTCTTCGAGGCGCTCACCGTGCTGGCCTTCGCGAGCTTCGCCGACGCCCCCGTCGACGTGGCCGTGATCGAGGTCGGCATGGGAGGCGAGTGGGACTCCACCAACGTCGCCGACGGGCAGGTGGCCGTGTTCACGCCCATCGCGCTCGACCACACCCAGCGCCTCGGCAGCACGGTCGCCGAGATCGCCCGCACCAAGTCGGGCATCATCAAGCCGCTGGCCCATGTCGTCTCCGCGACTCAGACAGCGGATGCGCTGGCCGAGTTGACGAGGGCCGCCGAGCTCAGCGAGTCCACACTCGCGGTGCAGGGCGGCGCCTTCGCGCTCGAGTCGACCACCGTCGCGGTCGGCGGACAGGTGATCTCGGTGAAGGGACTCGCGGCGAGCTACCCCGACCTCTTCCTGCCGATGTTCGGCGACCACCAGGCGCAGAACGCCGCGCTCGCCATCGCCGCGGTCGAGTCCTTCCTCGGGGGCGGCTCCACACCGCTGGTGCCCGACGTGCTCGCGGAGGGACTGGCCGAGGCCACCTCGCCCGGACGCCTGCAGATCATCGGGACCGAGCCGACCGTGCTCGTGGACGCCGCGCACAACCCGCACGGCGCATCCGCTCTCTCGTCCGCCATCGGCAGCTACTTCACCTTCGAGGAGCTCGCCGTGGTGATCGGCGTGCTGGAGGACAAGGACGCCGACGGCATCGTGGCGGCGCTCGCCCCGGTCGCGACCCGCTTCTACGTGACCCAGTCGGAGTCGGAGCGCGCGATCGACGCCGACGACCTCGCCTACATCGCGCGCGAGCACACCGAGGAGGTCTACGTCGACGAGTCGCCTGAGGCGGCCCTCGAGGCCGCCCGCGAGTGGGCGAACGACGGCGCCAACCGCGCCGTGCTCGTCACCGGGTCGATCACCCTCGTCGGCGACGCGATCCGCCTCGCGGGAATCGGGAAGTGGAAGCGGTGACCACCGCGCCCGCCGCACCCGCGCGCCGCCCGCGCCGGCAGCGCTCCGTCACGGAGATGCTGCTGTCGATCGTGCTCGGCCTCGAGGCGATGCTCGTCTTCTTCGTGACGCTCACCGCCTTCGGGCTGCGCGCGCTCGAGGCGCCGCTCGCCTTCGGGGGAGGGGCGGTGCTGATCGTGGCGCTGCTCGTGGCCGGACGCCTGCTCATGTACCCGTGGGGCGTCTGGGTCGGCTGGGCGCTGCAGGCCGTGCTGCTGGCCACCGGACTCCTCATCCCGCTGATGTACTTCATCGCGGCGTGCTTCCTGGCGATCTACATCTACTGCTTCGTCAAGGGCCGCCAGATCGACCGCCAGAAGGCCGCATTCGCGGCACGCAATCCCACCCCCAACCCAGGAGAAGACTCATGACCGTCGAAGAAACACTCGTCCTCGTCAAGCCCGACGGCGTCGCCCGCAACCTGACCGGTGAGATCCTGCGCCGCATCGAGGCCAAGGGCTACCAGCTCGTCGACATCAAGTTCGTCGAGGCCAGCCGCGAGCTGCTCGGCGCGCACTACGCGGAGCACGAGGGCAAGCCCTTCTACCTCCCGCTGGTGGAGTTCATGGAGAGCGGCCCCATCGTCGCGATCCGCGTGGCGGGCAACTCGGTGATCGAGGGCTTCCGCTCGCTCGCCGGAACCACCAACCCCACCACCGCGGCCCCCGGGACCATCCGCGGCGACCTCGGCCGCGACTGGGGCCTGAAGGTGCAGCAGAACCTCGTGCACGGCAGCGACTCGGTCGAGTCGGCGCAGCGCGAGCTCGCCCTCTGGTTCTAGGCCCTCTACCGACCGCTGGTTGAGTAGCGCCCGACGAAGGAGGACGCGTATCGAAACCCCGCACCTGGGGGTTTCGATACGCGATCTCGCTTCGCTCGCCTGCTACTCAACCTACGGAAGGGCCGGCGGCTACGCCGCGGCGACCTCGGCCACGAAGGCCGCGAAGGCCTCGGCGTCGCTGATCGAGCCCTGGTAGAGCTCGCCGTTGACGAGCACGGTCGGGGTTCCCACGAACTCGGTGACCGTGTCGCTGGCCAGCTCGCCGTCGGTGACGCGGTCGGTCGCCGCCGTCACCCAGTCGGCGAAGGTCTTGTCTCCGATGCAGGAGGCGACCTCGTCGCTGTCGGCACCCGCATCCGCCACCAGCGTCTTCAGGGCGGCGGTGTCGAGACCGCTCGTGTTCTCCTCCGGCTGCCCGGCGAACAGGGCGTCGTTCACGGCGAGGTACTGGTCGGGCTCGTAGTTGGCCACGCACACCGCGGCGTTGGCCGCGCGCGAGGAGTACTTGGTGCCCAGCGAGACGCGGTCGAGGATCGAGATCGGGTGGATCTCGAGTGTGGCAGCGCCCTGGGCGACCCAGCCGGTGATCTGCTCGGAGTTGGCGGACTCGAAGGTCTGGCAGATCGGGCAGGCGTAGTCGATGTAGGTGACGATGTTCACCGCGGCGTCGGTCGCCGAGGTGTCCGACGCCACCGGGTCGGCGCCCGGCTCGAGCGCCTTCGTGGCGACCGGGGAGACGGCGGTGCCGTCGCCGGTGAAGAGGATGCCGTTGCTCGCCATGTTCTTCGGGCTCACCGCGGAGACCGACGTGGAGCTGGCGATCACCACCACGACCACCGCCGCGACGGCGAGCACGATGGCCACGATCCCGCCCTGCAGGAACAGGCGGTTGCGCTTCTGCCTGCGCTTGGCGGCCTCGCGCTCCACGCGGGCCAGCTCGCGCGCGTGCTCGCGCCGCGCCTTCTTACCGGTGTCAGACGGGTTGCTCATCGATTCCTCTCGCGGGCGCCCAGTCGCGCCCTGCACAGGATGCCCCCGTTCGCTATGCGGAGGCTGGGAACCGGCTGGAAGCTCTAGAGCAGGTTGCCGATCACGTCGAGCTGGAGCTGGGCGATGACGGCGACGACGAGGTAGCTGCCCACGGTGATGGCGGGCAGCCAGCCGTAGAGCGCCTCGGCGACGCGGCGGCCGCGCCCGGGGAGCGGCACCGCTCCGGTCTTCAGGGTGTAGAGGGTGACCGCCCAGAACAGGGGGATGGTGACCGACCAGGTGACCATGCACCACGGGCAGAGGGTGCCGAGGACGAAGATGCTCTGGCCGATCAGCCAGATTACGAAGGCGAGGGCGGCGACGGTGCCGAGGGCGAACAGCGCCCAGAACCAGCGGGCGAAGCGGGCGCCGGAGAGCAGCGCCACGCCCACGACCACCGGGGCTATCCACGCGGCGAGCCCGATGATCGGGTTGGGGAAGCCGAACAGCGACCCCTGCCAGGACTCGAGGTTCTTGCCGCACTGCACGAGCACACTGAAGTCGCAGCTCAGCGCCTCCTCGGGGTTCGTGAGCGTTCTGAACTTCTCGACGGTCAGGATGAAGGCGGCGTACCAGCCGATGATCCCGGCCACGATGAGGAAAACGGCGAGGGCGATCGGGCGCTTCGCGGGCTGGGTCTCTGGCACCCTCGGATTATGGCACGCGTCGAATCGCCGCTAACTGGGAATGCGTGCGATAATCGGTTACAGCCAGCCGAGCCGCGCTCGAATCTGGCGCCAAAGAAGGCTTACCGGGCGACAATCCGGGCCGGCGTCTATAGACGCTGTCGGATAGCGAGTTCCGAACGCACCGCGGTGACAGCCGGTGCAAGAGCACAGCATCCAGAGCAGACGGTGGCAGGAGTCACGACATGCCGGATGTAGACCTGAAGAATTTGCAGCGTAATCGCTGAGGCGTTTTACGCGAACGAGAGAGTACCCGGTGGGGGCGCGGTTCCCCACGAGGGCCAAGGAGTACACCCGCCGTGGTGAATGACAAAGAGAACATCGAACCCAAGAGACGCAAGGGACTGTTCGGCAGCCGCAAGGCAGCGGTCACCCCGCCTGCCGCAGCGCCGGTCGAGCCGCCCGTCGAGACGCCCGCAGCGGCACCCGTCGCGCAGAGCGCACAGCCCGAGCCCGCGCCCGCCGCGGAACCGGTCGCCGCACCGGTCGACGACATCATCGTCGACGAGGTCGTCGTGAAGGCCGCCACCCGCACGCGCACCCGCAAGGCCGCAGTCGAGCCCGAGACGGACGGCACGGCAGCGGATGACGCGGCAGCGGAGCCCGCAGCACCGAAGCGCCCCAGCCTGTCGCCGCTGTTCCAGGCGCCGCCCGTGATCGAGCCGCTGCCCGAGCGCGCACCGGCCCGCGCACAGCGCCAGACGCGCGGAGCCGACGAGTCGGCCGACCGCGACGACCGCTCCGACGACCTCGGAGACGAGTCGGGCACGGTCCGCCGCCGCTCGCGCCGCCGCCCGGGCGAGGAGGCCCGCGACGGAGACGACGCGCCCGGCACCGTCGTGCGTGTGCGCCAGCCCCGCCCCGAGCCCGTGCTCAGCAACGAGCCCACCCGCGTCAAGGGCTCCACCCGCCTCGAGGCCAAGAAGCAGCGCCGCCGCGACGGCCGCGACGCCGGCCGCCGCCGCCCCGTCATCACCGAGAGCGAGTTCCTCGCCCGCCGCGAGAGCGTCGACCGCGTGATGGTGGTGCGCTCCAAGTTCGGCCGCATCCAGATCGCCGTGCTCGAGGACGGCGTGCTCGTCGAGCACTACGTGGCCAAGAGCCAGGACATGTCGCTCATCGGCAACGTCTACCTCGGCCGCGTGCAGAACGTGCTGCCGAGCATGGAGGCCGCATTCGTCGACATCGGACGCGGCCGCAACGCCGTGCTCTACTCCGGCGAGGTCGACTGGGACGCCGCAGCGGAGAACTCCGCCGACGGCAAGACCCAGGCCCGCCGCATCGAGCTCGCGCTCAAGCCGGGCGACAAGGTGCTCGTGCAGGTCACGAAGGACCCGATCGGCCACAAGGGCGCCCGCCTCACCAGCCAGGTCTCGCTGCCCGGCCGCTACCTCGTCTACGTGCCGAACGGCTCGATGAGCGGGATCAGCCGCAAGCTGCCCGACACCGAGCGCGCCCGCCTGAAGAAGATCCTCAAGGAGGTCCTGCCCGAGAACGTCGGCGTCATCGTGCGCACGGCCGCCGAGGGCGCGACAGAGGAGCAGCTCACGCTCGACGTCAGCCGCCTCACCAGCCAGTGGGCCGAGATCAGCCGCCTCATCGAGACGGCCAACGCCCCCGCCCTGCTGCACAGCGAGCCCGACCTGCTGGTCAAGATCATCCGCGACGTCTTCAACGAGGACTTCCACAAGCTCGTTATCGACGGCGACGACGCGCAGGAGATCATCCAGAGCTACCTCAACGGCGTCGCCCCCGATCTCATCGACCGGGTCGAGCGCTTCGAGGGCACCAACGACCCCTTCGACGTGTACCGCGTCAACGAGCAGATCGAGAAGGCCCTGGACCGCAAGGTCTGGCTGCCCTCGGGCGGCTCGCTCGTCATCGACCGCACCGAGGCCATGACCGTGGTCGACGTCAACACGGGCAAGTTCGTCGGCTCGGGCGGCAACCTCGAGGAGACCGTCACGAAGAACAACCTCGAGTCGGCCGAGGAGATCGTGCGCCAGCTGCGCCTGCGCGACATCGGCGGCATCATCGTGGTCGACTTCATCGATATGGTGCTCGAGTCCAACCGCGACCTCGTGCTGCGCCGACTCGTCGAGTGCCTCAGCCGCGACCGCACCAAGCACCAGGTGGCCGAGGTCACCTCGCTCGGACTCGTGCAGATGACCCGCAAGAAGCTGGGCCTCGGTCTGCTCGAGACCTTCAGCGAGCCGTGCGAGCAGTGCGCCGGACGCGGAGTGATCGTGCACCACGACCCCGTGACCAAGCACCGCATCCAGCAGGCCCCGCAGCCCGAGATCGCCGGAGGCCGTCGTGGCCGCGGCGGCAAGGGCGGCAACGGCTCGTCGAACGGCGGCAACGGCGGCAATGGTGGCAACGGCGGCCAGAACGGCGGCGCCCAGCAGCAGCCCCAGGTGGCCAGCGCCCCCAAGGCGCCGAGCACCGGCACCCACGCCATCACCGACGACGCCCGCAACGCGCTCGCCCAGATCGCGGCCCGCACGGTGTCCGCGCAGGCCGAGCAGCCGAAGCAGGCCGAGCAGCCCAAGCAGACGGAACAACCCACGGCGGATGCCGCGGCCGCGGTCCAGACGCCGGCCGCCGCCGCGCCCGAGGCAGCCTCCGCCCCCGCGGAGACGACCGAGGCCGCACCGCGCTCCAGCCGCCGCGCGTCGCAGAAGCGCACCGCGCAGCGCGACGAGCCCCGCGCCGAGCAGAACGCGACCGGCGAGGAGCCGACGGCCCCCGCCGCCGACGCCCCTGCGTCCGACACCGCCGCCGAGCAGCCCCTGATGTCCCGCCAGCCCGTCCAGGGCAAGGTGGAGGCCCGCCAGCCGCGCGAGCGCCAGGCGGCGCCGCGCGTCATCAAGGAGCCGACCGAGCGCCAGGCCACGCAGAAGGCCCAGCAGCCGGAGCGCGCGACGAACTCGCGCCGCGGCGGCGGTCGCCAGCAGACGCCGAGGGCCGACGCCCCCGTCGTCGAGACGCCCAAGCAGGACGCCCCCGCCGCCACGAAGGAGACCGTCGACATCCTCGACATCCCCGTTTCGGCAGCGCCCCGCACCGGACGCCGCATGAACGAGCGCGACGCCGAGCAGATCCTCGACTCCGTGCTGGGGGCTCTCCCCGAGCCGAAGCAGCCGGGCCAGGGCCGTTCGCGCACCTCGCGCCGCGCAGGCAGCGCCGGCGCCGTCGTCAGCGCGCCCGTGGTCGAGGACTAGGCGGCACCGCTGTGGACAACCCCGTCGAAGCTGATTCGGCGGGGTTGTCCCGTTCCCGCCGCGCGCGGTGCAGGCCGCGTCCAGTCACAACCGTCTAGGCTTCCCCAGTGACCAGCAAGCTCGACGACCGCCCGCACGCGGCCGACGCGGATCCCGGCCACGATCATCCGCTCGCCTCGCGGACGCGTCGACGCCAGTTCGCCTGGCTCGCCGTCGGCATCGCCGGGATCACCGCCCTGTTCGTGGCGCGCGCGATCACCGCCGACAATCCGGGGCTCGCCCTGCCCGATCAGGCGCAGGACTTCCTCACCCTGAGCATCAGCGTGATCGTGGAGTCGATGCCCTTCGTGATCCTCGGCATCGTGCTGTCGATCGCCGTGCAGGTCTGGGTGCCCGACACCTGGATCATGCGGGTGCTGCCGCGCAACCCCTTCCTGCGCCGGGCCTGCATCTCGTTCATCGGCGTGTTCCTGCCGGTCTGCGAGTGCGGCAACGTGCCCCTCGCCCGCGGCCTGATGGTCAAGGGCTTCACCGTCTCCGAGTCGATGACCTTCCTGCTCGCGGCCCCCATCCTCAACCCGATCACCATCATCACCACCCACCAGGCCTTCGGCTGGGACGGCGGAATCCTCGTCGGCCGCCTCGTCGGCGGCTTCGTGATCGCCAACCTGGTCGGCTGGCTGTTCAGCCGCCACCACGACCAGGACTCGCTGCTGACGGCGAAGTTCGCGCGCGAGTGCCGGGTGCCGGATGCGCACGAGCACGGCGCCTCCCGCTGGCAGCAGAGCGTCGCGCTGTTCCGCAGGGAGTCCAGCGTGATCCTGCCCGCGCTGTTCATCGGCGCCGTGGCCGCCGGCGCCATCCAGTCGCTGGTGCCGCGCTCGGTCCTCGTGGCGCTCGGCAGCAACCCGCTCTGGTCGATCCTGGCGATGATGCTGCTCGCCTTCGTCATCTCGGTCTGCTCCAACGTGGACGCCTTCTTCATACTGCCCTTCGCGTCCACCTTCATGCCCGGCTCGATCGTGGCCTTCCTCGTCTTCGGGCCGATCATCGACATCAAGATGCTCGCCCTGCTGCGCACCACCTTCACGGTGAGGACCCTCGTGCAGCTCACCGTCGTCGTCGCGCTCCTCAGCGCCCTGATCGGATTGGTCGTGAACTATGTCGCCTAGCATCCTCAGGTCCGTGCAGCGCTGGCGCGGCGTCGTGCTGATGAGCGTCGTCGTCGTGGCCACCGTATGGCTCGCCGTCACCAACCAGTTGATCCTCTACATCCACCCGCGCTACGTGGTGTTCACGGTGATCATGGCCGCGATCGCGCTCGTATTCGTCGCCGCGAGCGCCTTCCTGCGCGAGCCGCACGACCACGACGAGACCCCCTCCCGGCTGCAGAACGGCATCTCCCTCGCAGCCGCCGCCCTCTCCGTGGTGATCGCCGCGGGTCTGATCGTCGTGCCGCCCGCCACCCTCACCAGCGCCACCCTCGCCCAGCGGGAGATCAACGGCACCGGACTCGGGCAGGAGACCCAGTCGGTGGCGGCCGCGTCCACCACCTCCGACGCGGCCTTCGCGAAGTTCACGGTGGTCGACTGGTCGTCGCTGCTGCGGCAGACCAGCGATGTCGCCTTCTACGCCGGCAAGCCCGCGGATGTCGTCGGTTTCGTGAGCGCGGATCCGGACGACCCGGAGAACATGTACTTCGTCTCGCGCTTCATCATCACGTGCTGCGCCGTCGACGCGCAGCCGGTCGGCGTGCCGGTGTACGAGCCCGGATGGGCGGACAAGTACGGGATCGACGACTGGGTGCGGGTGAGCGGCGGCTTCGGCACCAATCCCAGCCAGAGCAGCCAGCAGTCCATCGCCCTCCTGCCGGAGACGGCGGAGAAGGTCGACCAGCCGGGAGAGCCCTATCTCTACTGAGCCCACCGCCCTGCGTCCGCGCAGGCGGCCCTTCGCGAACGCGTTCGCCGCCACCGTCACGGTGCTGGCTCTGCTCTGCGCGCTGTTCGCCGTGCTCGGCTACGTGCAGGGGCCGAAGCTGTCCAGCGCGCAGATCGACAGCGCCCAGGCAGTGGTGCGCTCCGGCGAGCAGCTGCGGCTGTTCGCCAACCAGCCGCTCGGCACGGTCGAGGACGGCGACGTGACGATCACGCCCGACGTCGACTTCTCGGTGTCGGTGTCCGGGGCCATCATCGCGGTGCAGTTCGCCGCGCCGCTGCACTACGACGCCGACTACGAGGTGGAGGTGAGCGGGGTCACCAGCCGGTACAGCGACCAGGCGGCGACGCTGCGCTACTCCTTCAGCACGGGGACCGCGCCGCTCTACTACCTCGACCGCGGCGAGAGCGCCGCCGAGGGCGGTACCGACGAGATCGTTCGCACCACCGTGTCATCCGCCGACCGCGAGGTCGTCTACTCGGCACCGGGCATCCAGAACTTCGCGATCCTCGCCGGCGCGGTCGTGGTGAGTTCCGACCAGCCGGACGGCACCAGCGCGCTGAGCCTCGTGAGCCTCGACGACGGCGGCGTCGAGCCGCTCGCCCTGCCCGGCCCCGGCACGGTCGCCCAGCTGCAGGCCTCCGACAGCGCGGCCACCATCGGCTTCGAGTTCACCTCGGCCCCCGGCAGCGGCGGGGAGTTCGACGCCACCCTGATGACGCTCGACCTCGACCAGGGGCGGAACGTGCTCCCGGTCGCGGGACTGGACGGCGCGCCGCTGCAGGTCGACACCTGGTACTTCCTGCCCGGTGGGGTCTCGCTGGCGGCCTCCGCGCTCGACGGCGCCACCGTGCTCGTCGACACGGCCACCGGGGTCGTCACCCCGCTCGGATCGTTCACCAAGTTCGACTCGGTCTCCACAGACGGCGGCCGCCTGGCCGTCAGCAACGCCTTCGGCCCTGTGGTGCTCTCGATCGACGACCTCAGCGACACCGAGTTCGCCCCGTCGGCGATCGGCGACGCGCAGCCCTACCCCGGGCGCTTCCAGCTGATGCGCGGCGGCGAGCTCGTGCAGCAGGTGGTGCTGGTCGACTACGAGAGCAGCAGCTTCGCGAGCATCCTCGTCGCCGACGACGGGGAGCAGTCCCGGCTGCTCTACCGCACCGTCGACGACCGCGGCAGCATCGGCGACTTCTCCGTCTCTCCGAACGACCAGTACGTGGCCGTCGAGGTTGTGCCAGACGTCGGCACGAGCGTCACCGACGGACGCGCCGTCGACCCGCAGTCGAGCGACGTCACCACGGTGTTCGTCGACATCGCCAGCGGCGCGATCGTGAAGAGCGTGGCCGGCTTCTCGGTGCAGTGGTAGAACGCGCCTAGATCGGCTGGATCAGCGCCTCGGAGTTGTTGCTCGCCTTCGCGACGTCCTTGCTGACCTCGTAGAACTCGACGTCGTCCGCGAGGTCCAGCGCGGCATCCGCCACGGCCTGGACGAGTTCGGCGGAGCCGGGCGTGCGCGGGTCGAGCCAGTCCTCCAGCAGCCCCGGCTCCAGCAGCACGGGCATCCGCTCGTGGATCAGCGCGAGAGGACCGCCCGAGCCCCGCGTGATCACGGTGGTGGAGAGCAGCCAGCGGGCGGGGTCGCCCGGCGCGAGCGCGGGATCCTTCCACCACTCGTAGAGGGCGGCGAGCAGCAGCGGCTCGCCGTCGGGGGAGTGCACGAACTGGGCGGATGACGAGCCGTCGTCGCCCTTGTGCCAGACGTAGTAGCCGGTGGCCGGGATCGCGGCGCGGCGGCTGGCGACGGCCGGCGCGAAGGCCGGGTTCTGCAGCAGCTCCTCGACCGGGGCGTTGAAGAGCTTCGCGCCCACGCCGGCGTCGGGCGCACCCCCGGGAACCAGGCCCCAGCTCGCCGACTCGAGGCGGCGCAGCACGCCGGGGTTCTCCGGGTCGTACTCGGCGACCGCGGCGTTCTTGTTCACCGCGTCGATGAGCACCGCCACCCGGTCGCCCGGGGCGACGTTGTACGATGCGCCCGGCAGGTTCTCCGCCTCGTGATCGATATCCAGCATGGCCACGAGCTCGCTCGTGTCCGTTGTCACCACAAAACGACCGGTCATGCTCCCAGTCTGCTTCACGCCGCCGACACCGGGCGCGGCTACAGCCCGCGTTTCTGCTTTTGCGTGATGCGCAGGCCGCTGTCGCGCAGCCGGGTCACCATCTGGCGCACGGTCACCGGCAGGGCACCGAGCGAGACGAGCTCGTCGTACTTCTGCAGCGGCACGTCGTAGTGGTCGCCGTCGAAGCCGCGCCGGGGGATGCCCGCCCGGGCGGCGAAGGCGTGCAGCTCCTCGAGCGAGGCGTCGCTCACGAGGTGGGCCCAGAGGGTGTCGTGCGCCGGCCAGATGGGCTGGTCGATGAGCACGGTCATGGCTCAAGGGTAGCCGCGGGCGGCATGAGCAGCACTCGACTCGTCGGCACCCGCGTCACTAGGGTGGTGCTCACGAGACGAGGGAGCCTTCGATGACGCAGCCACTCAGCGAGCGGATGACGCGGGAGCGCGCACGGCCGGCGTTGCGCGCGTCCGGGGGAGTGGCCCTGGTGCTCCTCGCCCAGCTCCTGCTCTCCACGATCGTCTCCGTGATCAGCTACCTCGGGCACGGGGCCGTCGGATCGCCGACGGGACTGTGGGATGCGCAGACCCTGTTCTCGCCGTTCCTCGGATTCTGGTACTCGCTCCTCGGTCAGGTCCTGCCCTTCGGCGTGGGCGTGTTCCTCGCCCTCTGGCTGGTCGTGCCGCTCTCGGCAGCGCGGGGTGTGGCGAGCGTCGCCGTACGCTCCGTCGCGGCATCCGCCATCGGCGCGCTCGTCTCCTTCCTCGTCCTCGCCGTCCACGGCGTCGCGACCGCGCTGGCCTCGGTCGGGCCGTGGTTCGGCGGGTCGATGCCGCGCCTCGACGGCTACTCCCTGCTCTTCGCGCTGACGAGCGCACTGGAGAGCGCCGTCACGCAGTTCGTGCAGAACACGCCGGTGGTGGTTCTCGTCGGGATTCTTGTCATTTATCTCGCGACACTCGGGCGTGGGGAGGCGCGCGCCTCCCGAGACGGATAAGCTGGACACCAAATAGCGGCCACGCTGTTCGATTTCCAATTACCGGCGTTCGTACGCTGGTTTCGCTGCGGTTTGACCGCAGCTATGAATATCGGCTAGTGTTGGCCCTTGGTGTGCGCTGGCCTAAGGCCGCGAGGATCGCCATAAGCTTCCGAAAGTTAGGGTTACCAAGTGGTTTACGCAGTTGTGCGCGCCGGTGGTCGGCAGGAAAAGGTAGAGGTCGGCACAATTGTCGTTCTCGACCGCATCCAGGCCGACAAAGACGGCAATGTCGAGCTCGCCCCCGTGCTGCTCGTTGATGGCGACAAGATCACGCATGACGCGAAAGCGCTTGCGAACGTCAAGGTCGTCGCTGAGGTTCTGAACGACCTCCGCGGTCCGAAGATCGTCATCCAGAAGTTCAAGAACAAGACCGGATACAAGAAGCGCCAGGGCCACCGCCAGGAGCAGACCCGTATCAAGATCACTTCCATCAACTAAGGGGCTGACTACTCATGGCACACAAAAAGGGCGCAAGCTCCTCACGTAACGGTCGCGACTCCAACGCGCAGTACCTCGGCGTCAAGCGCTTCGGCGGCCAGGTCGTCAAGTCCGGCGAGATCATCCTTCGCCAGCGCGGCACCCACTTCCACCCCGGCGTGAACGTCGGCCGTGGCGGAGACGACACGCTGTTCGCACTCGCCGCCGGTTCGGTCGAGTTCGGCCAGAAGGGCGGCCGCAAGGTCGTCAACATCGTGGTGGCTGCGTAGTCAGCTGCACAACGCTTAGTGCACTTTCGCACAGCGTGAGGGGCGAGCTTCGGCTCGCCCCTTGCGTGGTTTATAGAGGAAAAGAATCATGGCATCGTTCGTCGACCAGGTAACCCTGCACCTTCGCGCAGGGCACGGCGGCAACGGCTGTGTCTCTGTCAAGCGCGAGAAGTTCAAGCCGCTCGCCGGCCCGGACGGCGGCAACGGCGGCAACGGTGGCGACATCGTGCTCGTCAGCGACGTGCAGACCACCACCCTCCTCAACTTCCACCGCTCCCCGCACCGCAGGTCCGACCACGGCCAGCCCGGACAGGGCGACCACAAGGCGGGCGTCTCCGGCGAGGAGATGGTGCTGCTCGTCCCCGTCGGAACAGTCGTCAAAGACACCGACGGCAACGAGATCATCGACCTCAACGAGCACGGCATGCGCCATGTCGTCGCGGCCGGCGGACTCGGCGGACTCGGCAACGCGTCCCTCGCCTCCACCAAGCGCAAGGCCCCCGGCTTCGCGCTGCTCGGCACCCCCGGCTACGAGGGCGACGTGCGCCTCGAGCTCAAGGTCGTGGCGGATGTCGCGTTCGTCGGCTACCCCTCGGCGGGCAAGTCCAGCCTGGTCGCCGCCCTCTCCGCTGCGAAGCCGAAGATCGCCGACTACCCCTTCACCACGCTGCACCCCAACCTCGGCGTCGTCGAGTCCGGCGAGACCCGCTACACGGTCGCCGACGTCCCCGGCCTGATCGAGGGCGCAAGCGAGGGCAAGGGCCTCGGCCTCGAGTTCCTGCGCCACGTCGAGCGCTGCTCGGCCCTGCTGCACGTGCTCGACTGCGGAACGCTCGACCCGGGCCGCGACCCGCTCAGCGACCTCGACATCATCCTCGGCGAGCTCGCCGCCTACCCCGTCCCCGAGGGACAGGTGCCGCTGCTCGACCGCCCGCAGTTCATCGCCCTGAACAAGACCGACGTGCCGGAGGGCAAGGATCTCGCCGACCTCGTGCGCCCCGACCTCGAGGCCCGCGGCTACCGCGTCTTCGACGTGTCCGCCGTGTCGCGCTCCGGACTCCGCGAGCTCTCCTTCGCACTGGCCGAGCTCGTCGAGGCGGACCGTGTCGAGAAGGCGAAGGCCGTCGCCAAGCCGCGCATCATCATCCGCCCCCGAGCCGTCAACGAGGTGGACTTCGTCATCAAGGTCGAGGGCGGCTCCTTCGGCAACGTCTACCGCGTCATCGGTGCGAAGCCCGAGCGCTGGGTGCACCAGACCGACTTCACGAACGACGAGGCCGTCGGCTTCCTCGCCGACCGCCTGGCCAAGCTGGGCGTCGAGACCGAGCTGTTCAAGTCGGGCGCCGTTCCCGGCTCGACCGTCATGATCGGGCCGGAGGGCGGAGTCGTCTTCGACTGGGAGCCCACCGTGGCCTCCGCCGCCGAGCTGGTCGCCAGCCCGCGTGGAACCGACCCCCGCCTCGAGGAGGGACGCCGCCTGACGAGCAAGACCCGTCGCGCGAACTACCTGGAGCGCATGGACGCGAAGACCGCGGCCCGCGCCGAGCTCGACCGCGAGCGTGCCGGCGGCGTCTGGAACGACGACGAGGGCTTTGCCGTCGAGCGCGACGACGCCCCGGAATCCCGTGACTAGTCGCATCGAGGGCCGATCGCAGATCCCCACCGCCCGGCGCATCGTCGTCAAGGTGGGGTCGTCGTCGATCAGCGGGGAGAACGTCGGCCAGATCGAGCCGCTCGTCGACGCGTTGGCCGCGGCGCACCTGCGCGGCTCCGAGGTGATCCTGGTGTCGTCCGGCGCGATCGCGACCGGCATCCCGTTCCTCAAGCTCGACGCGCGTCCCACCGACCTCGCCACCCAGCAGGCGGCCGCGGCCGTGGGGCAGAATCTGCTCATCTACCGCTACCAGAACAGCCTGCGCCGCCACACGATCGTGGCCGGCCAGGTGCTGCTCACCGCGGGCGACCTCGAGAACCCCACGCACCGCGGCAACGCGCAGCGCGCCATGGAGCGCCTGCTCGACCTGCGGATCCTGCCGATCGTCAACGAGAACGACACCGTCGCCACCCACGAGATCCGCTTCGGCGACAACGACCGCCTGGCGGCGCTCGTGTCCCAGCTCGTTCAAGCGGATGTCCTCATCCTGCTCTCCGACGTCGACGCGCTCTACACGCGCCCCCCGCTCGAGCCGGGCGCCCGCAAGATCACGGACGTCCCCTTCGACGACCAGCTGTCCTCCGTGGAGTTCGGCGACATCGGCGCGGCCGGCGTCGGCACCGGGGGAGCGGGCACCAAGGTCGCGGCCGCGAAGCTCGCCGCGTCCTCCGGCACTCCCGTTCTGCTCGCATCGACCCAGGACGTGGCGGCGGCGCTCGAGGGCGCCGACATCGGAACCTGGTTCGCGGCGTCCTCGCACTAGAGGCCTGTCCGCTGGTCGAGTAGCGACCGACGAAGGAGGCCGCGTATCGAGGCCTGTGCGCTGGTCGAGTAGCGACCGACGAAGGAGGCCGCGTATCGAGGCCTGTCCGCTGGTCGAGTAGCGACCGACGAAGGAGGCCGCGTATCGAGGCCCCGTGGTCTACGCCCGGAGGAACTCCGCCACGGCCGCCGCCATCACCTCGGGCCTCCAGCCGTGGTCGGCCGCGTCGATCCGGCGCTGACTCGCATTCGGCAGGGCGCGCTCCAGCGCGTCCGCGACCGGCGGGAACAGCGGCAGGGTCTGCTCTCCGAGCAGCACGCGCACGGGTATCGTCACCGACCCCCAGAGCTGCGCCCACGGCCCGCGCTGGGCCCGCTCCAGCGCTGCCGCGTCGTAGACGAGGGTGGGCGCGATGTCCTTCATCACCGGCCAGGCCTGGCTCTGCTTCGCCGCCTCCAGCCACTCGGCGGGCATGTCGCGCATGTAGAACTCCACGGCCGCGCCGCGGTCGCCCTGGGCGATGCGCTGCTGGAGCCCGATCAACCATTCGCCGCCGTCCCCCTCGCCCTCGAGGGAGAGCGGGACCTCCCAGAGCACGAGCCCGGTGAGGTCGAGGCCGGACGCCGCCGCCCAGAGGCAGAGCGCCCCTCCGGAGGAAGAGCCGAACAGGGCGGCGCTGCCGCCCGCCAGCTCCACCAGCGCGGCGATGTCCTGCACCTCGCGGTCGACCGAGAAGGGGAGCGTGTCTGTGCTGTCGCCCCGCCCGCGGCGGTCGTAGTTGATCACGTCGAAACCGGCGGCGGCGAGCTGGCGGGCGAGCTCCACGGTGGTGGGATCGAAGGCGCGGAACTGGATGGCCGACGCCACCAGGATGACCGCCGGACCCGACCCCTGCCGGTCGTAGGCGATGCGCGTACCGTCGGCGGATGTGACGTATCTGGTCATGGAGAGCCCCTTCATTGCGACTGCATAAGAGCTCCCAACACTGTCAGGCCCACGGCGCGGTGGCAATGACGGGCGACTCCGCTGGCCGGTCCGCGACGGTTCTACACTGGATCCCATGACCGATACCGCCGTAGCCACCGTGACGTTCATCGAGAAGCTCGAGGCGGCCAGACGCGCCTCGGTCGCCCTCGCCACAGCGCGGGCCGAGAGCAAGAACGCGGCCCTCGACGCCATCGCCGCCGCCGTGGTCGAGCACTCCGACCGCATCCTCGCCGCGAACGAGCTCGACCTCGCGAACGGGCGTGAGAACGCCCTCTCCGCGGGACTCCAGGACAGGCTGCGCCTCGACGAGGCCCGTCTGGCGTCGCTCGCCGTCGCGGTGCGGGAGATCGCCGCGCTCGTCGACCCGGTCGGACAGGTGGTGCGGGGCAGCACCCTGCCCAACGGGGTCGGCCTCACGCAGGTGCGGGTGCCCTTCGGCGTGATCGGCGCCATCTACGAGGCCCGCCCCAACGTCACCATCGACATCGCCGCCCTCGCGCTGAAGAGCGGCAACGCCGTGGTGCTGCGCGGGGGATCGGCCGCGGAGAACAGCAACCGCGTGCTCGTCGAGGTGATCCAGGGCGCACTCGCCTCCGTCGGACTCCCGGCCGACGCCGTGCAGACCATCGACGAGTTCGGGCGCGCCGGGGCCGCCCAGCTGATGAAGGCCCGCGGGTACGTGGACGTGCTGATCCCGCGGGGGAGCGCCGACCTCATCAACGCGGTGGTCGCCGAGTCGACCGTCCCGGTGATCGAGACCGGAGCCGGCGTGGTGCACGTCTACCTCGACGAGTCGGCGGACCTCGCGATGGCCGTGGAGATCGTGCACAACGCCAAGGTGCAGCGGCCGAGCGTCTGCAACGCGCTGGAGACCCTGCTCGTGCACGAGTCTGCCGCCGGTCGACTGCTTCCCGCGGTGCTCGCGCGTCTGCGCGAGTCGGGCGTCACCGTGCACGCCGACGAACGGGCCGCGGCCGTGTTCGCGGATGCGGTGCCCGCCACCGAGGACGACTGGCGCACCGAGTACATGTCGCTGGATCTCGCCGTGCGCGTCGTCGACGACCTCGACGAGGCGATGGACCACATCCGCCGCTACTCGACCCACCACACCGAGTCGATCATCACCAACGACATGGCGCGCGCCGAGCGCTTCCTCGCCGAGGTGGACTCCGCGGTGGTCATGGTGAACGCATCCACCCGGTTCACCGACGGCGGCGAGTTCGGATTCGGCGCCGAGGTGGGGATCTCCACGCAGAAGCTGCACGCCCGCGGCCCGATGGGGCTCGGCGAATTGACCTCCACCAAGTGGATTGTGCGCGGTTCGGGTCAGGTGCGCGGCTAAGCTTTAGGGAGCTTTGAATTGGAGAACCACATGTCGCTGCTTACCAGCCTTATTACCGCAACCGAAGAGCACGCCAACGCGCTGCCGATGAGCCCGGTCTTCTACGGCTTGATCGCCGCGGCAGCCTTCGTCACCTTCGGCGTCGTCGTGTTCAGCTACCGCGACGTGGCGAACCGCCACAGCGACAAGACCGGCCCCGCCGATCACGACTCGCACACGCCGGGCCACTAGGTACCGCGCGTGGCGGAGGTCGCTCAGCGCCGAGCTCGCGTCGGCGTTATGGGCGGAACGTTCGACCCCATCCACAACGGCCACCTCGTCGCGGCAAGCGAGGTGCAGCAGAAGTTCGACCTCGACGAGGTGATCTTCGTGCCCACCGGCCTGCCCTGGATGAAGTCGGGAGTGACCGAGCGCGAGCACCGCTATCTGATGACGGTGATCGCGACGGCGGCCAACCCGAGGTTCACGGTCAGCCGCGTCGACATGGAACGCACGGGGCAGACCTACACGATCGACACCCTCCGCGACATCCACGCCGCCAGGCCGGACGCCGACCTTTTCTTCATCAGCGGCGCCGACGCGATCGCGCAGATCCTGGAGTGGAAGGATGTCGAGCAGGTGTGGCCCCTCGCCCACTTCGTGGCCGTATCCCGTCCGGGGCATCCGCTGAGTATTTCCGGTTTGCCGGAGCAGGGCGTAAGCTTGTTGGAAGTGCCGGCGCTCGCCATCTCTTCTACTGATTGCCGAGACCGGGTGAGCCGGGGGTTCCCGGTCTGGTACTTGGTTCCCGATGGTGTTGTTCAATACATCTCCAAGCACCACTTGTATCGGAGTATTTAATGACCACCTTCCAGGATAAGCAGCCTCAGTCGAGGCGAGCACTCCGTCAGGAAGAGCGCGCAGAGCGCCCCCTCACCGACGACGCCGAGACGCCGACCGACGCCGAGACGCCTCCGACGAGCGCCCGCCCCACGGGCAGGCGTGCGCGGTCGAACTTCGCGGACGGCCTCATCGAGGTCTCCGGAGCAGACGCCGCGGGCACCTCGTCGCTGAGCCTGCCGGTTCCCGGCGACAGCGCCCCCGCGACGGGCGAGGCCGCCGAGACGACGAACGACACCGCAGAGACGACGAACGACGGCGCCGCTCCGGCCTGGTCGGGACCCTCCTTCGGCTTCCGCTCCGCCGGCTTCGACGGATCCAGCATCCCGCCGCTCGCGACGGACGACGCGCAGAACGACGCCCCGCAGGCCGCAGAGGCCGACGCGGCGCCCATCGAGGAGATCCTCGCCGAGGTGCCCGCCGACGACTCCTCCGTCGCCCGCGCCTTCCCGTTCGCCGCACAGGTCGACGCGACCACCGACGACAACGGCCACCAGACCTTCCAGCTCAGCGAGTTCGAGCCCGAGCTCGCCAACGCCGAGGTTGAGGAAGAGCCGGCCGAGCCCGTCGCTTCCGAGCCCGAGGCGGATGGCGCGCCCGAGGCCTCCGCGGACACCCCCGAGAACGACGCCGCGGTTCCCGTCGGCGAGCCGATCGTGGTGGCCGAGCCCGCCGGAGTCGTCGACCCCGTGCTGATCGCGCCCGAGGAGCACACCATGACCCGCCGCGAGTGGCGCGCCTGGCGTGCGCAGCAGGAGGCAGCCGCCGCGTCCGCCGGCGGTGCCGACTCCGACGGCGGTAATTCCGGCAGCGGCGACTCCGACAGCGGCAGTGCCTCCACCCCCGGGACTCCTGGCGACAGCCACGCGTCCGACGAGGCGCCCGCTGCGCCGGTCGACCGCGCTCCCGCCACGTCCTCGGCCACCGACATCCCCCAGCTCGTCGAGCCGAAGGCCGAGCCGACCGCGGCGCTGTCCGACGCCATGGCCGAGTTCGAGGCGCTCACCCGCGGCGGCCAGACCTCCACGGGCAGTGTGGACGCGGTCGAGCCGCCCGCTCGGAACGACGACGAGCCCGCTCCCATCGTCTCCGCCTTCGTGCCCCCGGCCAGCGCCGCGGTACCGTCGATCTTCTCTGTGCCCGCGTTCTCCGCCCCCGAGCCCGCGCGGTTCCCCACGTCGCGTGCGGACGACGACGCCTCTGACACGACCGCTGCCGAGACATCCGCCCCGCTCGCACCTCCCGTGCTCCCGGCGCAGCCCGCACCGGCGGCAGAGCTCCAGCCCGAGCGGAGCGCGCCCAAGGCGGACCAGCCCGCGCAGGCCGAAGCAGCACAGAAGCCGGCCCAGCCCAGCGCAGCCGACCTCGGTGCTGCCGCTCCCGTCGTTCCGGCGCCCGCCGACTCCGACGACCCCGACTCGCCCTACGTTCCCCCGGTGGGCCACTGGTCGCGCCAGGCCGCCCTGGACGACGAGAGCCAGCCCTTCGAGAACACCCTCAGCCGGGATGTCGGCGGGGGGAACGTCGCGACGACCACCAACGCCCTCGTGCTGCCGATGATCCCGCAGCGCGACGACTTCTCGTCGATGATCAACTCCACGGGCGAGATCATGGTTACCGGCACGATCGACCTCCCGATGAGCGTCGGGGCCACCGGCCGAGACTCCCGGCACTACGACGACCCCGAGGTCGACCACCTCTTCGACGCCTTCGACAACGAGGTCGCCACCACCGACTCCGCACCCGTCCGTGCGATCACCGCCGTGAGCAGCCACACCGCCACCCGCAGCGGCATCGAATCCACGCGCAAGCAGGGCAACCGCACTCTCACCGTGCTGATCGTGACCGCCTGCGTCATGGCGGTCGGAGTCGTCGGCCTGCTCGTCGCCGGATTCGTCTTCGACATCTTCCAAGCCTGACTCTTCTCAACCCCATCTCTTTAAGGACCCAGTGACTGCTTCTCCTCGCGCCCGCGAACTCGCCAACCTGGCGGCTGTCGCCGCCGACTCCAAGCAGGCGGAGGACATCGTCGCGCTCGACGTCACCGGCCCGCTTCCCCTCACCGACATCTTCCTGATCGCCACCGGACGCAACGAGCGCAACGTGGTCGCCATCGCCGGCGAGATCGAGGACAAGATGATCGAGGCCGGCGTCAAGACGCTGCGCCGCGAGGGCCGCGCCGAGGGACGCTGGATCCTCCTCGACTTCGGCGACCTGGTCGTGCACGTCTTCCACGAGGAGGACCGCGCCTACTACTCGCTCGAGCGCCTGTGGAAGGACTGCCCGGTCGTCGAGCTCGACGTGAACGCCGGCGAAGCCGCATCCGCCGACGACGTCGCAGAGACCGTCGAGTAGAGCACCGCTCGCTACCCCGTATGACGTTCGGCGTCACACGGGGTAACAGGAGTTGGCCTGGGCCTGCGCGGCTTGGCACAATGAGCCATCCGTCGCCCGGAGTCGCGTGACGATCCCTTACCGCCGCCCCGTCGCGGCTCGTCACAGACCCCGGGTTGAGCAATGATCTCCATCAGTCACGTCAGCAAGTCCTTCGGGACCGGACCCGGGCGCACCCTCGCGCTCGACGACGTGAGCCTCGACGTGGGCCGCGGCGAGATCTTCGGCGTGGTCGGTCAGAGCGGCGCGGGCAAGAGCACGCTCATCCGCACCGTCAACCTGCTCGAGCGACCCGACTCCGGGTCGATCACTGTCGACGGCAGGGGGATGACCGACCTGGGCGAGCGCGAGCTGCGCATCGCGCGGCAGGGCATCGGAATGGTGTTCCAGCACTTCAACCTGCTCTCCAGCCGCACCGTGCAGGCCAACGTCGAGCTCGCCCTCGAGGTGGTCGGCGTCGACCGCCGCGAGCGCCGCACCCGCGCGGGCGACATCCTCGACCTGGTCGGGCTCAGCGCGAAGGCCGGCGCCTACCCCGCGCAACTCTCCGGCGGGCAGAAGCAGCGCATCGGCATCGCACGCTCGCTCGCGGCGCGCCCGAGCGTGCTGCTCTCCGACGAGGCCACCAGCGCGCTCGACCCGGAGACCACCCGGTCGATCCTCGAGCTGCTGAAGACCATCAACCGGGAGCTCGGACTCACCGTGCTGCTGATCACCCACGAGATGGACGTCGTGAAGACCATCTGCGACTCCGCCGCGCTGATCGAGGGCGGCCGCATCGCCGAGCAGGGCCGACTGGTCGAGCTCATCTCCACGCCCGGCTCCCGCCTGGCCCACGAGCTGTTCCCCCTCGGCGACGTGCCTGCTGGCACCACAGGCACGGTGATCGACATCACCTTCAGCGGCGGCTCGGCCGACCGCCCCGTGATCGCCCAGCTCGCGCGGGACCACGCCATCGACGTGAGCATCCTCGGCGCCACCATCGAGACCATCGCAGGCAACCAGGCCGGACGCACCCGGCTCGGGCTGCCGGGCAGCCCGCAGACCAACGCGGCGGCGATCGCCGACCTGCGCACGCAGGGTCTCCTCGTGGAGATCGTGACGGGAGACGCGGCATGAACGACACCTCCGACCCGAAGTTCTGGAGCGACCTCGTCGACGTGCTGATCGTCGGCACCGGCCAGACCCTCTACATGGTCTCCATCGCGCTGCTCGTGACGATCGTCGTCGGGCTGCCCCTCGGCGTGCTGCTGGTCGGCACGGAGCGCGGGGGACTGTTCGCCAGCCCCTTCGGCTCGCGCACCGCCGGCCGCGTGATCAACCGGGTCCTCGACTTCGTGGTCAACCTCGGCCGCTCGATCCCGTTCATCATCCTGATGATCGCCGTGATCCCCTTCACGCGGCTCGTCGTCGGCACCTTCATCGGCTCCACCGCGGCGATCGTTCCGCTGTCGCTGGTGGCCATCCCCTTCTTCGCCCGCATGGTCGAGATCGCGCTCAAGGAAGTCGACCCCGGCCTCACCGAGGCGGCCAACTCGCTCGGCGCCAGCCGCTGGCAGATCGTGCGCAAGGTGCTGGTGCCCGAGGCGCTGCCCAGCATGCTGCTCGGGCTGGCCACCACGGTCACCTCGATCATCAACTTCTCGGCGATGGTGGGCACCGTGGCAGGCGGCGGGCTGGGCGACGTCGCCTTCCGCTACGGATACCAGCGCTACTCCACGATCCACATCGTGGCCGTGATCATCATCATCTTCATCATCGTGCAGTCGCTGGCGGCCATCGCCACCCACTTCGCGAAGAAGTTCGCCCGCACCTCCTCCGACGGCGGCCGCGTGAAGGCCGCGGAGGCGCTCGAGCTGAAGGCCGCGGCCGAGGCCCGCTAGTTTTCCCAGCGGCCGAAGTCAGCATCACGGCCGCGCACGCATCACCCAACCCCAAGAGAAGAGAATCCCATGCGTTTCACCCCTCGTAGCGCGCGCCTTGCTGGTGCCGCCGCTGCCGTCGCCGCCCTGAGCATCGCCCTCTCCGCCTGCTCCTCCAGCGAGCCGGCCACCTCGCCCGACGGTGAGAGCCTCGGAACCATCAAGGTCGGCGCCCTGCAGACGCCCGCCGGCGACATCCTCACCTGGGTGCAGGAGAACCTCGCGGCCGACGCCGGGCTCGACATCGAGTTCGTGCCGTTCACCGACTACAACACCCCGAACCTCTCGGTGAGCGACGGCTCCACCGACGCCAACCTGTTCCAGAACGCGAACTTCCTCGCCACCTACAACGAGGCCTCGAACGACTCGCTGGTGAGCGTCGGCGACGCCTACCTGCCGACCGCAGCCTTCTACAGCGACAAGATCGACAGCCTCGACGACCTCGAGGACGGCGCGCGCATCGCCATCCCGAACGACCCGACCAACGAGGGTCGTGCGCTGCTGATCCTGGCCGCCGAGGGACTGATCGAGACCACCGACGAGCCGACCACGCTGGCCGACATCACGGACAACCCCCGCGACTTCGACTTCGTCGAGATCGAGAACGCGACCCTCGCGCAGTCGGTGCCCGACGTCGACACCGCGTTCGTCACCATCTCCTTCGCGCTCCCGGCCGGCCTCACCGCCGACGACGCGATCCTCGTCGAGGACGCCGACAGCCCCTACGTGAACGTCCTCGCCACGACCGAGGAGCTCAAGAGCGACCCCCGCGTCGCCAAGCTCTACGAGCTGCTCACCTCCGCCGAGACCGCCGAGTACATCGACGAGACCTGGGGCGGCCTCGTCGTGCCCGTCACGAAGTAGGCGACTCCCGATTGAAACGGATGCCCGTCCCGCACTCTGCGGGGCGGGCATCCGTCGTCCGGCTCGACAGTGGCAATCCGGGCCGCCGTCGTGCGGGAAACATTTCGTGAACGAATTCTGCCAGCGGATACCGGGGTTTTTCCGCCCGAAGGGTCGAAAGCGGTCGTTGGGGCCTGTCGGGATGTAGTAATCTTTTGGAGTTGCCTTTCCGGTTCACCGGGAAACAATATGGGTCCATGGCGCAGCCCGGTAGCGCACCTGCATGGCATGCAGGGGGTCAGGGGTTCGAATCCCCTTGGATCCACCCAGGTCTGGGAACAGACACGAGAAAGGCCCCGAACTCAGGTTCGGGGCCTTTCTCGTTTCCCCGCCGGTGGCCCTGAGCCCGCGTCAGTCCGAGCTCGTCGCGTCGGGAACCTTCAGGCCGGTGAAGGGTTCCAGCCGCTCGGTGAACGACGCCCGCTCGGCGTCGGGCACCACCGTGGCCCCGTAGCTCAGGGAGATCGTGCGGGGCTGCCAGCCGTGGCGCTCGTGGTCCTCGGCGGCGCGACCGGAGGGGTCGCGCTCCACATCGGCCAGGTGGAGCGACAGCCACTGCGAGGCGCCGTAGGCCCAGCCCGACCACGACCAGTACTCGCGCGGGTCGTCGGTTCCGTAGCGCTCCCGCTGCCACTCGTCGTCGGGGGAGAAGTCGGAGCGCTCGTGGTCGAGTACCACCACGCCGAGGCCGTAGACCGCGGTCTCCTCCGACACGATCTGCACAACCCGCTCCCACTCCGCGACGGTCCCCGGCACGGTGTCCGTGAAGCGCTCCTGGCTGTTGTAGCTGATGTAGGTCGACGGGCCGCCGAATCCGTTGCCCTCGGTGGGGAACCAGCCGGGTTCGCCCGTCGTCGACCAGTCCAGCGCGAACTCCGCATCGAGCCGGCTCTGGATGCTCGCCATCAGCGCCGCGCCGGTGCCCTCGACGTCCGCCTCGAGGGGCGCCTGCAGCACCTCCTCCGCGACCACCCCGGCACTGCCCGGGTAGTCCACCCAGTCGACCGTCACCTCCGCCCCGTGCTCGTCGGTGTAGGTCGTGGTGGGCGGGGCGGCGCAGGCGGTCAGGGTCAGCAGTGCCGCCGCGAGGGCCGCCGCGAGCGCCGGGACGCGTCGGGGAGTCATGCTCCGACTCTAGGAAGCGGGTCCGCCCCGGCGCATCCGCCGCGAGGATGACCGCTCACGGGGAAACATCGGCGAAACCTCCGCGTCCTAGGCTCGCCGCAACACGCAAGAGAGTGAGGTGGGCCAGGTGGCGCACAGTCCTACCGCCCGGATCTCGGGGCAGTCCACCGAGTTCGCCATGCTCCAGGCCCTTGGCGCGCTGCTGGGGGTCAGGCTGGAGCCCGGCCTGCTCGCCCTGCCGGGCGGCCTGCGGGTCGAGGTGGAGGGCATCGACGAGGCGGAGAGCGTGCTCGTGCAGCTCGTGCCCTACGAGGGCGTGCCGCGCTCGGCGCACCGGATGGGCTCGCTGGCCGACATGTTCAAGCTCGTCTGGCTGCGCGGCGTGCTGCCCAGCGGCCCGCGGCTGGTGATGTGCGTCACCGAGCCGCAGGCGCGCTTCTTCAGCTCCGCGTCGTGGCCGATCGCCGCGGCCAGGGACATGTCCGTCGACATCTACGCCTACCGGGCGGACGGCACCCTCGAACTGCTCACCGGCCAGCAGCTGAATTAACGTCCGCGAAACAGAACCAGCCGCTTTCGCGTAACACGCGCCCTGTACGTTTCTTCTCAACGGACCTCCGCGGGCCATTGGTCGCCACTACGGCTTCCCTTCACCCGCTCGCTCTCCTTCTCTCTCGTAGACAGATGTGATCTGAGCCCTGGAGGCACTAGTTGAGTTGTATCGTCGGAGGCCTGGTGGGCAATCCTCGGGCCGGTTCCAAGACACTGGCCGCCACGCGCGCGCTCGTCGACACGCTGGCCGAGGCGGTGTCGGGCACCGCGCTGCCCGTCGTCGACCTCGCCGACTTCGGCGGCCGCGTGCTCGACTACAGCGACGGCGGGGTCGCCGCGCTGCGGGCGGAGCTCGCCACGGTCAACCTCCTCGTGGTCGCGACCCCGGTCTACAAGGGCTCGTACACCGGCCTGCTCAAGGCGTTCCTCGACGGCTACGGCCCGGGGGCACTCGCATCCGTCTATACGGTGCCCTTCACCATCGCCGCGTCGCCGCAGCACGCCCTGGCCGGGCCCACGCACCTCCAGCCCCTGCTCGACGAGCTCGGCGCCATCAGCCCGCTCGGCGGGCTGTTCCTCCCCGACGGCGTGGTCGCCGAGCCGGCCGAGCGCGACACGCGCATCGCCGCCTGGCTCACACCCCGCCTTCCCCTGCTCACCGCCATCACGGAGGTCTCCGCATGACCATCGACACCACCGCAGACACCGCCACCACCATCAACACGGCCACGGGCGGCTACCTCACCTCGCCGCCGGAGTTCGACCCCGCCGAGTTGCGCCGTGCTCTCGCCACGATGGGCACATCCGTCACGCTGGTCACCACGAGCATCAACGGCACGCCGTACGGCTTCACGGCGAACAGCTTCACCTCGGTCTCGGTGACCCCGCCGCTGGTGGCGGTGTTCCTCGCGGAGACGGCGGAGAGCTACCCGGCCTTCGCCCGCACCACGCACGTGGCGGTCAACATCCTGGCCGAGGGGCAGGGCGACATCGCCACGCACTTCGCCACGAAGGGCGTCGACAAGTTCGCGGCCGTCGAACTGCACCACGAGTACGACCACGTGCCGGTGGTGACCGGCGCGATGGCGTCGATCGTCGGCCGTGTGCACGAGCGCTGGACGGTGGGCGACCACCTGATGATCATCGTGCACGTCGACGACGTGACCCGCACCCAGACCGACCCCCTCATCTACCAGAACCGCCAATTCAAGAAGCTGGTGCAGCCACGATGACCCTCCCCACCCCGACCGGCCAGGCCCCGAGCCCCCTCGAAGCCGACACCATCGCCATCAGCGAAGCCGTGAAGATCTACGGCTCGGGCCCCGAGCAGCACGTGGCGCTCAACGGCGTCGACGTCTCGATCGAGCGCGGGCAGTTCGTGAGCATCATCGGCCCCTCGGGCTGCGGCAAGTCCACGCTGCTGAGGCTGATCGCCGGACTCGAAGAAGCGGATGCCGGGGAGGTCAGCGTCTTCGGCGTGACACCGGAGCGGGCCTGCGCTGCCAAGATGATCGGCCTGGTGCCGCAGACCCCCGCCCTCCTGCCCTGGCTGGACGTGCTCGGCAACGTGAGCCTGCCGGCGAAGATCAACCGGGGCGCCGACCGCCGCCGTCTCTCGCTCGCCGGGCACAGCGCGAAGCCGGCCCCCGACATGCGCGACCTGCTGACCAAGGCCGGCCTCGGCGACGCCTTCACGAAGCTCCCGGCGCAGCTGAGCGGCGGCATGCAGCAGCGCACCGCCATCGTGCGCGCCTTCGGCGTGCAGCCCGACGTGCTGCTGATGGACGAGCCCTTCTCGGCGCTCGACGAGTTCACCCGGGAGGCGATCCAGGGCCAGCTGCTCGACATCTGGGACGAGCAGAACACCACCGTGGTCTTCGTCACCCACTCGGTCTCGGAGGCCGTGCGGCTCAGCGACAAGGTGCTCGTGATGTCCGCCGGGCCGGGCCGCGTCACCGCGTCCGTCGACATCACCCTCGACCGTCCGCGCAGCGAGGCGATGCTGAAGACGGCCGAGTTCCACCACTTCGAGGACACCATCCGCGACCACCTGCAGTCGGCGTGGCGCCAGAACCCCGTCACCACCGCGGCCTAGGGCCGTCGGGAGAGAAGCAATGGTACTCATGAACCCCACCGAGACGTCCGCCGTGGTCGACGCCCCGCGCAGCGAGCCGCTGCCCACCAAGAAGACCGCCCGCCTGCCGAAGCGGCTCGCCTTCATCCGCCCCAGCTTCTGGCTGCCCGTGCTCGTGCTCGTCGTCGTGCTCGGCATCGTCTGGAATGTCGTGGCCGACGGCAACCCCTACCTGCTGCCGCCGCTCGCGACGGTGGGGGAGGCGCTCGCCTCGAACCCCGGCTACTACCTCTACAACGCCTGGGTCACCCTGTCGGTCGCGCTGATCGGCCTGGCCATCGGATTCGTGGCCAGCTACATCCTCGCCATCCTCATCTCGGAGCTGCCGATCGCCCGCCGGGCCATCATGCCCGTGGCCGTGGTGCTCAACGTGACGCCGCTGGTCGCCATCGCCCCCGCGCTCGTCGTCGCCTTCGGCTTCGGACCGGAGCCCAAGCTGATCGTCACCGCGCTGATCTGCTTCTTCCCGATCCTCATCAACGTCTCGACAGGCCTGCGCTCCGTCCCCCAGTCGGTGGTGCAGGTGTTCTCCACGCTGCACGCCTCGCGCGCCGAGATGCTCTGGCACGTGCGTATGCCGAGTGCCCTGCCGTTCCTGTTCACCGCGCTGCGCATCGTCTTCCCACTCTCGATCATCGGAGCGGTGGTCGCCGAGCTCGCAGCCCCGGGCGCCGCGGAGGGGCTCGGCACCGTGATCTCGATCGCCTCGTCGAACAACCGCCTCCCCGTGGTCTACGCCGCGATCTTCTGCCTCGCCATCCTCGGCTCGGTGCTGCTGGCCATCATCACGGCGATCGAGCGCCGCGTGCTGCACTGGCACGAGTCCGTCATCGGCGAGAGCACCTAGCCTTCCCACCCTTTCCCGCACCACCGCTCGTTCCCCCTTCACCACATCCCAAGGAGACAGCTATGCCCGCACGCACCAGACTGGCGACCACGGCGACCGTCGTCGCCGCGCTCGCCTTCGGCCTCACAGCCTGCAGCCCCACCGCCGCCACGCCCGACGCCGCGGACGCCGCAGCAGAGGGCAGCGCGATCTCGGCCGAGCGCTGCGAGGAGAACAAGGCGGCGGGCACGATCAACTTCCTCACCGGCTACTTCTACCAGGCGTCCGCCTCGATCCTGAACACGGTCGCGGCGGAGGAGCTCGGCTACTTCGACGCCCTCTGCCTCGACGTCGAGATCCAGCCGGGCACCGGGGACACCGGCGAGAACGCGCAGCTGCTCGCCTCCGGCCAGGTGACCTTCACCGGCGTCGGCGAGCAGAACCTGATCCAGGCGCAGGACAACGGCATCGACATCCTCGGCATCTCCTCGCTCTCCAACGTGGGCCTCGAGATCCTGATGACCAACACCGACGTGGAGGACCTCGCCGACCTCGACGGCTCCATCCTCGGCCAGAAGGGCAACATGCCGCCGGCCGTCGAGGCGATGCTCACCAACGCGGGAGCGGACGTCTCGTCCATCCAGCAGGTCGTGGTCGGCTACGACCCCACCATCCTGCCGCGCGGCCAGGTCGACTCGCTCACCGGCTTCATCTCCAACGAGCCCAACCTGCTCGAGGCCGCCGACTTCGACGTGACCGTCTGGCGCCCCTTCGACTACGGAGTGCCCAGCTCGCTCGGCACCGTCGCGGTGAACCCCGACTTCGCGGCCGAGAACCCCACCGCCGTCGAGGACTTCATGCGCGCCAGCCTGCACGCCATCGACTACTGCGACGACAACACCGCCGAGTGCGTCGAGTTCGCCAGCGTGCTCTCCGGCGAGGGCTACGACGTGGACCACAACATCAAGATCTGGGGCACCGAGTCCGACGTCATCCGCGAGAACCAGCCGGAGGACCGCCCGATCGGCATGATCGACACGGCCAACGTCGACGCGATCAGCGACTTCCTGGTCGAGACCGGCCAGATCGGCGAGGCCCCGGACGACGTGCAGAGCTACTTCGACACCAGCTTCATCGAGAACATCTACGACGGCACGACCCTCATCTGGCCGGCCCCGTGACGAACTCGTCACCAACAGAAAGCCTGACTCCCCATGTCTGAACGCGAATACGGCATCTTCCTCCCCATAGCCAACGGGGGATGGCTGGTCTCCGAGACCGCGCCGCACCCCGACGGCAGCTACGACTACAACAAGAAGGCCGCCATCATGGCGGAGCACGCAGACATGGACTTCGTGATGGCCATGGGCAAGTGGAAGGGCTTCGGCGGCTCCACCGACCACTGGGGCCGCACCCTCGAGTCGATGACCATGATGGCTGGCATCGCCGAGGCCACCGAGCGGGTCAAGATCTGGGCCACCGTTCACGCCAACGTGCACAACCCGGTGGTCGCCGCGAAGATGTTCACCACCATCGACCAGATCTCGCACGGCCGCGCCGGCATGAACATCGTCTCGGGGGCCTACGCCGACGAGTTCATCCAGATGGGCCACTGGGACGCGTCGCTGTCGAAGGAGGCGCGCTACCGCATGGTCGACGAGTGGACGGAGGCGGTCACCCGCCTCTGGACCGAGGACTCCGTCAGCATGGACGGCGAGTTCTTCACGCTCACCGACGCGGAGTCCCGGCCGCACCCGGTGAAGCCGCCGACGATCATCAGCGCGGGCAACTCCGCGGCGGGCCGCGACTTCCAGGCCCGCCGCAGCGACGGCGCCTTCCTCTCCGGCGCCACCATGGAGGAGCTGCGCGACGCCTCCCGCGACGTGCACGACCGGGCGGCGGCGCTCGGCCGCGTGGTCAAGACCTACGGGATGCTCACCGTGGTGATGGCCGAGACGGATGCCGCGGCCGAGAAGCGCGTGGACGAGATCGGTGTCGGCGTGGACCGCGAGGCCCTCGCCAACATGCGGGTCTCCTGGGGGATGCCGCGCGACCGCGTCAGCTCGTGGACCGAGTCGGCCACCGGGCACGACGCCTTCCAGACCCCGTACGTGTTCGGCTCGCCCGACACCATCGTCGGCCATATCGACACCGTGGTGGAGGGTGCGGAGCTCGACGGGCTGATGATCATCTTCCCCGACTACCTCGAGGACCTGCCGCCGTTCGGCGAGCAGGTGATGCCGGTGCTGCGGGCGCAGGACGCCGACCGGGCGGCCGTCGCCGCCGCGGAATGGGCGGACAAGGCATGACCGCCCAGGCCGCCCCGGAGGCACCGACCGGCCTCGCCGCGCTCGAGAGCCTCGCGGGTGCGCTCCTCGTCGTCGACGTGCAGCGCTCCTTCGCCGACCCGGCCTACCTGGCCGGGTACGGGCTCGACGACGCCGCATCCGCCTCGGTGGTCGCCGCCATCGCCGGCGTCGCCTCGCTCGTCGAGTCGGCGCGGGCGCTGGGGATCCCCGTGGTCTGGATCGAGCTCGGCTCCGAGCCCGGCAGCGTCTGGCACTCCAGCGGCTGGCTGCGCGGCGCGTCCCTCGACGCGCCGATGTCGCCCGACGAGCCGTGCGTGGTGGGCACGCCGGGCGCCGAGTGGTACGGCGTCGAGCCCGCGGCGGGGGAGCTGCGGGTGGTGAAGCGCGGCTACAGCGGCTTCTTCGGCACCGGACTCGGCGAGCGGCTGCGTGCGGCCGGCGTGCAGTGGGTCGCCGTGACGGGCCTCACCAGCGAGTGCTGCGTCGCCGCCACCGCCACCGACGCCATGCAGCACGACCTCCCCGTGGTGATCCCGCGGGAGGCCACAGCGGCCTACGACGTGCGCATCAACGAGAACGCGCTGGAGCAGCTCGCCCTCAACGTCGGCCCGATCATCGCGAGCTCCGAGCTCGTCACCCTCTTCGCGACATCCGCCCCCGCATCCGCGGCAGCACTGTCCGCCCTCTCCGGAAAGCACGTGCACGCATGAACCACCCCATCCCGACCACCGCGGACGCCGACCCGAAGCACATGCACCTCGCCTTCGACCTCTCGTTCACCCACACCGAGGGGCGGTGGGCCCGCGCCGGGTCCTGGGCCGGGCGCACCTTCCCCGACGTGCGGATGTTCCAGGAGCTGGCGATCACGGCCGAGCGCGGCGGCATCGACATGCTCTTCTTCGGCGACGGCACCGGCCTGCCCGACACCTGGCGCGGCTCCACCGACGCCGCCGTGGAGTGGGGCGTGCAGTGGCCCCGCCACGACATGAGCCCGTTCATCGCGGCGATGTCGGCGGTGACCGAGCACATCGGCTTCGGCCTCACCTACTCGTCGACCTTCATGCACCCCTTCTACGTGGCCCGGCTGCTCAACTCGCTCGACCACGTGACGAACGGGCGCATCGCCTTCAACGTCGTCGCCTCCACCCGGGTCTCCGACGCCGCCAACTACGGCTACGACAAGCTGCCCGAGCACGGCCTGCGCTACGAGCGCATGGACGAGTTCATCGACGTCTGCCAGCGGCTGTGGAACTCGGTCGAGCCCGACGCCATCGTGATGGACCGCGAGACCGGGCGCTTCGCCGACCCGGCCAAGGTGCACGCCATCGACCACCACGGCGCGTTCTTCGACGTCAAGGGCCCGCTCACGTCCGTGCCCAGCCCGCAGGGCCACCCGGTGCTCGTGCAGGCAGGCAACTCCCCGCGCGGCATCGCCACTAGCGCCAAGTTCGCCGACCTGATCTTCGGCTTCGGCGGCAGCCTGGCGTCGCAGCTGCGGCACCGCACGCTGCTCGACGCGGAGCTGACTCTGAACGGGCGGGACCCCGCCGACGTGGGGATCCTCTGGGCCACCCAGCTCGTGATCGGCCGCACGGAGGACGAGGCCCGGGCACGCAAGCAGGAGATGCTCGCCTACTGGGGCGACGAGGCCGTGGGCGCGTACCTCTCGTACAACTCGGGCTTCGACTTCTCCACGGTGGGGGAGACGATCGTGCTCGGCGAGTTGAACGAGGCCGTCGTCGCCACCGGCGCCTCGCCCTCCGGCCTGGTCGGCACCCTCGTCGCCGAGCTCGGCGTCGACCACTCGATGTCGCGCGCGGAGTTCTTCGAGCGCGGCTGGAAGCACGCGGTGGGCTTCGACACCACCATGTCGGGCACGGCCGCGCAGCTCGCCGACCAGCTCGAGGAGAACTTCGCCGCCACCGGCTCGCGCGGCGGCTACATGATCGGCAACCCGCTGAGCATGCCGGCCTCGTACACCGACATCATCGAGCTGCTCGTGCCGGAGCTGCGCCGCCGCGGCGCCATGGGCCCCGCCTACCCCGGCCGCACCCTGCGCGAGAACCTCGCGTCGTGAGCCCCGCCCGCCCCGGCCTGCGGGGTGCGGGCGGCGTCTCCGAGCAGACGATCCTGCTCTGCTGCCTGATCGGCGCCACCCAGATGACCTGGGGCACCATCGTGCCCGCCCTGCCGCTCTACGTCGACCGCTTCGGCGCGACGCCGCTCATCCTCGGGCCGATCATCGCCGCCTTCGGGGTGGGGCGGGCGCTGGCGAACATCCCCGCGGGGCTCGCGCTGCGCTGGTGGAGGCCGCGCCCGTACCTGCGCGCCGTGGCCCTGCTGCTGGTGCTGGTGACGGCCCTCACCGGGTTCAGCGCGGATGCCGGGGTGCTGATCGCGGCCAGGGTGCTGGCCGGGATCCTCGGCGGCGCGGCGGTGACCATCGGTTTCGCCGTGCTGGTCGCCGGAGCGCCGCCCGAGCGGCGCGGCCGGGTGATGGCCACCGCCACCGCCGTGCAGATGTCGGCCGGCGCGCTCGGCGCGTTCCTCGGCGGGCTGGTGCTCACCTGGCTGCCGCTGGAGGCGGCGTTCCTCGCCGCCAGCGCGCCCCTGGCGCTGTGCCTGCTCTGGGACGCCGTGCGTCCCGCCGAGCACTACTGGCGGCCGCTGCGCGTGCGCGACCGCCTCGGCGAGGCGGGGTCCGCAGCGGGCCGGCCCGTGGCATCCGCCGGCCTGGTCTTCGTGGTGGTCGCGCTGGCCGTCGGCTCCTTCGCCACCTTCTTCGCGCGCTTCGGTGGCGAGCAGGGCCTGACCCCGGTGCTCGGCTACGCGCAGGGCGGCCTCACCCCGCTGACCCTCGGCGTCGCGCTGGCGGCGGCGACCCTGGTCTCGCTGGCGGCGATGCCGCTGATCGGCGCGGCGATCGACCGGGGGAGGAGGCTGTCGGTGCTGGTGCCAGGCACGCTCGCCGCCGCCGGGGCGATGCTGCTCTACCCGCTGGCCGAGGGGCCGTGGCTGTTCGCGCTGGTGATTGTGGTCTACGGCCTCGCCTCGAGCATCGCAGGCGTGGTGCCCTCGGTGATCATGAGCGAGGCCGTGCCGCCGCACCTGAGCGGCGTGGTGGTGGGCGTCACGCGCACCGCGGGCGACGTGGGGGCGGTCGTCGGGCCGCTGCTCGCCTTCGTGGTCTACGCCGCGAGCGGGGCGTGGGCGGCGGTCGCGGTGATCGCCGGGGTGCTCGTGGTGTCGAACCTGCTGCTGGTGCGGGTGGCGCTGCGCGGTCGCGCCCGCCCGTAGTCCGCTTCAGGCCGCCTCCACCGGGCGGGCGGCGCTAGTCGTCGGCGGTCAGCCGCTCGCGGTTCGGCGCGTCCGCACGCTCGGCGAGGTCGCGCAGCCGGTCCAGCGCCACCGGCCACATGTCGCGGAACATCGGCGCCCACTCGTCGAGCACCTCGATCTCGGCCACCACCGTCGTCACGCCGTTGTTCTCGGTGAAGGCGTAGCTCTCGTGGGTGCCGGCGATCTCCCGCGCGGGCTCGCTGGTGGTGTCGTCGACGCCGTTCGACACGAGGCCGGTGTACTCCACCCGCACGAACTCGTTCGGGCGGCTCTCCACGATGGTGCCGAGCATGCCGCCGTAGGAGTCGTCGGTGTCGTGGCTCTCGTCGGGGTCGGGGCCGAGGAAGCGGATGGTGTCGCCCTCCTCCCAGCCACCCGTGTAGTACGAGCCGTCGCTGAAGGCCGACGACCACTGCCTGTAGCTGTCTTCGTCGAGCATCGTCGACCACACGGTCTGCACGGGCGCCACGATGTCGATCTCGAATCTGAGGGTTTCCATGGCGCGATGCTAGCGCCGTGCCGGGCGACCGGTACAGCCCCCGGCATGCAATACCGTGGAGGCCATGGCACACCTCCTGCACCTCGACTCCTCGGCCGATCTCGACAGCTCCCGGTCGCGGGCCATCGGCGCCACCTTCGCCGCCGCCTGGCTCGCCGCCGACCCGGAGAACACGATCACGCACCGCGACCTGCACCGCGATCCGCTGCCGCACCTCGCCGACGCCGCGCTGCACTGGCCGGAGCGGCTGCGTCCCGCCGGCTCGAACCCTCCCGGCGACGCGGTGGCCCTGCAGGACGGCCTGATCGCCGAGCTGCTGGCCGCCGACGTGCTCCTGGTCGGCGCGCCGCTCTACAACTACTCGATGCCGTCGAGCCTGAAGGCCTGGATCGACAACATCCACGTGCCCGCCGTCACAGCCCCCTTCGACGTGGACACGCAGCCGATGGCCGGCCGTCCCGCCGTGGTCGTCACCAGCCGGGGAGGCTCCTACGACGCGGGCACGCCCACCGCGGACTGGGACCACGGGGTCCCCGCGCTGCGGCTCATCCTCGGCGAGGCGCTCGGCATGCCGGTGACCGTGATCACCACCAGCCTCACCCTCGCCGAGAGCGTGCCGGCGCTGGCCGACCAGGTCGAGCGCAGCCGCGAGGAGCTGCGGCTCGCCCACGACGAGGCGGCGGCCGCGGGGTCGAAGCTCGGCGGGATGTCGCGCCTCGAGTAGGACGCCCTAGGCCCAGTGCACGACCTCGGCGGAGTCGAGACGCGGCAGGCGGTCGCGGTAGGCGTCCTCGGCCGGGTGCCCGATGTTCACCACGAGCACCGAGCGGAAGCGACCGTCGGGGAAGAAGTCGGCGTCGAGCGCGTCCTTGTCGAATCCGCCCATCGGTCCGGCGGCCAGTCCCACGGCGCGCACGGCGAGCACGAAGTAGCCGGCCTGCAGCGCCGCGTTGAAGCTGGCAGCGCCGGCGCGCATCGCCTCGTCCGCCTCGAACACCGGCACGAGCGCGGCGCGGAACGGCACGACCGTGGGGATGTGCTCGTGGAAGCGGATGTCGTAGGACAGCACCGCGACGGCGGGCGCGGCGAGCGTCTTCGCCTGGTTTCCCTCGCTCATGTGGGAGACGAGACGGGCCCGGCCCTCCGCGGAGTTCACGTAGGTGACCCGCATCGGCTGGAAGTTGGCGGCGGTGGGCGCCCACTTCGACAGGTCGTAGATCTCGGTGAGCTCCGCATCGCTCACCGGCTGGTCGGTGAAGCTGTTCGCGGTGCGGGCGTCGGTGAAGAGCTGCGCGCGCGCCCCGTCGTCGAGACGGCGGAGGGCGGGCGGGGTGACGACGTCGGTCATGTGCTTGTCCAATCAGTGTTGCTAGTAATTTCGAAGTGGCTGCGACGAACATAGCACGGTAGGGTGGACGGCATGACGACGTTGCCCGACGACCAGAACGCCCCCGGCGTGGTGCACGAGCCCCGCGCCTGCGATGCGGCGCTCAGCCGGGCCTTCGACTTCCTCGGCAAGCGCTGGAACGGGGTGATCCTCGCCACGCTCGGCGGCGGTCCCGCCGGATTCTCCGAGCTGCGGCGCGCGGTCGGCGGCATCAGCGACTCCGTGCTCTCCGAGCGCCTCAGCGAGCTCACGACCGCCGGTCTCGTGCAGCGCACGGTCGCGTCGGGCCCGCCGGTCTCGGTGGAGTACAGCATGACAGCGGCGGGGCACGCGCTGCGACCGTCGATGCGGGCGCTGTCCGCGTGGGCGCGGGAGAACCTGGACGTCGCGACCTAGTCCTGCTGCGCGGCGACCCTCTGCAGCCCTGCCCAGAGCTGCGCGGCGGAGTGCTCCCAGCTCCAGCCGGCGGCCTGCGCGACGCTGGCCTCCGACCTGGCCCGCCACGCGGCATCCGCTTCGAGCGATCGCACGCCGCGCACGAACGCGGCGGCGTCGGTGGGGGCGAAGTAGGTGCCGGCGTCCCCGGCGATCTCGTGGAAGATCGTGATGTCGGAGACCACCACGGGCACGCCGAAGGCCATCGCCTCCACCAGCGGGATGCCGAAGCCCTCGTCCTTCGACGCGCTCACCAGAGCCGTGGAGCGCTGCAGCAGCTCGATGTACTCGGCGTCGGTGGCGCCGTTGTGGGTCACCAGGTTGCCTGCCGTGTTGAGCGCGCGCAGGCGCTGCTCGATCTCGGGCGAGATGGGGCTCATCAGGTGCAGGGTGTGGTCGGGCAGCTCGTTCATCGCGACGGCGAGGGTCTCGACGTTCTTGTACGGCATGAACGAGCCCATGTAGACGAGGCTCTTCTCGCGGATGCGCGGGGTCGCCGGGTCGGACGGCTCCGCCCTGAGAGAGCTCGCGTTGGGGGCGAGGATGAGCGGCCTGGTGGTGAGGCGGTTGTCCTCGATCAGCTTCATGGTGGTGCGGGAGACGGCGGCGACCGCGTCGGCGCGGTTGAGCAGCAGGCGCTGCGGCCACCAGACCAGGTGGTACAGGCGCCAGAGCACCCGCACGGCCTGCGGCAGGTTGCGCGGCGGCGTGCGGTGCTTGTAGTAGATGAGGTCGTGCACGGTGAGCACGAGCCGGTAGCGGCGGCCGAGCGAGCCCATGGTCTGCATCGGGGAGAAGACGAGGTCGGGCTTCAGCGGATTGAGGTAGGCCGCCATCAGCGAGTCCTTGGGGCTGGTCATGGCGGGGGCCTTGACCCAGGGCAGGTCGGGGAGCATCTCGAGCTGGCGCTCGTCGTTGATGATCATCGTCACCGGCGTGAGCTTCGAGAGCTCGCGCACGAGGTTGGCGGCGTAGCGGCTGATGCCGTCGTGGGTGCCCCAGCGCACGGCCCTGCAGTCGAAGAACAGCTTCACCGGGTGCGCCCCCAATTCGTTACCAGCACGGGGGTTCGACGTTACCAGCCGCCGCCGCTGCCGAATGAAGGAGAAACCCGCGCGTTCCCGCCTGCCGCCCGGCCGGATCGGCAGCCGCGGCGGATTCTCCTTCATTCGGCAGGTGCCTAGTCGGCGAGCAGCTCGCGCACGCGCGGGATGACCCGGGTGCCGTAGAGCTCGATGCTCTTCATGAGCTTGTCGTGCGAGAGGCCGCCGTTGCCGTACTTCAGGTCGAAGCGCGAGAGACCGAGGCCCTTCGCGGCGAAGGCGATCTTGGTCGCGACCGTCTCGGGCGAGCCGACGAACAGCGCGCCCTCGGGGCCGGCGGCGGCGTCGAACTGGCCGCGGGTCATGGGCGGCCAGCCGCGCTCGCGCCCGATGCGGGCCATCAGCGCCTGGTAGTGCGGCCACAGCTCCTCGCGGGCCTGCTCGTCGGTCTCGGCGATGTGGCCGGGGGAGTGCTCGCCGATCGGCTGGGTCGGCTGCTCCAGCTGCTCGAGCGCGCGGTGGTAGAGGTCCACCAGCGGCGCGAAGCGCAGCGGCTCGCCGCCGATGATCGCGAGCATCAGCGGGAGGCCGTAGCGCGCGGCGCGGATGACCGACTCCGGGCTGCCGCCCACGCCGACCCAGGTCTTCAGCCTGCCGTTTTCGACCGGGGGGAAGACCGATTGGTTGTTCAGCGGCGCGCGGGTGGTCCCGGCCCAGGTCACCGGCTCCTGCTCGCGCACGTGGGCGAAGAGGTCCAGCTTCTCGTCGAAGAGCTCTTCGTACTGGGAGAGGTCGAAGCCGAACAGCGGGAAGGACTCGGTGAACGAGCCGCGGCCGAGGATGACCTCCGCGCGGCCGTTCGAGATGCCGTCGAGCGTGGCGAAGCGCTGGAACACGCGGATGGGATCGTCCGAGCTCAGCACGGTCACGGCCGAGCCGAGGTGGATGCGCTCGGTGCGTGCCGCGATCGCGGCGAGCACCACCTCGGGGGCGGACACCGCGAAGTCCTCGCGGTGGTGCTCGCCGATGCCGATGAAGTCGATGCCCACCTGGTCGGCGAGAACACCCTGCTCGACCAGGTTGCGCAGGACCTGCGCGTGCGGGAGCGGCGCGCCCGCGGCATCCGCTGTCACGTCGCCGAAGGTGTCGAGTCCGAGTTCGATGTCGGCCATGGTTTCTCTCCTGAGGAAGTCAATGTGAATGTATGGAAATCACAACCGGGGGTGGGGCCAGACTATTCCGTGTCGCTACTGTGGTGCGCACAGCCGAGCGAGGAGAGCATCGTGGCCGTTGACGAGTGGGCGGGATTCTTCGCCGCGAGCGCGGGCGCCGCGGCCGGGCTGACCGGCCTGATCATCGTGGCCATGTCGGTGAACATCGGCACCATCATTGCGATCCCGAGCATCACCTCGCGGGCCGGGGCGACGATCGCCGCGCTGGTGCTGGCGGTCGTGTCGTCGTCGGCGGCGCTCATCCCCGCGCAGCCGCTGTGGCTGCTCGGCGCGGAGGTGCTGGCCGTCGGGCTCGCCGCGGCGTGCTTCGCGGTCGAGTCGTCGTACCGCGTGCTCGCCGACCGCGGCCCGGGTTCGCTCCTGGCGGCGGCGGGGAAGTGCCTCGTGCTGCTGGTGCAGGTCGCGCCGTTCCTGGTCGGCGCGGCGCTGCTCGTGGCGGGGGACACCGCGGGCCTCGGCTGGATCGCCGGCGGCGTCCTCGCCGTGTTCGTCGGCTCGGTGCTGAACGCCTGGGTGCTGCTCGTCGAGATCCTGCGATAGCACTGCCGCGGCATCCGCTGGTGGGTTTCCCTCCCGGCATACACTCGAACGATGACGACACCCCAGCAGAGAATCGGTTCGGGCTTCGGCCACCGCAGCACGGCGACGGAGGTGCTGGCGGGCATCGACCTCGGCGGCAGGCTCGCGATCGTGACCGGCGGGTACTCCGGGCTGGGCCTGGAGACGGTCGCTGCGCTGGCCGGCGCGGGGGCGCACGTGGTGGTGCCCGCACGACGCCCCGACGTGGCCCAGTCCGCGCTGCAGGTGCGCGGGCTCGACGAGGTCGAGGTGGTGCCCTTGGACCTCTCCGACCTCACGAGTGTGCGCTCCTTCGCCGAGGGCTTCCTCGGCACGGGCCGCGGCGTCGACATCCTGATCAACAACGCGGCCGTCATGGCGTCGCCCGAGGCCCGCGTCGGCGACGGCTGGGAATCGCAGTTCGCCATCAACCACCTCGGCCACTACGTGCTGACCAACCTGCTCTGGCCGGCGCTGGTGCAGGACGGCGGTGCGCGGGTCGTGGCGCTGTCGTCCACCGGCCACAAGCTGTCGCCGTTCCGCGAGCACGACCCCCAGTTCACCACCGGCTACGACAAGTGGCTCGCCTACGGGCAGGCGAAGACGGCGGACAGCCTGTTCGCGGTGCAGCTCGACGCCCTCGGCGCGCCCCACGGCGTGCGGGCCTTCGCCGCGCACCCGGGCGGGATCATGACCGAGCTGCAGCGCCACCTCCCGCGCGCCGAGATGGTGGCGTCGGGCTGGATGACCGAGGACGGCGTGGTCGACGAGCGCTTCAAGACGCCCGAGCAGGGTGCGGCCACCTCCACCTGGGCGGCCACCTCGCCGGCGCTCGACGGGCTGGGCGGCGTGTACTGCGAGGACTGCGACATCGCCGAGCCGACGGTCCCCGGATCCCCCACGGCGCGCATCGCCGGCGTCGACGCCCACGCGATCGACCCGGCCGCCGCGGCGCTGCTCTGGTCGTACTCCGCCGAGCTCACCGGGGTGAACGCGTTCAGCGAGTCCGCGCGCTCCTAGCCCGGGGCGTGCGCGCCCGCCCGGGTCGCGCGCGGCGGTTCGAACGGCCGCGCCCGGCCCGGATGCCAGCGCGCGGGGTCGAACGGCTAGCGCGGCCGCGGTGCGGGCGGCGGCGGAACTTCTTTCGCCGCGATCACGTCGGCGAAGGCCACCGTCTTCAGGCCGCGCACCGAGGCGACCACGCAGTGGGTCTCGTCGGCGGCGGAGAGGTAGCCCAGAACATCCGTCGCCGACTCGGCCTCGCCGTGCAGTGCGTAGCGGATGACGACGCGGGTGCCCATGCCCGCGCCCTTCAGGAACTCGACCGGGTTCACCACGAGCTCGGCTTGTAGTCCTTGAGGAAGACCCCGAACAGGTCCTCGCCGTCCTCGCCGCGCACGATCGGGTCGTACACGCGGGCGGCGCCGTCGACCAGGTCGAGCGGGGCGTGGAAGCCCTCCTCGGCCAGGCGCACCTTGGTGGGGTGCGGGCGCTCGTCCGTGATCCACCCGGTGTCGACGCTGGTCATCAGGATGCCGTCGCTCTCCAGCATCTCGCGGGCGCTGGTGCGGGTGAGCATGTTCAGCGCGGCCTTGGCCATGTTGGTGTGCGGGTGCCCCGGCCCCTTGTATCCGCGGCCGAAGACGCCCTCCATGGCGGAGACGTTCACCACGTAGGTGCGACGGGCAGCGGATGCCGCCATAGACGGGCGCAGGCGGCTCACCAGCAGGAATGGTGCTGTGGTGTTCGCGAGCTGAACCTCGAGCATCTCGAGCGGGTCGACCTCCTGCACGGCCTGCGTCCAGGAGTTGTGGGTGTCGATGTCGGGCACGAGCCCTCCGGCGTCGATCGCCGTGCCCGCGGCGAGCCGGTCGAGCGAGGAGGAACCCGCCGCCATCGCCTCGGCGGTGAGCACGTCGGCGAGGTGCGCGGCGTCTGCGGTGGTCGTGGCGGCCTTGGCGGCGGCGAGGATCGGGTGGCTGGCGACCGAGGCGGCGAGCGCCTGCGGGTGCGCGTCGTTGGTGTGGCCGAAGGTGACGATCTCGGGCAGCGGGCCGTCGGGCAGCGGCGCCAGCTCGGCGTCGATCAGCGGCGCGTAGCTGCCGGGGGTGCGGCGCACCGTCTGCGCGGCGTTGTTGATGAGGATGTCCAGGGGCCCGGCGCCGGCGACCGAGTCGGCGAGGCCGATCACCTGGGCGGGGTCGCGCAGGTCGATGCCGACGATCTTGAGCCGGTGCAGCCACTCGGCGGAGTCGGGCAGGCTCGAGAAGCGGCGCACCGCGTCGCGGGGGAAGCGCGTGGTGATGGTGGTGTGCGCGCCGTCGCGCAGCAGGCGCAGGGCGATGTACATGCCGATCTTGGCGCGGCCGCCGGTGAGCAGGGCGCGCTTGCCGGTGAGGTCGGTGCGGGCGTCGCGCTTGGCGTGGCTCATCGCCGCGCAGTCCGGGCAGAGCTGGTGGTAGAAGGCGTCCACCAGCGTGTACTGCTGCTTGCAGATGTAGCAGTTGCGCGGCTTGATCAGCGTTCCGGCGGTGGGGGCCTCGGTGGAGGTCGCCAGCGGGATGCCACGCGTCTCGTCGTCGATGCGGTCCGGCGCCCCGGTGGCGGTGGCGGCGACAACGGCACGGTCGGCGTCGGCGATAGTCGCGCGCTTGTCGAGGCGGCGCTCCTTCTTCACCGACTTGAACATCTTCGCGGTGGCGCGGCGCACGGTGACGAAGTCGGGGTGCTCCTCGTCGATCGCGGCCATGGACTCCAGCACACGCAGGGTGGTGGCGAGGTCGGCGGGGTCGATCGCGGTCTCGAGCGGGGGATCGACGGGGGAGTCAGACGGTGAAGGCACACACGATTCTAAACGATGCACCCGTGCCGACGGGGTGGGCGTGCTGCGGGACGCCGGCCGGTCGGCAGGCACTGGCCGCGGATGCCCCGCGACCGTATCGTGGGCGGGTGACTGACGACGAGATGGCCCCGACCGCCTCCGCCCGCACCGGTGACGGCCCGGCACCCGAGAAATCGGTCGTCGCCCTCGTGGTGGTGCACGGCATCGGCGCCCAGCGCCCCGGGGAGTCGCTGCTGGAGTGGGCCGAGCCCCTGCTGCGCCGCATCGACTGGGTGTCCCGCGGCACCGGGGGCGACGGCGTCGACTTCGGCGCCGTGGAACTGTCGAGCGACACCCGCGACGAGGTGAACGCCCGCGCCAGGTACACCGTCGACGGGGTGCCCCGGGAGCTGGTGCTGGTGGTGAGCGAGGCGCGCTGGGCGGAGTCCTTCCTCGCGCTGGACGCCGGGGAGGTCTTCCGCTGGGGTGCGTCGTTCGTCTGGCGGGCGATGATCCGCCTCGGCGCGCACGTCAGCAGGGTGCTCTGGGTCGACCCGTGGTGGCGGCTGCCCGGCGCGGTGGCGGTCGCCGCGCTCTGGCCCGCGCTCGTGGCGGGCGCGCTCGCCGTGTCGGTGCTGCTGCCGCTGCTCTCGCTGCTGCTGCTCGTGCCCGGGCTGTCGGCACTGGTGCGCGCGGCCACCGCGGGGCTCGCCGAGTTCGTCGGCGACGTGGCGGTCTGGACCAGGCGACCCGTGCGGGCCGCGGCCATGCGCGCGGTGGTGCGCGAGGGCATCCGCTCGGCCAGCGTGCGGGCGGCGATGATCGCCCGCGACGAGGGTGTGGACGGCGAGCACAGCCGGGTGGTGCTGCTCGCCCACTCGCAGGGGGCCACCATCGCCGCGCAGACCCTCTTCGACCCGGCGACCAGGGAGGTGCGCATCCCCGTCGACGCCTTCATCACCGTGGGCGCCACGCTGACGCTCCTCGGCTCGCCGCGCTGGACCAGCGGCAGGCTCGCCGCCGTGCGCACCGCGCTCGCCGGGGCCGGGCGCGCCGTGCGCGAGTTCAACCCGGTCGCGGAGTGGGCGCGGCTGTCGCATCCGCCCCGCTGGCTCAACTTCTGGGCCGTCTGGGACCCGTTCACGCCCGGCCCGGTGTCCGACAGCGTGCGCGCCAGGGCGAGGCGCTGGCGCGAGAGCTACGGGGCACGCGTCGCACCCTCCCTGGGCCCGGAGGAGCACCCGGTGCACAACTACTCGAACCCGCTCACCGACCATGCGGGCTATTCCGCGAACACGGCGCAGGTCGTCGACCCGGTCACCCGGCTGCTGCTCGGCCTCGAGGCGCCCCGCCGGGAGGACGCCCCGGGCAGAGCGGATGCGCACGCCCGCTCCGTGCGCGAGCTCGCCACCGGGCGGCTGCTGGTGCTCGCGCTCGCCGTGGCGCTCGGACTCGAGATGCAGCCCTGGCTCGCCGCGGCGGCGGCCGTCGTCGGGCTCTGGCTCAACGGATCCCTCTGGCGGCACTGGACGGAGCGCGCGGAGTGGCGGCGTCCGCTGCAGCCCGCGCGGGGCCCGTGGCTCGGCGGCTACCTGCTGCGCCTCGGACTGCTGGCGGGGATCTGGCTGGCCCTGGGCGGCTGGGAACGGATCGATCCGTGGTGGGCGGCGCTCGCCGCAGCCGTCGTCCTGGTCGGCCCGCGGGTAGGCCGGCTGCCCCGGGTGCTGCCCGAGCGGCACGGGCGCACAGCTGCGTAGGGCAGTATCGAAGCATCATGATTGAGGACGTCGCCACCACCGCCCCCGCGACGCTCCTCGAGCGCGCCCCCTCGCCCTTCGACGCGGATGCCGCGTTCGAGAGCTTCTCCGAGTGGGCCGCCGACCGCGGGCTGCGGCTGTACCCCGCGCAGGAGGAGGCGCTGATCGAGATCGTCTCCGGCGCCAACCTCATCCTCTCCACGCCCACCGGCACCGGAAAGTCGCTCGTGGCGATCGGCGCCCACTTCGCCGCGCTCGCTCAGGGCAGGCGCAGCTACTACACCGCCCCGATCAAGGCGCTGGTCTCCGAGAAGTTCTTCGCGCTCGTCGACATCTTCGGCGCCGAGAACGTCGGCATGGTCACCGGCGACTCCTCGGTGAACCCCGACGCGCCCATCATCTGCTGCACCGCCGAGATCCTCGCGAACGTCGCGCTGCGCGGCGGTGCCGACTCCGACGTCGACCAGGTGGTCATGGACGAGTTCCACTTCTACGCCGACCCCGACCGCGGCTGGGCCTGGCAGGTCCCGCTGCTCACCCTCCCCAGAGTGCAGTTCATCCTGATGTCGGCCACCCTCGGCGACGTGAGCCGCATCGCCGACGACCTGAGCATCCGCACCGGCCGGGAGACGGCCGTCGTCACCGGTGTGGAGCGCCCGGTGCCGCTGAGCTACAGCTACGCCACCACCCCGGTGCACGAGACCATCGAAGACCTCCTCGGCACCGGCCAGGCGCCGATCTACATCGTGCACTTCTCCCAGCTCGCCGCCCTCGAGCGCGCGCAGGCGATGACCAGCATCAAGGTGGTCAGCCGCGAGCAGCGCGACGAGATCGCCGCGGCCATCGGCGACTTCCGCTTCACGACGGTGTTCGGGCAGACGCTCAGCCGTCTCATCCGCTCGGGCATCGGAGTGCACCACGCCGGCATGCTGCCGAAGTACCGCCGCCTGGTCGAGCAGCTCGCGCAGCAGGGGCTGATGCGCGTCATCTGCGGCACCGACACGCTCGGCGTCGGCATCAACGTGCCGATCCGCACCGTGCTGTTCACCGCGCTCACCAAGTACGACGGTGTGCGGATGCGCCAGCTCACCGCGCGCGAATTCCACCAGATAGCGGGTCGCGCCGGTCGCGCCGGCTACGACACGGCCGGAACCGTGGTCGCCCAGGCGCCCGAGCACGAGAGCGAGAACGCGCGCCTCGTGGCGAAGGCGGGCGACGACCCGAAGAAAATCAAGAAGATCGTGCGCAAGAAGGCGCCAGACGGCTTCGTCTCCTGGGGCGAGCCCAGCTTCAACCGGCTGATCGCCGCCGAGCCGGAGACGCTCAGCTCCAGCATGCAGGTGAGCCACTCGATGATCCTGAACGTGATCGCGCGCGAGGGCGACGCGTTCCAGGAGATGCGCGACCTCATCTTCGGGAGCCACGACCCGTGGCACAAGCAGCTCGCCATGGCGCGGCAGGCGCTGGCGATCTACCGCACGCTGCGCACCGCCGACGTGGTGACCCAGGTGGCCCGGGTGGAGCACGCGCCCACCTCTCCCGCGCTGAAGTCGGCGCTGCAGAGCGTCGACGGCTTCGACGACGGCGACTACGAGGACTGGGACGCCGATCAGGCGGCACCCGTCGTTCACTACGACATCCGCCTCACCCTCGACCTGCAGCCGAACTTCGCGCTCAACCAGCCGCTCTCGCCCTTCGCCCTCGCGGTGTTCGAGCTGCTCGACCCCGAGTCGCCGAGCTACGCGCTCGATATGATCTCGGTGCTCGAGTCCACGCTCGACGACCCGCGGCCGATCCTCTCCCAGCAGCAGTTCCTCGCCCGCGGCGAGGCGGTCGCGTCGATGAAGGCCGAGGGCATCGAGTACGACCAGCGCATGGAGCTGCTCGAGCAGGTCACCTGGCCGAAGCCGCTCGAGGAGCTGCTCGACGCCACCTTCGAGCAGTACAGCGCGACGCAGCCGTGGATCGGCGACTTCGAGCTCAGCCCGAAGTCGGTGGTGCGCGACATGTACGAGCGGGCGATGACCTTCGCCGACTACGTGGGCTACTACAAGCTCGCGCGCAGCGAGGGCATGGTGCTGCGCTACCTCTCCGACGCCTACCGCGCCGTGCGGCAGACCGTGCCCGACGAGGCGAAGACCGAGGAGCTGCTCGACCTGATCGAGTGGCTCGGCGAGCTCGTGCGCCAGGTCGACTCCAGCCTCGTCGACGAGTGGGAGCAGCTGATCAACCCGACGGCGCCCGGCGAGAAGCCCGTGCTGCCGCCGGCGCCGCCGTCGATCCTCACCAACCCGCGCGCCTTCCGCGTGCTCGTGCGCAACGAGCTGTTCCGGCGGGTGCAGCTCGCCGCCCTCGACAAGTACGAGGAGCTCGGCGTGCTCGACTCCGCGTCCGGCTTCACCGCCGACGCCTGGGGCGACGCCATGGACGCCTACTTCGACGTGCACAACGACCTGGGCACCGACGCCGACGCCCGCAGCTCGGCGATGCTGATCGTCGAGGAGGGCGCCACCCAGTGGACGGTGCGCCAGATCTTCGCCGACCCGGCCGGCGACCACGACTGGGGCATCAGCGCCACCGTCGACCTCGAGGAGTCCGCGGAGCTCGGCGTCGCCGTGGTGAAGGTCACCGCGGTCGGGCGCCTGGACGCCTTCGGCGAGTAGGCGCGCCTACCCGCCCAGCCCCACCGTCCGCTCCAGGAAGGCGTTGCCGAACTTGCGCCCCGGGTCGAGTCGCTCAGCCAGCGCGAGAAACTCGGGCAGCCGCGGGTAGAGCGGCGCGAGCGCGTCCGCCCCGGCCATGAACACCTTCCCCCAGTGCGGGCGCGCGCCGAGCGGCAGCAGCAGCGCCTCGATCTCCACCAGCAGCGGGTGGATCCGCTCGGGCAGCGGCCGCCAGGTGAAGTGGATGCCCACCGTGTCGCGCCCGTAGGCGCCGCTCAGCCAGAGCCGGTCGGCGGCCATGGTGCGGATCTCCGCCGTCAGCAGCAGCGGGGCCACCCGGTCGCCGAGGCCGCGCACGGCCCGGAGGGCCTCCACTGCGTTCTCCCGGGCGATCAGGTACTCGCTCTGGAACTCGTCGCCGTTCGACGGTGTGAAGCCGAGCTTGAAGTGCGCCAGCCGGTCGCTCCACGGGCCGGGCACACCGCCCTGCTGCGTCACGTTCTCCGGGCTGCTGGCCGCCACCATGTGCCGGTCGACGGTGGCGCGCCGCGCACCGAACAGGCTCGTCGGAGGCGCGGCCTCGTCGATCCGGCTCTTCAGCCAGAGCGTGGGGACCACCTCGGCGTGGAAGTCGGTGAACACGCTCACGCTGTAGGCGCTCCCGGTCACCGCGTCGAAGTTGTCGAGGAGGTCGTCCCAGCCGAGGTCGTTGTAGAGGTCCTGGCGCACCTGGAAGGTGGGCTCGACCGCGAGCGTCACACGCGTCACCACCCCGAGCGCGCCGAGGGAGACGACGTGCCCCTCGAACTCCGGGTCGCCGCGGCGCACGGTGAGCAGGTCGCCCGCCGCGGTCACCAGCTCGAGCGCCACGACCGCCGTGGCGAGGTTGCCGTTGCGGTCGCCCGAGCCGTGGGTGGCGGTGGCGACGGCGCCCGCAACCGAGATGTGGGGGAGCGAGGCGAGATTGTGCACCGCCCAGCCGAGACCGTGCAGCTCGGAGACGAAGTCGCCGTAGCGCGCCCCGGCACCGACCGTCACCGTGCGCGCCGCCTCGTCGAGAACGAGCCCCACCTCCAGCCGATCGAGGCTCACCAGCACGCCCGGGCTGTCGGCCAGGCCGGTGAAGGAGTGCCGGCTTCCGAGCGGGTGGATGCGCGGGGACGCCGCGACCACGTCCCGCACCTCGTCGACGGAGCGCGGCCGCAGCAGCGCGGTCGCGCCGTAGCGGTAGTTGCGTGCCCAGTTGTCGCCGGCCGGTTCTGACTGCACGTCGCTGTGCTGGAGGGAGGTCATCGCACCATTGTGTACCCGGTCGCGCGCCCGCTGTCCATGCCGGCCCGCCCCGCACGCGCGCTCGTAGACTGGCGCGATGATCGCCAAAGCAGCGACCTGGGTACTCGACTACGCGTACGCGGTGCGCATCCAGCTCGGGATAGTCACGCGCCGCAGGCGCGTGCCCCGGCCCCGCGGCGACCGCGGGCCGGTTCTGCTCATCCCCGGCGTCTACGAGCCCTGGCAGTTCCTCCGGGGCGTGGGCGGCATGCTCGCCCGCGCCGGCCATCCGGTGCACGTGGTCGAGCCGCTCGGCTACAACCTCGACGACGTCCCGGTGGCGGCGTCGCTCGCCCAGGCCTACCTCGACGAGCACGACCTGCGCGACGTGGTGGTGGTCGCGCACAGCAAGGGCGGCCTGATCGGCAAGCACATGATGCTGTTCGACGACCACGAGGGGCGCATCGACCGCCTGGTCGCGATCGCCGCACCCTTCTCGGGCTCGAGCCTGTCGCGCTACATGCCGAACCGCCCGCTGCGCGCCTTCGTGCCCACCGAGACGACGCTCGCGCTGCTGGCCGCCAACGCGGAGGTGAACGAGCGCATCGTCTCCATCTTCGGCGTCTTCGACCCGCACATCCCCGGCGGCAGCGAGCTCCCCGGCGCCGTCAACGTGCAGCTCCCGGTGCGCGGCCACTTCCGCCTGCTCGGCGACGAGAGTGTACTCGCCGAGGTGCGCAAAGCCGTCGACTCCGGTACGGAATGATTCCCGCCCGCGGGTGTTGACTGAGAGCATGAAGTCCAACGAGCGTCTCGTCCTCGCGATCGCGGTGCTCGCATCGTTCGTCACCTTCCTCGACGGCTCGGTGATCAACGTTGCCCTGCCCGCGATTAGCCGTGAGCTCGGCGGCGGGCTCACGGTGCAGCAGTGGGTGGTCGACGCCTACCTGATCACACTCGGCACCCTCATCCTGCTCGCCGGGTCGCTCTCCGACACCTTCGGGCGGATGCTCGTGCTGAAGGTCGGGCTGTACGGGTTCGCCGCGACGTCCCTGCTGATCGCCATCTCCCCATCCGCTGAATTCCTGATCGTGATGCGCGCTCTGCAGGGTGTGGCGGGCGCACTGCTGGTGCCGAGCTCGCTCGCCCTCATCATCTCCACCTTCCGCGGCGTGCCGCAGGCGAAGGCGATCGGCACCTGGACCGGCTTCACCAGCGCGGCGTTCCTCGTCGGACCGCTGCTGGGCGGGCTCTTCGTGGACTACCTCAGCTGGCGGCTGGTCTTCGCCATCAACATCGTCCCGATCGCCGTGACCCTCGTTCTGATCGCGAGGCTCGGGCAGAAGAACGTGCGCCCGGTCGGCGGGGGCATCGACTGGTTCGGCGCTGTTCTCGGCATCGTCGGCCTCGGCGGCCCGGTCTTCGCGCTGATCGAGCAGGCCAACTACGGCTGGGGCAGCCCTGCCATCTACCTGCCCTTCGGCATCGGCGTAGCGGCCTTCGTCACCTTCGTGCTGCGCCAGCGCACCACCCGGCACCCGATGCTGCCGCTCGGACTGTTCTCCGTGCGCAACTTCAGCGTGGGCAACGTCGCCACCACGCTGGTCTACGCCGCGCTCTCCCTCGGCGGCTTCCTGCTGACGGTCTTCCTGCAGGAGGTCGGTGGCTACTCGGCGACCGCGGCCGGGCTGGCGATGCTCCCCACCACCATCATCAGCATCCTGCTCTCCTCGTACTTCGGCACCCTCGCCGGCCGCTACGGCCCCCGGCTGTTCATGGGGATCGGGCCGGTCATCGGCGGCATCGGCTACCTGCTGATGCTCTCGATCGGCGAGGACGTGAACTACCTCACCCAGGTGCTCCCCGGGGTCGTGCTGTTCGCCTTCGGCCTCACCATCACGGTCGCGCCGCTGACTGCGGCGATCCTCGGGTCGATCCCCTCGGAGCAGTCGGGTGTCGGCTCGGCGATCAACAACGCGGTCTCCCGCATCGCCGGCCTCGTCGCCATCGCCCTGATCGGTGTCATCGTCGGGTCGAGCCTCACCGTGGAGTCCTTCCACCGCGGGCTGGTCGTGACGGCGGCGCTGCTCATCGCGGGCGGCGTCGTCTCGTTCATCGGCATCCGCAACCCGGTCGCAGAGAAGGTGCCGGCGGTCCAGCCGCCCCAGTAGTGCGCGCGGTAGTCTGGCTCCACTCGATTAATGACGATCGGAGACCCGACGTGACGGCTCCCTGGAGCACCGATCCCTACGACCGGTCGACCCGCGACCGACTCGCCCGCGCGCACGAGCGCGCGATCGGGTCCCGCCAGCCGGTGCCCGGCATCCGCCGTGTGGTCCAGGAGTCCTGGCAGCGCTCCCTGCTTCTGGATCTCGACCCGGATCATCCGCTGGTGCGCCTCGATCTGGAGGCCCACGACCTGCGCGACTACCGCGCCGCGCACCCGCTCGCTCTCGCGTTGCCCACCATCCAGCGGCTGCTCGTGCGCCACACCGTCGACGCGGGGCTGATCGTGGCGGTCGGCGACCGGGCGGGCCGTCTGCTCTGGATCGACGGCGACACCGCCTTGCGCCGCAAGGCGGAGGACATGCTGTTCGTGGAGGGCGCCGACTGGTCGGAGGCGGCCGTCGGCACCAGCGCGCCCGGCACGGCGCTCGCCCTCGACCACGGCCTGCAGATCCAGGGCGCCGAGCACTTCACCCGGATGGTGCACCCGTGGAGCTGCACGGCGGTGCCGGTGCACGACCCGGACTCCGGCGCGGTGCTCGGCGTGATCGACATCACCGGCGGCGCGGAGGCGGTCGCGCCGGCGACGCTCCCGCTGCTGGAGGCCGCTGTGGCCGCCGTCGAGGCCGAGCTGCGCATCCGCCGTCTCGACGAGCGGTCGAGGCGGCACCGGCCGAGCGGCCGCAGCGAGACGCCGCGATCGCCCGTGCTCTCCGTGCTCGCGCGCGACGGTGGCCTGCTCGAGGCCGGCGGGGCGTCGGTCGAGCTCAGCGCGCGCCACGCCGAGATCCTCGCCCTGCTGGCCTGGCACGCCGAGGGCCTCTCGGCCGAGACGCTCGCGCTGCTGGTCTACGGCCGCGACGACGCGGTGCTCACCCTGCGCTCCGAGATGGTGCGGCTGCGGCGGGTGCTCGAGGCGGTGGACGCCTCCCTCGTGCCGTCCTCACGCCCCTACCGGCTGCCGCGCCGGCTCGACCTCGACGCGAGGCGCTGCCTCGCCTTCCTCGACCGTGGCGCGCACCGGGTGGCGCTCGGCGCCTACCCGGGGCCGCTGCTGCCCGGTTCGACCTCGCCGGGGGTGCGCGAGATGCGCGAGGAGGTGAGCGCCAGGCTGCGCGAGTCGCTGATGGCCGACGCCTCGGTCGACACGCTGCTCGCCTACGCGCGCACCGACGAGGCCGCCTACGACGTCGAGGTCTGGCGCGCCTGCCTGCGGCTGCTCCCGCCGCGGTCGCCGAAGCGCGCCGCCGTGGTCGCCCGGCTGGAGCACATCGAGCGGGAGATCGCACCCCGCAACACCGTGCAACCCGCCCCGTCGTAGCCTGAGGGCGGCGCCGCACACCGGGCGCCTTTCCCAGACAATGTCGTCGACAGGAGACCACCCATGACCGTGTACGCCGCCCCGGGAACCCCGGATGCCCTCGTCACCTTCAAGCCGCGCTACGAGCACTGGATCGGCGGTGAGTGGGTGAGGCCGGTCAAGGGACAGTACTTCGAGGACATCTCCCCGGTCACCGGCAAGCCCTTCGCCGAAGTGGCCCGCGGTACCGCCGACGACATCGACGCGGCCCTCGACGCCGCGCACAAGGCCGCCCCGGCCTGGGGCAGGACGAGCACCACCGAGCGGGCCGCCGTACTGAACCGCATCGCCGACGTCATCGACGCCAACCTCGAGCTGCTCGCCGTGGCCGAGACCTGGGACAACGGCAAGCCGGTGCGCGAGCCGATCAACGCCGACCTGCCGCTGGCGGCCGACCACTTCCGCTACTTCGCCTCCGCGATCCGCGCCCAGGACGGCGACCACGCCGAACTCGACCACGACACCGTCGCCTACCAGTTCCACGAGCCGCTCGGCGTGGTCGGGCAGATCATCCCCTGGAACTTCCCCATCCTGATGGCCGTCTGGAAGCTCGCACCCGCCCTCGCCGCGGGCAACGCGATCGTGCTCAAGCCGGCCGAGCAGACCCCCGTCTCGATCCTCGTACTGATCGAGCTGATCGGCGACATCCTCCCGCCCGGCGTGGTCAACATCGTCAACGGCTTCGGCGTGGAGGCGGGCAAGCCCCTGGCCTCGAGTCCGCGCATCCGCAAGATCGCCTTCACCGGCGAGACCAGCACCGGGCGGCTGATCATGCAGTACGCCAGCGCCAACCTGATCCCGGTGACGCTGGAGCTCGGGGGCAAGAGCCCGAACATCTTCTTCAAGGACATAGCGGATGAGGACGACGCCTTCTACGACAAGGCCCAGGAGGGCTTCACCCTCTTCGCCTTCAACCAGGGCGAGGTGTGCACGGCCCCCAGCCGCGCCCTCATCCACAAGCCGATCTACGACTCCTTCCTCGCCACCGTGGTGGAGCGCACCCGCAAGGCGGTGCAGGGCAACCCGCTCGACACCGACACGCAGGTGGGCGCGCAGGCCTCGAACGACCAGCTGGAGAAGATCCTCAGCTACATCGACATCGGCAAGCAGGAGGGCGCCACGATCGCGCTCGGCGGCGAGCGCGCAGACCTCGGCGGGGAGTTCGCGGAGGGCTACTACGTGCAGCCGACCATCTTCGAGGGCCACAACAGGATGCGCCTGTTCCAGGAGGAGATCTTCGGACCGGTGGTGGCGGTGACCAGCTTCGAGGACTACGCCGACGCCATCGCGATCGCCAACGACACCCTCTACGGGCTCGGCGCCGGCGTCTGGTCGCGCAACGGCAACGTGGCCTACCGGGCGGGCCGCGACATCCAGGCGGGACGCGTCTGGGTCAACAACTACCACGCCTACCCGGCCGGGGCGGCCTTCGGCGGCTACAAGAGCTCCGGCATCGGACGCGAGAACAACAAGCTCGCGCTCGACCACTACCAGCAGACCAAGAACATGCTGGTGTCGTATTCCGAGAACGCCCTGGGGTACTTCTAACCATGACCGACACCGAGGCCGTCATCCAGGCCAGCGTGGTGATCCCCGGCGAGACATCGCCGCGGGTCGCCGCGACCGGTGCGAGCCGCGACCTGCTGCGCACGCTCTGGGACAGCAACGGGCCGCTGATGTTCCACCAGTCGGGCGGATGCTGCGACGGCAGCTCCCCGATGTGCTACCCCGAGGGCGACTTCATCACGAGCGACAACGACATCCTGCTCGGCGTGCTCGACATCGGCGACGCCGATGAGCCCCGACCGATCGACTTCTGGATGTCGCGGGAGCAGTTCGAGTACTGGAGCCACACCTTCCTCACCATCGACGTGGTGAAGGGGCGGGGGAGCGGCTTCTCGCTCGAGGCGCCGGAGGGGGTGCGGTTCATGATCCGGTCGCGGCTGATGGAGGAGGCCACGCCGTTCGTCTAGCCCCCTCGAGCGCAACGGATTCGTTACCTCCTCAGGTGTTGCGCGCGCTCCGCGACCGTACAGTAATGCCCGTGAGCTGTCGTCAAACCCACTTCGTCGTCGCTGCCACCGCGGCGGTCCTTCTCCTCTCGGGTTGCGCCGCTGCTGCGCCGGCAGCCGTGGAATCCACTCCGGTGTCGGACCCTGCCGCCCCCATTGCGGAGACCCCCGAGGCGACGGAGGTCACCCGGCTCGTCGTGGGCGGGGCGGCCCTGAGCGCGCTCGACGAAAACGGTGCGAACGAGTGGTCTCTCAGCTATACGGATGAACCCGCAGCGGTCATCACGCAGCTCAGCGGACTCTTCGGGTCGGAGCCCGTCGTGACGACTCGAGAGGGCGACGCCTCCTGCACCGCCGCCGCCACCCTCGCCACCTGGGAGGGGTTCGTGCTGCGCTACGACACCATCATGCTGCCCGGCGGCCAGCTCTACGAGGTGACGACCACCGCGCCCACCGTGGGGGAAATCGAGATCACCACGCCCACCGGCGTGGCGATCGCCGCTCCGGTCGGCGACCTGACGGCCGGCCTCCCGCCGGAACGCGTGGGGGAGCCGAGCGACTACGAGGGTGCGTCGTACCAGTGGGTCGATTTCGACGTCGCGGCCGGCGCGTACACCTCGCCGACCGACCCGGCCTACGGGCATCCGGACACTCCGGAGTACTGGGGAGCGAAGGCACGTGCGAAGAATGGTGCGATCGACCTGTTCGTCGCCCCCACTCAGTTCGTGAACTTCTGCTGATCCGTTGCCATAGGGCCGTGGGGCTCACAGTCGGTGGTGCAGGGCACAATTGACGGGTGCACGTCGTCCTCTCCCGCAGCAACCGCCAGGTCACGGCGGCGCGACTCGACGACGCTGGTCTCGAGACCGAGCCGGCTGAGACCTTCCCCGAGGAGCAGCTCCCCGCCTTCGTCGGCCGCCTGGAGCGCGACCGGCCGCGCTGGGTCTGGGACGACACCACCCGCTGGTATCCGCAGCTGCTCGCCGCCGGCATCCGCGTCGAGCGCTGTGTCGACCTGCGGCTCACGCATGCCATCCTGCGCGGGTCGCAGCTCACGGCCGCCTCCGCCCTGTCGCTCGCGCCGCCCGGCCCCTGGGACCGCGCCACGCCCCTCGCCGAGCGGCCGGAGACGCACGGCGCGCTCTTCGACCTCGAGGTCGACCCGGCGGAGGAGAACCCGATGGACCCCCTCGGGGAGTTCCGCCTGCAGCGCGAGGCGATCGACGCATCCGCCGAGCCCGGCCGCATCGGGCTGCTGCTCGCCGCCGAGTCCGCGGGCGGGCTGATCGCCTGCGAGATGAAGTTCGCCGGACTGCCCTGGCGCGCGGAACTGCACGAGAAGCTGCTGTCCGAGCTGCTCGGCGACCGTCCGCGCGGCGGGGAGCGCCCCGCCCGCCTCGAGGAGCTGCTGCAGCGGATGCGGCAGATCCTGCAGGCGCACGACGTGAACCCCGACTCGCCCGCCGAGCTGCTCAAGTCGCTGCGGCGCGCGGGCCTCCAGGTGTCGTCCACCCGGTCGTGGGAGCTCAAGGAGATCTCCCACCCGGTGATCGAGCCCCTGCTCGAGTACAAGAAGCTCTCCCGGCTGCAGACCGCGAACGGCTGGAACTGGCTCGACACCTGGGTGGCCGACGGCCGCTTCCGGCCCGACTACGTGCCCGGCGGCGCGGCCACCGGCCGCTGGGGCGCCAGCGGGGGCGGGGCGCTGCAGCTGCCCAAGCAGATCCGCGGCGCCGTGGTGGCCGACCCCGGCTGGAAGCTGGTGGTGGCGGATGCCGCGCAGCTCGAGCCGAGGATCCTCACCGCCCTGAGCGCCGACCGCGCCATGGCGCAGGCGGGTCGCGGAGACCTCTACGAGGGCATCGTCGCCAGCGGCGCGGTGAAGACCCGTGCCGAGGCCAAGGTCGCGATGCTCGGTGCGATGTACGGCGCCACGGCGGGGGAGGGCGGCCGACTGATGCCGGCGCTCACCCGCGCCTTCCCGCAGGCCATCGCGATGGTCGAGGCCGCGGCTCGCGCGGGCGAGCGCGGCGAGATCGTCTCGACGCGCCTCGGCCGCAGCTCGCCGCCGCCCGGCGAGGCCTGGCGGGAGCTGCAGGAGGCGGCATCCGCCCCCGGCGTCAGCGAGGCCCACCAGAAGGCGGCGCGCGGCCAGTCGCGCAGCTGGGGGCGCTTCACCCGCAACTTCATCGTGCAGGGCACCGCCGCCGAGTGGGCGCTCTGCTGGATGGCGGGGCTGCGCGGCCGGCTCTGGAACCTCGCCGGCGGTCCCTTCGCCGAGCGGCCGCACCTCGTCTTCTTCCTCCACGACGAGGTGATCGTGCACGCCCCCGCCGGGCTCGCCGACCGTGTGGTGGAGGAGCTGCGGGCCAGCGCGGCCGACGCCGGACGCCTGATCTTCGGCGCCATGCCGGTCGAATTCCCGATCACGACGGCCGTGGTCGACGACTACGGCCAGGCCAAGTGAGGCGTGTCCTTGTCAATTCGCAGGAGGATGGGTCATAATGCAGGCAGTGCCTAGGCGCTGAACAATAATTGAAAACGCGCCAGTCACGCGCATCCGTTAGTCAGGTCGATGGGGAAGTCGTACCTAACAGAACGGAGAAGATCGTGACTGCACCACACGCCCGCGGAGTGCTCTTAGTGCACTCCGCTCCTCGTGCTCTCTGCCCGCATGTCGAGTGGGCGGCAGGTCGCGCTCTCGATCGCGCCGTGAACTTCCGCTGGGCTCCGCAGCCGGTGATGAAAGGCGCGCAGCGCACCGAGTTCTTCTGGGAGGGCCCGCAGGGGACGGGCGCCGCGATCGCCTCCGCGCTGCGCGGCTGGGAGCACCTCCGCTACGAGGTCACCGAGGACCCGTCGCCCGGCGGCGACGGCGGCCGCTGGATGCACACGCCCGACCTCGGCATCTTCTTCGCGCAGACCGACTCGGCGGGCAACGTCGTGATCCCGGAGGACCGCCTGCGCTACGCCATGGAGATCGCCGGGTCCAACGCGCTCGAGCTGCACCGCGAGCTGCGGCTCGCGCTCGGCCAGGCCTGGGACGACGAGCTCGAGGCCTTCCGGCACGCCAGCTCCGACAGCCAGGTGGTCTGGCTGCACAAGGTCGGCTGAGCCGCCGCACGCGAAAACGCCCCCGCCGAAGTCGACGGGGGCGTTTCTGCGTGTGCGCTAGTTGTAGCTGCGGAACGCCACGACCGAGTTGTGGCCGCCGAAGCCGAAGGAGTTGCTGATCGCCAGCAGCGGTCCTGCGGGCAGCTCGCGCGGGCTCGTCACCACGTCGAGCAGGATCGCGGGGTCCTGGTCGTCGAGGTTGATCGTCGGGGGAGCGAGGCGGTTGTGCAGCGCGAGGATCGTGAAGATCGCCTCGAGAGCACCGGTTCCGCCGAGCAGGTGGCCGGTGGCCGCCTTCGTGGCCGAGACGGGGATCTCGTGCACCCGCTCGCCGAACACCGCGAGCAGCGCCTTGTACTCGGCGATGTCGCCGACCGGCGTGGAGGTGGCGTGGGCGTTGATGTGCATCACGTCGTCCACGCCCGCACCGGCCTGCTCGAGCGCCGCGTAGACGGCGCGGGCCGCGCCTGCGCCCTCGGGGTCGGGGGCGGTGATGTGGTACGAGTCGCTGGTCACGCCGCCGCCGGCGAGCTCGGCGTAGATGCGGGCGCCACGGGCGAGCGCGTGCTCCTCGGTCTCGAGGATGATGCTGCCGGCACCCTCGCCGAGCACGAAGCCGTCGCGTGCGACGTCGTAGGGGCGCGAGGCGGACGCGGGGTCGTCGTTGCGCTTGGACAGCGCCTGCATGGCCGCGAAGGCCGCGATCGGCAGCGGGTGCACGACGGCCTCGGTGCCGCCGGCGATGACGACGTCGGCGTAGCCCTTCTGCAGGTGGTCGTAGGCGTTGGCGATCGCCTCCGTGCTCGAGGCGCAGGCCGACACGTCGGTGCGGGCGTAGGCGCGCGCAGCGAGGTTCATGCTGATTGCAGCGGATGCCGCGTTCGGCATGAGCATCGGAATGGTCATCGGGAGCACGCGGCGGGGCCCCTTCTCCTTGAGCGTGTCCCACGCGTCGAGGAGGGTCCACAGCCCGCCGATGCCGGTGGAGTAGTCGACGCCGACGCGGGTCGGGTCGACCCCCGCCTCGTCGAGCCCCGCATCGGCCCACGCCTCACGCGCGGAGATGAGGGCGAACTGGCTGGAGGGGTCGAGGCGCTTGATCTCCTGGCGGGGGAGCACTTCTTCCGGGCGCACTTTGGCCTGGCCGGCGAAGGTCACGGGCAGGTCGTGCTCGGCGACCCAGGCGTGCTCGATGGCACTCACCCCGGACTCGCCGGCGAGCAGGGCTGCCCAGGTCTCGGGGGCGGTTCCGCCGAGGGGGGAGGTGGCACCGATTCCGGTGACAACGATTTTCTTGGTCACAACAACGTCCTTTTTTCGCTTCAGAGATCTCACTCGCGGGCGTGGCCGGTCGCGATGCGGCCGGCCAGCCGCGGATGGGAGGCGCTTAGCCCTGTGCTGCGGTGATGAAGCTGACGGCGTCGCCGACGGTCTTGAGGTTCTTGACCTCTTCGTCGGGGATCTTGACGTCGAACTTCTCTTCGGCGTTGACGACGATCGTCATCATCGAAATCGAGTCGATGTCCAGGTCGTC
>Ga0247732_10000040_pt1 | contig 92509 bp, 72 predicted proteins | sample UWRJL163409C2_FD_180940 | JGI IMG/M metagenome (GOLD analysis project Ga0247732, IMG submission 180940) | Plant litter microbial communities from Arlington Agricultural Research Station in Wisconsin, United States - UWRJ-L163-409C-2 | ecosystem: Environmental > Terrestrial > Plant litter >... | reverse complement strand
TCGGCTGGCAGTGGAAGTTCGCGCCATCCGCTGCGGTGAACGGCACCACTGTCGACACCGTCGGGGCGAGGTCGGCGAGACGCTGGCTCTGCCCCGGCCAGAACTGCTCGTCCTCGGGGCTGGTGATAAGCAGCGGGGTGGTGATGCCCGCGGCGACCTCGCCGAGGCTGTATTTGCGCACCTCGGCCAGAGTGGCGGCGTAGCCGTCCGCCCCGTATGGCCTGGCCCGGAACGCCCAGGTGCGGGCGGTGTCCTTCGAGAGCTTCATGCCGAGGGCCATGTCGCGGTCGAACTTCTCGCTCTCGCCCTGGTCGGCCAGCTTGAGCAGGGCCTTCGGGATGCTCGCGTGCCACGATGCCGCCACGTCGACGACACCGGGGTCGACGACGGCGGCCGCGATGCGGTGCTCGAAGGCGAGAGCTCGCGGAACCCAGTAGCCCGCCTGGCTGATGCCGTAGACGGCGAGGCGTGTCGCATCGAGCCCCAGCAGGAAGTCCACTACCGGCGTCAGCACCGCCTCCCAGTCGAAGCGGAACGTGGTGTTCTCCTCGAACAGCTGCGTCTGCTGGCCCGGCCCGTCGAACAGCAGCACGGAGTAGCCGCGCTGCACGGCGCCGACCCCCGCGTTCGCCCAGGCGCTCGCGATCGAACCGTCGCTCCCGTTGACGACGATGAGTGTGCGCCGGGGAGCGGAATCGCCTCGCGGGTGGAACAGGTATCCGGGCAGCTCCTTCCCCTCGTAGGGGATGGCGACCCGTTCGGTCGTGATCGGCGAGTTGTCGACGAAGGCGTCCCAGGCGGCCCGGTGTGCGCGGAACGTCGGCAGCAGAACGCTCTCGTCCTTCACCCCGTCGACCGCGTTGACCGCGACGCCGAGGTAGACGGACGCGCGCAGGTACGACTGCGAAGCCGAGAGCGGATGCCCGGCCGCCACCGACTCGTCGCCCCGAGCCGTGAGCGCGATGCCCAGCTCGTTCCACGCCCGGAACCACCCCTCGTGGTCGCCGTCGCCGATCCCCGAGATGGCGGCGAGCACCTCGCCCACGTCGGATGCTCCGTGCACGGCGTGTCCGAGGAGCCCGCGCACCTCGTAGTCGAAGCCGTCGCTGCGGTAGAAGCCTTCACTGAATGCCTTATGCGCCGCGGGAGTCATGGCCGACAGAGTAGTGTCGAGCGACGCTCAGGCGACAGGGGTCGGTTCGCGTCCGCGTCGGGACTAGCCTGCACGGATGACCGCCCGCATCGGCACCTCCGGGTGGAGCTACGACCACTGGGAGAACGTGCTCTACCCGCCGGGCATGCCGAGCCGCGACCGCCTCGCCGCGTACGTCTCCCGCTTCGACACCGTCGAGCTGAACGCCAGCTTCTACCGCTGGCCGCGCGACACCACCTTCGCCGGCTGGCGGCGACGGCTGCCCGCGGGCTTCGCCCTCTCGGTGAAGGCGCCGCGCGGTCTCACCCACGCGAAGAAGCTCTACGCCCCCGAGGTGTGGATCGAGCGGATAGCGCGCTGCTGGCACGAGCTCGGCGACAGGCGTGCCGTGCTGCTGGTGCAGCTTCCGCCGAACCTCGAGCGCGACGACTCCCGGCTGGAGTACTTCCTCGCCGCGCTCCCCGACTGGATCCGTGTCGCCGTGGAACTGCGCCACCCGAGCTGGAACGACGACGCTGTATTCGCACTGCTCGAGCGCCACGGTGCCGCCTACTGTGTGATGAGCGGCGCCGGCCTTCCGTGCATCCTGCGCGCGACGGCCCCGTTCGTGTACCTGCGCCTGCACGGCCCGGACCATGACAGCCTCTACGGCGGCTCCTACTCCGATCGGGATCTCGCTTGGTGGGCGGACCGGATCCGCGAATGGTCGGCATCCGCTCACGAGGTCTACGTCTACTTCAACAACGACGGAGGCGGCAACGCGGTGCGCAACGCGGAGACGCTGCGCCGCATGCTGGGGTGAGCGGGCGGTCTCAGAACGGCATCACCTCCCCCTCGCCTCCCGCGGCGGAGTCCGGCTCGGCGAACCAGCCGTCGCGCCGCTGGAAGGGATTGTCGGGCCGTGTCACATAGACCTTCCCGCTCGGCGTGGTGACTTCGATGCTCCCGCCCTCGAGGTTGCGCATCTTCACCCGCGTGTGGTGCTTGAAGCGGTGGTGGGCCGGGCACTGGTGCGAGAGGTTGCCGATCCGGGTCTCGCCTCCCTCCGCGTAGGCGACGGTGTGGTCGACGTCGCAGTGTCCGGCGGGCTGGTTGCAACCGACCGTGCGGCAGGTTCCGTCGCGGAAGGCCAGCGCGTTGCGCAGGTCGGCGGGCACCCGATGGGTCTCCCGGTCCACGTCGAGGATCGCGCTGGTCACCGGGTGCACGAGAATGCGCGTGAAGCTGGGCGCGCGAGCGGCCAGCCTGCGTGCGGTGTCCGGATCGATCGGCCCGTATCCGTTCAGCTCGCCGGGCTCCTCGGCGAGGTCGAGGAGGGTCATCACCGGGACCGTGACGGACACCCGGGGGCGGATGCCGTGCCCGACGTTTCGATGGACGGTGCCGGCCGCGTCGCTCAGCAGCGGATCGCCGTCGGCGCCGGCCGCGCAGGTGTCGCCCGAGAGCAGCAGGTCGGCGAACGCATCCGCCCGCTTCTGCCCGAGGTGCCGGTCGTCGTCGGGCGACGACTGGCTCTCGGCGATCTGTGTCAGCCGCTCGTAGGCCGCGAGCGCCGCCTCCGCGCTGAGCCGGGCGGTGAGGTCGGCCATGCCGTCCTCCTGCAGCTGCACCCACACGCGGCGCTCGGCCACGGCCGCGATGTGGCGCTCGCCGATTGACACCGGGTGCAGGCGCTCGCGGCGCGTGCGCGCCCTGCGCGAGAACTTCGACACGGTCAGCTCGCGAGCATCCGGCAGAAGCACCCGCTCGAAGTCGGCCCAGGCCTCGGGCGGCAGCGACCGGGCCTGGTCGAGCATCGCGGCCGCGTGCCGGTAGGAGATGTCCCCGTCGGTGAGCGCGGCGACGGTGGCGGGGAGCGACATGGTGAGCGCCTGCGCCTCGTCGAGCAGCCCCTCGATGGTGCGCTCGGGAATGCGCAGCGCGGCGGCGAGCTCGAAGACGAGCTCTCGCCGGGCCACCGTGGTCGCGTCCCAGCCGTGCGGCTCGCCGCCGCCCGCATCGGGACCACCGAGTGACGCCACCACCTCGCTCTCGCTGTAGCGCCGCAGGCCGTCGAGCAGGCCGATGCGGCGGGCCATCAGGGCGTTCATGGTTCGTTCGTTCTCGATGATCTCGTCGAGGCGGGCGGCGAACCCGGCCATGACCGAGTCGTCGGGCGCCGCATGGACGGGCGCCGGCTGGGCAGGCAACGGATGGGCAGGCACCGGTTCGCCAGGCGCCGGCTCGCCGGGCACCCCGTCAGGCGGCGCCTCTGATTTCTCGAATCTGTTCTTCATGCTCGAGATCCAAAGTCAGGCCACCGACATTCACGCAGCCCACGACGCCCCTGTGGACAACGCCCGATCTGTGGAGGAGAAGCGCCTCCTTCTACGACTCGGGCCGCTCCTTCTTCTGCGCATCGATTCCCGGCCGCTCCGCGACGATCGGGTACGACCCGGTGAAGCCCTCGCGCTCCGCGGCCACCTCGAGGATCCGCTTCTTCGACAGCTTCCAGCCGATGACGAGCAGCGGGACGATGATCACCAGCGAGGCCACGGTGAGCGTGCCTGCCCACGACCCGGTCAGCGGGTAGTCCAGCGCCATCAGCACCACCACGGTGACCAGGAACGCCAGCGTCAGGTAGGCGGTGAACGGCGCCCCGAACAGCCGGAACGACGGCCGCTCCATCCTCCCCTCGCGCGCCCACTTCTGCAGCCGCATCTGGCAGAGGATGATCATGCCCCAGCCCGTGACGATCCCCAGCGCCGAGATGTTGAGCACGATCTCGAAGGCCTGCTCCGGCACGACCGCGTTCAGGCCGACGCCGAGCAGGGTGAGCGCGCCGGTGAGCAGGATCCCGCCGTAGGGCACCCCGCGCGCGTTCATCACGCCGGTGAACCGCGGAGCCGATCCGTTCACCGACATCGAGCGCAGGATGCGCCCGGTGGAGTACAGCCCGGCGTTGAGGCTCGAGAGCGCCGCCGTGAGCACCACGAAGTTCATGATGTTGCCCGCGATGGCGCCCGTGGCGGGGCTCCCGATGCTGGAGAAGAAGGTGACGAAGGGGCTCTCGCCCGCCTTGTACTCCGTGTACGGCAGCAGCAGGGAGAGCAGCAGCACGCTACCGACGTAGAACACCGCGATGCGCAGCACCACCGTGTTCACCGCCTTCGGCATGATCTTGCGCGGCTCGGCCGTCTCGCCGGCGGCCGTGCCCACCAGCTCGATGCCGGCGTAGGCGAAGACCACGCCCTGCACCACGAGCACGGCAGGGATCAGTCCCGACGGGAAGAAGCCGCCGTTGTCCGTCAGCACCGTGAGCCCGGTCGGCCCGGCGTCCGTCGGGAAGGAGAACGCGAGGAACACCGCCCCGATGATCAGGAAGGCCACCAGCGCCGCCACCTTGATGATCGCGAACCAGAACTCCATCTCGCCGAACACCTTCACCGAGACGAGATTGAGGCTCAGCACCACGGCCAACGCGACGAGCGCGAGAACCCACTGCGGAACATCCGTGAAAGCCGTCCAGAACTTCACGTAGAGCGCCACCGCGGTCACGTCGACGATCGCCGTCATCGCCCAGTTGAGAAAGTACATCCAGCCGGCCACGAACGCCGCCTTCTCGCCGAGGAACTCCCGGGCGTAGGAGACGAACGACCCGGACGACGGCCGGTGCAGCACCAGCTCCCCGAGCGCTCGCAGAATGAGGAAGGCGAAGAAGCCGCAGATGGCATAGACGAAGACGAGAGAGGGGCCAGCGGATGCGAGTCTGCCGCCGGCCCCGAGGAAGAGCCCGGTTCCGATCGCACCTCCGATGGCGATCATCTGCAGCTGCCTCGGCTTGAGGGTCTTGTGGTAGCCCTCCTGCTCGTTGGAGAAGTCCTGAACCGCCGAGAGCTCGTCGCCGAGCCTCTCGCGCGGATTCTCGAGGTCCTCGACCGGGTCGTGGTCGAAGGGCGGCTGGTTCGACATCGGGACCTCGTTCCCTCAGGTGAACTTTCTCGTGATTTCACGGAACTACGACCGCCGGCGCGAGGTGGCAACAGAAAAGTCGATGCCATATATTGCTCGGCTTCGGCCCGGGTGGGAGGCTGGGGCGATGGGAGCCCTGATCGCGGTCGCGCTGGCGGGCGTCGGCGTGCTCTTTTTCTTTGTGCCGGCGCTGATGAAGGCGGAGACCCGGAGGCGCCGCCGCAGCGACCCGGGCTACCGCCCGATCGGCTCGCTGGGCATTGTCGACGAGCTGTTCCACCCGTCCCAGTACTCCGCCTTCCAGGAGGCGGAGCAGGAGCAGCAGCTTCCCGCACCCGCGCCGTCCCCCGGAGACCCGCCCCGTCAGGGCATCCGCGGGCGCTGAGCGCGCGCGTCCTCTGTTAGGCGGCGATGCTCTTCTCGTAGCAGAGCGAGAACGGGATCGTCTCAATGTAGGGCTCGTAGATCGGGATCGGCGTGTAGCCGATCTTCTCGTAGAGGGCCACGGCGTCGGGCTGCCGGTTGCCGGTCTGCAGGATCAGGCGTCCCACGCCGGCCGAGCGGGCGATCTCCTCGAGCCGCGCCATCAGGGCGCGGCCGACGCCCCGGCCGCGGGTGCTCTCGGCGACGATCACGCGCTTGACCTCCCAGTCGCCGCGCAGGTCGCGCAGCGCGGCGTGGCCGATCGGGGTTCCGTCGTCGTCGTCGAGAACAAGCACCGTGGCACGTACGTCGGCGGGGTCGACGGCGAGCGACGCGGTGCGGCGGGCGGTGATCTCGGCAGGCTCGGCCGGGGCGCCCGGGTTCGCGTAGCGCACGGTCATCTCGGCGTCCATCTGGCGGCGCAGCTCGACGGCACGGGGGTCGTCCCAGCTCACGGATTCGAGGGTGAACGTGCTCGTCGGGTGATTCGTGGTCATCCGACGATTCTGTCAGCGAAGCTCGCGCGCCGCCGCCACCCGCACGGCCTCCGCCACGAGGTCGAGGCTGGCGGAGCGCAGCTGCCACTGCTGCCAGTACAGCGCGACGTCGACGGCGGAATCGGGGTCGACCGCCACGAGCTCGCCGCGCGCCTCGGCGCCCGAACTCTGCAGGTCGGGCAGCATGCCCCAGCCCAGGCCCAGCAGCACGGCGGAGACGAAATCAGCGGATGCCGGCACATAGTGCTTCGGCGGATGCAGCTCCCGGTGCGCCCGCCGCCGCAGGTAGGCGTCCTGGAGGTCGTCCTTACGGTCGAAGACCACCATCGGCGCCCGGGCGAGCGCCGCCGCGGTCACCCCCTCGGGGAACCAGGCGGCGGCGAAGCCGGGCGTGCACATCATGCGGTAGCGCATGGCGCCGAGCGGGGTCGAGGTGCAGCCCTGGATCGGCGCGCGGATGGCGGTGACCGCGGCCATCACGCTCCCCGAGCGCAGGAGGGCCGTCGTGTGGTCCTGGTCGTCGCGCTGGATGTCGAAAGTCATCGGAGTCGAGGCCATCGGATTCGAGGTCGTCGGGTCGCTCAGCGCGGCCAGCGCGGGCAGGATCCAGGTCGCCAGCGAGTCGGCGTTCACGGCGAGCGGGATGCTCACGGGCAGGGGGCGCGCGGCGCCGTCCGGATCGCCGGCCGCGACGCCGCCCTCCCCGAGCGCCAGCCGCGCGTCGGCGGCGAGCAGGTCGATGTTGCGGGCGAGCCGCAGGATCGCCTCGCCGGACTCAGTCACTCGCACCGGCTTCGTGCGCTGCAGCAGCACCCGCCCGACGCTCTGCTCGAGCGCCTTGATCCGCTGGCTGATCGCGCTCGGGGTGACGTGCAGCGAGCGGGCGGCCGCCTCGAATGTCCCCTCGGCGACGGTGGCGCTGAGGGCGCGGAGCTGGGCGAGGTCGAGGTCCATAGACAGCAATGCTAATGGCAGGTAAGAATCTGTAGCTGGACTGCATAACGCGGCCCGTCCTACGGTGAGGTCATGTCCTCATCCGCTCTGCTCACCGCCCTGGCCGGCCTCGGCTTCGGCCTCTCCCTCATCGTCGCGATCGGGGCGCAGAACGCCTTCGTGCTGCGGCTGGGGCTGCTGCGCCAGCACGTGCTCCCGGTGGTGCTGGTCTGCGCCCTGTCGGACGCGGTGCTGATTATCGCGGGGGTGGCGGGCGCCGGCGCGGTGTTCGAGCTCGCGCCGGTGGTGCTGACGGTGGTGCGCTACGCCGGCGCGGCCTTCCTGATCGGCTACGGGGTGCTCGCCGCCCGGCGTGCGCTGCGGCCCGCCGCGCTCGACACGGCGGGGGCGGCGCCGCGCACCTCGCTGGTCGCCGCGGTGTCGACCGCGCTCGCCCTGACCTGGCTCAACCCGCACGTCTACCTCGACACCGTGGTGCTGCTCGGCTCGATCGCGAACACGCACGGCGACCTGCGCTGGTGGTTCGCGGCGGGCGCGGTGCTCGGCAGCGTGATCTGGTTCTTCGCCCTCGGGTTCGGCGCCCGCCTGCTGCAGCCGGTGTTCGCGCGCCCGTCGGCCTGGCGCGTGCTCGACGCGATAATCGCCGCGGTGATGGTCGCGCTGGCGGTGTCGCTGCTGCTGACGACGGCGCATTAGCAGCGATAACAGTTTTATGTTAGCGTTCTGACCATGAGCGCACGCGACGACATCCTAACGGCGGCAGCCGAGCTGCTGGTCGAGTCGATCTCGGGGGAGGTCTCGACCCGGGCGATCTGCGAGCGGGCGGGCGTGCAGGCGCCCACGCTCTACCGCCACTTCGGCGACAAGGACGCCCTGCTGGCCGCGGTCGTCGACGAGGCCTTCGAGCAGTACCTCGGCAGCAAGCGGCTCGTGGTCGCGACCGACGACCCCGTCGAGCGCCTCCGCAACGGATGGGACTCGCACAACGCCTGGGGCCGCGACCACCCGGCCTACTACCGCATCATCTTCTCGCCGGCCGCGGTCGGCGCCGCCGCCTCCGTGGCCGCAGAGTCGGCGATGGGCATCCTGCGCTCCCACCTCGACGCCTGCGCCGAGGTCGGCCTGCTGCGCGTCCCCCCGCGGATCGCCGCGCAGATGGTGATGGCGGCGAACGTGGGCGTCACGCTGATGCAGATCACCCGCCCCGGCCTCTACCCCGATCCGGAGCTGTCGATGCGCGTTCGCGACAGCGTGCACGCGCAGATCTTCCTGCCGCAGGAGACGGGCGCGACGGCGACTGCCAGAGCGGATGTCGCGGCGACAGCCACGACGCTGGCCGCACTCCTCCGTGCCGACGACGCCGCGCCGCTCACGCCGAGCGAGCGATCTCTGCTGCTCGACTGGCTCGCGCGCCTCGCGTAGGGCCGGAGACCGAAACCCCACCGATTCTCGAAGGAGCTCCACCATGACCGATGCAACCTCGACCGAAGCCGCCCTGACCGCCGTTCCTCCCCGCGTCGCCCTCGTCACGGGCGGCTCCGGCGGCATCGGACGCGTCAGCGCCGAGCGCCTCGCGGCCGACGGGATGAGCGTCGCCGTGCACTACGCCGGCAACCGCGCCCGCGCCGACGAGGTCGTCGCGGCGATCACCGCCGCGGGCGGCAGCGCCATCGCGGTGGGCGGCGACGTCGCCGACGAGGTGGCCATGGCCGCGGTCTTCGCCCGGGTCGAGGAGGCCTTCGGCGGGATCGACGTCGTTGTCCACACGGCAGGGCAGATGCTGCTCTCGCCACTCGTGGACTTCGATCTCGACGCTCTCGACGCGATGCTGCGCACGAACATCCGCGGCACCGTCGTCGTCGACCAGCTCGCCGCCCGCCGTGTACGGTCCGGTGGCGCGATCATCAACTTCTCCTCCACAGTGACGAGGCTCGCGATCCCCGGCTACACGGGGTACGCCGCCACCAAGGGCGCGGTCGACGCCATGACGCTGATCCTGGCGCGCGAGCTGCGCGGGCGCGACATCACCGTGAACGCCATCGCGCCCGGGCCCACCGCCACGCCGCTCTTCCTCGACGGCAAGGACGACGCCACCATCGCCGCTCTCTCCGCGGCGCCGCCGCTGGAGCGTCTCGGCCGCCCCGAGGACATCGCCGAGCAGGTCGCCTTCCTCGCCGGCCCGGCGCGCTGGGTGAACGGCCAGGTCGTCTACGTCAATGGCGGCATCGCCTGACAGCTGGGGTAGCTTGTAGCTGTCCGGCCGTTCGCCCGACTCGCACCCCGAGCCATGGAGTCCGTCATGACGCCCGCACCGCAGCGCCACCTCGGCTCCGTCGGCCTCGTCGTCGCCGGCCTCGCGCTGCAGGAGGTGGGCGCGTCGTTCGCCGTGCTGCTCTTCCCCCAGGTCGGCGCCATCGGCGTGGTCTCACTGCGGCTCGGGTTCTCCGCACTGATCCTGCTGCTCGTCTGCCGTCCCTCGCTGCGCGGGCACGGGGTGAACGGCTGGGTCACGGTGGCCGGTTTCGGCCTGGTGCTCGCCGCCATGAACTTCCTCTTCTACGAGGCCCTCGCGCGCATCCCGCTCGGCGCCGCGGTCACGATCGAGGTGCTCGGACCGCTCGTGCTCTCGGTGGTGACCAGTCGCCGCAGGTCCGGCTGGCTCTGGGCGCTCGTGGCCTTCGCCGGAGTGGCGCTGCTCGGGCAGGGCAGCTTCGGGCACCTCGACCCCGTCGGCGTGCTCTTCGCCTTCGGCGCCGCGGCCACCTGGGCCGGGTACATCCTGCTCTCGGCGCGCACCGGCGCGCGGTTCGAGCGCTTCGACGGCCTCGCCATCGGCATGGCCATCGGCGCCCTCGCCACGGTGCCCTTCGGCATCGCGGTGGTGGGCCCCGCCGCGCTCTTCCAGCCGCAGATCCTGCTGGTCGGCGCCGCGGTGGCCGTGCTCTCGTCGACGCTCCCCTACGCCTTCGAGCTGCTGGCCCTGCGGCGTCTGCCCGCGGCCACCTTCTCCGTGCTGATGAGCCTCGCGCCCGCGATCGCGACCCTCGCCGGGCTGGTCATCCTCGACCAGCGCTTCACCCTCGTCGGTGCGATCGCGATCGGCCTCGTGGTGGTGGCCAGCGCCGGCGCCGTGCGCTCAGCGCGCACGCCGCTCGAGCCGCTCGCCTGAGCGCCCCGCCCCCCCTGCCCACCCCCTGCCAAATGAAGGAGATCTCGGCGGCGTGCCCCGCGCATCCGCATGAACCCGCGGCCCGAGCCGGTTTTTCCTTCATTCGGCAGCGGGCAGGTGGGGCATTCGGCAGCGGGCAGGTGGGCGGCGGCGCGCCGGCAGTAGGGTGGGTGCGAAGGGGAGACGATGCCCGCGAACGATCAGCACTTCGATCCACGGTTCGACCCCGCGTTCCAGCGCGGATTCGGGGGCGAGCCGAAGCAGCCGCAGCAGCTCGAGGAGCCGCAGCGCCGCACCGCGGCCCCGGTCGTGCAGCAGGTGCCGCCGCCCGCGCCGGTGCGTGAGCCGCCTCCCACGCCGCCGACCGCCGCTCGTGCCGCGGCGACGGGAGCGCCCGCATCACCGCCGCAGACCGGCCGCGACGACCGGCTGTTCATAACCGACGGCGGCGCGAACGGCGCGGCCGTCGACAGGTCCAGCGAGAGCGCGAACGACACAGCGGATGACGCGGCCGCGGCCCCGCGTCCGTGGACGAACCCCTTCTTCATCGCTCTCGCCGTCGTCGCGGTGGCCCTGGTCACCGCCGGCATCTGGATGTTCCAGACCGCGCGCGAGTCCTTCCTCGGATCGGCGACCAACTCGCAGGCGGACTACGCGACCCTGGCCGTTCTGCTGGAGCTCGCGCCGCTGCTGCTCGTGCTCGGCACCGGCACGGCGATCGGGATCGTCTTCTTCCTGGCGGCCGACTGGCAGAAGCGCCGGCGCTGACCGCCCGGGCGATCGCCAATCGCCGACGTCGCCGCCCGCCGGCTACAGCGCCGCCCGCCGCCCGCTACAGCTGCGCCCGCAGGAACGCGTTCACGTCGTCGAGCTCGGCCTTGGAGATGGAGTGCGCGAGACCCGCGTAGATGCGCTGGGTGAGTGTGGAGTGCTCGGGGAGCCACGCGTCGGTGTAGTCGATCTTGTCGGGGGTGATCACCGTGTCGACCGTGCCGCGCGCCCAGAACACCGGCGGCCGGCGCTCGGCGAGGGCCGCGTCGCCCGGGTGCTCGTGGTCGCCGCCTGGAGCGACCGCGAAGCCGGAGAGCACGGCGGCGTAGGCGAAACGCTCCGGGGCGCTGCGCAGCAGCTGCAGCGCGACCGCGCCGCCCTGCGAGAAGCCGAGCAGCCCCACCGAGGTGGACTCGGTCGTGTCGAGCCAGTCCAGGATCGCGCGCGCCGCAGCATCGGCCGAGGCGCTGACGGTCGCGGCATCCGCCTGGCTCGCGAGCGGCGCCCAGGCGAAGCCCTGCCCGACGGGCAGCGGCGCGCGCACGGAGGCGATCACCGGGTGCAGGGGCAGCTGCGGCGAGAGGCCGAAGAGGTCTCCCTCGTGCGAGCCGTAGCCGTGCAGCAGCACGAGCAGCGGACGCCCCGCCCGCTCGCGCTCGGGGGCGGACCAGACGACGGCGGAGGGATCGATTGTCACCATGCCCAACAGCCTCTCACGCGACGGCCGCCGCGGCGTCCGGGCGGCGCTCGGCGCCGGATTGTAAACAGTTTTCATCCAGCGGATGCGCAACTGAAGTGGGCGTGTCCCCCAAGTGGTAGAATTGGTATCCCTCCAACCCGAGTGATCAGTTGCAGAGCAGCAACGAGTGATCGACAGACTTTTCTATCCACGACAGTTTGTGGTGGCGAACCCCCACGTTCGCAGCCGCACACGATTCCCAACAAATGATTGAGGCAGCCCAAATGATCTTCGAAGTAGGGGAAACCGTCGTCTACCCGCACCACGGTGCGGCAACCATCACAGCGGTCAAGACGCGCACCATCAAGGGCGTCGACAAGACGTACCTCACGCTCAACGTGCACGCGAGCGACCTGCTCATCGACCTCCCGCAGGAGAACGTGGAGCTGGTCGGCGTGCGCGACGTCATCGACGCCGCCGGTGTCGAGGCCGTGTTCGAGGTGCTGCGCAGCGAGTGGGTCGAGGAGCCGGGCAACTGGTCGCGCCGCTTCAAGGCCAACACCGAGAAGATGGGCAGCGGAAGCGTCTACAGCGTGAGCGAGGTCGTTCGCGACCTGTGGCGCCGCGACCAGGACAAGGGCGTGTCGGCCGGCGAGAAGCGGATGCTGCTCAAGGCCCGCCAGATCCTCGTCTCCGAGCTCGCCCTCGCCCGCCAGAGCACCGAAGAGGAGGCCACCGCGGCCCTCGACGAGGTGCTGGCGAGCATCCCGGCGTAACCAGCTTTCACACGAAGGGCCGTCCCGATCGGGACGGCCCTTTTCGCGAGGTTTCGATACGCCTGCTCCTTCGTCGCGGGCTACTCAACCAGCGGGTCTACTCGTTGGGCCCTCAGCTCTGGCAGCGCGGGCACCAGAAGATGTCGCGCTCGACGAGCGCCGTCGCACCGAGCTTCCCGCGGCGGATCGGGGTTCCGCAGCGCCGGCACGGGCGTCCGGCCCGCCCGTAGACGAAGGTCTGGTGGCCCTGGCGCAGGTCGCCGGTCGTCACGATCTCCGGTCGCATCCGGTTCGAGTCGATCATCCTCCGCCCGCGGTTCACGGTGGCCGTGGCGTCCGGGTCGTCGCCGATCGGCCGGGTCGGCAGCATGCCGCGCAGAAACAGCAGCTCGTTCACGTAGACATTGCCGAGGCCAGCGAGCTTGCGCTGGTCGATGAGCGCCACGAAGGCGGGCGTCTCCGGCTCGGCGGTCAGCCTCGCCACGGCCTCGACGGCGTCCCAGTCCGGGCCGAGCAGGTCGGGGCCGAGGTAGCCCACCACGTCGTCCTCGTCGGCGGTCGCGACGAACTCGGTGACGCCGAGCGAGAAGCCGACAGTGACCCAGTCGGCGGTCTCGAGCACCACCCTCGCCTGGTGCGCCGGCCGCTTCCACGGGGTGCCGTGCCGGTAGAGGTGCCAGGAGCCCTCCATCTTGAGGTGCGTGTGCAGGGTCAGCTCGCCCATGCGGTGCAGCAGGTGCTTGCCGCGGCTGGCGACGCTGTGCACGGTCTCGCCGGTGAGGTCGACGGTGGCGAACGCCGGAACACGCACGTCGCAGCGCGTAAGCACCTCACCGCCGATCGCGTTCTGCAGATTGTGGGCGGTGAGCCAGACGGTATCGCCCTCAGGCACGGCGCACGCCCCGACCGGCGGGCTGGAGCACGCGCTGCCCGTTCTTGCGCTGCTCAGCCACGCAGGCTCAGCCCCTTGAGCGTCACGTCGAAGCCCGCCTCGACGAGCGCCGCGGCGAGCGGCGTGCCGGTGATCGACCCGCCGTCCAGCTGCTCGATGCGCAGCCGGCCGAGGCCGCTGCGCACCACGGACGCCAGAGAAGCGGATGCTGCGGCCAGCGCCGGTGCCGGATCATCCCCGCCTGCATCGGACCTGCCTGGATCGTTTTGGCCCTCGTCGCCCGGCCCGCGCAGCGCGTCGAAGCTGAGCAGCGTCTTGCCGCCGCGCTCCACGTAGAGTCCGAGCTCGCCGTCGACGAGCACCACGAGCGCGCCGGCCTTGCGGCCCGGGCGGTGCCCGCGGCTGACCTCCTCGCCCGCCGCCCCTCCGACGCCGGGCGTCTCCGCGCGCGGCCAGGGCAGCGCGGCGCCGTAGGGGTTGGCGGGGTCGGTGGCGGCGAGCGTCACCGCGTGCGGGGGAGGGTTGGCCGCACCGCCCCCGGAGAAGCCCGCCCCCGAGACACCGGAGGTGGCGTCGCGGGTGAACGACCGCAGCCGGTCGACGGTGGCGCCGGTCGCGAACTGGGCGCCGCCGAGGCCGTCGACGAAGTAGCCGCGGCGGGCGCGGCCGGTCTCCTCGAAGCCGGAGAGCACCTTGTAGACGAGGCTGAAGCCGCCGCGCACGCCCTCGCTCACGACGGAGCCGCGCGTCACGACGCCGTAGCGCTCGAGCAGCAGCTCGGCCACGGACTTGGCGCGCACGGTGGTGTCGCCCTCGGCGAGTGGCAGCAGCGACCAGCGCCCGCCCACGTTCGGGGCGCCGCTCTGGCTGGGCAGGCTCGCCCGGGCGCGGCCGCGGTAGGCGCGGCTGCGCGAGGGCGCCCGCGTCGGCGCGGCCTTGCCTCCGAGGTAGGAGCGCAGCGGCGAGAAGGTGTCGTTCGTGACGAGGCCCGCCCAGACGAGGTCCCAGAGCGCGGTCGTCAGCTCCTTGTCGTCCATGCTGCCCACGGCCTGCGACAGCTGGCGGAAGAAGTAGGCGCCGCCCCCGGCGAGGCTGCCGAGGATCTCGCGCTGCAGCTCGGTGGTGTCCTCACCGCTCGGCTCGGCGAGCGTCAGCGGCGCGTTGTCTGCGAGGTGCAGGCTCACCCATCCGTCGTTGCCGGGCAGCGAGCCGCGTCCCGACCAGATCACCTCGCCGGTCAGGGTGAGCTCGTCGAGCCAGGCCGGGCTGTAGTTGCGCAGGCGCGCGGGAAGCACGAGCGTCTCCCACGCGGATGCGGGCAGTGCGACCCCGGACAGCTGGTCGATCACCTGCACCAGGCCGTCGATGCCGCTCAGGGTGGATCCGACGTGCTGCCAGACCGGCAGGAAGCGGCCGAGCGTGGCGGTGTCCACGGGCTCCACCTCGTGCCGGAGCGCGGCGAGCGACCGGCTGCGCAGGCGGCGCAGCACCTCGGCGTCGCACCACTCGCTGCCCGACGCTCCCGGACGGAACTCGCCCTCGACCACCCGGCGCTGGGTGGCGAGCCGGCGCAGGGTGTCGAGCACGACCGCGACACCGAGGCCGAAGCGCTCGGCCGGGGCGGCGACGGTGAAGGGGCCGTGGGTGCGGGCGAAGCGCCCGACCAGGTCGCCGAGCGGATCGGCGACCGGCTCGATGAAGGCGGCGGGCACGCCGATGGGGAGCGGCACGCCGAGCGCGTCGCGCAGCCGGGCGGCGTCCTCGATGCCGGCCCAGCGCTCCCGTCCCGCGATGTTGACGCGCAGCACGCGGTTGTCGCGGGCGAGCTCGGCCAGCATGGTCGCGACGGCCGCGACCCGCGAGTCTGAATCGGGCGTCGCATCCGCTGGGGCGAAGCGCTCGACGACCTCGTCTACCGACAGCGGCCCGAGCAGGCGCAGCAGGTCGACGACGCCCTCGGCGTCTTTCGCGCGGCGGTCGGCGGCGAGGCGCTGCAGCTCCAGCTCGGTCTGCTCGATCACCGCGGTGTCGAGAAGCTCGCGCAGCTCCGCGCGTCCGAGCAGCTCGGCGAGCAGGGTGGAGTCGAGTGAGAGGGCGGCGGCGCGACGCTCGGCCAGCGGGGAGTCGCCCTCGTACATGAACGCCGCGACGTAGCCGAAGAGCAGCGACCGCGCGAAGGGCGACGGCACCTCGGTCTCGGTCTCCACGATGCGGATGCCGCGTCCCTCGATCTCGCCGGCGATGGCGACCAGCGCGGGCAGGTCGTAGACGTCTTGGAGGACCTCGCGCACGGTCTCGAGCACGATCGGGAAGCTCGGGAACTTGCGCGCCACGTCGAGCAGCTGGGAGGCCCGCTGCCGCTGCTGCCAGAGCGGGCTGCGCTTGCCCGGGTTGTAGCGCGGCAGCAGCAGCGCGCGGGCCGCGCACTCGCGGAACCGGGAGGCGAACAGCGCGGAGCCGCCGACCTCCTCGGTCACGATGTCCTGCAGCTCGCCCGGGTCGAAGACGAAGAGCTCGGCACCCGGGGGCTCCGCGTCGGTGTCGGGGATGCGTACCACCACGCCGTCGTCGCTGGCCATGGCGGCGCCGTCCATGCCGAGGCGGTCGCGCACGCGCGCCCCGACGGCGAGGGCCCACGGCGCGTGCACCTGCATGCCGTAGGGCGAGTGCAGGATCACCCGCCAGTCGCCGAGCTCGTCGCGGAAGCGCTCGACGACGAGGGTCGTGTCGGTGGGCACGTGCCCGGTGGACTGCTTCTGGTCGGCGACGAAGGCGACCAGATTGGCGGAGGCGAAGTCGTCGAGGCCGGCCGCCCTCATCCGCTCGCTGTTGACGTCGATGGCGCTGCCTGTCGAAAGCGCGGTCGCGACCTCGCGGGTGAAGGCGCCAATGGCGCGGCCGAGCTCGGCGGGGCGGCCGAGGCCGTCGCCCTTCCAGAACGGGACCTTGCCCGGCTGGCCGAAGGCGGGGGAGACGATGACGCGGTCGTGGGTGATCTCCTCGATGCGCCAGCTGGTGGCGCCGAGGGCGAAGATGTCGCCGACGCGGGACTCGTAGACCATCTCCTCGTCGAGCTCGCCGACGCGCCGCGGGCCCCCGCCGCCCGGAGCGTCGCCGCCGACCATGAACACGCCGAAGAGCCCGCGGTCGGGGATGGTGCCGCCGCTGGTGACGGCGAGGCGCTGGGCGCCGGGGCGTCCGGTGATGGTGCCGGCCACGCGGTCCCAGACGATGCGCGGGCGCAGCTCGGCGAACTCGTCGCTGGGGTAGAGGCCGCTGAGCAGGTCGAGGGTGGCGGTGTAGGCGCTGCGCGGCAGGGTCGCGAAGGGCGCGCTGCGGCGGACGGTCTCGAACCACTCCTCCACACCCAGCGAGCCGAGCGCCACCGCGGCCACGGTCTGCTGGGCGAGCACGTCGAGCGGGTTGGCGGGGACGGCGATGGCCTCGATCTGCCCGCTGAGCATGCGCTCGGCGGCGACGGCCACGTGCAGCAGGTCGGCGCGGTGCTTGGGGAAGAGCACGCCCTTCGAGACCTCGCCGACCTGGTGGCCGGCGCGGCCGATGCGCTGCAGCCCGCTGGCCACGGAGGGTGGGGACTCCACCTGCACCACGAGGTCGACGGCGCCCATGTCGATGCCGAGCTCGAGCGAGCTGGTGGCCACGACGCAACGCAGGCGGCCGCTCTTCAGGTCGTCTTCGATGCCGGCGCGCTGGTCTTTGCTGACGCTGCCGTGGTGGGCGCGGGCGAGGAGCGGGAGGGCGCCCGAGGTGGAGCCGGCCTGCGCCATCACCTGCGCGGGCGCGGTGGAGCTATGAGAATCGCGCCAGCGATTCTGCGACCCCAGCGCCGACTGAGCCTGCGAAGGAGGATGCGCCAGGACTCCTTCATCGAGAAGCTCGGCATCGGCGTTCACAGCCAGCTGCCGCTCCTCGTATATCTCATTCAGCCGCGCCGTCAGCCGCTCGGCCAGCCGCCGCGAGTTCGCGAACACGATCGTCGACCGGTGGGCGAGGATCAGGTCGACGATCCTCTCCTCCACATGCGGCCAGATCGACCCCTGCGGCTGCGCGCCGGCCGCCGAGCCCTCCATCGCGGGCGCGCTGCCCAGCTCCGTCATGTCCTCCACGGGGACGACGACGGTGAGGTCGAAACGCTTCTCCGACACCGGCGCCACGATCGTCACCGGCGCGCTGCCGGCCAGGAACCGGGCCACCTCCTCGCGCGGACGCACCGTGGCGCTGAGGCCGATGCGCTGCGCCGGCTTCGCCAGCATCGCGTCGAGCCGCTCGAGCGACACCGCCAGGTGGGCGCCGCGCTTGGTCGAGGCCACCGCGTGCACCTCGTCGATGATGATCGTATCGACCCCGACGAGGGTCTCCTTCGCCGCGCTGGTGAGCATCAGGTAGAGCGACTCGGGCGTGGTGATCAGGATGTCGGGCGGCGTGCGCGCGAGGGTGCGGCGGTCGCCCGGCGTGGTGTCGCCGGAGCGCACGCCCACCGTCACCTCGGGGGCGGCGACGCCGAGGCGCTTCGCCGTCTGCGTCACGCCCACGAGCGGGGCTCGCAGGTTGCGTTCCACGTCGACGCCCAGCGCCTTCAGCGGCGAGATGTAGAGCACGCGCGTGCGGTGCAGCGGGTCATCCGGGGGAGGCGACGACGCCAGCCGGTCGATCGACCAGAGGAACGCCGCGAGCGTCTTGCCCGAACCGGTGGGCGCCACGACCAGCGCGTGGCTGCCGGTGGAGACCGCCTCCCAGGCCCCGAGCTGCGCGGCGGTGGGCGCGCTGAAGGCGCCTTCGAACCACTCACGGGTTGCTGGCGAGAATCGGGAGAGCACGTCGCTCATGAACCCATCATCTCGTCTACCCCCGACATCCGCTTCGCATTGCGTGTCGCGCCTCTTCGTGCAGATGGGCAGCGGATGCGCGCGAGTGAGTAAGAATGGAGCATGAGCTCCGTAGGCACACCAGATCCCAATTCCGGCTGGATGTCAGAGGAGGAGCTCGCCGAGACGCGCCGCCGGCTCCCGCTGCTGTACGTGGAGGCGATCCCCGTGCGGGTGGACGGCCTGGGCCGCGTCACCGAGGTGGGCATGCTGCTGCGGGCGTCCGTCGAGGGGGCGATGACCCGCACGCTCGTCTCCGGACGCGTGATGTTCGGCGAGACCCTGCGCGACGCGCTCTTCCGCCACCTGGAGAAGGACCTCGGGCCGATGGCCTTCCCGCTGCTGCCGGCGAGCCCTGTGCCGTTCAACGTGGCCGAGTTCTTCCCGTGGCCGAGCGAGAGCCAGTACACCGACGCCCGCCAGCACGCCGTCGCGCTGGCCTACGTCGTTCCCGTGACCGGAACCTGCGACCCGCGCCAGGACGCCCTCGAGCTCACCTGGATGACGCCGGCCGAGGCCGTCTCGCCCGGGACCTCCGCCGACATGGAGGGCGGCCGCGGCGCGCTCGTGCGCGCGGCGCTCGCGTCGGTCGGCGTGCTGCCCTGATCCACCCGTGACGCTCGAGGGCCCCGCCGCGACCGAAGTCGCGGCGGGGCCCTTGTCGTTAGGTGCTGCTGCTAGCCCTGGGCGCGACGGCCCTGACGACGCTCGCCACCGGACTGCTCCGCGTAGCCGGAGTTTCCGCCGGTGGAGGTGGAGTAGGTGCGGGGTGCGGCCGCGGGGCGTCCGCCGCCCGCGCCCGCTCCGGCGCGACGCGCGCCGCCGGAGCGACCGCCTGCCGCGGGGGCGCCGGCCGCTGCCGGACGTCCGTTGCGGTCGCGACGGGGAGCGGCGTCTCCGCCACCCTCGCGTCCGGCGCGCTTGCGCTGGGCGTTGGCGCCCTGCGAGCGTCCGCCCTGGCTCTGGCCGCGCACGGGCTCGGCGGCGCGGGGCGCCGGCTTGACGTACTCGGCGACGTCGCCCACGAGCGCGCTGACGGCGGGGGAGTCGGCGGTCACGCGCTGCGGCGTGACGGTGATGGCTGCCTTGCGCAGCAGCTGGGCGGTGTCCTTGCGCTGCTCGGGCAGGACGAGGGTGACGACCTCGCCTTCCTTGCCTGCGCGGGCGGTGCGGCCCGAGCGGTGCAGGTACGCCTTGTGCTCGGCGGGCGGGTCGACGTGGATGACGAGCTCGATGTCGTCGACGTGCACGCCGCGGGCCGCGACATCCGTTGCGACCAGAACGCGCGAGGTGCCGGCGGCGAAGGCGGCGAGGTTGCGGTCGCGGGCGACCTGCGAGAGGTTTCCGTGCAGGTCGACGGCGGGGATGCCGGCGTCGGTGAGCTGGCGGGCGAGCTTCTTGGCGTGGTGCTTGGTGCGCATGAAGAGGATGCGACGGCCCTGGCCCGAGGCGAGCTTCTCGATGAGCAGGCGCTTGGCCTCCACCGAGTCGACCTCGAACACGTGGTGGGTCATGGCGGAGACGTGGCTGGTCGCCTCGTCGACCGAGTGCAGCACCTCGTTGTGGAGGTAGCGGCGCACGAGCTTGTCCACGCCGTTGTCGAGCGTGGCGCTGAACAGCATCCGCTGGCCCGTCGAGGGGGTCTTGTCCATGATGCGGGTGACGACGGGGAGGAAGCCGAGGTCGGCCATGTGGTCGGCCTCGTCGAGGATCGAGATCTCGACCGAGTCGAGGTTGACGAAGCCCTGCTTCATGAGGTCCTCGAGGCGGCCGGGGCAGGCGACGACGATGTCGACACCGGCCTTGAGGGCCGCGACCTGGCGCTGCTGGCTGACGCCGCCGAAGATGGTGGTCGACTTGAGGCCGTACGCGTCGGCGAGCGGGGTGAGCGCGACGGTGATCTGGGTGGCGAGCTCGCGGGTGGGGGCGAGGATCAGCGCGAGGGGACGGTTCGGACGGCGGCTTCCGCCGGCGAGCTTGCCGGCCAGGCGGGCGACCATCGGGATGGAGAAGGCGAGGGTCTTGCCCGAGCCGGTCTTTCCGCGGCCGAGCACGTCGCGGCCGGACAGGGTGTCGGGCAGGGTGTCGACCTGGATCGGGAACGGGGCGTCGATTCCCTGGGCGGCGAGGGCCGCGACGATGGGAGCCGGAACGCCGAGTGCGGCGAAGGAGTTTTCTGACATAGGGGTGCTGGTGCCTTTCAGGCATCGGTGTGCACGCCCCCGAACAGGAATGGTGCTGTCAGGAGAGGTGCCGGGCGAAGGTGGCGATGGCCACATCCGTTCGCCGGAGAAAGTATCTACGAGCCTTGATCCACGCTTCTGATGAGCGAGGCGGCGAGAAGAGGGGCGTTCAACGACGCAGCGGATTCGTCATGAACCCGCAGTGAGACAAGCCTAGCACGCGCGCTTTTTCGCGCGACGGATGTCGCTCAATGCGACCCGGCGTAGCGCTCTCCGACCGGGATCTCCACCGCGACGCGGTTGCCGCCCTGCGCGAGCGGGCAGGCCCAGGCCGGGTCGTAGGCGCACGAGGGGTTGTAGGCGAAGTTGAAGTCGAGCACCAGGGTGTTCGGGGCGGCGTCGGAATTGAGCGAGGCGCCCTTGATCGAGTCCACGAGGTAGCGCCCGCCGCCGTAGGTGCCGCCGGGCTTGCCGGCGAGTCCGTCGCGCACGGGGATGAAGATGCCGCCGCCGTAGGACGCGAGCCTCCAGACGTCGAGCGACCCGACACCCGGGATCTCGGCGATGCCCAGGCGGTCGAAGGGGACGACGCCGTCGGTTCCGGTCTCGAAGTCGAAGTGCGCGGGCTCGGCCTCGGTCAGTTCGACCTCGAAGCGCCAGGCCGGGTCGTAGGGCTCGGTGGGCAGACCGGTGAAGCCGGCGTGGTCCGCCGGGAGGAGAGGAGATGACGGATGCGACGCGAAGAGCCGGTCGCGCTCGTTGCGCCACAGCTCGTGCGCGGCGGGCAGGTCGGAGCTCTCGCGCACCGCGGCGTAGAGGGCGAACACGCGGCGGCGCCAGTCGGCGACTTCGAAAGCGGTCATGGTTTCAGGGTAGCTCGGGGGCCGGGGAGGGCGCTGGCCGGCGAAGGCCGACCCCCGCTCCGCCTCTGGCGCCCGCGAAACTGAATACCGTGCAGCCGGTGCGGGCTACCAGCGCGCGCTGAGACGCGCGATCGCGAGGCCGCGCAGCTGCCAGAACGCCCAGTACGCGAGCCACGCGGCCGGCGAGAGCAGACCGGCCGAGAAGCGCAGCTCGTCGCGGTAGAGCGTGCGGCCGTCCGGCAGGGCGGAGACCGCCATCCGGTGGTGCCACCCGGTGGTGAGCGTGAGCGGGAAGCTGAGCCCGCGTCCGCTGTCGTGCACGATCCGCACCTGGGTCGGGGCCTCGTGCCTGCCGTGCCGGTGGTCCGTGCGCTGCTCGGTGCGGATGTCGATCAGTTGCGTGCCCGCAGGCACCAGGCCGAGCAGCCGGGCGGCGACGCGGTGCTCGCCCTCCGTCCAGGTCTCGGTGAAGCCGCCGACGTCGAGCGACTCGAAGCGCATCAGCGGCCCCGACACCTCCCGGAACACCGCCGGGCTGCGCAGGGCCGCCCATGCGGCGTCGGGATCGCAGTCCAGCTCCAGCTTCAACAGAACTCTCATGCCCCCAGTCTGGCCTCGGATAGGCTTTTTGCGTGACGACATTCCACAGCCAGGCCCAGTACCAGGTTCGATTCGATTGGGGACTGGCCGGCGCATCCGCTGTCGGCAACGACGCAGACGTCATCGTCTGGGTCGACCAGCTGGGGCTCCCGGACGCCGGGAGCGCGGAGCTGCCCGCGCGGGGCGTGGTCGCCGGAAGCATCGAGTGCCGCGCGGCGCTCGCCGACTGGGCGCTGGCCCGCCAGGGCGACCTCGGCGACCGATTCACCGTCGCCGTCATCGCCGCCGGCGAGCTGCGAGCGGATGGCAGCCTGCGTTTCGCGGTCGAGGACCTGCTCGCTGCGGGCGCCGTCATCGACGCGCTCGCCGACGTCGGCATCGACTACTGCTCACCGGAGGCAGCTGCGGCCGCCGCCGCGTACAGCGGCCTGCGCAACGCCACCAGCCACCTCATCTCGTCCTCGGCCAGCGGGCAGGCGCTCGGGCGCCCCACCCTCGGCCTCGAGCCGAGCGACGAGATCGTGGTGCTGCGGGAATTCGCCGCGAGCGTCTGACGTTTTCACCCACAACCCAAAGGAGAACACCATGAAGGCAGTACTGGGCGATATCGTCATCGCCGAAGCCCCCAAGGAAGACCTCATCTCGATCGAGGGCAACTGGTACTTCCCGCCGTCGAGCGTGAACGCCGAGCTGCTCGTCGAGAGCCCCACGCCGTACCACTGCCCGTGGAAGGGCGACTGCCAGTACTACTCCGTCAAGTCGGGCGACACCCTGCTGCAGGATCGCGCGTTCAGCTACCCGAACCCGATCCCGTCCGCGTTCGATCGCGTGGGCAAGGACTTCTCCGGCTACGTGACCTTCTGGAAGGAGATCCAGTTCGTCGAGTAGCGCTCAGCGCTGCTCCGCGTTGATCTCGATCAGCCACGGGGAGTCGTAGACGTACCAGGTGGAGCGGTTCTCGCCCGCGTCGAGCAGGTACTCGGTCATGCCCATGGCATTGGCCCACTCGATGCAGAGCTCGATGGGGCGGGCCCGCTCCGCCGGCGGCGTGCCGTGGATGTAGACGTCGCCGTCCTGGAACTGGATCTGCCAGTCGAGCTCGTCGAGTCCGTTCTCGATGCCGAACTGCGTGAACGAGTCGGTGATCGACTGGACGAACATCGAGTTGACCCAGTTGGCCGGGCGATCGCCCGCCTGCATTCTCGTTCTGGGATGAAACACCGTGACCCCCTCTTCCGCGTCGAATCGTGGAGGGAAACCGGGGTCTGGGGCGCCCAAGTCCTCAGCCTAGCCGCGCGGCGGGCTGGAGGAAAGATAAATTGAGATTTTCTGTCTGGTCTCAGCGGGCGTTGGCGCGGTGGGTGCGCACCTTGGCCCGGTTGCCGCAGCGCTTCATGGAGCACCAGCGGCGGTTGTTCGAGCGCGACTCGTCGTAGAAGACCAGGCCGCAGTCGTCTGCCGCGCACTCCCGCACCCGCTCGCGCTGCTCGGCGTCGAACAGTGCCACAGCCTCCCTCGCCATCGCCGAGAGGGCCTGGCCGGCGCGGGCCCTGGTGCGGCCGGCCTGGCGGGATCCGCCCTCGAGGGCCGGCGGGATGTCGGGGGTCGCGGCGAAGAGGTTGATCACGTCGACGTCCTCCGCGGCGGGAGCCTCGTCGCGGCTGGCGGCCATGGCGCTGCGGGCGATGGCGGAGCGCAGCGCCTGCCCGTCCGTCAGGTCGCGGTCGCCCGCGGTAGTGTGGACGCCGGGGAACCGCCCCTCGAGCCAGACCGTGAGGTCGTCGGGGCCGTGCAGGATCTCCCAGGCCGGGTTGTCGCCCATGGCCCCCGTGTAGGCGAAGTCGAGGCAGACGGCGCCGGAGTCGAACCACCACTGGTGTCCGTCGCTGGCCCGGAACCACTGACCGGTCGGTTTTGTTGACTGCACCTAACCACTTTAGTCGGTTACTCACGCGGCGGACGAATACACTGGTGGACATGAGCTTCGCCGAAAACACACCCCAGCCCGCCGGTTCCAAAAAGGACGCTGGCTACGACGTCGGCGTGCGCGAGACCGTCGACCTCCCGCTCCCCGTCGTCTGGCAGTTCCTGCTCAGCCGCGGCGTGCCGATCTGGCTCGGCGACGGCGAGTTCCGCACCACCCGCGCCTTCAAGTACGCGATGGCCGACGGCGTGCGCGGCGAGGTGCTCGCCTACTCAGAGGGCTCGAAGGTGCGCGTCTCCTGGCGCCCCGACGACTGGCCGCACGACACCGTGCTGCAGATCTCGGTGAAAGAGGTGGAGAACGGGACGACCATCACGATCCGCCACCTCGAGCTCGCCGACCGCGAGGAGCGTCGCCTGATGCTCGGCCACTGGAAGAACGTGGTCGGCGCCCTCGCCAACGCGCTGTCCCGCTAGAGCGCACGCCGTACCCAGTCGATCCTGTTCGCGAGGTCGAAGGAGCGGGAGCACCGGCCGCAGGCGAGCGTGCGCTGCGGCTGGCGGTAGCGGTAGTGCAGGTGCCCGCCCGGGCAGGTGCCCACCCAGGGGGCCAGCTCGTTGGCGGTCGTGCCCTCGTGCAGGCGCCCGCCCTCGTAGCCGAGCTCGGCGGCCTGCGCCTTCCAGCGGGCGCCGTGACCGGCGCGCGAGCCGGCCATGGCGTGGGCCACCTCGTGCAGTAGCACCTGGTGGATCTCGTCGTCCTCGTAGCGCGCCGCGAGGTATTTCGACACGCTGATGCGCTTGGTCGTGAAGTTGCACAGCCCGGCACGCGTCTTGGCGTTGTCGAAGCCGAAGGTCCATTCGCTCGGGTCGAGGTGGAGGGCGATGAGCGCGTTGGCCCACTGCCTCACCCGTACTAGTTCTGCCACTCGAGAAGGCTAAGCCTCTGGCGAGTCGAGGAACGTCTCCGTGATCTGAATTGCGATCATCGAGGCGTCGACCTCGTCTGGGGAGGACTTGATGCGCACGTGCACCTTGAGCGCGTCGCTGAAGTCGCGCCGCGCCGCCTCGTAGTTCTCCATGTCGAAGTTGACGCGTCCGCGCTGCTGCAGCGCGAAGGCCTCGGTGGCCGACCAGTCGTGCCCGTGCGCCTCGTTCACGCAGTCGGACAGGTCGGAGAGCGCGGGCTCGAGCTTGCCGAGCGCCTGCTGCACCTGGGCGCGACGCACCCGGGCGAGGGTGAGCATCTCGCGGTCTCCGCCGAAGCGCGCCTGGCGCACGGCCTGGTTGGCGACGTCCCAGGCCTCGTCGAGCTTGCCGGCGAGGCGGAGGAGCCCCACCTTCTCGTCGAGTGCCGCCGCGCTGCGCAGCTGACCCAGCTCCTCGAGGCGTTCCTCGAGCGCGACGGGATCGACCTGTTCACGAAGGGTGGTCGGGTCATACCCCAAAACGATTGCCACGGTGAGTCCTTAGGTTGTCGAGCGAGACAAGGTTAACCCGAAGCCGCTGCGGAGAGGCTCACCTGGATCAGCTTGTCGTCGCCGGATCTCAGATCTCCCCGGCCGTCCGTGTTGCTGCTCAGCATCCAGAGCGACCCGTCCGGCCCCGCGGCCACGTCGCGGATGCGCCCGTACTCGCCGACGAACCAGGCGGTCGTGGCCACCGGGTCGGTCGCCGTGCCGATGCTCCACAGCCGCTCGCCGCCGAGGCCGGCCAGGTAGAAGGTGCCGCGCACGAAGGCCAGGCCGCTCGGGCTGGCGTCGTCGGTGCGCCACTGCGCCACCGGGTTCACGAACCGCGGGTCCGCACCGACGCCCTCCACCAGCGGCCAGCCGTAGTTGGCGCCCGGCGTGATGGCGTTCAGCTCGTCCCAGGTGTTCTGGCCGAACTCGGCGGCCCACAGGTTGCCGGCGTCGTCCCAGGCGATGCCCTGCGGGTTGCGGTGTCCGAGCGAGAACACCGGGGAACCGGGCGTCGGGTTGTCGGCCGGGACCTCCCCGGTCGGCGACATCCGCAGTATTTTTCCATTGAAGGATGACGCGTCCTGCGACGCGTCGCGATTGCCGGCGTCGCCCGTGGTGGCGTAGAGCATGCCGTCTGGCCCGAACGCGATGCGGCCGCCGTTGTGGTTGCTGGCCTTGGCGACCCCGGTGAGCACCTCCGTGCCGGGGCCGAGCGCGTAGCGGCCCGAGGAGCCGAGCAGGGGGAAGCGCAGAATGCGGTTGTCGGAGGCGGCCGTGAAGTAGGCGTAGAGGTAGGGCGTCTCGCCGTCGAGCACGGCGAGTCCGAGCAGGCCGCCCTCGCCGCCCGGCACGACACCGGGGATCTCGCCCGCCGTGCGCAGCTCCCCGTCATCCGTCAGCTCCTTCACGGCGCCGGTGTCGCGCTCGCTGATCAGCGTGGAGCCGCCGGCGAGCCGCACGATCGACCAGGGCGAGACCAGGTCCTGCGCCACGACGGTCGAGTCGCCGGTGGGCAGGGCGGGCGGCTCGGGCGCCGCGCTCGGAGACGCGGTGCTGGAGCTGGTGGGGACGGGCGCCGGAGCGCCCTCCGTGCTGCTGACGCACCCGGCGAGCAGCAGGGTCGCGGCGCCGGCCGCCGGAACGCTGAGCCTTCTCATGCGCTCCAGTCTGCGGGGAGCACCGGCGGGAGGCTAGGGGCGCACCTGGAAGATGCTCTTCGCCGGCGGCGGCGACTGCGTCGACGTGGCGTCGGTCACGATCGGGGCGCTCTGCATAAAGGTGCGCAGCTCGGCGCCGGAGACGATCTTCGACGGATGCGGGCCTCCGGCGAGCAGGCGCGGCATCCACTCGAGGGGCAGGGTCGAGCGCGAGCCCACCAGCACGACGTTGCCGAAGCGCCGGCCCTTGAGGATCTGCGTCTCGGCCAGCATCGCCACATCGGTGACGACCGAGGAGAGCGTCGCCACCTGACCGCGGGCGAAGGCGAGGCCGGGGCCGTCCGCCACGTTGACCAGCACGATGCCGTCGTCGCTGAGCAGCTCGACGGCCGAGCGGTAGAACTCCTGGCTGGTGACGTGGGCCGGGGTGCGGGCGCCGCTGAAGATGTCGATCACGAGCAGGTCCACCGATCCGCGCAGCCCGGGCGGGAACTTCGCGAGCACCTCCCGGGCGTCGCCGTGGCGCACCCGGATCGAGGCGCGCGGCGACCACGGCAGGTGGCTGCGCACGAAGTCGACGAGGTCGCTCTCGATCTCGACCACCTGCTGGCGGGAGCCGGGACGGGTCGCCTCGATGTAGCGCGGCAGGGTGAAGGCGCCGGCGCCGAGGTGCACCGCGGTGATGGGGGCACCCGGGGAGCCGAGCTCGTCGATGACGTGGCCCATCCGCTGGATGTACTCGAAGAACAGCTCGCCGGGGTCGTCGATGTTCACGTGCGACTGCGGAGTGCCGTCGACGATCAGGGTGAACGATCCTGGCACCCAGCGGTCGGGCTCGATCACCGCGCGGTAGCCGCTGTGGGCGAGGGTGATGCTGGCGAGTTCTTCCATGTCCTCAGGGTGTCACAGCGCGCCGCTGGTTGGGCGCGCGGGTCAGTACTGGACGGCCGGCTGCTGTTCGAGGATCTCGTCGACCAGGCGGATGCATTCGGCCAGACGCTGCGCACGGTCGCCCCGCACGATCTCGCTGCGCTGGCCGCTCGCCGCGAGTTCCTCCACGAACCACTGGGTCATCGCCTCGCGGTACTGCTCGCCATCGCGGATGCCGTCCTGCGCGAACTGCACGTCGCGGTAGTCGGTGAGCAGGTAGAGGGCGCGCGGCGGCAGCACGGGCAGGGCCTCGCGGGCGCGGGTGGAGGCCTCGCCGAGATAGCGGCGCTCCCAGATCTGCGTGGCGAGCGCGTCGGTGTCGCAGAACAGCACGGGGGAGCCGGCACCCGCCGCGGCGTTCTCGAGCCGCTGCTGCTCGCGGGCGATGATCGCGAAGTCCTCCGGGCTCCACTCGGCGCTGCGGAAGCCGGTGGGCGGGGCGTCGAAGCCGGGGGCGGTCTCGGCGATCTTGAGCACCGTGTAGTCGCGGCCGAACTCCGAGACCCAGAGCGTGTTGGCCCAGATTCCGCCGAGCGCGCGGTAGTGGTCGACCAGGTCGCGGGTGAGTGTGGTCTTGCCCGTGGACTCCGCGCCGACCAGCACAACGCGGGAGGTGAGCGCTTCGCGGCGCTCCGCCGGGAGCGAACTCCAGCCTTCGAAACGGTCTGTGCTGCTCATGAAGATCGCTACTCCGCGGGTCTTATAGCCGAATCCGCGAACTTGGTCAAGGAATGACTGGACACGGCGGGTCGTTTAGTCCTATAGTTGTTCTTTGCGCTCCCAGACAACCATGCAGTCATATTGTGGACAGTTGGTGCGCCCCGAGTATAGCGGCGGGGCAGGCCTTTTATAGGTGCTGGTGAGCATTTCATTACCGACAGCCGGTTTTTTACCGGCATACGACCCGACGGGGTCCACGGAGGTTATTTCCTTGGCTGCTGCGCGCAACGCGTCCACCAAAAAGTCCACTAAGAACGGCCGCACCGCATCGCGCGTGTCGTTCGCAAAGATCACCGACACCTTGACGGTTCCCGATCTGCTCGCATTGCAGACCGAGAGCTTCGACTGGCTCGTCGGAAACGACATCTGGAAAAAGCGCGTCGAGGAAGGTCTGGCCCAGGGCCGTACCGACCTTCCGACGCGCTCGGGTCTCGATGAGATCTTCGAGGAGATTTCTCCGATCGAAGACCTCGGCGAAACCATGCAGCTGTCGTTCACGGGCCCCGAGCTCGAAGAGCCGAAGTACACGATCGACGAGTGCAAGGAGCGCGGCAAGACCTACGCCGCCCCGCTCTACGTGAACGCCGAGTTCATGAACCACCTCACCGGTGAGATCAAGACCCAGACGGTCTTCATGGGCGACTTCCCGCTCATGACCATCAAGGGAACCTTCATCATCAACGGCACGGAGCGCGTCGTCGTCTCCCAGCTGGTTCGCTCCCCCGGTGTCTACTTCGACCGCACCCCCGAGAAGCTGTCCGACAAGGACATCTACTCCGCTCGCATCATCCCGAGCCGCGGTGCATGGCTCGAGTTCGAGATCGACAAGCGCGACCAGGTCGGCGTGCGCATCGACCGCAAGCGCAAGCAGAGCGTCACCGTGTTCCTGAAGGCCCTCGGCCTCACCAGCGAGCAGATCCTCGAGGAGTTCAAGGGCTTCCCGTCCATCGAGCTCACCCTCGAGAAGGACAACATCCTCACCAAGGAAGAAGCCCTCAAGGACATCTACCGCAAGCTCCGTCCCGGCGAGCAGGTTGCCGCCGAGGCCGCCCGCGCGCTCCTCGACAACTTCTACTTCAACTCGAAGCGCTACGACCTGGCGAAGGTTGGTCGCTACAAGATCAACCGCAAGCTCGGCATCGACGCTCCGCTGTCCGACTCGGTACTGAGCCTGGAAGACATCCTGGCCACCATCAAGTACCTGGTCTCGCTGCACGACGAGTCCGCCCCCAACGTGACGGTGCACGACAGCGCGCTGTCGACCGTCAAGGGCGTTCGCGACGGCAAGAAGGTCGACGTGCGTCTCGACGTCGACGACATCGACCACTTCGGCAACCGTCGCATCCGCGCGGTCGGCGAGCTCATCCAGAACCAGGTGCGCACCGGCCTGTCCCGCATGGAGCGCGTCGTCCGCGAGCGCATGACCACGCAGGACATCGAAGCGATCACCCCGCAGACCCTGATCAACGTGCGCCCCGTCGTCGCCGCGATCAAGGAGTTCTTCGGCACCTCGCAGCTCTCGCAGTTCATGGACCAGAACAACCCGCTCGCGGGTCTCACCCACAAGCGCCGCCTGTCGGCGCTCGGCCCGGGTGGTCTGTCGCGTGAGCGTGCAGGCGTCGAGGTTCGAGACGTCCACCCCTCGCACTACGGCCGCATGTGCCCGATCGAGACCCCGGAAGGCCCGAACATCGGCCTGATCGGTTCGCTCGCGTCGTTCGCACGCATCAACGCCTTCGGTTTCATCGAGACCCCGTACCGCCGCGTTGTGGGTGGCAAGGTCACGACCACGATCGACTACCTCACCGCCAGCGAGGAGGACGACTACGTGGTCGCCCAGGCGAACGCGCCGTTGACCGCCGACTCGCACTTCGCCGACCCCCGCGTGCTCGCACGTAAGAAGGGTGGCGAGGTCGACCTCATCCCCGTCGAGACCATCGGCTACATGGATGTCTCGCCGCGCCAGATGGTGTCGGTCGCTACCTCGCTCATCCCCTTCCTCGAGCACGACGATGCAAACCGCGCACTCATGGGTGCCAACATGCAGCGCCAGGCTGTCCCGCTGCTGCGCAGCGAGTCGCCGCTCGTCGGAACCGGTATGGAGGGCTACGCGGCTATCGACGCCGGTGACGTGCTCACCGCTGAGAAGGCGGGTGTCGTCGCCGAGGTCTCGGCCGACGTCATCACCATCCAGCTGGACGAGGGCGGCACGCAGGACTACTACCTGCGCAAGTTCGACCGTTCCAACCAGGGCACGAGCTACAACCACCGTGTGATCGTCAACGCCGGCGACCGCATCGAGGTCGGAGAAGTCCTCGCGGACGGCCCCGCCACCGAGAACGGCGAGCTCAGCCTCGGAAAGAACCTCCTCGTGGCATTCATGCCGTGGGAGGGCTACAACTTCGAAGACGCGATGATCCTGAGCCAGAACCTGGTGAAGGACGACGTGCTCTCCTCGATTCACATCGAAGAGTACGAAGTCGACGCCCGCGACACCAAGCTCGGCAAGGAAGAGATCACCCGCGACCTCCCGAACGTCAGCCCAGAACTCCTGGCCGACCTCGACGAGCGTGGAATCATCCGCATCGGTGCAGAGGTCCGCCCCGGCGACATCCTCGTCGGAAAGGTCACGCCGAAGGGCGAGACCGAGCTCTCCGCCGAGGAGCGCCTGCTGCGCGCCATCTTCAACGAGAAGAGCCGCGAGGTTCGCGACACCTCGCTGAAGGTTCCCCACGGCGAGCAGGGCACGATCATCGCCGTCAAGGAGTTCTCCGCCGACAACGACGACGAGCTCGGCTCGGGCGTCAACCAGCGTGTTGTGGTCTACATCGCCCAGAAGCGCAAGATCACCGCGGGTGACAAGCTCGCCGGCCGTCACGGCAACAAGGGCGTCATCTCCCGCATCCTGCCCGTCGAGGACATGCCGTTCCTCGCGGACGGCACGCCGGTCGACATCATCCTGAACCCGCTCGGTATCCCCGGACGAATGAACTTCGGACAGGTTCTCGAGACCCACCTCGGTTGGGTCGCGAAGACCGGCTGGGACATCGACGGAAAGCCGAAGTGGGCCGAAGCGATTCCGGAGGAGGCACGCAGTGCAGCTCCCGGAACCAAGGTCGCCACTCCGGTGTTCGACGGTGCGCTCGAGGCCGAGATCGAGGGTCTGCTCGACTCCACCACGCTCACGCGTGACGGCGAGCGTCTCATCGACCGCAGCGGAAAGGCCCGTCTGTTCGACGGCCGTTCCGGTGAGCCCTTCCCTCAGCCTGTCTCCGTCGGATACATGTACATCCTCAAGCTGCACCACCTTGTCGACGACAAGATCCACGCACGCTCGACGGGTCCGTACTCGATGATCACGCAGCAGCCCCTCGGTGGTAAGGCTCAGTTCGGTGGACAGCGCTTCGGTGAGATGGAAGTTTGGGCCCTCGAGGCCTATGGAGCCGCGTACGCGCTCCAGGAGCTCCTGACCATCAAGTCCGACGATATCCTCGGCCGCGTCAAGGTGTACGAGGCGATCGTCAAGGGCGAGAACATCCAGGAGCCCGGTATTCCCGAGAGCTTCAAGGTTCTCATCAAGGAGATGCAGTCGCTGTGTCTGAACGTCGAGGTTCTCTCGGCCGACGGATCCATCGTGAACCTGCGCGACACGGATGACGAAGTCTTCCGCGCCGCTGAGGAACTCGGCATCAACATCTCTACCCGGTTCGAGTCTTCGTCTATTGACGAGATCTAGACCGAACCCGACGACAACTACTTCAGTTATCCAAGAGAGAAGCTAAATTGCTCGAAGTTCACGCTTTTGACGAAATCAAGATTGGTCTCGCGACAGCAGACGACATCCGTCGTTGGTCGCACGGTGAGGTTAAGAAGCCAGAGACCATCAACTACCGCACCCTGAAGCCCGAGAAGGACGGCCTGTTCGGCGAACAGATCTTCGGACCCTCGCGCGACTGGGAGTGCTCCTGTGGCAAGTACAAGCGAGTCCGCTTCAAAGGAATCGTTTGCGAGCGCTGCGGCGTCGAGGTCACCAAGTCCTCCGTACGTCGCGAGCGCATGGGCCACATCGAGCTCGCCGCACCCGTAACGCACATCTGGTACTTCAAGGGTGTTCCGTCGCGTCTCGGCTACCTGCTGGACATGGCGCCGAAGGACCTCGAGAAGGTCATCTACTTCGCCGCGTACATGATCATCTCGGTCGACGTCGACGCACGTCACGAAGACATGCCCGGCCTTGAGAACGAGCTCCGCCTCGAGATCAAGACCCTCGAGGGTCAGCGCGACTCGCGTATCGCCGACCGTCTGGGCAAGCTCGAGGAGGACCTGGCTGCACTCGAGGCAGAAGGCGCCAAGAGCGACCAGAAGCGTCGCACCAAGGACGCCGCCGAGAAGGAGATGGGACAGGCCCGCAAGCTGTTCGACGAGCAGATTGCTCAGCTCGAGCGCGTCTGGGACGACTTCCGCAGCCTCAAGGTCGGCGACCTGAAGCCGGAAGACGCGGTCTTCCACGACCTGCAGGACCGTTTCGGAACCTACTTCGAGGCCTTCATGGGCGCCGAGGCGATCCAGAAGCGCCTCCAGGCCTTCGACCTCGCAACCGAGTCCGTCGACCTGCACGACCAGATCGCCAACGGCAAGGGCCAGAAGAAGATCCGCGCTATCAAGCGACTGCGCGTGGTCAACTCCTTCCTCCAGACCGGCAACTCGCCGGCCGCCATGGTGCTCGAGGTCGTCCCGGTGATCCCCCCGGAGCTGCGCCCGATGGTGCAGCTCGACGGTGGACGCTTCGCGACCTCCGACCTCAACGACCTCTACCGTCGTGTGATCAACCGCAACAACCGCCTCCGTCGCCTCCTTGACCTCGGTGCCCCCGAGATCATCGTGAACAACGAGAAGCGGATGCTGCAGGAGGCCGTCGACGCCCTGTTCGACAACGGTCGTCGTGGCCGTCCCGTCACGGGAACCGGCAACCGCGCCCTGAAGTCCCTGAGCGACATGCTCAAGGGAAAGCAGGGTCGTTTCCGCCAGAACCTGCTCGGAAAGCGCGTCGACTACTCCGGCCGTTCGGTGATCATCGTTGGACCGCAGCTCAAGCTGCACCAGTGCGGTCTCCCGAAGCAGATGGCTCTCGAGCTGTTCAAGCCCTTCGTGATCAAGCGACTGATCGACCTGTCGCACGCTCAGAACATCAAGAGCGCCAAGCGCATGGTCGAGCGTTCGCGCCCGCAGGTGTGGGACGTGCTCGAGGAGATCATCCGCGAGCGCCCCGTTCTGCTGAACCGCGCACCTACCCTTCACCGCCTGGGCATCCAGGCCTTCGAGCCTCAGCTCGTCGAGGGCAAGGCGATTCAGCTGCACCCGCTCGTGTGCGCCGCGTTCAACGCCGACTTCGACGGTGACCAGATGGCAGTCCACCTGCCGCTGTCCGTCGAGGCGCAGGCCGAGGCGCGCGTGCTCATGCTCGCGTCGAACAACATCCTGAAGCCGTCTGACGGCCGCCCGGTGACCCTGCCCACACAGGACATGATCATCGGTCTGCACCACATGACCACGCTCACCCCCGAGGCAACCGGCGAGGGCCGCGCGTTCTCGTCGATCGCCGAGGCAATCCTCGCGAACGACCAGAAGTCGCTCGACCTCAACGCCAAGGTGCGCATCCGTCTCGACGGCGTGCACTTCGCCGAGGGCGAGGCCCCCGAGGGCTTCACCCAGGGCGACCGCGTTCTGCAGGAGACGACCCTCGGTCGCGCCCTGTTCAACGAGGCACTCCCGGTTGACTACCCGTACGTCGAGGCGCTTGCCGACAAGAACCAGCTGTCGGCCATCGTCAACGACCTCGCGGAGCGGTACCCCAAGGTGGAGGTCGCAGCAACACTCGACCGCATCAAGGACGCCGGATTCCACTGGGCCTCGCGCTCCGGTGTGACCGTTGCTCTCTCCGACATCCTGACGCCGCCGAACAAGCGCGACATCATCCAGGGCTACGAGAAGCAGGCCACCAAGGTTCAGGACCAGTTCGAGAAGGGTCTGACCACCGAGGCCGAGCGTCGCCAGGAGCTCATCGAGATCTGGAACAAGGCGACCGCAGAAGTTGCGAAGGCCATGGAGGACAACCTCCCGGTCGACAACAACATCTTCCGCATGGTCTCCTCCGGTGCTCGTGGTAACTGGATGCAGATCCGCCAGATCGCCGGTATGCGTGGACTGGTGTCGAACCCGAAGGGTGAGATCATCCCTCGCCCGATCGTCAACAGCTACCGCGAGGGCCTCTCCGTGGCCGAGTACTTCATCTCGACTCACGGTGCCCGCAAGGGTCTGGCTGACACGGCGCTCCGTACCGCCGACTCGGGATACCTCACCCGTCGTCTCGTGGACGTCTCGCAGGATGTCATCATCCGCGAAGACGACTGCGGCACGTCGAAGGGTCTCGACATGCCCATCGCGGCGCAGGACGCCAGCGGCGCCTGGGTGCTCGACTCCAACGTCGAGAACTCGGTCTACGCTCGCAGCCTCGCCACGGCGGCTGTCAACGAGAAGGGCGACGTCGTCGCAGAGGCCGGAGCGGACGTCGGAGACGTCCTCCTCGACACCCTGCTCGCCGCCGGCGTTCACAACATCAAGGTCCGCTCGGTCCTGACGTGTGAGTCCGCTGTCGGTGTCTGCGCCGTCTGCTACGGCCGTTCGCTCGCGACCGGCCTGCTCGTCGACATCGGAGAGGCCGTCGGCATCATCGCGGCCCAGTCGATCGGTGAGCCCGGTACCCAGCTGACCATGCGTACCTTCCACACCGGTGGTATCGCATCCGCTGACGACATCACCCAGGGTCTGCCCCGCGTCACCGAGCTGTTCGAGGCCCGTACCCCCAAGGGTGCGTCCCCGATCGCCGAGGCCGCAGGTCGCATCACCATCGAGGACACGGACCGTAGCCGCAAGCTCATCCTGACCCCCGACAACGGCGACGAGCCCGTCGCGTACCCGGTTCTGCGTCGCGCAACCCTCCTCATCGAGGATGGCCAGCACGTCGAGCTCGGACAGCAGCTGCACGTCGGTAACCTCGACCCGAAGGAAGTTCTTCGCGTCAAGGGTGTCCGCGCCGTCCAGCTGCACCTCGTCGATGGTGTGCAGGGCGTCTACCGCAGCCAGGGTGTGCCGATTCACGACAAGCACATCGAGGTCATCGTCCGCCAGATGCTCCGCAAGGTGACCGTGGTCGACCACGGTGACACCGGACTCCTGCCGGGTGAGCTCGTCGACCGCCTGCGGTACAACGAGCTCAACCGCGCTGTGCTCACCGAGGGCAAGGCAACCGCATCCGCTCGCCAGGAAGTCCTCGGTATCACCAAGGCCTCCCTCGCGACCGAGTCGTGGCTGTCGGCCGCTTCCTTCCAGGAGACCACGCGTGTTCTCACGCAGGCCGCCATGGAGGGCAAGAGCGACCCGCTCATGGGCCTCAAGGAGAACGTCATCATCGGAAAGCTCATCCCGGCCGGCACGGGTCTCCCGCGCTACCGCGACGTTTCCGTCGAGGCCACCGAGGAGGCGAAGGCAGAGCGCTACCCGAACCGCATCTTCACGGATGACTCGGTGTTCAGCGAGGCCGACCTGAGCTTCGTCGACTTCGACACGTTCTCGTCGGACGACTACACGCCCGGTACCTACAACTAGGCAGTAGCTTCTAGCAACGGGCCCCTCACTTCGGTGAGGGGCCCGTTGTGGGTTAACGGGCGAGAGAAAAGAGGCGGATGCTGCGGCTACGCTTCGAAAGAATCTCCCGACCAGGAAACGGACCGAGCATGAGCACCAGAACCTCCATCGTGTGGCGAGCCGCCGCAGTCGTCATCGCCCTCCCGCTGCTGCTGGGCGGCTGCGCCGCCGGCGAGCCGACCGGGGAGAGCACCGCGGCCGGCGACGTGCCCGACCCCGCACTCGCCGAGGACCGCGAGTGGACCGGCACGATGGAGATCGGCGGCGAGAGCGTCGAGATCAGCCTCGACGGCGAGCAGGCGCCGCAGGCCGTCGCCTCCTTCGTGACGCTCGCCGAGGACGGCTTCTTCGACGGGCTCACCTGCCACCGGCTCACGACGGCGGGCATCTACGTGCTGCAGTGCGGCGACCCGGAGGGCAACGGCTCGGGCGGCCCCGGCTACAGCTTCGGGCCGGTGGAGAACGACCCCGCCGACGGCGTCTACCCGGCAGGGACCATCGCGATGGCCCGCCTGGGCGGCGACGGCTACAGCAACGGCAGCCAGTTCTTCCTCGTCTACCAGGAGTCGACGATCCCGTCCGACTCCACGGGCGGCTACTCGGTCTTCGGCGCCATCACCGGCGGCCTCGACGTGGTCGAGAAGATCGCCGCCGCCGGCGTCGCGGGCGGCGGAAGCGACGGTACTCCCGCCGCCCCCGCCGAGATCGACAGCGTCGTCGTCGAATAGAACTCCCGGTCGGGTTACGCTTTTTGTACGGCCGCCCTCACAAGGGGCGCCTCGCAACGGTGGGAGACAACCAATGACCGCGTACGTATCGCTGTTCGACCTGCTCTCCGTGGGCATCGGTCCGTCGAGCTCGCACACGGTGGGGCCGATGCGCGCCGCACGCTCCTTCGCCGCCGACCTCGTCGCGGCCGGTCTCCTCGGCCAGGTGCGCGCCGTCACCTGCTCCCTCTACGGATCCCTCGGCGCCACCGGCATCGGCCACGGAACACCCGACGCCGTCGTCGCGGGCCTCGAGGGCCACGACCCGGAGACCTGCGACCCCGCCGCGGTGCGCGGCGCCTGGACCGGGCTCAAGTCCACCGGGCTCACCGCCTTCGCGGCGGCCGGCCCGCGCACCGGCGCGCGGATGATCTCGCCCGCGATGCCGCAGGGCACCCGCGAGACGGTGCGGCTCGCCGGCACCCACAACGTGTCCTTCCACCGCGAGGACATCTCCCTCGAGCCGCTCACCCGGCTGCCCGGGCACCCGAACGCGCTCACCCTCGTGGCGTGGGGCGACGACGCGGCCCTGCTCACGGAGACGTACTACTCCATCGGCGGCGGCTTCATCCGCCGCGAGGGCGAGGAGGCCGAGCTGGCGGCCCGCCGCCCTCATCCGCTGCCCTTCGCGACGGCCGACGGCCTGCTCGCGATCTGCGCGCGCGAGGGCGTCTCCATCGCGGAGGTCGCCCACCGCAACGAGGTCGCCCTGCACCCCGGGGTCGACATCGACGCGCGCATCGACGCCATCTGGGCGGCGATGGCCGAGTGCGTGCAGAACGGCCTGAACACCAGGGGCATGCTGCCCGGCCCGCTCGGTGTGAAGCGCCGTGCCTCGCTGCTGCGCGCCAAGCTCGAAGCGGATGTTCCGCGCGTCGACAAGGAACGCTCCGGCGAGTGGCTGCAGGCCTTCGCCCTCGCCGTGAACGAGGAGAACGCGGCGGGAGGCCGCGTGGTGACGGCCCCGACGAACGGGGCGGCGGGGATTCTGCCGGCCGTCGGCTCGTACTACCTGAAGTTCGTGCCGGGCGCGGACGCCGAGGGCATCCGCCGCTACCTGCTGACCGCCACCGCGATCGGCTCGCTGTTCAAGGCCAACGCCTCGATCTCGGGCGCCGAGGCCGGCTGCCAGGGCGAGGTCGGCTCGGCCTGCGCGATGGCGGCCGGTGCGCTCTGCGCCGTGCTCGGCGGCACGCCCGCCCAGGTGGAGAACGCGGCGGAGATCGCGATGGAGCACCACCTCGGCCTCACCTGCGACCCGGTCGGCGGACTCGTTCAGATCCCGTGCATCGAGCGCAACGCGATCGCCGCGTCGACCGCGGTCAGCGCGGCACGCCTGGCGATGCTCGGCGACGGCACCCACGTGGTGAGCCTCGACACGGTGATCGAGACCATGCGCCAGACCGGCCTCGACATGTCGACCAAGTACAAGGAGACCAGCGAGGGCGGCCTCGCGGTCAACGTCATCGAGTGCTGACCCCCGAACGGGACACCGCCCTGTAAGGTGACGATGTGTTCGCCTACCTGCCCGCGCTCGACGCCGCCGATGCCGGGTACGCGGTCGTCACGGAGCGCTTCCTCTGCCTTCTCGGATCCGAGACATCGGCGGAGGCCGCCCGCGACCTCTACCGCGCCCTCGAGGCCGACCCCGTGCACCTCGACGCCGTGCTCGACGCCCTCGTGGCCAGGCACGCGCTCGAACACTTCGCGATCGTCGAGATGCTCGACCCCGAGCAGCGCACCATGAACATCGCCGTGCGCGGCCGCGTCACCGCGAACCTCGACGGCTCCACCACCACCCGCCTCTCCGGCCCGACCGGCGCGACCTGGATCACCGGCGAGGCCCGCGGCGTGAGCTCGCTCGCCCTGTCCCTCGACGCGGGCACGGCCGGCTCCGAGCCGCTCCCGGTGCGCCGCGGTGTTGTGCGCGCCCTCTCGGTCAGCATCGAGGCGACAGCGGATGCGGCCGAGCCGGTCTTCGTCGACGAGATCTCGCCGGCCACCGTCCCCATCGACGTCCCCCGCATCCGCGAGGCCGTCGCCGCGCGAGCGGGCAAGGCAGGCACGTCCAAGGCGGCGAAGAAGCCCACCCGCATCGACATGGCCGAGGCGTCCGCGCCTGCCGTGCGCTCGGCGCCCGCCGCGGTCGCCACCGCGGAGCCCGAGCCCGAAACTCCAGCCGCACAGCCCGAGACCGCCGTCGCGGCCGGCGAGCGCGCCGAGAAGCCCGCCGCGACCCCCGCCGACCACCCCCACCTCCTCGTCCGCCTCCCCGACGGCAACGAGCTCGCCGCCCGCACGCCGATCGTGATCGGACGCCGGCCGTGGTCCGTGGAGTCCGACACGCAGTCGGCCGTGCACGTGGCCGTGCTGTCGCCGAAGCGGGAGGTGTCCGCCACCCACCTGGAGATCTCCGAGTCGAACGGCACGCTCAGCGCACGCGATCTCGGATCCACCAACGGGACCGTCGTGCTGACCCCGACGCGCGCTCCGCGCCTGCTCGACGGACGCCGTTCGACCGACCTCGTCGAGGGCGACGTGCTCGACCTCGGCGAGGGATTTCACATTGTTATCGTGAACCATTCGACTCTCTGACCATCCCGGGTTATCCTCAGAGTCGATGTCCTGAGCGCCGGCGAGAGCCCGTGACGATCGGATCGTCGGGCCCCGCTCTCAACCGGTCAGAGACGGGGTGAAACGGGGGAGGGGCGCCGCATGGCTAGAAGACAGTCTTCATCACCTCCGGTGCTGCCCGGCTTCAGCTACATCCGCCCCCTCGGCTCCGGCGGATTCGCCGACGTGTTCCTCTACGAGCAGGACATGCCGCGCCGCGTCGTGGCCATCAAGGTGCTGGTCAGCGACGCGATCAACCCCGAGGTCCTCCGCACCTTCAACGGCGAGGCCGACATCATGGCCCGCCTCAGCGCGCACCCCTCGATCGTCACGATCTACCAGGCCAGCATCTCGGCGGACGGCCGCCCCTACCTCGCCATGGAGTACGCGCCGGACACCATGAGCGCCCGCTTCAAAAAGGCGCCGCTGAGCACCGGCGAGGTGCTCGACGCCGGCGTGCGCATCGCGGCCGCCCTCGAGACCGCGCACCGCTCCAGCCTGCTGCACCGCGACATCAAGCCCTCGAACATCCTGATCACCACCCTCGGCACCCCCGTGCTGGCCGACTTCGGCATCGCCGCAGCCCTGACAGCGGATGGGGAGGACGCCGAGGTGTTCGCCATGTCGGTGCCCTGGAGCGCCGCCGAGGTGCTCGCCGAGAAGACCACCGGCACCGTCGCCAGCGAGATCTGGAGCCTCGGCGCCACGCTCTACACACTGCTCGCCGGCCGCAGCCCCTTCGAGGTCGACGACCGCGCGAAGAACAACCGCGACGCGCTCTCCGCCCGCGTGGCCAAGGCGGTCTACGCGCCGATCGGCCGCCGCGACGTGCCCGACGAGTTCGAGGCCGTGCTCGCGCGCAGCATGTCGAAGGACCCGGCCAAGCGGCACGAGTCGATGTACGCCTTCGCGGAGGACCTGCGCCGCATCCAGTACGGCCTCGGCATGCCGCCGACCGCGCTCGAGGTGGCCGCCACCGAGTGGGCCGCCGCCGCACCGATCGACCTCTCCGACTCCGTCGCCCGCGGCCCGGTCATCACCACGGTGAACCCCAACTCGCGCCGGGCGGCACGCGCCAGCCAGCCCGCGCCCTACCGCCGCAGCGCCGACGACGAGGCACGCGCCGTGAAGCCCGCCTCCACCCCGATGAAGGCCGGCCTCATCGGCGCCGGAGTCGCCGTGGGCGCCATCGCTATCCTCGGCGGCATCGCCTTCGCCGTCACGCAGGTGGTCTGAGCATGACGACCCGCCGCCAGCGCGCCCAGCAGCAGAAGCCGCGCCGCCGTTTCGTCCCAGCCGTCGCGATCGGAACCACCCTCGCCCTGCTCGGCGGCCTCGCCGTCTTCGCCGAGGGCTACGACGCCCAGGAGGTGCTGGCGCTCGAGACCAACGTCTGGGTCGCCCGCGACTCCGGCCAGTACGCGCGGGTGAACACCGACCTCGCCCAGATCGACACCGTGCGCCAGGTGGAGGAGCCCAGCGGCGTCGCCCAGTCCGGCGCGCAGAGCGTGGTCTTCAGCCAGGGCTTCCGCCAGCTCTGGCCGGTCGACTCCGCCAACCCCGTCGACCTCGAGTCGGCGAACGGCGGTTCGGAAGCGGATGCCGCTACCGCGGCCGCGGAGACCGAGGCCCCGGCGGGGGACGACACCGCCGACGAGCCCTCCGGCCCGCAGAACACGCCGCTCGGCACCCGGTCCGTGGTCTCCGCCGGCGACTACCTCGCCTACCTCACCGACACCGGCTCGGTGTTCGTCAGCGGCTTCCTCGCCACCGACGGCGGCGCGCCCGTCGCCTTCCCGGTGAACCCCTTCGCGGCCGTCGTGGCCGAGGAGGGCGAGGAGCCCCCCACCTACTCCGCTTCGGCCATCGCCGTCTCCCCGGCGGGCCGCGTCGCCGCCTATTCGGCGGACGAGAGCGCCATCCGCCTGTTCGATGCGGACAGCTCCGACTTCGTCGGCGACCCGATCGACGTGCCGGACGCCCCCGAGACCGACAGCGCCCTCTCGCTCGCCATGATCGGCGAGAGCTGGGTGCTCAGCGCGCCCGCAGAGGGCCTCGTCTGGGTCTCCGGCCTCGACGCCCCGGTCGAGACCGGCCTCGAGGGCGACGCGCTGCTGCAGGCCAGCAGCGCCGACGGCGAGCTCGCCTACCTCTCCGGCACCGACGGACTGGTCTCGGTCGACCTGCGCACCGGCGACGTCGCCGAGCTCGCCTCCGGCGCGGGCACGGCGGCCGCCCCGATCGTGATCGACGACGTGGCCTACGCGGCCTGGCTGACCACCGACGGCGGCACGATGTTCTCCACCGAGACGGATGCGACGGTGCAGCTCGAGATCGACGGCGCCGTGCTCGACACGGTGCAGACCCTCGAGCCCGTGCTGCAGGGCAACGGCCAGCGCGCCGTGCTCGTGGAGAAGGCCTCCGGCATGCTCTGGACCGTGCCGGACGGCCGGCTGATCCCGATCGCGCAGTGGGACGTCACCGAGGACGACGAGGTCGCTGGCACCATCCAGGTCGACGATGTGGCCCAGCAGGAGCCCCCCGTCGCCGTCGCCGACTCCTTCGGCGTGCGCGCCGGGCAGCTGGTCTCGCTTCCCGTGCTGCTCAACGACCACGACCCGAACAAGAAGGACGTGCTCACCGTCGTGCCGTCGTCGATCGTCGGCACGCTCGCCGACAGCGCCTTCGGCGACCTCGGCCTGGTGTCCAACAACCAGGCGGCCGCCATCCGCGTGCGCGCCGACAGCGGGTCGACCACCTTCAGCTACACGGTCACCGACGGCGCCGCCGAGTCGGCCCCGGCCACCGTCACGCTCACCGTCGTCGGCGACGACACCAACACCGCCCCGGTCTGGTGCGGCGTGGAGGCCTGCCAGCAGGACTGGCCGACCCCGCAGCTCGCACCGGGCGGCACCGTCGTGATCCCCGTGCTCGCCGCCTGGGTCGACCCCGAGGGCGACAGCATCGTGCTCGCCGACGCCCGCAAGAACAACCTCGCCGACCCCGTGTCTATCGTGCCCACCGCCGACGGCCGCGTCGCCATCCGCCACAACGACCCGAACGCGGCCGACAGCACCATCGCCGTGACGGTGGTCGTCTCCGACTCCCGCGGCGCCACGAGCGAGAAGGAGCTGCTCGTCTCGGTCAGCTCCACCCCGACGCTCGTCGCCTCGCCGGTGGCCCGCGTGGCGGGCATCGGCGAGAAGGCCAGCATCACCGTCGGCGACCACGTCACCGGCGGCTCCGGCTCCTACCGCGTGATCGACGCCGTCGAGACCGCGTCGACCGCGGCCGGCCTGATCGTGGCCCCGAACGCCGCGGCCGGGACCATCGAGCTCACCGCCGCCGCGGTCGGCGACTACCTCGTGAACTACACGGTGCAGGACGCCGTCACCCTCGCCGAGCAGTCGGCCGTGCTGCGGCTCACCGCGGTGGCCGCGGACGCCCCGCTCGCGGTTCCCCCGCTCACCGCGATCGTACGCGCCAACGAGGACACCACCGTCGACGTGCTCGGCGCCGTGCAGAACAGCACCGGCCGCGTTCTCGTGGTGACCGGTGCGAGCAGCTCCACCCCAGCCCTCAGCGTCAGCGTGGTCGGGCAGTCCAGCGTGCGGGTGAGCGGCATGACCGAGACGGGCGAGCCCGGCCCGATCGGCACCGCGAGCATCACCATCAGCGACGGCAACAACAGCGTGATCGAGGGGCAGGTCACCGTCTTCCTGGTGGCGCCCACCACTGCCACCAACCCGATCGCCGTTCCCGACGCCGTGACCGTGCGCGCGGGCGCGCAGGTCGACATCCCGGTGCTGGAGAACGACCTCAGCCCGCGCGGCGAACGCCTGCTCGTGCACCCGGAGGTCGAGGGCTCCGGCGCGACCGGCGAGCTCGCCTTCGCCAGCGAGACCAAGCTGCGCTACCTCGCGCCCGCCGAGCCCGGCGCGTACACCCTGCGCTACACCACCTACCTCGAGGGCCAGCCCGACCGCATCGACACCGCCTCGGTGGCCGTCACCGTGCTCGAGGCCGGCACCAACCGCGCCCCGCAGCCGCGCGTGCTCAGCGCCCGCGCCATCGCCGGCCAGACCGTCGTGATCCCGGTCAACATGTACGGCATCGACCCCGACGGCGACAGCGTCGCGCTCTCCGACGTCGAGCTGCCGGCTGCCGGTCTCGGCGTCTCGTCCGTCTCGGCCGACGGCGGCTCCATCGTCTACCGCGCCCCGGCCGGAGGCGTCGCCGGCGGGCAGGTCTCCTTCTCCTACACGGTGCGCGACTCCCAGGGCGAGTCGGGCAACGGCGAGGTGCGGGTCGGCATCGTCTCCAGCGAGCTCTCCGACGCCACCCCCATCACCTACTCCGACTACATCCGGGTGCAGGTCGGCGCCTCCGCGCCGGTCGCCGTGCAGCCGATGCTCGATGACCGCGACCCCGCCCAGGGCGAGCTCGAGCTCGTCTCCGTCGTTCCCAACGCGCCGAGCACCACCGACAACGCCGAGTACGCCCGCCTCGACGGCCTGATCGGCTCGCAGACCGACCTCGGCGCCGGCATCGTCTCGCTGCTGCCCGGCGACGTGGTGGGCACCCAGTCGTACGTCTACACCGTGCGCTCGACCAAGTCGACGAGCACGGCGCAGGGGCTCATCGTCGTCGACGTCACCGAGGGCGCAGCGCCCGACGCCCCGATCGTCACCGACACCGTGATCACCGCGAAGGACCGCTCGAAGCTGGCCAAGGGCATCGACGTCGTCTCCGGCAAGGTGCAGTGGGCCACCGGCGACGTCTCCGCGTTGAAGCTCGCCGTCTGGGGCCCCTCCGCCGACCGCTACGCCGTCAACGGCTCCTCCATCTCGGGCGAGGCGGTCGAGGCCGGCGCCCTCGTGCCCTTCTCGCTCACCGGCAAGAACTCCTCGGGCGACGAGGTGGTCGCGCGCGGCTTCCTGCGCATCCCCGCCTTCGACGACATGCGCATCCAGGTGCGCGGCTCGGTGGACCCCGTGCAGGTCGACGAGGACAAGTCGGTCGAGTTCGAGGTGCGCGACCTGCTCGACCTCGACGCCTCCACCGACGCGGAGGTGCGCAGCGACTCCGGCTTCATCGTGCAGCGCGCCAACGCCGCCTGCTCCGCCGGCTCGGCGGACACCGCCGTCTACAAGGCCGGCCGCGAGGCGCCCTGGACCGACACCTGCACCGTGCCCGTGCGCCTGGCCGGCCAGAGCTCGTACACCCTGATCTCCGTGCCCGTCGAGATCCAGCCGAAGGACCCGAAGGCGATCCTCGCCTCGATCTCGCGCACCATCGCCCCCGGCACCACCGAGAGCCTCGACCTCTACGCCAACGCCACCACCTGGGAGGGCGGCCGCGAGGGCGACCGCTCGCTCCTCGACTACTCGACCAGCTTCGCCGGCTCGGCGTTCCTCGTGACCCAGAGCGGCGCATCCGTCACCATCGAGGCGAGAGCGGATGCGCGCCCCGGCACACGGGAGACCATCCAGGTGAGCGTGGCCGGCTTCGGGGGGCTCGCCTCGAGCGTCACCCTGATCGCCGGGGTCGCCCCCGTCGACGCCCCGCGCGGCGCCACCTTCACGCAGCAGTGCGACGCCACCCGCAGCGGCAGCTGCGCCATCACCGTGGTCGGCCTGGCGGGGGAGTACGACCCCTTCGCGGGCAAGCCCGGCGCGGGACTCTCCGTCGTGAAGGTCGGCACGGGCGCCGCGCTCTCCTGCCCCGTCGCCACCGTCGCCATCTCCAGCGCCACCCAGGTCGTGGCCAGCTGGCCCGGCGCGCGTCCGCCCGGCGGGATCTGCGTCGTGCCGCTCACCGTCAAGGACGCGCAGGGGCGCACCGGCCCCGGCCAGCTCACCCTCGACGTGCTGAGCTTCCCGCAGACCCCGCTCAGCGTCACCACCACCGCCTTCACCGGCACCAGCGTCACGCTGAGCGTGCCGCTCGGCGAGGCGGCACAGGCGCACCCCACCATCACCGGCGTGCAGATCCTCGAGGGCGGCTCGCCCGTCCCGGGGGCGAGCTGCAGCCCCGGCGGCCCCGCGGCCTTCTCCTGCGTGGTGAACGGACTGGTCAACGGCGAACGCCACCAGTTCACCGCCCGCGCGGTGAACAGCGTCGGCCAGTCGCTCGACACCACCGCGGTGGAGTCCTGGGCCTACCGCGCGCCCGTCGTCACCAGCCTCACTGCCACCTCGGTCTACGACCCCTCGCGCACCACGCAGAGCGCCGGCGTCGTCAACGTGGCGATCGGCGCGGCCGACGACACGGTGCAGTTCCGCGTGAACGGCCAGCAGCAGCCGCGGTCGGGCGACAGCACCGAGCTCTCCCTGGTGCTCGCACCGGGCGCGCAGTCGATCGAGGTCGTGCCGGTGAGCCAGTTCCAGCCGCCGATCGGCGCGAAGACCAGCGACGGCGCCGCCCGCTCCGTGCAGGTGACGGCCATCGGCTCGCCGTCGTACTCCAGCAACGGCAGCGCCTCGGGCACAGCGAGCTCGGTGACCCTCGACGGGTCCAACTTCGAGCGCAACAGCTCTCCCACCGCCGACGAGAAGTACGTGGCGTGGAAGGTCAGCGACCGCGAGCCGTCCTGCGTGATGACCGGCTCCACGGTGACCGTCACCGGCGGGTTCTCCTCCGGCAGCCGCACGATCACCGTGCCCGGCGAGGAGACCTACTTCGTCAAGGCCTGCGGCACCAACGGCTACGGGCTCGCCGAGACCCAGGAGCAGTGGGCCGACAGCTACCCGACGCCCACCGCGCCCACCGGCGACCTCAGCTACACGGTGAACCGCGCGCCCACCGCGGCGACCGGCCCCATCCGCGACTACGTGCTCCAGGCCGCGCCGAACCCCGCGCCGAAGAACCGCTACGAGGTGCAGTACACCCGCGGGCGCGCCACCTCCACGACCTTCACCAACGACTTCTTGAGCTACGAGGACGCGCCGGGCATCAGCGCCGCCTACTGCCGCGACAAGTTCATCGTCGGGTACAGCTGCGAGCTGTCGACGACCGTGAACCCGACCGGCGCGCCGACCAAGGTGAAGGTCGAGTTCCCTGCGGCCTCCACCTGCATCCTGCTGGCGGATGCGGAGAAGACCAGCAAGGGCTGGATCAGCAACGCCGCCCGCAACAACGCGAACATCACCGCGCAGGTCAACCAGGACAAGAACGGCGTGGTCTACACCGTCACCTTCACCGGCAACTTCAGCAGCCTGCAGCCCGCGGTGAGCGACTCGATCTGCGTCACCCCGCCCGTGGTGCCGGTGCCTGAAGAACCGGCGCCCTAGGCCTGACGTGAGAATCCACCCCCGAGAGGAAACAACAGAATGACGATTGCCCCCGAGCAGGCCGCCTGGTTCGCCGAGACGTTCAGCCTGCTCGCCGACAACATCGAGCAGGCGATCATCGGCAAGCGCCACGTGGTCGAGCTCGTGCTGGCGACGGCGATCAGCGAGGGCCACGTGCTGCTCGAGGACTTCCCCGGCACGGGCAAGACCGCTCTCGCGCGCACCCTGAGCCAGACCGTGACCGGCACCAGCTCGCGCATCCAGTTCACCCCCGACCTGCTGCCCGGCGACGTGACCGGCATCACCGTCTACGACCAGAAGAAGGGCGAGTTCGAGTTTCACGCCGGACCGATCTTCGCCAACATCGTGCTCGCCGACGAGATCAACCGCGCCAGCCCGAAGACCCAGAGCGCACTGCTCGAGGTGATGGAGGAGGGCAACGTCACCGTCGACGGCGTCACCCGCCCGGTCGGCAACCCCTTCCTCGTGATCGCCACGCAGAACCCCGTGGAGCAGGCAGGCACCTACCGCCTGCCCGAGGCGCAGCTCGACCGCTTCATGATCAAGACCTCGATCGGCTACCCCGACGACGCCGCCACCCTGCGCATCCTGCAGGGCGTCGTGGCAGCGAAGGCCCCGGTGAACGGCATCGTCGACACCGGCACCATCGTCACCATGACCGAGCTCGCCCGCGGCACCTACGTGAACCCGCTGGTCTTCGACTACATCATGCGCATCGTCAACGCCACGCGCCGAGCCTCCGAGGTGCGCCTCGGCGTCAGCGTGCGCGGCGCCCTCGCGCTCTCCCGCCTGTCGATGACCTGGGCGGCCTCGCGCGGACGCACCTATGTCACTCCGGACGACGTGCGGCAGCTCGCATCCGTCGCCTTCTCGCACCGGCTGATCCTCGAGCCGGAAGCCGAGTTCGACGGCGTCACCGCCACCGACGTGATCGGAAAAATCCTGCTCGACGTGCTGCCCCCCGCCGAGAACGGCGCTGCATGAGCAATGACACCGAGTCGCGGCTGAGTCGCACCTCCACCAGCACCAGGACCCGCAGCGAGACCGTCACCCGCTACACGAGCACCCGTCGGGGCGTCGTGGGCGGCAGCGTCTTCTGGGGCCGGAGCGTCGCCCGCTCGACCGGCGGCGTGCTGCGGCGTGCCGCGCGCTGGGCGGCGGAGACGGTGCTGCCCGCGGGCTGGCTGCTCGGCGCCGTGCTCGTGGTCGGTGTCGCCACGGGCATCGGCATGGGCTGGGTCGAGGCGTGGGTGGCGGCGGCGATCTCCGCCGTGCTGCTCGTCGTCAGCGTGCCCTTCCTGCTCGGCGGCCACGACTACGCGGTGCAGCTCACCCTCGACCGCGACCGCGTCGTCGCCGGCACCGACGTGGGCGGGCACCTCACCATCAGCAACCGCTCGGCACGCCTCTCGCTGCCCGGCGTCATCGACATCCCGGTGGGCAAGGGGCTCGTCGAGGCGCACGTGCCGCTGCTGCTGGGCGGCGCGACGCACACCGAGCAGCTCACCATCGGCGCGCACAAGCGCGGCGTGATCGACGTGGGCCCGATGACCATCGCCCGCGGAGACCCCGTGGGCATCCTTCGCCGCGAGGTGGCCTGGCCGCAGGTGGAGCGGATCTACGTGCACCCGGTGACCGTGCCGATCCCCAGCACCAGCGCCGGTCTCATCAAAGACCTGGAGGGCACCCCCACCCGCGACATCGTCGACGCCGACCTGTCGTTCCACGCCATCCGCAACTACGCGCCCGGCGACTCGCAGCGGCACATCCACTGGAAGTCGACCGCCAAGACCGGCATCCTCATGGTGCGCCAGTACGAGGAGACGCGCCGAGCGAGCCTCGCCGTCATCCTCGACCTCAACTCGGAGGAGTACCGCTCCGAGGAGGAGTTCGAGATGGCCGTGAGCGCCGCCGCCTCGATCAGCGCCCAGGGCGTGCGCGACAACCGCGAGGTGACCGTGAGCATGAGCGCCGAGATCCCCGAGCTCTCGCGCAACGCCGTGCAGTCCATCCGCACCCTCCCCACCGTCACCGGCAAGGCCCTGCTCGACGCCATGTCCGAGGTGCTCGAGAGCGAGAAGGCCATGCGACTCGACGCCGTCACCTCGCTCACCGTGCAGTCGTTCCCCGAACTCTCCATCGCCTTCCTGGTGACCGGCGCGGAGATGTCGCTCACCCGCATCCGCGCCGCCGCCGTCGCCCTGCCGCAGAACGTCACCGCCGTCGCCGTGCGCTGCGAGCCCGGCGCGGAGCCCACCCTCAAGTCGATCGGCGACCTCAGCGTGATGACCATCGGCGCCCTGCACGACCTCAAATACCTGATCGCCCGCGGGGCCGTCAAGTGAGCGCCGAGCGCGTGAGCCCGCCCCGGGCGGCGTGGGAGCAGGGCGCGCTGACCCGCGTCGTCTGGGACCTCTCGTACATCGTCGTCGGCGCTGCCATCGCGGTCGCCCTCGCCTGGCCGATCTACCAGAGCCCCCGCGTGGTGCTCGTCGGCGCCGTGGCCACCCTGCTCGGCGTGGGCCTCGTCGTTCTCGGCGGCCGCCTGAAGTGGCCGGGCTGGGTGCTCGCGCTCGGCGCCGTGGCCGCCTACCTGCTCGTGGTCGTGCCGGTCGCGATCCCCGCCGCGCTCTCCTCGCCGCTGCGCATCCTGCGCGGGCTCGGCGACGGCGTCGTGGGCGTGGTGGTCGGCTGGAAGCAGGTGCTCACCCTCTCCCTGCCACTCGGCGAGTACCAGGCGGTGCTGGTGCCGCTGCTCGTGGTGGTGCTGCTCGGAACCCTGCTGGCCACCCTGCTCGTGCTGCGCACCAGGCGCTTCGCCGCCGCCGCGGTTCCCGTGGTGCTGCTGATGAGCGTGTTCGGACTGGTCTTCGGCTCGAGCGACACCGGCTCCGCCCTGCAGCTCGGACCGCTGACCGTGCCCGCCCCGCGCGAGGTGCTGCTCTCGATCCTGCTCGTGATGGTCTCGCTCGCCTGGCTGGTGGGCCGCGCCCGCATGGCCAGGGTGCGCGCGCTGCGCCTCGCGCAAGCCAGCACCGCTGGCATCAGCCAAGGCAGCCGCTCCGGCTGGATCGCCGCGCGCCGCCAGATCCTCGGCGTGGTGCTCGTCGTCGCCGCCGTGGTCGGCGGGCTCGCGCTCGCCCCCACCGCCGCGGGCTGGTCGTCGCGCGAGGCGCTGCGCGAGGTCGTCGACCCGCTGCTCATCGTGCAGAAGCAGGCCAGCCCGCTCGGCGTGTACCGCTCCAACTTCGAGGGCGACGCCTACGGCCGCACCCTGTTCACCGTCTCGGGCGACACCGCGGGCATCGAGCGCGTGCGCATCGCCACGCTCGGCAGCTACGACGGCGAGGTCTTCCGCGCCGGCGGCGAGGAGGGCGACCAGCTCTACAGCCGGCTCCCCGGCGACGGCGCGCCGGGCGGCGTCGACCTCACGGTCACCATCGGCGAGGGCTACTCCGGCGTCTGGTTCCCGGTCCCCGGCACGCTCGACGCCGCCCCCGACTTCACCGGAGGCAAGGCCGAGCAGCTCACCGACGGCTTCTACGTGAACGCAGCGGATGCCGCGGCCGTCGAGGTGGCCGAGACGGCAGACGGCGCAAACGGACTCGAGGCGGGCGACAGCTACCGCATCGAGGTGCAGCCCGACCCGGCAGACGCCGAGCTCGGCGACGACCGGGGCGGGCAGCCGCTCGTCTCCGAGAACGACTACTCCGAGCTCGCCGACTGGGTCGAGGCGCAGGAGGTGCCCCGCTCCGGCGACGGTCTCGCCGAGCTGATCACCCGCCTGCGCGATCGCGGCTACCTCAGCCACGCCCTCACCGACGGCGACGCGGCCACCGGCTGGATCGGCGCGCTGCAGTCCACCAGCGGCTACGTCTTCCAGAGCTCCTACGCGGGCCACTCCACCGCGCGTCTCGAGGAGCTCTTCGCCGACCTCGCCGACCAGCAGCGCAACGTCGGTCCCGACGCCGCCGAGGAGCTGCTCGTCTCCGCCGTCGGCGACGACGAGCAGTTCGCGGCGGCCGCCGCGGTGCTGGCCAGGTACTTCGGCTTCCAGTCCCGCGTCGTGGTCGGGGCGCGTCTCAGCTCCGACGAGGAGCTGCCCTCCGTGGCGCCCTGCGTCGACGGCGTCTGCACCGGCGCCAACATCAGCGCCTGGGTCGAGGTGCGCTCCACCAGCACGGGCGCCTGGGTGCCCTTCGACGTGAGCCCGCAGTACGGCGTGGTGCCGATCGACGTCACCGAGGGCGAGCAGCTGCCCGAGAACCCCACCGTTCCCGAGGAGGCCCGCAGCGACGTGCTCGACCCGCCGCCCGCGCAGCGCGACGACTCGGAGGGCTCCACCCTCGACGACGACGACGAGGCCGGCTGGCTGGCCGCCCTGCTGCCGATCCTGGCCGCGGTCGGCACGGGCGTGCTCGCGCTCGTCCTGCTGCTGCTCCCGCTGCTCTTCCTGCTCTTCGTCAAGGGCAGCCGCCGCAGGCGCCGCCGCGGAGAGCCGGTTCCCGAGGTGCGCGTGGTCGGCGCCTGGGACGAGCTCATCGACGGCTACTCCGACCACCGCATCGAGGTGCCGCACGGCGCCACCCGCACCTCGATCGCCGAGTCCGTGGGGCGCGAGCCGGCCATGCGCCTGGCCGCAGCGGTCGATGCGGCGGTCTTCGCGGAGCATCCGCCCACTCGTGAATCGGCGGATGCCGCGTGGGCGCTCGTCGACGCGGAGCGGGCGAGCCTCGCCGAGTCGAGCACCCTGTTCGAGAGAATCAAGGCCGCGGTGAACCTCTCGTCGTTCCTGCGCCACTTCACACCGCGGGCCGTGCTGGCCGCGAGCCTGTCCCTGTTCCGTCCGAAGGAGAAGACACGATGACCCATCAGGATGCAGAAGGAGTGCTCGGCCTCGCCGTGACCCTGTCGCTGGTCGGCGGTCTCGTGGGCATCGCGTACTACGTCTGGTACGCCCTCGCGCTCTCCAAGGTGTTCACCAAGCTCGGCGCGGAGTCGTGGCGCGGCTGGGTGCCGATCCTCAACGAGATGGAGATCCTCACCCGCGGCGGTGTGCCCGGGTGGTCGGTGGTGTACTACTTCATCCCGGTGGTCAACCTCTACGGGCTGTACCTCAAGATCACCGCCGTGCACCGCATCAACCTGCAGCTCGGACGTGGCGCCGGCATGACCGTGCTCGCCGTGCTGCTGCCGCCCGTCTGGGCGAGCATCCTCGGCTGGGGCGCCACGCAGACGCCGCCGGCCGGCTCGGACCGGCGCGTGGAGGGCGGGCTCGCCAGCGACGCGGCCTCCGCACGCCCGGCCGGCCCGCTCGGCGCGCCGACGCCCAGCGCCGCCCCGTTCACACCGGCCGCCTCGGACGCCTCCGGATACGCGCTCCCGGTCGTGCAGCCGCCGCCCGCCGCTCCCGCCCCCGCGTTCTCCGCCCCGGCCGCCGCGCCGCCGCTCCCGCCGCTGCCCGCGTCCGGCCCGCCGGCGCCTCCCGCCGCGCGCCCGGCCGAGGGGCTCATCTCCAACCCCTGGGCGCAGCCGGGGTCGGCGCAGGCCGCCGCTCCCGTTCCGTCGACCCCGCCGGCAGCTCCGGCCTCGTTCGCCCCTGCAGCGGATGTCGCGGCAGCGGCGCCGTCGGGCCCGCCCGCTCCGCCTGCTCCTCCGGCACCGTCGGGGCCTCCTGCTCCGCCGGCGGCGCCCTCGCCCTCGGGCCCGCCCGCTCCGCCCGCCACGGCGGCCGCGCCTCCGGCACCCTCCGCCGCGACGACTCCCGACGGTTTCATCGCTCCGCCGCCCGGGATCAGCATGCCGCCGAGCGCCGCGGCCCCGCCTGCACCGCCGGCGCCGACTGCACCACCGATGTTCCTGCCGGCCGCCAGCCCGGCCGACCCGACGCCGACCGTGGCGCCGCCTGCCGCCGAGCCAGCCGTCGCCTCGCCGCCCGCCGCGGAGCCGGCCGCATCCGCCGCCGCGGCGTTCCCCACTGCACCGGCCGCTGCCGCGGCATCCGCTGAGCCCGTCTTCCCCGCCGTCTTCGCGCCCGACAACGGCGACGACGACGACCTCGACAACACCATCGTGGTCGACCGGCGTCCGGTCGTGCCGTGGAAGCTGCGCACCGACGACGGCTTCGTCGCCTCGCTCACCGCGTCGAAGGTGGTGCTCGGCCGCAACCCCTCCTCCAGCGAGATGGACGTGCAGGCGATCGCCATCCCCGACTCCACCAAGACGCTCTCGAAGACGCACGCGCGCCTCGACCTCGTCGACGGCGCCTGGACGCTCACCGACCTGCACTCAACCAACGGTGTGGTGGTGATCGAGGCCGACGGCAGCGAGACGCTGATCGACGTCGACCAGACGGTGGCGCTGCAGTCCCGCTTCCTGCTCGGCAAGGTCGGCATGGCCGTGAGCTTCGAGGAGGAGCAGCGCTCGTGAGTGCCGCCCAGGCCATCGCGGTCGGCGCCGTGCGCCTCTCCGTCTCCGAGCTCACCGACGTCGGGCGCAAGCGCGAGGTGAACGAGGACAGCGTGCTCGTCGCCTCGCCCGTCTTCGTCGTCGCCGACGGCATGGGCGGGTACGAGGCCGGCGACCTCGCGAGCGCCGCCGTGATCGACGCCTTCCGCCCGCTCGCGGGAGCCGGCTTCGGAACCCTGGCGGGCATCCGCGACTCCCTCATCTCGGCGGACGCCGGGGTGGCCGTCGTCGCCGACGCGACCAAGCGCGGCGCGGGCAGCACCGTGGCCGGCGCCGTGCTGATCGAGCACGAGGGCGAGCCGCACTGGCTGGTCTTCAACGTGGGCGACTCGCGCGTGTACCGCCACTACGGCAGCGACCTCGAGCAGCTCACCATCGACCACTCGCTCGGCCAGGAGCTCGTCGACCGCGGCGAGATGCGCCAGGAGGACATGGCCACCTTCTCGCAGCGCAACGTGATCACGCGCGCGATCGGTGCCGCGGACAGCACCGCCGACAGCTGGCTCGTGCCTGTCACCAACGGCGAGCGGCTGCTGATCTGCTCCGACGGGCTCAGCTCCGAGCTCGACGACGAGAGCATCCGCGCCACGCTCACGATGGGTGGCAAGCCGGAGTCGGTGGTGGCGGCCCTCGTGCAGCGCGCCAACCTCGCCGGCGGACGCGACAACATCACCGTGCTCGTGATCGACGTCATCTCGGGCGGCAGCGAGCCCGACGGCGAGTACACCACGGGCGTCAACGGGCTGCGCGGCAGCCTGATCGACCCCTCCCTCGACGACACGACCATCCAGGTCTGAGGCATCCGATGAGCAATCCCTCCCCGTACTGGCCGTCCGACGACTCCGACGACGCGGACGACTCCGCCGACGAGCGCACCACGATCGTCGACCGAGCGGATGCCGCGGTTCCCGCGGAGCCCGAGCACGACGACGAACGGACCACCATCGTCGAGCGCACCGCCCCGCCCGTGCTCGCACCGGACGACGAGCGCACGACGATCGTGGAGCGCACCGCGCCCCCGCTCCTCGCGGTCGACGACGAGCGCACGACAATCGTGGAGCGCACTGCGCCGCCGGTTCCGACCGTGGATGACGACGAGCGCACCACGATTGTGGAGCGCACTTCGCCCCCCGTTCCGACCGCGGCAGACGACGACGAGCGCACGACGATCGTCGACCGCACCGCGCCGCCGAGCACCGACGCGGACGACGACGACGATCGCACCATCATCTCCGCCAGCGTCCCGCGCCCCGCCGCCGGAGACGACGACCACAGCGAGACGATCATCGTGGCGCGCGCGCACGAGACCGCCGAGCGTCCGCCGGTCAAGAGCGCCAGCCGTCCCGCGATCGTCCCCGGGCGCCGCGGGCGCCGCCGCATCACCCTGCCCCCGGTCGAGCCCGGCTTCGGCGCCGAGCCGGTCGACGCCGTCGGACCCGGCGCCATCGCCAGCTACGTGCCGCGCACCATCGCGCCGGTGCCGGTCGCGGTGCCCGCACCACCGCTCGGAGCGGACGCGACACGCGCCCCCGCCCCGTCCATGCCCTCCGTCGGCAAGCGCTCCCGCACGATCGGCATGGTCGCGGTCGGCGGCTTCGCGCTGGCCTGCGTGGTCTCGGTGGTCGGATTGATCACCATCGTGGTCTCGATCCTGCCCTGACGCGTCATCCGCCCGCTCGTCGAGTGCGATAGTGCAGCTCGGCCCGGTTCTTCGGCCGGATAGCGGGCACAACTGCACTACCGTCGCACGCCGTCACTGCGCGCCGCTGCCGCGCGCAGTGACTCCTAGCTGCCGAGCAGCCCCCGTCGTACCGGCGGCGCCTCGGCCGAGTCCGAGTCGGAGGCGGATGCCGCGGCAGCAGCCCGCCGCCGGCGGAAGATGATGATGATCGCGATGGTCCCGAGCAGCGTCAGCGACGCCACGATCACCACGACCGTCGCCTCGCGGGTGATGGTGATCGGCGACTCGCTGTGGTCGGGCCGCACGACCACGGTCGCCTGCTGCAGCGCCGCATCCGTGTTGTCGAGCGCGGGATCGGGGTTCTCCGGCCCGCGGGTCGTCGCCCCGGCGACCAGGTTGATCGCGTCGAAGGGCTGCACGATCCCCCAGCCCGCCTCGTCGTCGCGCGCGTCGGGGTTGTTGCGCACGGCGGTGGCCGTCAGGCGGTACTCCCACTGCGCGGGGGTCTCCTCCGGGTGCGCGGCGGCCACCAGGGCGGCAGCGGCACTCACGTAGGCCGTGGCGAAACTTGTGGAGGGCTCCTCGGCCGCGTACAGGCAGTCGCCCGCCCCGGTGGCCGTCGTGAGGATCTGCACACCGGGTGCCGCGACCTCGACGTGCGGGCCGTGGATCGACGCATCGGTCACCACGCCCCGGGCGTCCAGTGCGCTGACCGCGAGGGCGCCCGGGTAGGCGGCCGGGTAGCGCGGGCCGTCCGTGGTGTCGGTCGCGGTGACGCGGTTGCCGGCGCTGGCGACGATCAGGCTGCCGCGCGAGGCCGCGTAGGCCACGGCCTCCTCGAGCTCGGCGGTGGGCACGACGTCGCTGAGCGAGACGTTGATGATCTTGGCCTGCGAGTCGGCTGCGAAGCGGATGCCCTCGGCCATGCGCGCGGTGGTGGGGCCGAAGTCCAGCCGCACCGACTCGTCGTCCTTGTCGCGGTAGACGCGCACCGAGAGCAGGTCCACGTCGGGGGCCAGACCGACAACGCCCGACCCGGAGAACTCGCGGGCGGCGATCTGGCCGGCGATGGCCGTGCCGTGCCCGGCCGGGTCGCTGAGCCCCTCTGGGTTCTCCCCGTCGAGCACGAAGTCGCGGCCGCCGACCACCGCGTCCTTCAGGTGCACGTTGCTGGCGTCGATGCCGGAGTCCACCACGGCGACGAGCACGCCCGCGCCGGTGCTGCGCGGCCAGGTCTTCTGCGCTTGCAGCAGGGCGAGGGCGGAGGGCACCTCGGTCGTGTAGGTCGGGTTGCCCGGGTCGCACTCCCCGGCCGCGAAGGCGGTGGGCGTGCTGACGGGCGCGAGGGTGAGCACTCCGGCGGCGAGCATCGTCGCGATCACGGCGGCCGCGAGGCGCGGCACGCGTGCGGTTCTCACTCGCCGACCGCCACCGCGGGTTCGGGCGAGGAGCCGGCGGCGTCCACGGTCAGCTCGGGGCCGGCGGGGAGGAACTGCAGCCAGGCCTGCGGAACGAGCGCGACGTCGCCCATCTCGTAGCCGAGCCGGCCGATCAGATCGGAGTCGGCGCCGGGCACGGGGTAGGCGGTTCCCGACTCGTCGATGAGGTAGACGAGGCCGGCGCCGTCCGCGCTGGATCCGCCGACGCGCACGAGCGACCCGCCGCCGACGCTCACGCTGACGCCCTCCTCGAGCACGCGCTCGTCGTCGACGAGGGTGGCGAAGGCGGTCGTGGGGTCTCCGGCGTCGTTGTGGCCGAGGATCGCGCAGGCCGCCGCGTCGCGCGGCAGCGCCTCGAGGGGCTGGCGCGGCCAGTCGACGCCGCCCGCCGCGTTGGAGGCGGAGGGGAGGCCGGCGGTCTCGGCCGGGCTCATGTCCTGCTCGCCGCCGAGCAGCGCGCCGGAGCCGAGCAGGTACAGCTGGTAGGCCAGCGGGCTCAGGTCGGCAAGTTCGCCGTCGGTCGTGATGAGGTAGCGCTTGTCGTCGGGCTCGCCGACCTGGTGCACCACCGTGCCGATGGTGAAGTCGGTGCCGGCCAGCGGCTCTCCCGCGTCGGTGGTGACGAGCGGGGTGAACGGCTCGCCCTCCTCGAAGAGGTTCAGCCAGCGGTCGTCGACCTCCACAGCGGATGCCGCGTTCAGCCCCACGGACCGCAGAACGGCGTCCTCGTCACCGGCGGCGACCTCGTAGCGGGTGTCGCCGGCGACGACGTACAGGCTGCCGTCGAGCTCGACGACGGATGCCGCGTCGACCGGCGTCGCGACGCGGTTCTCGGGCAGCGCCAGCGAGGTCTTCGCGTCGGGGACGACGCAGGCCGTCCAGCCGTCGTTGATCAGCGCGTCGGGGCCCGGGATGTCGTCCGGTGCGCCGAGGATGCCGATGGTGGAGCCGATCTCGATCCCGTCGAGGGTCGCCTTGTCGGTGGTGACCACCTTGAAGTCGCCGGAGGGCATCAGCAGGCGCGCACTCGCGGTGTTGATCACCGGGTAGAGCACACTGTCGATCGAGAGGTAGCGCGCACCGCTGTCCTTCACGAGCACGAGGGTGTTGTCCTCCCAGCCGGCGGGCAGGCCGGGGCGCAGCAGTCCGTAGAAGACGCCGGCGAGGATCACCATGGCGGAGAGCACAACGCCGGCGAGCACGGCGCGCAGCGGCGAGGCGGGCTCGAGCTCCTTGCCGCCGGGGGCGCCGGAGGTGAACGCGGAGAGCAGACGGCGCCGGCTGAAGCCCTGCGCCTCGATGAGGTCCTTCTTGGTCGCCACGGGCTACACGAGCCCTGCGGTGGCGACGCCGAGCGGCAGCAGCAGGGCGAGGATGAACAGCTCGACGCTGTCGGCGAGCCGGGCCAGCCGCAGCCGCGCCCTCGGGCTGAGCAGCGTGAGGGTCACCAGGATCGCGGTGGTGGCGAGCAGCAGGGTGAGCAGCAGCGCGCGCAGGTCGGGGTTGGCGGCGGAGACGCTGAGGCCGGTCACGGCCAGGCCGGCCGCGCCGAGCACCATCACCACGAGCACGCCGATGCGGGCGTAGGCCTGGCGCGACTGGAACATCATGCCGGCGAAGGCCAGAGTGCAGAGGATGGCGCCGGTCGCACCCGACGCCGCGACGAGCGGGGTGGCCAGCAGCGAGGCCAGCCCGAGGGCGATGCGCAGCGACACCAGCACGCGCTGCCCGGCGGCGGCGCGCAGGCGGATGTCGTCGGCGTCGATCGGCACGGGGGGAGCGAACACCTCGACGTCGCTCTGGGGCGAGATCACGCGGATGCGGGTGGAGCTCAGCGCAAGCCACGGCAGCCCGTTGGAGAGTGTCGCGATCAGCGCGATCATGATCGCGTAGGGCGCGGCCTGCCCGGGGAGGAACAGTGCGGCGATCGTGGAGGTGATGCCCACCACGAGACCGAAGGCGATCGGGATGAGGTGCACCTCCGGACCGTTCCTGGTGAAGGCGAGGGCGATGCCGCCCACGATCACCGCGCCGAGCCCGGCGGCGGCGAGCGGCCAGCCCCAGATCGGCTCGATCGGAACGGCGAGGAACCCGGCGATCGCGCCGAACAGCGCGGCGGCGAGTCCGAGCGCGTGGCCGGCCTCCGGCTGGCCGATCCGGGTGAGCACGGCGGCGGTCGCGATGAGCAGCACCACTCCGCTGCCGGCGATGATGGCGCCGATGCCGAAGGTGGGCCCGGAGGTGACCAGGAGCACGGCGCAGAGCGCGAGGAAGCTGAGGCTGATGGCGAGGGCGGTGCGGGCGCTGTCCTTCGGTGTCCACTCGCTGTGCTGCGAGGCCGTGGCGTCGATGACCGCCTCCACGACGTCGTCGTAGACGCGGGGCTCGGCGATCAGCCCGCCGCGCACGAGGGTGAGCAGTTCGCCGTCGTGCACGCCCTGGCTGCCGAGGCTGCGGCTCACGTCGAGCACGACCCCCTCTGCGCGGTGCAGCGCGTAGCCGCCGTGGGAGAGGGTGGGGTCGAGCACGCCGAGGCTGCGCGCGAATCCGGGCATCAGCTCGATCAGGGGAACCTGTGCGGGCACGCCCACATCGAGTCGGCGGCCCTCGCTCACGATCGATACACGTACTAGGGATCCGGTCATAACGACGGCTTCGCTCATCGCAGGTCCTCACGATCAGGCGTTGCGGAGCACGCGTGTGATTGACAGATGTTCAGAGCATACCAACGGGCACCGGGAACACGAGGGCTTAATGGGTAGTTCTATCCGTTGCGAGTCGATCCCTCTTGGCATAACCTCAATTTGTGCATCAGTGATGCGCAACAACTCACCGGGGGTTCGGAGGCGTCTTTCGCCTGCTCGGGTGTGCCGTGATTGATGAATTTCGAAGGAGTGAGTACATGGCAGATGTAATCTCCGCTGAAGAGGGCGCGCTCAAGCGCGGTGCCCAGGCGGTAAACGAAGCGAAGGCCGGAATCGACCAGCAGGTCAAGAAGGTCCGCGGCGAGATCGACCAGCTGCGTGGCTTCTGGCAGGGTGGCGCCGCTGCGTCGTTCACCGGACTCATGACGAGCTGGGACGAGCAGGCCCGCAAGCTCAACGAGGTGCTCGTCACTCTCGAGGCAGCGCTCGCCGGAACCGAGAAGGACCAGGCCGCGACCGAAGAAGAGCACACCTCGACCATCTCGGGCCTCGGCTCGATGATGTCCAGCATCTAGCAGCCCCGGTTCAGAGAGGATTTCACCATGCAGTCAATGTCAGTAAACCCGGCCCAGGTCTCGGCTCTCGCCGGACAGATCCGCCAGGGTTCCACCGGAATCAAGTCGACCCTCGACAACCTCGAGTCCGAGGTCGGAAAGCTCCGCGCATCGTGGGGCGGCGAGGCCCAGGTCTCGTACGACACCGCTCAGCGCAAGTGGAGCCAGACGCTCGGCGAGATGCAGGCCCTGCTCACGCAGATCGCCGGCAAGACCGAGGAGATCTCGGGCCAGTACGTGCAGAGCGACTCGTCGTCCGCTCAGCGCTTCGCGATCTAGTATCCGCTTCACGGCGCAGCGTTGACCGGTCGACCGAGACGTCGACCGGTCAACGCTTTTGTCATTGCATGTAGGCATTCCCATCTAGAAAGGCACGGCCATGCCCGGTCCCATCTCTCTTGACGTCGACAGCATCGTCCAGATGCTGCGGCGTATCGTCGCGGAGCAGAACGGCGTGCCCGCCGCGCAGGAAGTAGGCCGAGTGGAGGGCACCGGAGACGGAGTCACCGCTCCCTTCAAAGAGGATCTCAGCAAAGCGGGCAACGAGCTGCAGAGGATTGTCAAGATCGTTCTCGAAGACCTGAACGCCACCCACGAGGCGATCAGGCGCACCGTCGAGGACATGGTCGCGAAAGACGCCGACAATGCCGACGAGGCACGATCGATCCTCGCCGTGCTCGACGCTACCGTCGCCACGGCTCCGAGCCCCGCGGCGCCTCTTCCCCCCGCTGCGTCGAACATCCCGAGGGCCTGGTAAGTGCGCACCACCTTCTCCACCCACGCAGCGCGAGTCGCTTCGGTGGCCGCTGCCCTCGCGCTCGTAGTCGCGGTCTCGGCCCCCGCCGCCGCAGCCGACGCGCCCTGGTACATCAGCGCGCTGAGGATCGATGCCGCGGCGGCGGAGGGACTCACCGGCGCCGGCGTCACGATCGCCGTGCTCGACGGGCAGATCAACACCGACGTGCCGACTCTCGCCGACGCCGATATCGACGTGCGCGAGCCCTCCTACTGCTACGGCGAGAACAACAAGCCGCTTCCCGCGGCAAGCACCGAGCTCAGCGTGGCGAAACCGACCGAGCACGGCACCAACGTCGTCTCGACGATCGTCGGTTCCGGCGAGGGATACGCGGGCCAGCAGGGAGTAGTCGGCGTGGCGCCCGGAGCGAAGGTGCTCTACTACGCGGTCACCGTCGCAGCGGATGAGGAGACCGGAGCACTGAGCTGCGGCGAGAAGGACACCGACGTCGACGTCGGCACCACCTGGGGCCCAGCCCTCGACGCGGCCATCGATGACGGGGCCGACATCGTCTCCGTCTCGCTGAGCACCAGCGCAGGCCCGAGTGAGATGGCAGTGCTGGCCCGCGCCTTCCGCGAGGGAGTAATCGTTCTCGGCTCGTTGCGCAACACCTCCGCCATCACCTTCAACGGCGGCATGCCGGCATTCGCCAACGGCGCGATCGGGGTGCAGGCGGCGGGCGAGGACGGCGCCATCCAGACAACCGACGGCGTGCCGAATCGCGACTCCGACGTCGACGTGGTCGCGCCCGGGCTGGGCATCTCCGCCCAGGGCGACCCGTCGACGGGACGTTGGGAGGACCAGTACGTGGTCGACGGGACCTCGCTGGCCACCCCGCTGACCGCGGGGGTGCTGGCGCTGGTCATGGAGAAGTATCCCGACGCCACGGGAAACCAGATCATCCAGTCGCTCATCCACAACACCAGCGGCGAGCCGGACCACGAGCCCCAGCGCGACTCGGAGAACTACTACGGGTACGGGCTCATCTCGCCGGCGAACCTCCTGGCCACAGACCCCTCGAAGTACGAGGACGTCAACCCGCTCATCATCGAGGTGCCGGGCCCCGGGGACGTGCTCCAGCCCACCTACGACGAGATCTTCAACCCGGCACCGGCAGCAAGCGCGACACCGGACCCAGCGGCAGTCGAGGAGCAGGGCTCAGGGGTGCCCCTGTGGATCTGGCTCGTGCTCGGCGGGGTGCTCGTCGTCGTGGCGGTCGTCGTCGTCATCATCGTGACGGTGGTGCGCAAGAGCGCGCCCCGACCCACCCAGTAGTCACCAACGAGGAGACAATCATGGTTTCAGCGGAGAACGAACTCAAGGCACTCGCGAGTGCGCAGACCGACTGGGACATCCCGGCGCTGCGCAGTCTGGAAGGCTCGGCCGGCGCCCTGGTGGACATGGCGACGGCGATGATGGAGGAGAGCGGCTGGAAGGGCACTGCCGCCGATGCCGCGAACACCGCCTTCGGCAACATGCGCACGAACTTCGCCGCGCTCGAGTCGGCGACCACGAAGCTCCTCGCCATCATCGATGCCGCGAACGGCGCGAAGCAGCGCGCGGTGGCGAAGGTCGACGGGCTCAGCTCGGGTGAAGTCGATCCGGGCATCGTCGCCGCGGCACGAACGGCCTCCGTCGTCATCTTCCGCGGAACAACCCTGCCGGCCGACGGCGCCATCTCGTTCATCGAGGGGATTCTCGGGGACAAGCGTGAAGACGAGGCGCGGAAGGCCGTCGAGGAGCTCGGCGACGATCTGGAAGTGCAGCGCAAAGACATCCATCTCGTGCGGGAGGGTCTGCAGGACTTCAAGCCGGCGCTCGGCGGCGGCGACGTGCCACCCCCGGAGCCGATCGAGCCCTTCGTCCCGCGCACTCCCACCTATGTCTGGACGCCCCCGGCCGGCCCCCAGGGCAGCGCTCCCACGCCGATCGGCTCGGCTCCCGGCGACTTCGCCATCAGCCAGCCGGTGCTCAACCCCGGCCCGAGCTGGGTGCCGAACCCCGGCACCTCCGTCGACGGCGACATCCCGACCGGCACCAGCCTGCCGGGACACACGACCGTCCCCGGCGGGCTCAGCACCCTCCCCGGCCACGGCACCCTCGGCGGCAGCCTCCCCGGCGGCGGCAGCGGCCTGGGCGTGGGGCTCGGCGGCGGCAACGGCGGCGGGCTCGGTGGCGGCTTCGGCTCCGGCGGCATGGGTGCCGGGATCATCGGCGGCGGCGCAGCTGCGGCAGCGGCGGCCGCGGCGAAGGCCCGGCTGACCGGCGGCGGCAACGGCGGCGGGATCGGACGCATCGGCGCGGGCGGCCTCGGTGGGGCCAACGGCGTCGGCGCGGGCGGCAGCGCGAACGGTGCGGGAGGCGCAGGACGCCTCGGGGCCGGTGGAATGGGCGGTGCCGGTGGCGCAGGCGGCGTCGGCGGTGCTGGCGCAGGCGGAGCGGGTGCGACCGGCACGGCGGGCGGCGCGGGCCGTCTCGGCGGCGGCGGACTGCTCGGATCCCAGCCCGGCGGCGGTGCGGGCGGCGGCGGGAACACCACCGTGGCCACCACGAACGCGGCCGGCGCGGGCGGACGCGGACCCGGCGGCATGATGGGCGGCGGCGGAGGCAACGAGGATCGCGACAAGCGCGGCGGCCTCGGTGGCCTGATGGCCCCTAAACTCGACGATGAATCGGATGCTGCACCCCGATCCGCTGGCGCATCGGCCGGCGGACGCGACCAGCAGCCCACAGACTAGGACCCAGCATGGCCCGTCGCAGCACCAGCACCACTCGATCCCGCGGAAACTAGCACGTGCTGCTGACCGCGCCCGAGAGGCGCAAGATCGTAGTGCTGAGCGGTGACAACCGAACGGACGCCGCCGTCCCCCTCGACGACACCCTGCGAAGCGCGCTCGGCGCGCTCGGCTACACGCTCGAGCCCGGCCGCCACGCGCTGCTCGACCGCGCCGGCGCCCAGACCGACCTCGACACCCCCGGCTCCGACCTGCTCGACGGCTCGCTGTTCTCCATCGTCGACCTGCAGATCGACGGCCGGGCGGCGGCGGCCGCTGCGGCGGTCGCGGTCGAGGAGCGCGACGACAAGGGCGCGCTCTGGTGGCTGGTCGGCACACTCGCCGTGGTGATCGCGGCGGTGTCGCTCATCGACGCGGCGACGCTCGGCACCCTCGGCAACATGGCCGAGCGCCTCGCGGCCGCACTGATCCTCGCTGCCGGCTCCGTCGCATCCGCTGTTCTCTGGGCCATGCGCTCACCGCGCAACCGCACCGGGGAGTCCGTGGCGATGCTCGCCCCGCTCGCGCTCGCCTTCGCCGCCGGCGTGGTCGCGATCGACCCGGCCTTCGAGGCCAGCGTGCACCTCGCGGTCGTCGCCGGCCTCTTCGCGGCCGGCGTGCTCGCCACGCTGCTCGCCGCCACCGTCGAGGCGCTGCGGCTGCGCAGCGCCGCGGGGATCGCCGCGGTGGTCTTCCTCGCGCTCGGATCCGTCTGGGGCGTCACGCTGCTCGCCGGGCTCGACTCCTGGTCGGCCGCGGCCATCAGCGCGGGCGCCGTGCCGTTGGCGCTGCGCTACCTGCCGAGCACCCTGGTGAACGTGCCCGAGGGGCACCACATCGACTACAAGCACTTCATGACCAGCCGCTGGACCGTGCGCGGCGTGGTGCCTGAGACGCCGCGCGGGGTGGAGATGACCTTCGTTCGCGAGTCGGTCGACGCCTCCTCCGCCCGGCTGGTGACCGGTGTCGTTCTGCTCAGCGTGGTCGCCGCCGTGTTCCTGCCGCTCGCGCTCGCCCGGCCGGTGCCCACCGACGGCTTCGTCCTCGGCGGCACCATCGGCCTGGTCTGCACCCTCACCATCGGCCTGCTGCTCTCCGCCCGCCACTACGCGATGCCGGTGCTGCGCTGGGTTCCGCGCGCGGCCTGCGCCGTGGTGGTGCTCGTCGCCGCGGTCGGCGCGACCATGATGTTCGGCCAGCTGGTGATCCTCGTCGCCGCGGCCGCGCTGCTCGTGCTCGGCGTCGCCGCCGCCTACATCCTCGTGCCCATCGCGAAGGGCGCCCGCTCGCTCGTCTGGTCGCGTACCGCCGACGTGTTCGAGTGGCTCGCCGTCGCCCTGTCCCTGCCCGCTGCGCTCCTCGCCGCGGACACCCTCAACGCCGTTCGCGGGATGATGTCCTCATGAGTGAAACCACCGGAGCCGTACCCGGGTCGACCACCTGCTGGAACTGCTCCCAGCCGCTGAGCCTCGGCGCCGTGCAGTGCGTGTTCTGCGGCATGGCCCAGCAGCAGGCCCCGCAGCCGCAGCAGCCGTCGCAGTACCTGGTCGCCCCGGCGGGCGTGGCGGGCGTCCCGCCCACGCCGCACGTGCCGGTGCAGACCTGGACCCCCGGTGCGCCGGCCGAGGCCGCGCCCAGCCGCTCGACCCTCGATCCCGCCTTCGCCGGCACCGCCGCCGGCGTCGGCAGCCAGGTGCTCGCCTTCACGATCGACGTGGCCGTCGTCGCGGTCGTCGCGGTGGCCGTGCTGCTCATCTCCGGCTCGCCGGTCTACGCGGCGCTCTCCGTGCTGGAGCTCGCCGTCGGCCTCTGGGTGCTCGAGGCCCGCACCGGCGCCACCGTGGGCAATGCGCTGGTGCGCATCCGCACCTCACGCGACGACGGCCCCTTCTCTCCCGGAATCGGGCGCTCCTTCGTGCGTCGTATGCCGCAGGCGGTGGGCTTCGTCGCCGCCGGCGTCGGCGCCTGGGTGGCCACCGCCTCCGGCGCCTGGGACGGCAGCGGGCGCTCCCGCAGCTGGGGCGACCTCGCCGCCAAGACGCAGGCGGTGTCTGTGCCCGCTCGCGGCTCGATCGAACGCCCGATCGTGCAGCCGGCAGGCGCCATCTCGCCCGAGGCGGAGCCGCACGTCGTGCTCGCCGCGCCCCAGGTGGTCAGCACCCTCGCCCGCCCGCGCTCGGTGAACGAGGACAGCCAGTCGCAGACCGGCGCCCGCGCTCCCGCCACCGCCCTCGCGGCTCCTCTCCCCGCGCCCGTGCCCGCGGCGCCGGTCGACCGCGGCGGCGCGCCCGCCGCCGACGCGGCCGACGGCACCCTGATGCTCGTCTTCGACACCGGACAGCGCGTGCAGTTCCCCACCCCGGTGGCCGTCAACCTCGGCCGCAGCCCCGTGGCCACCGAGCCGAGCGACAAGCTCGTCACGGTGGACGACCCGGAGATGACCGTCTCGAAGACCCACCTGCGCCTCGAGCACTCGCGCGGCCGCACCTGGGTCACCGACGGCGGCTCGACGAACGGATCCGACCTGCTCGACGACGAGGGCGGGGTCACCACACTCGCACCCGGCAACCGCGTGCTGCTCGACGAAGGTGTGCGCGTGCGCATCGGCAACAGGGCCTTCACCATCAGCCTGATTCTTGGCGGAGAAAGATAAGACATGACGGCCACTCGCCTCGCCCCTCCCCGCGTCCCCTCGGGCAAGATCGCCCTGCAGGCCCCGCCCGAGCTCGTCCCCGGCGACGGCGGCGGCAGCCTGATCAGCTCGATGCTGCCCATGCTCGGCAGCATCGGCGCCATCGTGATGGCCGTCTCCAGCGCCGGCATCTCCGGCCTGATCACCGGAGGCATGTTCCTGCTGTCGTCGGTCGGCTTCGTGGCGGTGAACGGATGGCGCCAGCGCTCGCAGCGCATGGCCGCGACCCTCGGCGCGCGCCGCGAGTACCTCGCCTACCTCACCGAGCTCCGCCAGACGGTGCGCGTGGCCGGGAAGCAGCAGCGTCGGGCCGCGAACTGGCTCAACCCCGCGCCATCCGCTCTCACCTTCCTCGCCGAGGAGCGCACCCGTGTCTGGGAGCGCTCGAGTGACGACGGCGACTTCCTCCGGCTGCGCGTCGGCACCAGCGACCAGCCGTTGTGCGTGCAACTCGAGGCCCCCGAGCTCCCGCCGCTGGCGCAGCTCGACCCGGTCGCCGCCTCTGCCGCGCACCGCTTTATGCTCAGCCACGAGATCCAGAAGCACCTGCCGCTCGCCGTGCCGATCACCGACTACTCCAAGGTGGAGGTCACCGGCAACGAGGACGAGGTGCGCTCCTTCGTGCGCTCGATGCTGCTGCACGCCACCACCATGCACCACCCCGACAGCGTGCAGGTCGTCGTGCTCGCCGACGAGTCCGTGCTGCCGCAGTGGGAGTGGGCCAAGTGGCTGCCGCACACCCACTCCCGCCAGGTGAGCGACGGCCTCGGCGCGGCGCGCATGATCGGCTCCAACGTGGCCGAGATCGAGGACATGCTTCCAGCGGATGTGCGCGAGCGCCCCCGCTTCGCGAGAGGTGCGGCGGTGAAGGTGCCGCACATCATCGTGATCACCGACGGCGCGCGCATCCCCGTGTCCAGCGCCGTGATCACCGCGGACGGCGTGCAGGGCGTCACCGTGATCGACCTGCCCTCGCGCTGGAACGACCTCGAGAACCCCTCCAACCTGCGCATCGCGCTCGGCCAGAACACCAGCCGGGGCGCGGAGATCGCGGGCGAGCTGATCACGCTGCAGTCCGCATCCGTTCTCTTCGCCGCCGACCAGGTGAGCATCGTCGAGTCCGAGGCCACGGCCCGCCGGCTGATGCCGCTGTTCAGCGGCGCAGCCAGCGTCTCCGCCGCCCGCTCGGGCAGCACCGAGCAGCTCGAGCTCGTCGACCTGCTCGGCCTGCCCGACGTGCGCGACATCGACTTCGCCGACGCCTGGAGCGGGCGCCTCGAGCGCGACCGCCTGCGTGTGCCGATCGGCCAGACCACCGACGGCGCGCCCATCATCCTCGACATCAAGGAGTCCGCCCAGCAGGGCATGGGCCCCCACGGTGTGATGATCGGCGCCACCGGCTCCGGAAAGTCGGAGGTGCTGCGCACGCTCGTGCTCGCCCTCGCGATGACCCACTCGCCCGAGCAGCTCAACTTCGTGCTCGTCGACTTCAAGGGTGGCGCCACCTTCGCCGGCATGGCCGGCATGCCGCACGTCTCCGCGATCATCACCAACCTCGGCGAGGAGATCGCGCTCGTCGACCGCTTCCAGGACGCCCTGCAGGGCGAGGTCGTGCGCCGCCAGGAGCTGCTGCGCGCCTCGGGCAACTTCGCCAACGTCTTCGACTACGAGAAGGCCCGTCGCGGCGGCCGCACCGACCTCGCGCCGCTGCCCGCCCTGCTGATCGTGGCCGACGAGTTCTCCGAGCTGCTCTCCGCCAAGCCCGAGTTCGTCGACAGCTTCATCAACATCGGCCGCGTCGGCCGCTCGCTGCAGGTGCACCTGCTGCTCGCCTCGCAACGCCTCGAGGAGGGCAAGCTGCGCGGCCTCGACACCTACCTGTCGTACCGGGTCGGTCTGCGCACCTTCTCCGCCGCCGAGTCGCGCTCCATCCTCGGCGTGCCAGACGCGTACACGCTGCCGCAGCAGCCCGGCGTCGGCTACCTCAAGAGCGACACCGAGACCATGGACCAGTTCCGCGCCGCGTACGTCTCCGGCCCGCCGAAGCGCCGCAAGCGCACCGCGGCCGCCGCCGTGGCCGGTCGAGACGCATCAGCGGATGTCGAGCTGTTCACCGCGGCCCCGGTCTGGAAGGCGACGCCCGTCGAGGCACCCGCCGAGGTCGTCGAGTTCAACGAGCCCGAGGAGGAGCGCAGCACCTTCGAGATCGCCGTCGACCGCATGAGCGGCTTCGGACCGAAGGCGCACCAGGTCTGGCTGCCGCCGCTCGAGGTCCCGGCCTCGCTCGACGAGCTCATGCCCGACCTCGCGGTCGACCCGCAGCTCGGCCTCGTCTCGATGGGCTGGCGCAACGCCGGCGGGCTCACCATCCCGCTCGGCATCGTCGACATCCCGCTGGAGCAGCGCCGCGAGAGCCTCACGGTCTCGCTCGGCGGTGCAGCGGGCCACATGGTGATCATCGGCGGACCGATGAGCGGAAAGAGCACCCTGCTACGCACCGCGGTCGTGGCGCTCTCGCTCACCAACACCCCGCACGAGGTGCAGTTCTACGTGATCGACTTCGGCGGCGGCAGCTTCTCCGGCCTCACCGAGTTCCCGCACATCGCCGGCGTCGCGACCCGCTCCGAGCCCGACGTGGTGCGCCGCATGGTGGCCGAGGTCACCAGCATCGTGAACGCCCGCGAGGTGTACTTCCGCCAGAACAACATCGACTCGATCCAGACCTACCGCCAGCGCCGTGCCGAGGGGCGCGTCGACGACGGCTACGGCGACATCTTCCTCGTGGTCGACGGCTGGGCCACCCTCCGCGCCGAGTTCGAGGCGCTCGAGTCGCAGATCCAGGCGATCGCCGCCCGCGGTCTCACCTACGGCATCCACGTGGTTCTCACCGCGGCCCGCTGGCTCGACGTGCGCACCAACATCAAGGACCTCATCGGCACGCGCCTCGAGCTGCGCCTCGGCGACGCCTCCGACTCCGAGATCGACCGCAAGGCGGCGGGCAACGTGCCGGCCGGCACCCCCGGCCGCGGACTCAGCCCGCGCAAGCTGCAGCTGCTCACCGCCCTGCCGCGCGTCGACAACTCGGGCGACGCCTCCACGCTCGCCGCGGGCATCGAGGACCTCGTGGCGCGCACGCAGCAGGCCTGGACCGGCGCTCCCGGACCGAAGCTGCGCCTGCTGCCCGAGCAGATCACTCTCGACGAGGTGCGCGCCCTCGCGCCCGCCGACACCCGGCAGATCCTGCTCGGCGTCGACGAGGCCGACCTCGCGCCGTTCGGCATCGACCCGATGGCGGAGCCGCACATGTTCCTCTACGGCGACGCCGACTCCGGCAAGTCGTCGATGCTGCGCGCCTACGCGCACGAGATCATGCGCCTCTTCGGCCCCAACGAGGCGAAGATCTTCGTGATCGACTACCGCCGCGCGCTGCTCGGTGAGATCCCCAAGGACTACCTGGGCGCCTACCTCACCGCGCACGACATGGCGATGAGCGGCGTCGGCGAACTGGCCGCCTTCTTCCAGAGCCGCATCCCCGGGCCCGACGTCACACCCGAGCAGCTGCGCACGCGCTCCTGGTGGACCGGCGCGGAGGGCTTCATCCTCGTGGACGACTACGACCTCGTCTCCACCTCGCAGGGCAATCCGCTCGCGGTGCTCGCGCCGCTGCTCGCCCAGGCCACCGACCTCGGCCTGCACGTGATCCTCACCCGGCGCACCGGCGGTGCGGCGCGTGCGGCCTACGACCCGATCCTGCAGCGGATGACCGACCTCGGCACCACGGGAATCCTGCTGAGCGGAAACCCCGAGGAGGGCCAGCTCATCGGCAAGGTCAAGGCCATGCCGGCCGTTCCCGGCCGGGCCCAGATCGTCAGCCGCGACCGCGGACTGATCAGCGCGCAGCTGGGCTACGTGCCCGCCAACTTCTCGTAGGAACCCCAGATATGCCGAACACCGATCCGACGACCATCGACCCGACGACCATCGTCCTGCTCGCGGTCGTCTACGCCGTGGTGCTCGTCGGCGGGTACGTCTGGCTGTCGCTCGCACTCAGCCGGGTGTTCCCGAAGCTGGGGGAGGAGGGCTGGAAGGCCTGGGTGCCCGTGCTGCGGGAGATGACCGTGTTCCAGCTCGGCGGGTACAGCTCCGCCTGGGTGGTGGCGCTGTTCCTGCCGTTCATCAACATCATCGGCCTGGTCGTCACCGTTCTCGCCGTCCACCAGATCAACAAGCAGCTCGGCCGCGACGCGGTGTTCACCGTGCTGGCCGTGGTGGCCTACCCGGTCTGGGCGACCATCGTGGGCTTCGGCACGAACGACCGCGCTCCGCGGCCCGTTGTGAGCCGTCCCACCGGGTACCAGCCCTTCGCCGAGCTGCCGCAGTCGGCGTCGGCGGGCGGCCCTGCCGCAGCCGGCACCGCTGCGGTCGGCGCGGCCGCAGCCGGCCCGGCCCCGGCGGCATCCGCCGCATCCGCCCGCACCTTCGGCGAGGGCAGCCCCTTCCACCTCGAGGCCGCGGCCCCGGTTCCGCCCGCGCCGGTGGCGCCGCCCGTTCCGCCGGCCGGCCGGCCCGCTCCGCTCGCGGTCACCGTGGCCACGCCCTTCTCCGCGGCCGGTCCGCCGCCGCCCAGCCCGGCCGGCGGGCAGATCGCGTTCCAGCCGATCCCGCAGGCCGCCCGCACGCCCGTGCCGCCGGCTCCGCCGATTCCGCCGACGCCGTCCGCTCCGCCCGCGGCTCCCGACCCGGGCGCCCCGCCCGCGCTCATCGATCCCGCGGCCGCGGCCTGGTCTCCGCCCGCGACGCAGCTGCGGCCCTCGCCGGAGTCGATGCCGCTGTTCCTCGAGGCGGCCGTCGCACCGGTGCCGTCCGCCCGGATCACACCGTCCGCCCCGATCACACCACCCGCCCCGATCACCCCGCCGCCGGCCGCCTTCCCGACCCTGCCCACCGCAGCGGCGGAAGCGGATGCGATCCCGGCCATCCCCGAGACCCCCTACAACGCCGTGCCCGACACCGAGCACACCGTCATCCCGGCGTCCGCGCCCGCCGGCGCCGACCTCGACGACGACGACTTCGAGGACACCGTCATCGTCAACCGCCGCGAGGAGCTCTGGGTGCTCTCGCCCGAGGGCGCCGAGCCGATCCGCGTCACGCGCCCCGTCGCACTGCTCGGGCGCAACCCCTCCGCCTCGCCCGAGCATCCGGACGCGCAGCTCATCCGCTTGACCGACCCGGCCCGCACCGTCTCGAAGACGCACGCGCGGATCGAACTGGTGAGCGGGGCGTGGATGATCATCGACCTCGCCTCGACCAACGGCGTGTACCTGCGCGGCGACGACGGCGCAGACGTGGAGCTCGACGCCGACGTGCCGACCACGCTCACCCCGGCCTTCCGCCTCGGCGAACTGCCCTTCCGCCTCGAGCGCGAGGACTAGCAGGTGGAGCAGCAGACGCTCGGCCTCGTGCTCAGCACGGGCGCCCGCAGCGACGTCGGCTCGCGCCGCGCGGTGAACGAGGACTCCATGCTCGTCGCCGACCCGATCTACGCCGTGGCCGACGGCATGGGCGGCCACGCTGCGGGCGACCTCGCCAGCCAGGCCGCGGTGCTGCAGCTGCGCACGATCGCCGGGCTCGCCGAGGCGACCGTGGCGCTGCTGCAGTCCGCGCTCGACGACGCCCAGCGCTCCGTGCGCGTGATCTCCGACGCGAACACGCGCGGAGCGGGCACCACGGTGACCGGCGTCGTCTCGGCCGTCCACGACGGGGAGCCGCACTGGATCCTGTTCAACGTCGGCGACTCCCGCGTCTACCGCCTGCGCCGCGGCGAGCTCGTGCAGCTCAGCCACGACCACTCGCTCGCGCAGCAGCTGGTCGACAGCGGCACCATGAGCGCCGCCGACGTCGGCAGCTACGTGGGCCGCAACGTGATCACCCGCGCGGTCGGCTCCGACGACAGCCCCGCCGACATCTCGCTCTACCCGATCCAGCTCGGGGAGCGCCTGCTCGTCTGCTCCGACGGGCTCACCACAGAGGTGACCGATGCCGCGATCGGCGAGCTGCTCGGTGCGCACCCGCAGGCGCAGTCCGCCGCCGACGCTCTCGTCGCCCGCGCGATCCTCAACGGCGGCCGCGACAACGTGACCGCCGTGGTGATCGATGTGATCTCCGGCGCTCCAGCGGATGCTCCTGCCGGGCCCGTCGAGACCGGCCCGCCCGCCGACAGCGACGTCGACGAGGACACCATCGAGACCGTCCGCACTCGCGGGGTCTGACAGTATCTACAGCAATCAGCCGACAGGAAATGGGCACAGCGTGACTTTCGATTCTCAGAACCAGCAGGCGCCGGGCGGCCAGCAGCAGCAACCCGCCCCCGGCTTCGTCCCGCCGCAGCCGCCGCCCGGATTCGGGCCGCCTCAGGCACCCGGATTCGCTCAGCAGCCGGGCTTCGCACCCGAGCAGGGCGGGCAGCCGGTGTTCCAGGCACCCGCACGCCCCAACCCCTTCGTCGGCGTTCCCGTCTCCGACTACCTGCGCGACGGGGGAGCGCTCCTGCTGCTGCTCGTCTCGCTCGCGCTGCCGTGGTTCTTCCACGACTACGAGGTCGTGCGTGGCGCCGGCCGCATCGAGGTCGTCCTGCTCACACTCCTCTCGGTGCTGACGATCTCGCTCACCTACCTCGCCCGCGGCGGGCTCTTCCCATCCGGGGTGACGGTGAACACGGTGATGCTGCTGCGCACCCTCGCCAACGCGCCGTACGTGCTGATGGTGCTGGTGTACCTCGTGCTCGACATCGCGAGCGGCGACGACCCCACCGGGCTCGGCACCGCCGCGGCCCTCGGGCTCGCCGGCGCACTGCTCGCCGCACAGCCGCGGCAGTCCGAGGTGGGCCCGCTCGCCCCCGGCGCCCCGGTCGGACGCCTCTGGTACGCGATCGCCCTCGGCTACGGCGTGCTCGCTGTGATCCTGACCCTGGTCACCCTGGTCTCCACTCTGATCGCCTCGGTCGAGTACGCCTCCTTCGCCCCGGCGGCGGTCGTCACCAACCTGATCTCCATCCTCTTCACGGCCGCGGCCGTGGTGCTGCCGCTGGTGGGAATCCTGCGCCGCAACGACGTCTGGCGCACGGTGGCCTTCGGGCTCGGCGCCGTGATGGTGGGCGTCGTGGTCTTCACCGGGCTCGGCAACTCGGTCACCGGGATCGAGAGCGTGCACGGTGGCGGCTACCTCGTGCTGCTGATCGCCGGGCTGCTCGGCCTGGCATCGTCGCCCGCGCTGCGCAACGCGATGAAGCCGGTCGCCGACCTCTCGCGCTGGTTCGGAGCGGCCTCGCTGACCCTCGTGATCGTTGCGGTCGTCGCCGGGTACCTCGTGCTCGCGAACATCTTCACCATCGTGCAGCTCGCCACCTTCGGCACCGGCGGGATGGGACTCCCCATCGGCAGCATCCTGTTCCTGCTGCTCACCGCCGGCGTCGCGGTGTTCGCGCGCATCAGCCTGCGCCGCAACCCTGCCGGCAGCCGCTGGCTCGTCGTCGGCCTGCTCGGCGGTCTCCTGCTGCTCGGCCTGATCAACGTGATCCTCTCGGCGGTCGCCGAGACGGTCGGATCGATCACGATCGGCCTCGCCTTCGGGCTCCCGCTGTTCATCGTCTACGCGCTCACCGTGCCGAAGAGCGTGCGCGAGTACTACGCGGCCAGCGCGCCGGTGCGGCCGCAGGCTGCTCCGGGCTACGCGGGCGGCTACGCGCCCGGATACGCCGGCGCTCCCGCCGGTGCCGCCGGCTACCCCGCCGCCCCGGGTTACGCCCCGGCGCCGGGCTACCCGGCACCGCCCACGGCCCCGGTCGCGCCATCGGCTGCCGCCGCTCCCGCTGCGGAGTATCCGGCTGCCCCGGTCGCCCCGCAGTACGGACCGCCGACCGTCGCACCGATCGGCTCGTCGGAGCCGGTCGCACCCGCGGTCGCCCCTGTGGTGGAGGCGCAGCCCGCGCCCGTCGAGGAGGCGCAGCCGTCGCCCGTTCCGGAGATTCAGCCCGCACCCGTCGCGCAGGCGCAGCCCGCGCCCGTCCCGGAGGCGCAGCCCGCACCCGCGGAGGCTTCTGCTCCTGCCGAGGCGCCTGCGCCGTCGCTTCCGCCCACGCTGCCCTTCGAGCCCGATCCCACCGCGCCGGCCGACGAGCCGCTGTCGCAGTTCTCCGAGGAGACGACCTACGCGCGTCCGCAGTCCGCCGCGGCGCCCGCCGTCGACCCGACCCCTCCCGACGCACCCGTCGTGCTCGGCGAGCCGGTCGAGCCGTCCGCGCCCGCCGCTCCGGAGAGCGACCGGCCGACCGAGGTGCTCAGCCCTGCCGACGCCGACGCCGCGCCGACCTCCGTGTTCGCGGCGCCGGCCGAGCAGCCGGCCGAGCCCGCGACCGAGGTTCTCGACCCGGCCGCGGCCGAGGCGAGCGACCCCGACGCGACGGCCGAGAAGCTGTTCGAGCTCGCCCGCGACCGCGAGGACCTCTGGCCGCTCATCGCCGGCAACCCGGCCGCCTACCCCGACCTGCTCACCTGGTTCGCCGGCTCCGACGACCCCGCGGTGCAGGCGGCCCTCCGGGCGCGCGGCCTGTAGAGGGGCGCAGAACCAGCACGATCCGCAGCGCGTCCGCCTTCCCGGCGGGCGCGCTGCGTCGTTGTTCCGGCCTCTCAAAGCCGGGCCGCGCATCCGCTCTCGACCCGCCCGCGCAGCCCCCATACCCCCCGACTTCGGGGTATAGACGCGCGGCGAAAAAGGTTACGTTTGCTGTCTGTCTCATCGATGCCGAGCCAGGGGGGCCACCGGCATCACAATCAGTGAGGAGACTCCATGGCAACCCTCACAGAAATCCTGATTCTTCGCGGCGTCGTGCCGATCGAGAACCTCGACTCCATCTCCGGCACCTGGGGCGAAGACGAGGACGCCGTGATGGCGCTCGTCGAGAGGGGCCTCGTCTCCGAGGTGCAGCTCGCGTCAGCCCGCGCCGCGCAGTCCGAGCTCCCCTTCGTCGAACTCGTCGAGTTCCCCGTCGACCGCTCGGCCGTCGCCCTCGTTCCCGCGGCCATGTGCCGCCGCTACCAGGTGCTCCCGATCAGCGTGAACGGCGACCTGCTCACCCTCGCCATGGTCGACCCGGGCGACGTGTTCGCCCTCGACGACGTGCGCGCCGCAGCGCGCATGCAGATCCGCCCGGTCGTCGCCTCCCCGGGCGACCTGCGCGCCGCCATCGACCGCTACCACCGCGCAGACGGCGAGCTCAGCGACCTGACGAGCGCGCTCGAGGAGGAGAACGGCGGCGCCGTCGACCTCGTGCGTCCCGGCGAGGAGGAGATCACCGACGAGGCGCCCATCGTGCGCTTCGTGAACCTGCTCATCAGCCAGGCGATCCAGGACAAGGCCTCCGACATCCACATCGAGCCGGGCGAGCGCGAGATGCACGTGCGCTACCGCATCGACGGAGTGCTGCACCAGATGCAGTCGGCGCCGAAGTCGATCCAGAACGGCGTCATCTCCCGCCTCAAGATCATGAGCGACATCGACATCGCCGAGCGCCGCAAGCCTCAGGACGGCCGCATCTCGGTCAGCCACGCCGGCCGCAAGATCGACCTCCGCGTCGCCACCCTGCCGACGGTGTGGGGCGAGAAGGTCGTGATGCGAATCCTCGACAACGCGTCGAGCACCATGGCGATCTCCAACCTCGCGCTGCTGCCGCGCAACCTCGAGGCCTTCCGCCAGTCGTACACGAAGCCCTACGGCATGATCCTGGTCACGGGCCCCACCGGTTCGGGCAAGTCGACCACGCTGTACACCACGCTGGCCGAGGTGGCGAACCCGCAGATCAACGTGATCACGGTCGAGGACCCGGTCGAGTACCGCATGAAGGGCATCAACCAGGTCCAGGTTAACAACAAGGCCGGACTGACCTTCGCATCCGCTCTTCGCTCGATTCTCCGTTCCGATCCCGACGTCGTTCTCATCGGTGAGATCCGCGACCACGAGACCGCGCAGATCGCCATCGAGGCGGCGCTCACCGGTCACCTCGTGCTCTCCACGCTTCACACCAACGACGCCCCGAGCGCCATCACCCGTCTCACCGAGATGGGCATCGAGCCGTTCCTGGTCGGGTCGGCGATCGACTGCGTGGTCGCCCAGCGTCTCGCGCGCCGCCTTTGCGACCGCTGCCGCGAGCAGTACAACCCCGACCCCTACGAGCTGGCCGCGCTGCGCTTCGGCTGGGACCCCGCCCTCCCGCCGCCGGTGCTCTACCGCCCGGTGGGCTGCAGCAACTGCTCGAACACCGGCTACCGCGGACGCATCGCGCTGCACGAGGTGATGATCGTCACCGAGGAGATCGAGCGTCACGCGGTCGCGCGCTCCTCGGGTGCGGAGATCATGCAGACGGCGATCGCCCAGGGCATGATCACCCTGCGTCAAGACGGTTGGCAGAAGGCCCAGATGGGTCTGACCTCCATTGAAGAGATTATGAGAGTTGTCGTATGAGCAAGCCCGTGTATGAACTCCCGGACGACGGCGAGAACTACCCGCCCGCAACAAGCCGCCGGGCCGCGCGCGCTGCCGAGCGTCCCGCCGACTCGCCGGACTTCGCACAGGCGCCGCCCGCCGCAGCCCCCGCCGGTGGTTTCGACAGCTATCTGAACGCGCCGCCGCCCACCTCGCAGCCGTTCCCGGCGCCGAGCCCGCAGGCCGAGGCGAACTACGCCAACTCGAGCTACCCCGAGATCAAGTTCGACCCGAACGCCTACGACGCCCCTGCGCCCTCGGCGACCTTCGACCTGGGCTCGCCGTCGTTCGACGCCCCCGCCGCGGCCTCCTTCGCCGCCCCGGCGTTCGATCCGGCCGCGTTCGCTCCGCCGAGCGCGTTCGATCCGGCCGCGTTCGCTCCGCCGAGCGCGTTCGACCCGGCCGCGTTCGCTCCGCCGAGCGCGTTCGACCCGGCCGCGTTCGCTCCGCCGAGCGCGTTCGACCCGGCCGCGTTCCCGCCGCCCGCGGCGTTCGACGCGCCCGCGTTCGATCCGGCCGCGTTCCCGCCGCCCGCGGCGTTCGACCCACCCGCGTTCGACCCGGCCGCCTTCCCGCCCCCGCCGGCCGCCTTCGAGCCGTCGGCCTTCGATGCGCCGACCGTGCCGCCGGCCTTCGCCCCCGCTTCCTTCCCGCCGCCCTTCGCGGAGTCGGCCGTCCCGTCCGCGCCCGAGCCCTGGGAGTCCACTCCGGTCGCCACCCCGCGGTCGGCCGTGGTTCCGCCCGCGGCGAGCGATCCCGCGACCACCGACTTCGCGACCCTCGCCGACCAGCTGCCGCCGATCTTCGAGCCGCCGGCCATGTACGTCAAGTCGCCGTCCGAGACGCCCGTCTTCGAGGTCCCGCCGGTCGACACCCCCTTCGACCTGACCGTCCCGCCCGTCGAGGTCTTCGCTCCGCCGGCTCCGGCGCCAGGGGCCGAGCCTGCGCCGTTCGTCATCGCCACCGACTTCGGTGAGCGCACCGGTGCGCACGCACGCGTAGAACCAAAGCCGCAGCCGGCAGCGGATGCGTCGGTGCCGGTTCCCGAGATCGGACTCGGCCAGGAGGGCAGCGACCCCGACCTCGTCTCCGCGCTCAACGCCGTCGTGGCCCTCGGCGCATCCGACCTCCACGTCACGGTGAAGGCGACACCCATGGTGCGCGTCGACGGTGGGCTCCGTGCCGTGCCCGACACCATCGTCTGGGACGAGGAGAAGGTCGCGTTCGCTCTGCGCAGCGTGATGTCCGAGGAGCAGATCGAGACCTTCGAGCGAGAGCTCGAGCTCGACTTCGCGTACCGCCTCTCGGAGAACTCGCGCTTCCGCGTGAACATCTACCAGCAGCGCAACTCCATGGGCGCCGCCTTCCGACTGATCCCGACCAAGATCAAGCAGCTCGAAGACCTGGGCATCCCCGAGAAGGTCGGCAAGTTCTCCCAGCTTCCCCGCGGCCTGGTACTCGTCACCGGCCCCACGGGATCCGGAAAGTCGACCACTCTCGCCGCACTGATCGACCTCGTCAACCAGACGCGCGCCGACCACATCGTCACGGTGGAAGACCCGATCGAGTTCATGCACACGAACAAGAAGTCCGTGGTGAACCAGCGCGAGGTCGGAGCGGACACACACAGCTTCAACAACGCGCTGAAGCACGTGCTGCGCCAGGACCCCGACGTGATCCTGATCGGCGAGCTCCGCGACCTGGAGACCATCTCCGTGGCGCTGACCGCTGCCGAGACAGGTCACCTCGTCTTCGCGACCCTGCACACCCAGGACGCACCACAGACCATCGACCGCGTCATCGACGTGTTCCCGCCGCACCAGCAGGGCCAGGTGCGCACGCAGCTCGCCGCCACCCTGCAGGGCGTCGTCTGTCAGACGCTGGTGAAAAAGGCCTCGGGCAGCGGCCGTGTTGTGGCGACCGAAGTCCTGGTCACCACTCCGGCCGTCGCCAACCTCATCCGCGAGGGCAAGACCTACCAGATCCACTCCGCCATGCAGGCAGGCCGTGAGCACGGGATGCACACGATGGACCAGGCCCTCGCCGACCTCGTCAACGAAGGCCTGATCTCCAACGAGGCGGCGCTGGAGAAGGCGAACGACCTAGAGGTTCTCAAGCGCCTCGTCACCCGCTCCGAAGTGCGCGCCACTGACGGCGTCAACTTCGACGACGGATTCACCAGCGAGATGCGCTGATGGCGGCGACGAAGGCCTACGCGTATACCGGACGCGCCACCGACGGAAAGCTCGTCAAGGGCAAGCTCGACGCGGTCAGCGAGGCGGCAGCGCTCGCCAAACTGCGTGCGCTCAGCGTGGCACCGATCACCGTCGCTGAATCAGCCGCGGGCACCGGACTCAGCATGGAGATCTCGATCCCCGGCATGGAGAAGGGCGTGGGGCTCAAGGACCTCGCCATCATGTCGCGACAGATGGCGACGATGACCTCCGCAGGCCTCTCCCTGATTCGCACTCTCACCATCCTCTCCGAGCAGACCGAGAACAAGGCGCTGGCCACCTCGCTCGACACCGTACGTGGGCAAGTCGAGGGCGGCCTCTCGCTCTCCGAGGCGCTGTCCAAGCAGACGAAGATCTACCCGCCGCTGATGGTGAACCTGATCAAAGCGGGCGAGACCGGCGGTTTCCTCGAAGGCACGCTCGGTTCGATCGCGGAGAACTTCGAGAAGGACGTGCGGCTGCGGTCCATCATCAAGTCCGCGCTCACCTACCCGATCGCCGTGCTCGCCATGGCCTTCGTCGCGGTGATCGGCATGCTCATCTTCATCGTGCCCGTCTTCGAGCAGATGTTCGCCGACCTGGGCGGCGAACTGCCCATCCCGACGATGATCCTGGTCGTGATCTCGAAGAATATGATCTGGGCAGGGCCGCTGCTTCTGGTCATCGTTCTGGGCACAGTCTTCTGGTGGCGCGCGAACAAGAACGAGGAGAAGGTGCTGCGGGTCCTCGATCCGCTCAAGCTCAAACTTCCCGTCTTCGGAGACCTGTTCACCAAGGTCGCGATCGCCCGGTTCACACGCAACTTCTCGACCATGATGGGGGCCGGCGTACCCATCCTGCAGTCGCTCAGCATCGTTGGAGAAACCGCGGGCAACTATGTGATCGAGCAGGCGCTGGTGAAGGTCGGTGAGTCGGTACGCTCCGGCAAGTCGATCGCAGCGCCGCTCGCCGACGAGCCCGTCTTCCCCTCGATGGTGACGCAGATGATCGCCGTCGGGGAGGACTCGGGTTCGCTCGAGGTCATGCTGGAGAAGATTGCAGACTTCTACGACGAAGAGGTCGAGGCCACCGCCGAACAGCTCACCGCCCTCATCGAGCCCCTCATGATCGGCGTCATCGGCGTGGTCATCGGCGGAATGATCGTGGCGCTCTACCTGCCGATCTTCACCATCTTCGAGCAGATCAAGTAGAGACCCCTCGCACTGGGGGTAAGAAAGCGGCCCGACCCCCCACTACGCGGGGTTGGAACCTGACCGGGCGTAACGCACGATTGTTTGCGGGGGTCATTGTTTCACCGGGGGCCACCTGTCCACACACTTTCCAACCGACAGGAACAGATCACAATGATCACACGCATCAACACCGCACTGGCCAAGCGCCGCGACGAGAACGAGAAGGGCTTCACGCTCATCGAGCTGCTCGTTGTCATCCTGATCATCGGCGTTCTCGCCGCGATCGCCATCCCCGCCTTCCTCAACCAGCGCGAGGGTGCCTGGCAGTCGCAGGTCGAGTCCGACCTGAAGAACGCCGCCATCGCTGCCACGCAGTTCTCGGTCGACCACAACGGCAAGTACGTCGACGGCACCGAGACACTCGTTGGTAATCTGGTCGGCACCGACGGCAATGTTGTCGCAGCTTGGGACGCGGCTGGCTACAACGCTACTGAGGACGTCAACCTGGTGTTTGCCCTCGATACCGCCAAGGCCGGTGAATACACCTTGACCGGAAAGCACGATCAGCGCGGCGCGGATGAGTGGGTCTACTCCAGCGCTACTGGCGATATCGTCTTCACTAACAAGTAATTCAGCTCCTTTGCGGGCCGTCGCTTCGGCGGCGGCCCGCATTTGTCTGCCATAACAAGTTTCTGGGATCCGGGGGAGTGCGCGACGTGAAGTTCATCCGCCAACGACTTCGCTCGGACGAAATGGGAGAGCGTGGACTCAGCCTCGTCGAGGTCATGGTCGCGATGGTGCTCTTCGCATTACTCTCCACCGGTCTTATCTACACGATGATCCAGATCATGTCTGTCACGAAAGACGTGCGCACCCGTCAGGTTGCTTCCAACCTCGCGGCAGAAGAGATCGACCGCGCCCGGGACGTTCTCAAGGTCGAGGAGCTCGTCTCCTGGACCACGGACAGCGGACTGGACGACCCCAACGACCCGCAGCAGCGCGCCGGCGCGATCATGATCAACGGCGACACCTTCCACGTGAAGCGCAGCGTCCAGTGGGTCTCCGACGCAAATTCACCGCTGCAGTGCGGCGCGAGCGCCGCGAACGGTACCCTGCGCTACAAACGAGTGAACGTCGAAGTCACCTGGGATGGCATGCGCGGATCCGCCACACCAGTGCGTTCGGACAGCGTCATCAACCCTCGCACTCGGATGAACGAGGAGAACAAGGGCACCATGCTGGTGACGGTCGTCGACTCCTTCGGAGCGGGTGTTCCCAACGCCACGGTGACTCTCACGCCGTCGGCGGGAGCCGCGGCACGACAGACGGATGCAGAGGGCTGCGCCTACTTCATCAATGTGCCGCCAGCCAGCTACAAGATCGTCGTGACCAAACCGGGATTCATCGGCGACAAGAACGTTCTGTCCCCGCAAGAAGAGAATGTCATCGTGCCGGCCGGAGCGTCGAACACGAGGGTCTTCCGCTACGACGCGATCGGCAAGTACCAGCTCATCGGCCCGGCGACGATGCCCACCAATCTCTCGGCGACTCTGATCGCGTCCGAGAGTACCCGGGTCGTTGCGGTGCCCTCCAGCAAACGGCTCGACGTCTTCCCCCTCAGCTTCAAGGTGATCGCCGGCGATTCCGTCACCTGCCCCGCGGCCGACCCCGCCGTGTGGTCGGTCGGGCAGACCGCCACAGACCCGCCCAGCTCGCTCGCACCCAACGACACCGAGTCCTACCTCGCCGTTCCCGGCGGCGGAGTCGACGTGCCGCTGCGAATGGGGGTATTCACGGTATCCGGAATTTCGGCCGACCGAACCATCCGCGCGGTGTCGACCTCGGGCAGCGGGCATCCCGCCTGTTCTGCGACGGTCACCTACAACTTCGCCGCGAACGCCGGGCAGATCGCCATTCCCTTCGGCAGTTGGACTCTGAGCAGTGTGAAGGCCGCCGACGTCGCCCCCGTCACTGCCGCCCAGATTTCCCTGCAGAGCAATGGAACCATCGCCGGTGGCACCATCACCCTCGATCCGCGAACCGTCACGACGGGTACTCCGTGAACGCGTGCGGTGCGGCTGACACGGGGCAGCCGTCTGTTCTCCGGCGCATTGTCGCCCGCGTCCGCAGGGGCCCGACAAGCGAAGCGGGCTTCAGCCTCCCGGAGTTGATCGTCGCCATGGCGGTGCTCGCTGTGCTGCTCACGGTGGTGGCGACGCTGTTCACGACCTTCGGTCAGCGGTTTACCCAGAATCGGGCGGCCAACGACTCCGCCAATGTCGCCGCGGTCGGCATGAACGAGATCACCAAGGTGATCCGCGCAGGCACGACGGTGAACCGGGTCGCCGGCAACCTTCCCGTCTTCGTCGAGGTGGGAGATGAATCCGTGCTCTTCTACAGCTACCTCGCCGACGATGCCTTCCTCGATGACAACAGCATCGGCGCGGCCCCTATCATGGTGCGACTCTTCGTCGACTCCGACCGTCAGCTCATCGAGCATCGCTGGAATGCCACGCGCAATGCGAGCAAGGAGTGGATCTTCCCTTCGGCGCTGCCAACCACAACAGCCAGCAAACGCGTCGTCTCCCGCAAGATCGTTGCGCCCACGGCCGCCCAGCAGGCCACGGGCGCGAAATTCCTCTTCAGCTACCTCGGGGAGGACGGGAATGAGATCGACACTCCGTCCACAAACCTGACCACCCTCGCCACGATCTCGGCGGTGAAGGTCACACTCACCGTTCAGGCCGACGAGACGAACCGGGCGGCGCCGGTGCAGCTGCAGAACAGGGTGGGACTGCCGAACAGGGCGAGTTCCCGGCTAGGAGCCAACGGATGATAATCCGCATGATGCGCAGGGTGAATGCCCGTGATGAGAGCGGGATGGCTCTGGTGTCCGTCATCGCCATCGGTTCCATCCTGGCGATGCTGGCTATCGCCGGCGTGGCCTACTCCGTCAATGGCCAAGTGAAGGCGCGGACCGACCAGGACGGTGCGGCGGCTCTCGCCGCCGCCTACGCGGGTATCGAGGAGTACCAGAGCCGCCTCGCCAACAGCGCCGCCTATGTTCGATTCGGCAACAGCGCGTCCGACTACACCTCGTACGTCAATCCTGCCAATCCGAGCGACCTCAGCACGGTTAGCGGCGTGAAGATGCCCGTTATTGACAACCCGGCTTTCGGCGTGGGCGAATCGGGTCCGTGGGCCACGGTGGCCCATTCAGCGGGTACCCCGAGTGAAGATGTCGCACAGTACCGCTACGAAGTGAACAACTCGAAGTACGACAGCGAGGGCAAGGTGACGCTGCGGTCTACGGGCCGCGCAGGCACGTCCACCCGCAGTATCGTCGCCGACTTGAAACAGAACGGCTTCGTCAACTACGTCTACTTCACTGATCTTGAGACCCAGGACCCGAACAAGGTGGACAGCCCCTGCTACAAATACGCCTGGGATGGCCGCCCATCCTCCTGCGGAACAATCACTTTTGCAGAGGGCGACATACTGGACGGCTCGGTGCATTCGAACGACACCATGGTGATCTGCAACTCGCAGTTCCTGAAGAAGATCACCACGGAGTCACCGGTCATTTCCGGGGGGCGGCGCTACGTGAACGGATCGGGGTGCGACAGCAAGCGATTCCGTGACGGACCCCCTGCCTTCAGCGAGCACGTTCCGATGCCCGCGAGCAACGCGGACATGAAGAAGGAGACGCGATACGACCTGATCGACACCGATGTGCCGAACCCGGGGTGCCTGTACACCGGGCCGACGAGCATCGTATTCAAGAGTGATGGGACCATGGTTGTGAAATCGCCGTGGACGAAGTTCACGCAAACCGCGGGCAGCCCCACCACCGCAGGTCGGAACCTCGTCGTTGCGAGCAAGTCCTTCTGTGGAACCCCGGCAGCCCTCGCCTCGTCCGCTGGCGCGACAGTCGCGATTCCCAACAACAACCTCATCTTCGTCCAGGACGTTCCTGCGTCCCGTTCGGGAGCGCAAGATCCGAACTACACGGCTCGGAGTGCCGCGCCGTCCTCGGTGAAATGCGACGGCTATTACACGGGTCCATCACGGAACCCCGTCTGGAACCGCCCGAACAACGGTCTGGGATATCCCGTGGAGGGCGAGAACTACGCCGCCGAGAATCCGCCGGCGCTCAAGGCCTACGACTGCCAGAAGGGCGATGTCTTCATCGAGGGAACGCTCAAGGGCAAGGTGACCGTGGCGAGCGAGAACTATATGTACGTCGTCAACGATTTGAAGTACACGGACCCGGTCAATCCGAAAGACGACATTCTCGGACTGGTGGGCCAGGCATCCGTCATCGTCTGGAATCCGACGACAACAAGCGGTGGATGCCTTGCCGCGTACTGCGACTCGAAGGCGAACGGGCGCACCATCCAGGCCGCGATCCTTTCCGTGCAGCACACCTTCACCGTGCAGAACTACAGCGTTATCGGCGATCGCGGCTACCTCAACGTGCGAGGATCGATTGCTCAGAAGTTCCGCGGCATCGTCGCCCAGGGCGACGGCTATTCCAAGAACTACAAGTACGACACCCGCTTCACCTCTACCGCGCCGCCCAAGTTTCTCGCCCCGGCCAACACCACCTACGGTGTAACGACGTGGGTCGAGATCAACCCGGTGTTCGACGCGGACGGCAGCTACCGATGACGAGCGTGATTCCCGATCTCGCGGGTGTGCTTGTAATTCTCGGCGGAATCCTCGGTCTGATCATCGGGTCGTTCTTGAACGTCGTCGTATGGCGACTGCCGCGCGGCGAGTCCCTCAGCCATCCAGGAAGCGCCTGCCCGAACTGCGGCCACGCGATCCGCTGGTGGGACAACATCCCCGTGCTGTCGTGGGTGCAGCTCCGGGCGAAGTGTCGGGATTGCGGCGTCGCGATCTCTGCCCGGTACCCGGCGGTCGAAATCGCCACCGGTGGGGCCTTCGCGATCGTGGTGGCATGGCGACTGACTGTCGACGCGAACTGGTTGGAATCTGGCGCGTCGTTCTTCTCGGCAGTGTCGTCGCTCGCCGCATTCCTCTACCTCGCCGCGATCTCCGTCGCCCTCGCGATCATCGACCTCGAGAATCACAAGCTGCCAAACAGAATCGTGCTGCCCGCCTACGGTGTCGCCATCGTTCTTCTCTCCGCAGCCAGTCTGCTTGCGGGGAATTTCGACTCCTTGCTTCGTGGCGCGATCGGTCTCGCCGTGATGTTCGCTGCGTACTTCGCCATGGCGCTGGTGTACCCCGGAGGAATGGGCTTCGGCGATGTAAAGCTGGCTGGCGTTCTTGGCCTCTACCTGGGCTGGACGAGTTGGGCCGCGTTGGCTGTCGGAGCCTTCGCAGCCTTCGTACTGGGTGCCGCGTTCTCTGTCGTTCTGTTGATTCTTCGGCGCGCGAATCGCAAGAGCGGGATTCCGTTCGGCCCTTGGATGCTCTTGGGCTGCTGGGTTGGCCTGCTCGTCGGCGGACCGCTCGCGGCTGCATATTTGTCGTTGTTCGAATTGGGGATGTGAGCTCGTGATGGGTTCGCGGTGGAAGAGGTACAGCTGTGGCTAAGACAATCGTCGGCGTCGACATCGGGAGCGACTCGATCCGAGCCGTAGAGGTGACGGACGCGACAGGTGCGCGTCCAATCGTCTCCCGCTTCCGCGAAGTGGGTATCTCACCGGCTGCCGTGAAGAACGGCGACGTCATCGAGGTGCACTCGGTCGCCGCCGCGCTTAAGACCCTCTGGTCCGAGGGCGGGTTCAAGGGCAAGGATGTGGTGCTCGGCATGGGCAACCAGCGCGTGCTCGCACGCGACCTGGTGGTACCGAAGGCGTCGATGGCGCAGATCCGGGAATCCCTGCCGTTCCAGGTGCAGGAAATGCTACCGGTGCCGGTCGGTGAGGCGATCCTCGATTTCTACCCGGTCTCGGAGGCGGACAGCGAGACCGGCAGAGTAGTGCATGGTCTCCTCGTCGCCGCCGTGAAGGAAGCGGTGATGACCAACGTCAAAGCGGCCGAGCTGGCAGGACTGAACACTGCGGAAGTCGACCTCATCCCCTTCGCTCTCACTCGGGTCTTCCTTCGCGGCGCCGCGGCTCAGGGTACCGTCGCTATCATCGACCTCGGGTCCGGCACAACGAACGTCGTCATCGCAACCAACGGTGTACCGCAGTTCGTCCGGATCATCCCGGCCGGCGGCAATGACATCACGAGGGCGCTCGTCGCCAAGCTCGGCTGGACGCCGGAGAACGCCGAGCAGGCGAAACGCGCGCTCGGAATCGCCAGCGCCGGCTTCCCTCCCGAGCACCGCCACGCGGTCGAAACCATCTACGAGTCCGCCGCGCAGCTGCTCACGAGTCTGAAGAACACGCTGAGCTACTACGTCAACGCGCACCAGCAGGAACCGATTGCGCGGATCATCCTCACCGGTGGCGGATCTCGCCTGCTCGGGTTCGACGCGGCGCTGTCCGAATTGACACGGATCGAGACGGTTGTCGACGACGGGTTCGGTTCGATCGAGGTGGCCAAAACGGCCAATGCCGTCGAGGGTGCGGGCCGTGGCAACATGACGGTGGCCCTCGGGCTCGCAATAGGGAGCAAAGCATGATCGGCAAGAAGACCGAGACAACACTGCTTGTTCTCGGTGGCGACCCGCGGATCGATTTCCTCCCTACGGAGATCAAAGAACGCAAGGCGAACTACAAGAAGCGCCGCTCCCTCGTTGTCCTCGTGATCGGTGCGGCGGCGCTCTGCATCGGTGGATACGCGTACTCGATGTCGATCGTCTCGCAGGCCGCAACCAACCTCGAATCCGCCCAGAGCGAGACACAGGCGATCTTGAAGCAGCAGGTCGAGTTCGCCGAGGCGGCGACCATCGACAAAGATCTGATCGCGACTCAGAACGCGAAGATCGTCGGGTCGGGCACCGAAATCCTCTGGAAGAAGTACTTGGACGGCGTGAGCGCGGTGCTTCCGGGCGGCGCGGTGATCACCCAGTACTCGATCGATTCGCAGTCTGCGACCGATTCTGCACCCACTACGTTCCTGCCGCTGGAGAAGCCCCGCGTCGCGTCGATGAACTTCTCGGTGAGTGTCCCTTCGCTCCCGGTGGCCGATGAGATGCTGGTCGCACTCGAGACCCTTCCCGGCTTTGCCGATGCCACCGCATCGTCGATCGCCGCAGGCGAGGACGGAAACGGATTCGTCGTGACCGTGCTGCTCAACATCAATTCCGAGGCGCTCGAGAAGCGCTTCTTCACGACCGAGACCGACGACGGCACTGAGATCACGCCCGAAGCCGAAGCAACCGAGAACGAGGGCTGAGCATGAACTCGAACCGCATCTGGACCCTGGGCACCGTGCTCGTCATTGTCGCCCTCGTCGCCGGTACCTGGTTTCTCGGCGCCTCGCCCCGGCTGGCCGAGGCCGCCGTCGCCGATTCCGACAGGGAGTCCGTCGAGGGGCAGAACCTCGTGCAGTCGGTGAAGCTGGCGGGTCTCAAGGACCAGTTCAGTCGAATCGACGAGATCAAGGCCAACCTCGAGGAGGCGCGGGTTGCCATCCCGTCATCCGCCAACCTGTCCGCGCTGATCGGACAGCTCAGCGCTCTTGCCGACGCCCACCCGGTCACTCTGACCTCGGTGGGCTTCGAGACCCCGCTGCCGTACACGCCCACGGACAGCACCGACCCGGAGCTGCTGGCGGCCACGGGAAGCGTCAGCCCGGAATCGTTCCTGATCATCCCCGTGAACATCTCCTTCACAGGCAAGTACGGCTCCGCTATGGACTTCGTCGACGCCTTGCAGAACGGCGATCGCCTCTTCCTGGTGCACGACCTGGTGCTCAACACGGGCACGATGAGCGCGGACTCAGACGCGGAGTTCAGCCTCACCGGTCAGATCTTCGTGCTGCTCGATCAGGAGACCCTCGCTGCCGCGGCAGCCGCTGTGGCAGCTGAAGCAGCTGCGGTCGAGGCGGCAGCGGCTGCAGAAGCCGCGACCCCCGCCGAGTAGCAGAAGGCGCGCCCGTTCCCCTACCACGGGCGCGCCTCTCCCGCCCGACGCCTACGCCGGTTGGTAGAGTAAGCCATCCATTCGCAGAAGGCCGACCGGCCTGTGTAGGGAGTATTTCAATGGCCGAGAAGAACAACGACCAGACCACCCCCACAGGTGAGAGCCCGGTCTACGACAGCCTCGTCGAACCGCCGGAGCCCGAGCGCGCGACGCCCGGCACGAGCGTTCCGACCGCCGACGCGGCCGACGAGAGGGCGCCCGAGACGAACACCGTCGAGGCCACCGTCGAGCCCGAGACCGCGCGCAGCACGCCCGCCGTCGAGGATCCGCTCCCCGAGGAGCCAGAGGAGATCGTCGTCGCGGACAGCACCTACGTCGACGAGGGCCACCACACCGCCGTCATCGACGAGACCCCGGTCGCGCGCGAGACCGAGCGGCCGCAGTCCGGCCCGACCCCGCCGCAGTACGTCTACGTGAACAGCCCCACCGCCCCGGTGAAGAAGAGCAACCGCTTCTTCGGCGTGATCGTGGGCCTGCTCGCCACCGTGGCCTTCTCCATTCTGTTCTTCGTGGTGATGGCCATCGTCTACGCCTCGTACTCGGGCACCCTCAACCTGCGCTTCCTCGGCCAGACCTCGTTCTACGTGCCCGCCCTGTTCTTCCTGGTCGGCTTCATCGTGCTGGCGCTGCTCGTCAACCGCGGCGGCTGGTGGCTCTACGTCTTCGGCAGCATCTTCGTCGCCCTGTTCGTGTACTTCGGCACGATCGGCGCCCTCCTGCTCGGCGCCGGCATCGTGCTCGAGACCCCGGAGGCGGCAGCCGAGCTGTTCCGCCAGGGACTCACCAACCCGTTCACGATCGCCGCGGCTCTCACCTCGCGCGAGGTGGCCCTCTGGGCCGGCGCGATCGTGGCCCGCCGCGGACGCCGCGTCAAGGACCGCAACTCCGAGGCCCTCGACGACTACATGCGCGAGAAGGACGCCGCGCGCCGCAACTAGCCCACCGCGCCATGGCCGCCCCGCAGAACCTCCCGCCGCCACCCGATCCGCGCATGCTCGCGGTGCTGGCCACGGTCACCTATGCGGCGGCGGTCATCGCGCTCTGGGGCTTCGTGAGTCTGGCGCTCGACGTCGACGTCATCAATCAAGCGGATGCGGGACCCCTCCTCGGACCGGCGATGCTCGCCGCCTCCTGCATCACCACCGTCGTCGTCCTCCTCCGTTCCGGGCCGCGCTCGACACCCGGCCTGCACGCGGCGCTTGCCGCCGCATCCGCTTACGGCGCCATGCTGCTCGTCGGTGCCGTCGGCTACACGCTGATCCGCGGCGACCTGGCCTGGTTCGCCCTGTTCATCGGCGGCTACGCGCTCAGCCCGTTCGTGCTCGGGGCGGCGCTGCTGGCCGGGGGAGTGGTGCTGGGCGCGTGGGCTCTCGCCAAACGCGGACGCTGACCGCGGCGGGCCCGATCCGGGGCCCTGTCGACGCTCCGCTGGAGGCGAAACCATTTGACCGCCACCCCGGTGGAGGATAGTATTTTGCAGGTGTGCGCTTTGTCGTGCGCCCCTTTATGCCCGCGTGGTGTAAACGGGCAGCGAATCGGCCACACAATCAGGGGTCGGTCTCACGATCGCCCCCCACGGCATACCTGACTTCGTCGGGTCCAGATGAACTCGAGATGAACGGTCGCCCGTTCTCTCGAATGCTAACCATCATGCAACTGTCACCGTGCAGTTATTACAAGGAGTTACTTAGTGCCCACCATTCAGCAGTTGGTCCGTAAGGGCCGTTCGCCGAAGGTCGTCAAGACCAAGGCGCCCGCCCTCAAGGGCAACCCGCAGCAGCGCGGCGTTTGCACCCGCGTCTACACGACCACCCCCAAGAAGCCGAACTCTGCCCTGCGCAAGGTCGCTCGCGTCAAGCTGAGCAACGGCACCGAGGTCACCGCCTACATCCCCGGTGAAGGCCACAACCTCCAGGAGCACTCGATGGTCCTGGTTCGCGGCGGTCGCGTGAAGGACCTCCCCGGTGTGCGTTACAAGATCGTTCGCGGCGCCCTGGACACCCAGGCCGTCAAGAACCGCAAGCAGGCTCGCAGCCGTTACGGCGCGAAGATGGAGAAGAAGTAATGCCTCGCAAGGGTCCAGCTCCCAAGCGCCCCGTAGTAGCCGATCCGGTCTACGGCGCCCCCATCGTCAGCCAGCTCGTCAACAAGATCCTTCTTGATGGCAAGAAGGGCCTCGCCGAGCGCATCGTCTACGGCGCACTCGAGGGCGTGTCCGCCAAGAACGGCCAGGACGCCGTCGTCACCCTGAAGAAGGCGCTCGACAACGTGCGCCCCACGCTCGAGGTGCGCAGCCGCCGCGTCGGTGGATCGACCTACCAGGTCCCCGTCGAGGTCAAGCCTCACCGTGCAAACACCCTCGCCCTGCGCTGGCTCACGAGCTACGCCAAGGGACGTCGTGAGAAGACGATGACCGAGCGCCTCACCAACGAGATCCTCGACGCATCGAACGGCCTCGGCGCCGCGGTGAAGCGTCGTGAGGACACTCACAAGATGGCCGAGTCGAACAAGGCCTTCGCGCACTACCGCTGGTAACCAGCCTCATTCGAAGTGGCGGATGCCGCGGCATCCGCCACTTCGAATAACGCACCACCCCATCACCCAACTTCTTTCGGAGGAACTCCGTGGCACAAGACGTGCTCACCGACCTGAACAAGGTCCGCAACATCGGCATCATGGCTCACATCGATGCTGGCAAGACCACGACCACCGAGCGCATCCTGTTCTACACCGGCGTCAACCACAAGATCGGCGAGACCCACGACGGCGCCTCGACGATGGACTGGATGGCGCAGGAGCAGGAACGTGGCATCACGATCACGTCCGCTGCCACGACGTGCTTCTGGAACAACAACCAGATCAACATCATCGACACCCCCGGTCACGTCGACTTCACCGTCGAGGTGGAGCGCTCGCTCCGCGTCCTCGACGGCGCTGTTGCGGTGTTCGACGGCAAGGAGGGCGTCGAGCCCCAGTCCGAGACCGTCTGGCGCCAGGCCGACAAGTACGACGTTCCCCGCATCTGCTTCGTCAACAAGATGGACAAGCTGGGCGCCGACTTCTACTTCACCGTCGACACCATCATCAAGCGCCTCGGCGCCAAGCCCCTCGTCATCCAGATCCCGATCGGATTCGAGTCGGGCTTCGAGGGTGTCGTAGACATCGTCGAGATGCGCGCGCTCACGTGGCGCGGCGACTCCAAGGGTGACGTCGAGATGGGCGCCAAGTACGCCATCGAGGAGATCCCCGCCGACCTCGTCGAGAAGGCGAACGAGTACCGTGCGACCCTGCTCGAGGTCGTCGCCGAGACCGACGACGCGCTCCTCGAGCGCTTCATGGAGGGCGACACCGACTTCTCGGTAGCCGAGATCAAGAAGGCCATCCGTGGCCTGACGATCTCCAGCCAGATCTACCCGGTGCTCTGCGGTTCCGCGTTCAAGAACCGCGGCGTGCAGCCGATGCTCGACGCTGTCGTTGACTACCTCCCCAGCCCGCTCGACGTGCCCGCAACCGAGGGCCACGACGTGCGCGACGAGGAGAAGGTCATCGTCCGTCACCCCGACGCCACCGAGCCCTTCGCCGCGCTCGCGTTCAAGGTCGCGGTTCATCCGTTCTTCGGTCGCCTCACCTACATCCGCGTGTACTCCGGTCACGCCGACTCGGGTGCCGCGCTCATGAACGCGACCAAGGGCAAAAAGGAGCGCATCGGCAAGATCTTCCAGATGCACGCCAACAAGGAAATGCCGATCGACTCGATCACCGCCGGCCACATCTACGCGGTCATCGGCCTCAAGGACACCACCACGGGTGACACCCTCACCGACCCGAACAACCAGATTGTTCTCGAGTCGATGACGTTCCCCGAGCCCGTCATCGAGGTCGCGATCGAGCCGAAGACGAAGCAGGACCAGGAGAAGCTGGGCGTCGCAATCCAGAAGCTCGCCGAGGAAGACCCCACGTTCCGCACCGAGCAGAACGTCGACACCGGCCAGACGGTCATCAAGGGAATGGGCGAGCTTCACCTCGACATCCTCGTAGACCGCATGAAGCGCGAATTCAACGTCGAGGCGAACGTGGGCAAGCCCCAGGTCGCCTACCGCGAGACGATTCGCCGCGTCGTCGACAAGCACGACTACACCCACAAGAAGCAGACCGGTGGATCCGGCCAGTTCGCGAAGGTGCAGATCTCGCTCGAGCCGATGGAGGTGACCCCCGACAAGATCTACGAATTCGAGAACAAGGTCTCCGGTGGTCGCATCCCGCGCGAGTACATCGGCTCGATCGACGCAGGTTTCCAGGCATCCATGGCTGTCGGCGTTCTCGCCGGCTACCCGATGGTTGGCGTTCGAGGAATCATCCTCGACGGTGCCGCCCACGATGTCGACTCGTCAGAAATGGCGTTCAAGATCGCAGGCTCGATGGCTTTCAAGGAAGCCGCGCGCAAGGCACAGCCCGTTCTGCTCGAGCCGCTGATGGCCGTCGAGGTTCGCACGCCCGAGGAGTACATGGGCGACGTAATCGGCGACCTGAACTCGCGTCGCGGGCAGATCCAGTCCATGGAGGACGCCACCGGCGTCAAGGTGATTCGTGCAAACGTGCCACTGTCAGAGATGTTCGGGTACGTTGGTGACCTTCGGTCGAAGACTTCCGGACGTGCTGTTTACTCCATGACGTTCGACAGCTACTCAGAGGTGCCCCGCGCGGTCGCCGACGAGATCATCCAGAAGAACAAGGGCGAGTAGTAACACCACTCACCACAAGCGACCGCGGCAATCTGCGGCCCTGTGCTTTGGCGTCACTCGCCCGAGTAACATAAGTACACACCAAGTCGCGAAAGCATCCGCTTCTCTTATTTAGATAAGCGGATGCTTCGCACCGAGTCCTGAGGAGGACCCAGTGGCTAAGGCCAAGTTCGAGCGGAGCAAGCCGCACGTAAACATCGGAACCATCGGTCACGTTGACCACGGAAAGACCACGCTCACCGCAGCGATTTCCAAGGTTC
>Ga0247732_10000039_pt1 | contig 93452 bp, 83 predicted proteins | sample UWRJL163409C2_FD_180940 | JGI IMG/M metagenome (GOLD analysis project Ga0247732, IMG submission 180940) | Plant litter microbial communities from Arlington Agricultural Research Station in Wisconsin, United States - UWRJ-L163-409C-2 | ecosystem: Environmental > Terrestrial > Plant litter >... | reverse complement strand
CCAACTGTTCTTCGAGCGGATGCACGACCAAGACGAGGGTGGCGTCCGACGTCGCGGATCGGATCAGGCGCGTGCACGCCTCGTCCACCGCCAGCCGAAGGTCTGCCACGCTGTCGAAGTCGAGGTCTTCGTAGGTCCCGACGGCGCCCACCACTGTGCGCAACACCGCCAGGTTTTCTAGCTTCGCTGCGACTCGGACCTCGACTGATCGCGGGCTTCGATTCCCGCTGTCGTGGCCGTACTCACCGTCTGACACGCGCCCTCCATGTGATCTCCACGCGAGATTACCCCGAGCTGGCTCGTAGTTAACCACCAGCACTCCCCTCACCGGCAATGGGCGACAGAGAGCCGCGGGCGGACGGTGTCGTCAGACGTGTGATCACGATGTCGTACCGCCTCCCGCTCGATTGATCCAACTCATTCCAGGTGGGAGTGCCCAACAGGCGTTCGACTAAACCATCGACGACTGGTGACCCAACTCGGTCCACACTTCAAATCGGGCGGAAAACAACGTAATTGGGGTCACCAAGGCGTGGCGCGTCGAGATCGTTTAGTCCGACCGATTGTCGGGCAGCCTTCGTACACGGGGCGCGCGACGACCGAGCGTCCTACCGATGATGGCGTGACCAACCGTCACCGACCATTGCACCTACGAACGAGAGGCAACCATGAGCGACAGTGGACCAGAAGCAGGCGTGAAGGGCGTCGTCGAGGACGTCAAGGGCAAGGCCAAGGAAGTCGCCGGCACCGTGACCGGCAACGACGATCTCACCCGCGAGGGCGAGGCCCAGCAGGACAAGGCCGACGCCCAGCGCGACGTCGCCAAGAAGGAAGCCGAGGCCGAGGCCGCTCGCGGCAGTGCCGCGGCAGCCGAGGCTCGCCAGAAGGCCGCGGAGTAGCGCACGGCGACATCGAAGGGCCCGGCCGGGACGTCTCGGCCGGGCCCTTCGCCGTCGGCTCGTGGTCGGGCGCCGTATGACATGCGGCGGCGGCGAAGCGGCACTACCGTCGTCGAGTGGACCTAACCACGGTCGAGACGATCAGCACGCCGCGCCGCCGCGACGAGCTGTGGCCGCTCGGGACGGCCGATGCCGTCGTCGCCGGCGGGACGTGGCTGTTCTCCGAACCGCAACTGGGCACCCGTCGTCTGGTGGACATCACGCAGCTGGGCTGGGCACCGGTCGTCGTCGACTCCGACGGGATCGAGTTGGCCGCAACCTGCACCGTCGCCCGCGTGTCGGCGCTTTCGACAGAACTCCCCTCGATCCGACCCGACTGGTTGGCGGCTCCCCTCCTTCACCAGTGCTGCACCGCGTTGCTCGCGTCGTTCAAGGTCTGGAACGAGGCGACCGTCGGCGGCAACCTCTGCCTGTCCTTCCCGGCCGGGTCGATGATCTCGCTGGCCTGCGCGCTGGACGCCGAGGTGCTGGTGTGGCGGGCCGACGGTGACGACTACCGGTTGCCGGTCGCCGAATTCGTGACCGGCAACGCGACCAACGTGATGGGCGTCGACGACGTCGTACGCTCGGTCCACCTGCCCGCCATGGCGTTACGCGGTCGGACCGCGTACCGGAAGTTGGCGCCCTCCCCACTTGGCCGCTCCGGCATCGTCGTCATCGGCCGCGTCGACGACGACGGCACGTTCGTCCTGTCGATAACCGCGGCGACGGTGCGGCCCTACGTCTTCAACCTTGCGTCGGTCGACGTCGACGCGGTGCGGCGAGCACACGCGGGCATCCCCGATGACGCGTGGACCGACGATCCGCACGGAGACCCGGATTGGCGTCGCGGTGTGTCACTGGTGCTCGCGGAGCAGATTTGCGGGGAGCTGCGCGCATGGTGACCGTGAATGGCCAAGCGCTGCAGGGCGATCCGTGGCCCGGCCAATGCTTGCGCACCTATCTGCGCGACCACGGCCACTTCGAGGTGAAGAAGGGCTGCGACGGGGGTGACTGCGGGGCCTGCTCGGTGCTGGTCGACGGGGCGCCGGTGCACTCGTGCGTCTACCCCGCCTTTCGGGCCACGGGCCGCGAGGTGACGACGGTCGCCGGCCTCGGCACCCCGGAGCGTCCACATCCCCTGCAGCGGCAATTCGTCGACGCCGCCGGATTTCAGTGCGGATTCTGCACCGCGGGGATGATCACCACGACGTCGACGCTGACGCCAGGGCAACTGGCCGACCTGCCGCAGAATCTGAAGGGCAACCTGTGCCGGTGCACCGGTTACCGCGCGATCACCGATGCCCTGGCCGGCGCGGTGAACACCAAGAAGGCCGGTGGCGCAGGAGATTCGGTCGGCGCTCCTGCGGGCCTGCGGGTGGTCACCGGGACCGAGCAGTACACCATGGACCACGCCGTCGCCGGCCTCCTTCACCTGGCGGTGCTGCGCAGCCCCGTCGCGCACGCCAGGATCGTGTCGGTCGACACCGCTGCGGCGCAACGGATTCCCGGCGTTCGGCTGGTGCTCACTCATTTGGACAGCCCCGCCGTCGCGTTCTCGACGGCGCGCCACGAGAGCAGACTCGACGACCCCGACGACTCCTTCGTCCTCGACGACACGGTCCGGTTCGTCGGTCAGCGAGTCGCCGCCGTCGTGGCCGACACCCTCGCCGTCGCCGAAAGGGCCTGTTGCGCAATCGTCGTCGAGTACGAAGAACTGCCTGCGGTGTTCGATCCCGAGCTGGCCACGGCGACCGGCGCTCCGCTGCTGCATGGTGGGAAGTCCGCCGAGGCCCGCATCGCCGATCCGACGCGCAACCTCGTCGCCGAGGTGCACGGCGGTGTCGGCGACGTCCAGGCCGGGGTGGCGCGGGCGGTGGAATCCGGCGGCGCGGTCGTCCGCGGACGGTGGCACACTCAGCGCGTCCAACACGTCCACCTCGAGACGCACGGGTGCACCGGATGGCGAGACGACGACGGCCGCTTGGTGATTCGGACCAGTTCGCAGGTGCCGTTCCTGGTCCGCGACGAGCTGTGCCACGTCTTCGGCTTGGACCGCGACGAGGTGCACGTGTTCACCCGCCGCCTTGGCGGCGGCTTCGGCGGCAAGCAGGAGATGCTGACCGAGGATCTGGTCGCCTTGGCGGTGCTACGACTTGGTCAGCCGGTGCGCTACGAGTTCAGCCGGACCGACGAGTTCACCGCTGCGCCGTGTCGTCACCCCTTCCGGGTCGACGCCACCGTCGCCGCGGGGCCGGACGGGGTGCTGACCGCGCTGTCGGTCGACGTCCTGGTCGACGCCGGCGCCTACGGCAATCACAGCGTCGGCGTGATGTTCCACGGGTGCAGCGAGTCGGTGTCGGTCTACCGCTGTCCCAACAAGCGGGTCGACGCACAGGCGGTGTACACCAACAACATTCCGTCGGGCGCGTTCCGCGGTTACGGGCTCGGTCAGGTCATCTTCGCCGTCGAGTCGGCGTTGGACCAGCTGGCCGAGGAGCTTGGCGTCGACCCGGTCGACCTCCGGCGCCGCAACGTCGTGATCCCCGGTGACCCGTTCACCGACGCCCACGTCGCCGACGACGACCTGACCTATGGCAGCTACGGCCTCGACCAGTGTCTCGACCTGGTGCAGCACGCGTTGGCCTCTGGCGAGGGATCACCGGCTCCGGACGGCGAGCAGTGGCGCGTCGGCGAGGGCGTGGCCCTGGCGATGATCGCGACCATCCCGCCGAGGGGGCACTACGCCGACGCGTCGATCTCGCTGGACGCCGACGGCGACTTCACCCTGTCGGTCGGCACCGCCGAGTTCGGCAACGGAACCTCGACGGTGCACGGTCAGATCGTGGCCTCCGAGCTCGGAGTCGACGTCGGGCGGGTTCGGCTGCGCCAATCCGACACCGATGCAACGGGATACGACACCGGTGCGTTCGGGTCGGCGGGCACGGTCGTCGCCGGGCTCGCGGTCCAAGCGGCGTGCCGAGACCTTAGGGCCGCCCTCGAGGCCAGCCCCGACGTTCGTCCGCTGACCGGACACGGCCGCCACGACGGCACACCGCGGTCGGTGGCGTTCAACGTGCAGGGGTTCCGCGTCGCGGTCGACGTCACGACCGGCGAGGTGCGGATACTTCAGTCCGTGCACGCCGCCGACGCGGGTGTGGTGATGAATCCCGAGCAGTGCCGTGGCCAGGTGGAGGGTGGCGTCGCGCAGGGCATCGGAAGCGCGTTGTACGAGGAGATGCGCACGGGTCCGGACGGTGCCGTGACGACGGTCGACTTGCGCGGGTATCACATTCCGCAGCTCGCCGATCTGCCGGTGACGGAGGTGTACTTCGCCGACACCTACGACGAGCTCGGGCCGTTCGGGGCCAAGTCGATGAGCGAGTCGCCCTACAACCCAGTCGCTCCCGCGCTCGCCAACGCGATCGCGCGGGCGTGTGGCGCGCGCCTGCATCGGCTGCCGATGACGCCCGCGGGGGTCTGGCGCGCCCTCAACACCTGACCCCCTTCCCCCCCGCGAGCCTGCGTGTCTGAGGGCGACACACCGATCACATTCCGGAGTTCGCGCACGCTCGCGCCCTCGAATTGTCGGTTGGTCGGCATACCATTCCCACCGTGTGGAAGGTCTACGCCGTCGTGGCGGTCGCAGCGGGAGTCACCGCACACGTGGCGGGGCTGGATCTCCGGTGGAGCCTCGTCGCCGCCGTGCTGGCGCCCACGCTGCCCGCGTTCCTGGTGGGCGTGCTGCGCGGCGCGCGGACCCCGGCGGCGCGCGAGGACCCGGCCGTCGCCAAGCAATCCATGACCGGCACCGAATTCGAGGACCACGTTGCCCGCATCGCCCGGTCCAGTGGCGCGTCGGTCATCATGACGGCGGTGACGGGCGACTACGGCGTCGACCTCGTCGTCGGCCGACGCCCCAATCGCCTTGCCATTCAATGCAAACGGCAGTCCCGGCCGGTCGGCTCCGGCGCCGTGCAGGAAGTCGTCGCCGGTGCCGTGATGCACGACTGCGCGCACACCATGGTCGTCACCAATCACGACTTCACCCCCGCCGCTCGGCGCCTCGCCGAGCGGCACGGCTGCGTGCTGATTGGCGGCGCAGAGCTGACCCGGCTTGGGTCGACGATCCGAAGGCTGGTGAACCCGGAACCGGCCCGATAGCTCTCGCGGTGGTTAGAGCTCGGCCAGCACCGCGCGCACTGCGTCGACCGCGGCGTCGAGTTCGACCTTCGAAACGGTCAGCGCGGGGCGGAAGCGGACGCTGTCGGGTCCACTGGCCAGCATGATCACCCGGCGGTCCCACAGCTTGGCGATCAGCGCGTCGCGCTGTGCCGCCGTCGCCATGCTGAACGCGCACATCAGGCCGCGACCGCGCGGGTCGACGACGAGCCCTGGGAACTCGACGGCCAGATCCTCGAGCCGACCGAGCAGGTACCGGCCGAGCTCCGCGGCGCGTGGCATCAGGCCTTCGCCCTCGATGGTCTCGAGGATGCGCCGCGACCTGACCATGTCGGTCAGGTTGCCGCCCCAGGTGGAATTGATCCGCGAGCTGACGGCGAACACGTTGTCGGCAACGTCGTCGACGCGCCGACCGGCCATCACACCGCACACCTGCGTCTTCTTGCCAAACGCGACGACGTCGGGCATGACGCCCAATTGCTGGTAGGCCCAAGCGGTTCCGGTCATACCGCAACCCGTCTGCACCTCGTCGAAGATCAGCAGCGCGTCGAACTCGTCGCACAGGTCACGCATCGCGGCGAAGAACTCGGCGCGGATGTGACGGTCACCGCCCTCCCCCTGGATCGGCTCGGCGATGAAGCACGCGACGTCGTGCGGGTTGGCCTCGAATGCCGCGCGGGCCTGACGAAGCGACTCCGCCTCGAGCTCCTCGACGTTCGCGCCGGGCTGCAGGTACGGCGCGTCGATGCGGGGCCAGTCGAACTTCGGGAACCGTGCGACCTTGTTGGGGTCGGTGTTGGTCAACGACAGCGTGTAGCCGCTGCGACCGTGGAACGCGCCTTGCAGGTGGAGCACCTTGGTGCCGAGCGCCGGGTCGAGGCCCTTGCTCTCGTTCAGTCGGCTCTTCCAGTCGAAGGCGACCTTGAGGGCGTTCTCGACGGCGAGTGCGCCGCCGTCGACGAAGAACAGGTGCGGCAGCGCCGGGTCGCCGAGTACGCGGGCGAACGTCTCGACGAATCGGGCCATCGGGACGGTGTAGACGTCGGAGTTGCTGGGTTTGTTCACCGCCGCCGCTGCGAGCTCGGCGCGGAACGCCTGGTCGTCGGCCAGGGACGGGTGGTTCATGCCAAGGGCCGAGGAGGCGAAGAACGTGAACATGTCCAGAAACGACTCACCGGTGCGGGCGTCGACCAGGTGCGAGCCTGCCGATCGTTCGACGTCGAGAACGAAGTCGAGCCCGTCGGCCAGGATGCTGCGACTCAGCACCTCACGAACGTCGTCGGGTGCCACGGAGGGGCCGGGGGTGCGGACGCGGGAAGGCAGGACAGCGGTCATACCGCCATCCTAACGGAACTTTTACGGCCTGCGCGACATTAAGCAGGATTTTCTACGGCAAGACGTCGCGGTCCTCGTAAAAAGTCTGTAAGATGATGGTGCTCCGGGTGCGGACATTGGCCGCCGTTCGGATCTGTTGCAGCAAGTCTTCGAGCGCCCGCGCCGACCGGACACGCACCAGGAGGACGTAGCTTTCGTCCCCGGCCACCGAGTGACACGACTCGATGGCCTCGATGTGTTCGAGCCGCGCGGGCGCGTCATCGGGTTGAGAGGGATCGATTGGGGTGATGGACACGAACGCCGAGAGCATGTTTCCGACGGCCTCGGGGTCGATCCGGGCGTGGTACCCCGTCACCACCCCGCGCGTCTCCAACCGTCGGACGCGGGATTGCACCGCGGACACCGACAGACCCGCGCTCACCGCCAGGTGCGCCAGCGTGGCCCGGCCGTCGGCCACCAACTCACGAACCAGCGTCCTGTCGATGTCGTCGAGCTCGTCGGAAACGTCGGCCATGGCCGGAGACTATCGCAGGGTGTCCCCGGAATGAACGTCATGACTGCCGAGCTCAGAAGTCGCTTTGCGGCCGCGCTCTCACGGATGTACGGCGCCGAGGTGCCCGCGTACACGACGTTGGTCGACGTCAGCACCGAGGTCAACCGTGACCACCGCCGCGACGACGGTCTTGGTTCGCTCGCGCGCGTCACCGCCGAACGCCATGGCGCGATCCGCGTCGGCAGCCCCCGCGAACTCGCCGACGTCGCAGATCTCTTCGCCGCCTTCGGGATGTACCCCGTGGGCTTCTACGACCTGCGCGAGGCGGCCTCCCCCGTCCCCGTCGTCTCAACGGCATTTCGGCCAGTCGACGCCGACGAACTGGCGCACAACCCGTTTCGCGTGTTCACCTCGATGCTCGCCACCGCCGACACCAGGTTCTTCGACCCCGAGCTACGGGCCCGTGTCGACCGATTCCTCGGCGCGCGTGAGCTGTTCGACCCCGAGCTGATCACCACGGCCAAGACGATCGCGGCCGACGGCGGGTGCGGGCGCAAGAAGGCCGACGAGTTCATCGCCCGCGCGGTGTCGGCGTTCGCCCTGTCGCGCGACCCGATCGACGCCGGCTGGTACGACGAACTGTCGCGGGTGTCGGCCGTGGCCGCCGACATCGCCGGTGTGCGGACCACCCACGTCAACCATCTGACGCCGCGGGTGCTCGACATCGAAGAGTTGTACCGCCGGATGGTCGCCAGGGGCGTCGCGATGACCCGCACCATCCAGGGTCCGCCGCGAACCGACGGGCCCGACGTGCTGTTGCGGCAGACCTCCTTTCGCGCGCTGGCCGAGCCACGCCGGTTCCGTGACGCACAGGGCGTCGTGACCGAGGGGAGCCTGCGGGTGCGCTTCGGCGAGGTCGAGGCACGCGGCGTGGCGCTGACCCGAGCCGGCCGCGACCGCTACGACGCCGCGATGCACGCCCCGGACCCGTCGTCGACGTGGGCCGAGCACTTCCCGTCCAGCCACGCCGAACTGGCCGCCGAGGGGCTCGCCTACTACCGTGGCGGTGATCCAGCCAAACCCGTTGTCTACGAAGACTTCCTGCCCATCTCGGCGGCGGGCATCTTCCGGTCCAACCTCGACGCCGAGCCGACCGCAGCCCGGTCCGGCACGTCGGATGCCGAGAACGACTTCACCTATGACGCAGCGTGGCTGGCCGGTGCCATCGGCCAGCACGTCCACGACCCGTACGACCTCTACGAGAAAGCAGCAGCACAGTGACTACCAGCTCGACCACGACCGCACTCCCCACCGCCGACGAGCTCCGCGACCGGGCTCGCGCCGCACTGAAGGCCGTCGGCTCCGCCGTCGAACTCGGCGAGCCGGGTGGTGCCGGCCTGCAGGCCAGCACCCCGGTCACCGGTGACGTCCTCTTCACCGTCACCGAGACCACCTCCGAGGAGACCGACGCGGCCATCGCCGACGCGGCGGCGGCGTTCGCGGCGTGGCGGACCACGCCCGCCCCGGTGCGCGGGGCCCTGGTTGCACGGCTCGGTGAGCTGCTCGTCGAACACAAGGCTGACGTGGGCACGCTGGTGACCATCGAGGCAGGCAAGATCACCTCGGAGGCCCTCGGCGAGGTGCAGGAGATGATCGACATCTGCCAGTTCGCCGTTGGTCTTTCGCGGCAGCTGTACGGGCGCACCATCGCCTCGGAGCGCCCGGGCCATCGGTTGATGGAGACGTGGCACCCGCTGGGCGTCGTCGGCGTCATCACCGCCTTCAACTTCCCCGTCGCGGTCTGGGCGTGGAACACCGCAGTGGCCCTGGTGTGCGGCGACACCGTGGTGTGGAAGCCGTCGGAGCTGACTCCGTTGACGGCCATCGCGTGTCAGGCGCTGATCGAGCGGGCCGCCGCCGACGTGGGCGCGCCGACGAACGTGGCGCGACTGATCCAGGGCGGCAGGCAGATCGGCGAGCAGTTGGTCGACGATCCCCGGGTCGCGTTGGTCAGCGCGACCGGTTCGGTGCGGATGGGTCAGCAGGTCGGCCCGCGGGTCGCACAGCGGTTCGGCAAGTCGCTGCTGGAACTCGGCGGCAACAACGCTGCCATCGTCACCCCATCGGCGGATCTCGACCTGGCCGTCCGGGGCATCGTGTTCTCCGCGGCGGGCACCGCGGGACAGCGGTGCACGACGCTGCGACGGGTGATCGCCCACACGTCGGTCGTCGACGCCCTGATCGAACGCATCACCGCGGCGTACCGCAGCCTCCCCATCGGTGACCCCTCCTCCGACGGGACCCTCGTCGGGCCGCTGATCCACGAGCGCTCCTACCGCGACATGGTCGGCGCACTGGAGAAGGCGGCGGCCGACGGCGGCGAGGTCGTCGGCGGTGACCGACGCGACCTCGGTGAGGGGTCGTACTACGTCGAGCCCGCCGTCGTGCGGATGCCGGAGCAGACCGCCGTCGTGCACGACGAGACGTTCGCACCGATCCTCTACGTCCTGACCTACGACACCCTCGACGAGGCCATCGAGCTCAACAACGCGGTGCCGCAGGGGCTTTCGTCGGCCATCTTCACCACCGACATGCGCGAAGCCGAGCGCTTCATGGCCGCCGACGGGTCCGACTGCGGTATCGCCAACGTCAACATCGGCACCTCGGGCGCCGAGATCGGCGGCGCATTCGGCGGTGAGAAGCAGACCGGCGGAGGCCGTGAGTCGGGGTCTGACTCGTGGAAGGCCTACATGCGGCGGGCCACCAATACCGTCAACTACAGCTCTGAGCTGCCGCTGGCCCAGGGAGTGCACTTCGGCTAGCGGTTATCATCGCGGCGTGAGCGAGCAAGTCGAACAGAGGGAATTCCAGGCAGAGGCCCGTCAGCTGTTGCAGCTGATGGTGCACTCCATCTACTCCAACAAGGATTCGTTCCTGCGGGAGTTGATCTCGAATGCGTCCGACGCGCTGGACAAGCTCCGGCTCGAGGCGTTCCGCAACAAGGACCTCGACGTCGTCGTCTCCGATCTGCACGTCGAGATCGAGGCCGACAAGACGTCGCGCACGCTGACCATTCGCGACAACGGCATCGGCATGACGCGCGACGAGGTGGTCGACCTGATCGGCACCCTCGCCAAGTCCGGTACCGGCGAGCTGCGCAAGAAGCTCGGCGAGGCGAACAAGGCCGCCGACGCCGAAGAGTTGATCGGACAGTTCGGCATCGGGTTCTACTCGACGTTCATGGTGGCCGACTCGGTCGTGCTGCTGACCCGCAAGGCGGGCGAGAGTTCGGCGACGCGTTGGGAATCCAGCGGTGACGGCACTTACACCATCGCCGAAGTGGACGACGCCCCGCAGGGCACCTCGGTGACGCTGCACCTCAAGCCCGAGGACGCCGACGACGAACTGCACGACTACACGTCGCCGTGGAAGATCAGGGAGTTGGTCAAGAAGTACTCCGACTTCATCTCCTGGCCGATCCGGATGGAGGTCGAGAAGACCGTCCCAGCCCCGGAGGGCGCTGAAGAAGGCACAGCGCCGACGGTCACCGTCGAGACCGAGACGATCAACTCGCGGACGGCGCTGTGGGCCAAGCCCAAGAGCGAGGTCTCCGACGAGGAGTACGCGCAGTTCTACAAGCACGTCGCCCACGCCTGGGACGAGCCGCTCGAGGTCATCGCGATGAAGGCCGAGGGCACGTTCGAATACCAGGCGCTGCTGTTCATCCCCTCGATGGCGCCGTTCGACATCTTGAACGCCGACGGGCACACCGGCATTCAGCTCTACGTCAAGCGCGTGTTCATCATGGGTGACTGTGACGACCTGGTGCCCGAGTACCTGCGGTTCGTCAAGGGTGTCGTCGACGCACAGGACATGTCGCTCAACGTCTCTCGCGAGATCTTGCAGCAGGACCGCCAGATCAAGGTAATCCGTCGCAGCCTCACCAAGAAGGTGTTGTCGACGATCAAGGACATCCAGGCCAACCGACCGGAGGACTACCAGACCTTCTGGACGCAGTTCGGTCGGGTCGTCAAGGAGGGCTTGGTATCCGACGCCGACAACCGCGACGCGCTGCTGCGGCTGTCGTCGTTCGCGACCACCTTCAGCGAGACGGCCCCCACCACGCTGGCCGACTACGTGGGGCGGATGAAGGAGGGCCAGGAGCAGATCTACTACGCGACCGGCGAGTCGCGCCAACTCCTCGAGCGCTCACCACACCTGGAGGCCTTCAAGGCCAAGGGCTACGAGGTGCTGCTTCTGACCGATCCCGTCGACGAGGTGTGGGTGGGGTCGGTGCCGGAATTCGACGGCAAGGCGCTGCAATCGGTAGCCAAGGGCGAGGTGGACCTCGGCGCCTCCGACGACGACGCCGACGAGGACAAGCACGGCGACTTCGCCGAGCTGCTGGCCTGGTTGCAGGAGACGCTGGCCGAGCACGTCAAGGAGGTGCGGCTCTCCACGCGGCTGACGTCGTCGCCGGCGTGCCTCATCACCGACACGTTCGGCATCACCCCGCAACTCGCGCGGATGTATCGCGCGTCGGGCCAGGAGGTCCCGGTCGGCAAGCGGATCCTCGAGCTCAACCCGGATCACCCGCTGGTCACCGGCCTGCGGGATGCCCGCGCGGCGGCCGAACCCTCCGACAGTCTGGCCGAGACTGCCGAGTTGCTCTATGGCACGGCGCTTCTCGCCGAGGGCGGCGTGCTCGACGATCCGGCCCGGTTCGCGACGCTGCTGGCCGACCGGCTGGCGCGGACGGTCTAGCACCTCGTGCAGATCGAGGGCAAGGTCGCGGTCGTCACGGGTGCCGGTTCGGGGATCGGGCGGGAGCTCGCCGTCGCCTTCGCCGCGGCGGGCGCCTCCGTGGTGGTGGGTGACCTCGCCGCCGAGGGTACCGAGGAGACGGTGGCGCGGGTCAGGGCGGCCGGCGGAGCCGCGGCAGCCGTGGTCGGCGACGTCGCCTCGGTCGACGGCGTGGACGCCCTGATCGACCGTGCGCGTGGTGAATTCGGTCCGGTCGACGTCTTCGTCGCCAACGCGGGGATCATGGGCCCGCCCGGACTCGGCGACGACGAAGGCGACTGGGACACCGTCGTCGACGTGAACCTGCGCGCCCACGTGCGGGCGGCGAAAGCGTTGGTGCCCGACTGGGTCGCGCGCGGCGAGGGTTACTTCGTCAGCGTGGCCTCGGCGGCGGGCCTGCTGACCCAGCTCGGGGCGGCGGGGTACTCGGTCACCAAGCACGCGGCGGTGGGCTTCGCCGAGTGGATCTCGATTACCTACGGCGACAGCGGAGTTGGCGTGTCGTGCGTGTGCCCGATGGGCGTGGACACGCCGTTGTTGAGCGGCATCCTGGACTCCCCCGACCCGGTGGCCAGGATGGCGGGCGCGGCGGTGGCCACCGCAGGAGACGTCATCGGGCCCGATCAGGTGGCGGCCATGACGGTCGACGCGGTCCGTGACGGCCGGTTCCTCGTGCTGCCGCACCCGGCGGTGCTGGACATGTACCGGCGCAAGGGTGACGACTACGAGCGCTGGCTCGCGGGCATGCGGCGCTACCAGGGCACGCTGGGCTGATCGGCTCGTTTAGGACCGCAGGTGCTCCAGCAATGCCGGGGTGACGACGTCGGGCCGCTCGGCGTTGGCCAGGTGTGCCGCGTGCGGCACCACTAGAAGCCGAGCATCGGCGATGCCGTCGGCGATCTCCTGCAGCTTCGCCGGTGGAGTGGCCGGATCGTCGGCCCCGGCGATCACCAGGGTCGGCGCCATCACCGCGGAGAGCTCTTGGCGCAGGTCGAGTTTCGCGATGGCCTCGCAGCAACCGGCATATCCTTCGGCGGGCGTCGAGCCGATCATCCGTTCCCAGTCGGCCCGCTCCTGGGGCCGCAAGTCCAGGTACTCAGCGGTGAACCAGCGCTCGACGACCGACGCCGCGACGGCACCGGCGCCCTTGGCACGGACGAGGGCCGCACGATCGGTCCACGCTTGCGCGGGCACCAACTGCGCACCCGAGCACAACACCGCAAGTCGTTGCACCCGTTCGGGATTGCGGGCCGCCACCCGAAGCGCCGTCATGCCGCCGAGCGACAGTCCGACCAGGTGTGCGGATTCGACGCCGAGGCCGTCGAGCAGGGCGACGACGTCGTCGGCGAGATCGTCGATCGAATAGGGCCCCACGGGCGCCGGCGACGCACCGTGCCCGCGAGTGTCGTAGCGCACCACCAGAAAGTGCTGCTCCAGTTCGGGGAGTTGGGCGTCCCACATTCTGTGGGTGGAGCCAAGCGAGTTGGACAGCAGGACCACCGGGCCGTCCGCCTTGCCGGTGACGACGGCGTGCACCTCGGCCGCGGTCATCGGGTGACCAGCTCGATCTCGACCCGCTCGGACAACGCCGAGACGGCGATGCCGAAGGTCTCCAGCACGACGACTTCACCTGCGGCGGAGTCGATGTCGAAGGTGGCGACCTCGGTGTACACCCGGCTGACGCAGCGGAGACCGGTCAGCGGATACGTGCACTGCGGGACCAGTTTGGCGGTGCCGTCCTTGGCGAACAGGTTCATCATCACGTAGACGCGCTTTGCGCCGATGGCCAGATCCATGGCACCGCCGACGGCGGGGATGGCGTCCGGTGCGCCGGTGTGCCAATTCGCGAGATCACCTTGCCTGCTGACTTGAAAGGCCCCCAGCACGCAGACGTCGAGGTGGCCGCCGCGCATCATCGCGAAGGAGTCCGCGTGGTGAAAATACGACGCGCCAAGGGTTTCGGTGACGGGGATCTTGCCCGCGTTGGTCAGATCACCGTCGACCTCGTCGCCGAAGGCCCGCCCGCCCATGCCGAGCATGCCGTTCTCGGTGTGCAGCACGATGTCGGCCGCCGGGTCGAGGTGCTCGGCAACCGTGGTCGGCTGCCCGATCCCCAAGTTGACGTACGAGCCCGCCGGGATGCCGCGGGCCACGATCGCGGCAAGTTCGTCGCGGTCCAGCGGTCCCCTGTCGAGGTGTTCGACGGTCGATTCGAGGGTGTGGGTCATGATGCGACCTCCGTGGCGTTGGACAGCGCGGACAGATTCAACACCCGGTCGACGTAGATTCCGGGGGTCACCACCGTCTCCGGGTCGATCTGGCCGGCGTCGACGACGCTGGCGACCTCGACGATCACCAGCTTGGCGGCGGTGGCCATCACGGGGCCGAAGTTTCGAGCGGTCTTGCGGTACAACAGGTTTCCCACGGTGTCGGCCTTCCAGGCGCCGACAAGGGCGACGTCGCCGCGGATCGGATACTCCAGGACGTAGTCGCGGCCGTCGATGGTGCGGGTTTCCTTGCCATCGGCCAGCGGCGTACCCACGGCGGTCGGGCAGAAGAACGCCCCGATGCCCGCACCCGCGGCACGGAGGCGCTCGGCGAGGTTGCCCTGCGGCACCACTTCGAGGTCTACCCTTCCGGCGCGGTACAGCTCGTCGAAGACGTAGGAGTCGGACTGCCGCGGAAACGAGCAGACGACCTTGGCGACCCGCCCGGCGGCCAGCAGCGCAGCCAGCCCGGTGTCACCGTTCCCGGCGTTGTTGCTGACGATGGTCAGGTCGGTGGCCCCCTGCTCGATCAGGGCGTCGACGAGGTGGGTGGGCATTCCGGCCATGCCGAACCCGCCGACCAGAACCGTCGCCCCGTCGGCGATTCCCGCCACGGCATCGGCGGCATCGGTGTGGATCGTCGTGCGGCTCATGGCGTCACCTTGCGCATACCTCGACCATAGGACGGCGAATAGGTATTCTGAAATACTCATATCGGCGCCATTGATAGGTCAGGAGTTTCAATCGTGGAGCTGCGGCACCTGCGCTATTTCCGGGCGGTCGCCGAAGAACTGCACTTCGGGCGGGCAGCCGAGCGGTTGCACATCGCCCAGCCGCCGCTGTCGCAACAAATCCGGCAGTTGGAGCGCGAACTCGGGGTGAGCCTGTTGACCAGGAGCACCCGCCGGGTGGAGCTGACCAGGGCGGGCGAGGCATACCTCCGGCGGGCGATTGCCGTGCTGGACGCCGTCGACGATGCCGGCCACCAGGCGCGCCGCGTTGCACAGGGCCTCGAGGGACATCTGTCGATTGGTTGCGTCGGCTCGGCGACCTACTCGGTGCTCCCCCGCCTGGTCCGGGCCTTGCGCGAGCAGATGCCACGCGTCGAGATCAGCATCCGCGGGGAAATGCTCGCCCCCGCCCAACTCGACGCACTGCGCAACCGTGACGTCGACATCGCCCTGCTGCGGCCACCGGTCGACGATCCCGAGGTCCAGGCCGAGTTCGTCCGCCGGGACCGCCTGATCGTCGCCCTGCCGACGGCACATCCGCTCGCCGGACGGGACACCCTCGACATGGCGGATCTGCGCGACGAGGACTTCATCGCCCACGCCGGACAGGGCCGCTCGGTGATGGGTCGGCTCCTGTCGGCGATCTGCGCCGACGCCGGATTCGTCCCACGGATACGGCAGGAGGTCTCGGAGACCTCGACGTTGGTCACGCTGGTCGCCGCCGGTCTCGGCGTCGCGGTGGTCCCCGCACCGACTGCAGACCTCGACGTCGCCGGGGTCACCTACCGGCCGCTGGAGCCGGCGACGCTGGGCGTCGACCTGGTGGCGGCCCATCTCGGGGACGCGGCGCCGCCGGCGGTCGAACGGGCTCTCGTCGTGCTGCGCGGCCTGACGCCGTAGCGCGCGCCGCCCACCGGCTCGGCTCTATGGGGCCGGCTGTGAGGCGGCGTAGCGGTCGAGCAGTTCGTGGCTCGCCTCCCGGATCCGTGCGATGCGGGATTCCTCGACGCCGAGTACTCGCAAGCATGCGTCAGCGACCTGAGGAGACAAGTCGTCCCGAACTGGTCCCGGCTCGGCATCCCACATGAAGACCAGTGACTCCACCATCCGAAACGGTAGTTCCGCCGCAGCCCCGCCGATGCCGGTGTCGGCCACCACGCTCCGGCTCAGATTCAGGTAGTGCCACCGCAACCGGTCGTGACCCTCCCAGAACGGGCTCAAACCGGGGCTGCGGAGTTCCGGCTGGAGGTACAGGGTGCCGAGGTTCCATCGTCGGTTGAGGAGGCGGCCGCCGTCGAAGACCGCCAACGCGTGCAGATGATTCGGCGGGGCCATGCCCAACAGCTGTGGAATGAGGCTCAGGGTTGGTGTGACCGTTTGGTTCAGTAAGGCGCAGGCGATGTCTTCCTTGGTCTTGAAGTAGTTGTACAGCGACGGTTGGCGGATGCCGACGGCGTCGGCGATCGCTCTGGTCGACGTTCCCGCGTAGCCAAGGACGGTGAAGAGTTCCGCGGCCGCATCCAGGATGAGATCGCGCGCCCCCGCACCTAGTCGACGCTGAACCACCGCTCGCGACTCACCGGCATTCGCACCCATTGCTTCATCGTGCCCGATGTCCGAGCCTCTGACCAAGACGACATATCCGGTCACTTGATCGGAACCTCGGAAACCCGTCGTTAATACGGTTGTCAGCAGTGGTAACACGCCCGAAACCCGTTGCATTGAATTACTAATAAACTATTGCGCGATAGGAAATCTACAGGCGCGCTCTGGTCACTGGTCGAGATTGCGACGAACACCAGGACGAACATCAGGAGAGGCAACATGCCGAAGCAACCGCTCATAGTGGGCAACCCCGTTCTCGTCGTGATCGACATCCAACGAAGTGGGGCCATGCCGGCCGACGAGGTCGGCATCGTGCACATGCCGGGTCACGCCGACCGCGTCGCGACCGCCGAACGACTGGTCGCGGCCGCGCGAGTCGCGGGGGTGCCCGTGGTCTTCTTTCAAGAGGTGCACCGGCCCAGCGGCGTCGACTTCGGTCGTGAGCTCGACGGCACCGAGGGCGTGCACTGCGTCGAGGGACGCCCCGGCACTGATCTGGAGCCGAGCCTGCAGCCCGAACCGGGTTACGAAGAGTTCCACATCGTCAAGCGGCGTTACTCGGGATTCATCGGGACCGACTTCGACATCGTGTTGCGCGGCCTCAAGGCGTCGACCCTGATCTTGCTCGGCGGACTGACCGACGTGTGCGTGCACTACACCTTCGCCGACGCCCACCAGAGCGACTACTACGTGCGAGTCGTCACCGACTGCGTGGGGGGATCCTCGACGTACCGCCACGACGCGGCGCTCGACGCCATGGAGTACCTGCAGGCGGGCGCGATGCGCACCTCAGAGGAGATTCTCGACGCCTTCGAGCAGTTGTCTCGCGTCGATGCTCCTGCGCTCGAGGCAGCCGCCAAATGAGCTCTCGCGCTCGCGCATTCGCCGCAGCCGGTGTCGCCGCCGTCGTCGCCCTGTCTGGCTGCAGTGCATCGGATTCGGCAGACTCGGCGCCAAGTGCCGCACCCACCGACAAGGTGCTGCACCTGTCATTCCTTCAGGACCCGGGCCAGCCACCGGATCCCGACATCTTCTACGCCGGGCAGGGCCTGCTGCTCACGACCAATCTGTATGAAGGTCTGCTGCAGTACAAGGGTGGCACCGCCACCCCGGAACTGGAGCCCCTACTGGCCACCGAGTGGACGCAGTCGCCAGACAACAAGGTCTTCACGTTCACTCTGAGGCAGGGGGTGAAGTTCCACGACGGCACACCCTTCACAGCCGCAGCGGTGAAGAGCTCGTTCGACCGGCGACTCGCCGTCAACCAGGGACCGGCGTACATGGTCTCCGGCGTGGACTCCGTCGTCGCGCAGGACGATTACCACGTCACCATCACCTTGAAGTCGCCCAATTCGGCTTTCCTGGACTATCTGGCATCGGCCTACGGTCCCCGCATGCTCAGCCCCGAGGGGCTCAAGACCAACGCCGGTACCGACCACGCCGAGACCTACCTCACCACGCACGATTTGGGAACGGGGCCGTTCACGCTTGCCGAGGCAAGCGTTGGATCGAAGTACACACTTAAGGCCTTCGACGGGTACTGGGGACAAAAGCCGTACTTCCAAACCGTCGACGTTCCGGTAGTCACCGACACGTCTTCTCAGCAACTGCAATTCAACAGCGGCCAACTTGCGGCCGTCATGCACGACCTCCCAACCTCGGCGGTCCAGTCCTACCTCGAGGACCCGAAGTTCAGCCACTATTCGTTGCCGACGATGGTGTCAAACTACCTGTACGTCAATCCACGCAGGGGAATGCTGACCGACGCCACCCACCGAAAGGCCCTTCTGCAGGCGGTCGACCTCGACACCCTGGTCAAGCAGACCTATGCGGGGCGCGGCACAGTCGCCTCACAGATGTTCCCACCGAATCTCATCGCCCCAGAACTCGGCAAGCAGAACGTCACCCACGACCCGGCACCTCTGACGACCGTCGTCGCCGGTCTGCCTGCCGACCAAAAGTCGATCGTCGTCGGTTACGACTCAGCCATGCCGGACAGCCAGTTGATCTCCAACCTGCTGCAAGCTCAACTTGCCGCCACGGGCCTCGACGTCAAGGTGCAGAGTTACCCGACCTCACAGATCTTCGGTTGGATCGGAACCGACGGCGCGGATGCACCCGACATCCTCACCTACACCGGCTGGCCGGACGCGGCCTCGCCGTACATGTGGGGACACATCTCGTGGGACTCCGACGGCGCACTGAACTACTTCGGTTGCTCGGCTCCGGCGATTACCTCGGATTTGGTTCGAGGATTGGAAAGCGCTGATGCGCAGTCCTTCTCCCGAGCGGCCGGTAGCGCAGCCGACACCGGCTGCTGGCTCAACATGGCCGACGTCAACGACTTCATGGTGGCTCAGCCATGGTTGCGCGGAGTCGAACAGGCACATGTCGTCACCAGTCCGCAGACTCTACGGGTGGCAGCTCTGAGCGTCGATTGACGGAATAACGGCGGCCCCCGGGTCCGCCGAGGTGCGGCGGAGTGGTCCGTAAAGGAAACCTCTATGTTCGCGATTGGATCGGCGACGTAACGTACGTCACGTTATAGGTCAACAGGTGTAGATCCTTACGGCGATTGACCTCGGCCCGTCCTCGAGGAGCAGTCCGATGTCCGTCAGCACCGAGAAACTTCGGGGATCGATCGGCGTCGCCGGCATCGTGTTCCTCGTGGTCGCAGCAGCATCACCACTGACCACGGTCGCCGGGTCCTTGCCGGTCATGATCGCCCTCGGCAATGGTGCAGGCGCACCGTTGACCTACGTGATCGCCGCAGCGGTGCTCCTGGTGTTCAGCATCGGATACGCAGCGATGAGCAGCGCCGTCACCGACACCGGGGCCTTCTACGCCTACGTCACCAAGGGACTCGGCAGCAATCTCGGCGTCGGCGCCGCCGGTCTGGCCGTATTCGCCTACACGACCATTCAGGCCGGCGTGTACGGACTGGCGGCCAACACGATTGGCTCGCTGGTGGTCAAGTACGGCGGTCCGGACCTGCCCTGGTGGGTGTGGGCATTCGTCCTGATGGCGCTCGTCGGCCTGGTGGGCTACCGCAACATCAGCGTCGGCGCGAAGGTCCTCGGCGTCCTGCTGATTCTGGAAGTCGTTGCGGTCATCGCCCTTTCGGTAGGTGTGCTGGTCAAGGGCGGCGCCCACGGGATCGACTTCACGTCCTTCACCCCCGACTCCTTCCTCTCCGGCTCACCCGGCATCGCGATGATGTTCGCGATCGGGTCGTTCGTCGGGTTCGAGGCCACCGCGATCTACAGCGAGGAAGCCAAGGATCCCAAGCGCACGGTGCCTGTGGCGACCTACGTCGCCATCATCGTCATCGGCGTGCTCTACGCGGTGTCGAGCTGGGCGGTGGTGCTGGCCTACGGGAGCGCCGACATCTCGGCGGCAGCCAACCAGGACACCGCGAATCTGACCTTCAACGCAGCTGCGCAGTACCTTTCGCCGGCCGCCGCCGACGCCATGGCCATCATGCTGGTCACCAGTTTGTTCGCGACGCTGCTCGCGTTCCACAGCGCCATCTCGCGGTACTTCTTCGCCCTGGCGCGCCGTGGCTACGCCCCCCGCAGGTTGGCGGAGGTGCACGACACGCACGGCTCTCCGCACGTCGGTTCGCTGCTGCAGAGCGCCTCGGCAGTCGTGCTGGTCGGGATCTTCGCGATCGTCGGAGCGGACCCGGTCCTGCAACTCTTCACCTGGATGGCCGGCATTGCGATCGTGGCGATCCTTGCGCTCATGGTGTTGACCAGCTTCGCGATCATCGCCTACTTCCGCCGCACCGATGACGACAACAGGTTGTGGCACACCCGAATCGCCCCGTTGCTGGGAAGCCTCGGGCTGATCGCCATCACCGGCCTGGTCCTCGACAACTTCACCACCCTCATGGGCGGTTCTCAAACCATCGCCAACGTCTTCCTCGCCGCCACCGTCGCAGTCTTCGTGGGCGGGGTCCTCGCGGGCATCCTCGTCCACCGCCACCGCGCCACGACGCTGCCCCCGTCCGCGGCGACGCCCCAAACGACCCAGCCCGAATCGATCCTCGAAGAGACGACTACCCATGCCGAATGACGGCGCACTGCTGAAGCGACGGCTCGACGTTCTCGGCCGCAACGCACCCCTGTTCTACGACGAGCCGGTTCACCTGGTCCGCGGCGACGGCGTCTGGGTCGAGGACGCCGACGGCAGGCGCTACCTCGACGCCTACAACAACGTGCCGCACGTCGGTCACTGCCACCCACACGTCGTCGAGGCCATAGCGCGCCAAGCCGCGACGATCAACCTGCACACGCGCTACCTGCACAAGACCGTCGTGGAGTACGCGGAGCGACTGACCGCGAAGTTCGCCGATCCGCTCGACACCGCGACGTTCACCTGCTCCGGTACCGAGGCCAACGAGTTGGCCTTGCGCATGGCACGATTCGCGACCGGAAACCAGGGCGTCATCGTCAGCGACTTCAGTTACCACGGCAACTCCGCCACGCTGGCCTCGCTGACAACGGCCTTCCCCGTCGCCGAGGACTTCCCGGAGTTCGGACGAACCATCGTCGTGCCGGACCCCAGCAGCGACGCCTCGGGCGCCAACCACGACGAACTCGCAGAGCGATACGTCGCCCACGTCGCGGACGCCGTCCGGTCGTTGCACGCCAAGGGCGTCGGGGTGGCGGCCATCCTGATCGACTCGTTCTTCGCCAACGAAGGCCTGCCCGACCCCGTCCCTGGCTACGTGGCGCGGGCCGTCGAGGTCGTCCGCGAGGCCGGTGGCATCTTCATCTGCGACGAAGTGCAGGCCGGATTCGGTCGCACCGGTGACGCGATGTGGGGCCACGAACTGACCGGCGTGACACCGGACATCGTGAGTCTGGGAAAGCCGATGGGCAACGGACATCCACTCGCCGGGGTCATCGCACCGAATGAGTTGGTCTCCGAGTTTCAGACCGCGTCGACGTACTTCAACACGTTCGGCGGCAATCCGGTGTCGGCCGCCGCTGGGATGGCGGTTCTCGACGTCCTGGAACGAGAATCCCTGCAGGACAACGCCAAGGCCGTTGGCGCCTACGTGCGCCGGGGCCTGGAGAAGCTACGGGACACCTACCCCTTCGTGTCCGGCGTGCGCGGTCGCGGATTGTTCTTCGGCATCGAGGTGGTCGACGAAGGCTCCGGCGAACCGGCACCGGAGCTCACCAAGCGATTGGTGAATTCGATGCGCGACCGCGGTGTGCTGCTGAGCCGCATCGGTCGCCAAGACAACATCCTGAAGATGCGTCCGCCCATGGTCTTTGGCGTCGACCACGCCGACCTGCTGCTCTCGACCCTCGACGACGCCCTCGGCGACCTCGGTGCCCCGTGAACGCCGCCACCGACTTCTACGCCCTCGACGACGCCGACCAGGCCGCCCGGCTCACATTGCTGGCAGAAGCTGCGGCCGCGCACTGGGACGGCGGTTTCCACCACGTCCGCCTGGTGAAGTACCGCGAGAACGCCGTCTTTTCGGCCGACCGACCGGACGGGCAACGCATCGCCGTCCGCGTGCACCGGTACGGCTACCACTCCGACGCCGCGCTGCACTCCGAGCTTCACTGGATGCGCGAACTCGGCGACACCGCAGGCATCGAGGTGCCGCCGGTAATCCCATCCGGCACCGGTGATCTCGTCGTCCGCGTCACCCACCCGGCGGTCCCGGAACCACGGCAGGTGTCGGTACTCGGCTGGCTGGCTGGCGCACCCGTCGGCACGTCCGAGGATGGCCTCGGACTGGACGATTCCCTCGCCGCAGGGCTGTACTTCGAGGCGGGTGCGCTCGCGGGCACCCTACACAACCATTCCTGCACGATGATCGCCCCTGCCGGTTTCACCCGGCACGCCTGGGATGAGCACGGCCTGGTCGGCGACAACCCACTGTGGGGTCGATTCTGGGAGCTGCCGGCGTTGCAAGCGGATCAACGAGAGCTTTTGCAGCGAGCGCGGTCTGCTGCACGGGACGATCTCGCGGCGGTTGGCCGACACGACGTCAACTACGGGCTGATCCACGCCGACCTGGTGCCGGAGAATCTGCTCACCGAAGACGGCCGGCTGAAGATCATCGACTTCGACGACGCCGGATACGGCTGGTACCTCTTCGAACTCGCCACCGCGCTGTACTTCAACGTCGAACTTGCCACCTACCCCCGCATCCGGGACGCGTTGATCGACGGCTACCGTTCCACGCGCCCGATGACGCTGGCCGAGGAGGCGTTGCTGCCGCTGTTCCTCTTCCTGCGGGGAACGACCTACGTCGGGTGGGTACAGTCTCGACCCGAGACCGAGACGGCAAAGACGATGGGGCCGATGCTGATCGAGCGCGCCTGCCTGCTGGCCTCGCGCTACCTGGCAGGGCGAAACGGCTAGGTTCTGATCCGCAGGTGGCCCGAAGCGGCCGTGGCAGCCTGCCGTGCACCTGCCACGGCCCACCCCAGTTGCCAGGGCGCAGGCATGTCATCCACCCGAGCGGTAGCACCGGTTCCCGAACCCGGAGCTACCGCTCGTCGACGACCCTAGGCCGTTGCCGCCGCGACATCGGAGGGATGCGTAGCCAGCGGAGTGACGTGTATGTCCATGAAACGGAACAGCGGTAGCTGCGAAAGCAGTTGATGCAGTTCGTCGTTGGACTCGACGTCGAAGACGGAGACGTTGGCGTACTCTCCGACGACACGCCAGATGTGGGGCCACTTGCCCGACCGTTGAAGCTCGTGGGAATACGCCTTCTCCTTCGCCACGATCTCGCCGAACTCCCTAGGGTCGAGATCGTGGGGGACGCGTACGTTCATTTTGACGTGAAACAGCACGGCGCCTCAGCCGTTCGTCTCGTCGAGAACATTCCCAGGCGCCCGGTCGAGGACGAAGTCGTACTCGACCACGTCGCCACCGTCGGGCCGCGCATGCGGGCTCAGCACCAGCTCGGGCTTCACCGCGCTGGCGATGTCGTCACCGTTGTGAGGATCCCCCGGAAAGTACAGCTGCGCAGTCAGCAGTTCGTGGCCGGGAGCGGAGACCTTGACGTGCAGATGCGCTGGACGCCAGGCGTGCCAGCCGGCTGCCGAGATCAGCTTCCCGCAGGCGCCGTCGGTGGGTATCTGATACGGCGCGGGCCGGATGGTCGTGATGGTGAATCTGCCGTCGAGTCCGGTGGAGAAGGTGCCCCGCAGATTCCACTCCGGGATCGCGGGGGCGAATTGTGAGTAGTAGCCATCCGCATCCGCATGCCACAACTCGATCGTGCCCTGCAGCGGCGTTCCGTCGGTGGAGGTGACCGACCCGTCCCATGTCAACGGCGTGCCCGCCTCGTCGTCGCGCATCGGGATGGTTCCCACCGCGCCGCACTCCGGTGCTCCAGGCACGTAGTAGGGGCCTTCGATGCTGCCCTTGCTGCCGTCGCGGTGCGCGGTGTTGACCTCTTCGACGGCGTGTTCGGTCCAGACGTCGAGGAACAGCGGCCATTCCCCGTCGTGGCCGACCTGGATCATCCACGCCTTGAGTGCGTTGTATTCGTCGTAGGTGACGTGGTGCCGGCGGATCGTGTCGTGCACGGCGGTCAGCACCTCACGTGCCAACAGGTCGACTCGCTCCGGTGCGGTGTCCTTGACTCCCGAGTAGGGCGACTTGTCGCTATGGAACCGTTCGGTGGCTGAGGCCCCCGACGCTGCGGCGCTTGCCTGTTCGATGGTTGTCATGCGTGCTCTCCTGTCGATGGTTGGTTGGTTCAAAGGTCCGTGCGATAACGCGCGAGTTTGTCCGGGTCGATCTCCACACCGAGCCCCGCGCCCCGCCGAACCTGAAGCTCGCCGTTGCCGATGGTCAGAGGTTCGGTCAACAGGTCGTCGGCCATGTCCAAAAAGTTGGACAATTCACCTGGACGTCGGGCGGTCAGCGGGTGCGCGGCACCAAAGGCCAATGCGCAGGCCGTACCAAGCTGTCCGTCGATCTGATTGCCCAGCACCACTTCCAGCCCGAGCCCCTCGGCGAGGTGGTGCACGCGCTGCGATCCGGTGAATCCGGTTCGAGCCGTCTTGATGCTCACAGCCGTCGCCGACCCGCCGAGTACCTCGCGGGTCAGGTCGGCCGGTGTGGGAATCGATTCGTCGGCGATGAACGGCACGTCGAGGTGGTCGACCAGCCATCTCCGCCCCAAGACGTCGTCAGCCGGGCACAGTTCCTCGGCGAAGAGCAGGTCGAGGTCGGCCATTTCCTTCATCGCCCGCAGCGACTCCGTCGCCGTCCATCCCCGATTGCCGTCGACGTAGAGCTCAACGGCGTCACCGAAGTGCTCGCGCAAGGCGCGCACGACCGCGGTGTCCAGGGCAGCCGGCCGTCGGCCAACCTTGACCTTGAACGTCGTGATGCCGTACAGGTTTCGCATCTTCTCCGCCTCAGCGACCATCGCCGCGGGGTCGTCGAAGCCCAGCATGTGGCTGACGCGCATCCGGTCGGTGAAACCGCCGAGGAGGTCGCCAACGGACAGTTCGAGCGTCAGGCCCAAGGCATCCCAGATCGCCATGTCGACGGCCGCCTTGGCGGTCGGATTTCCCACGGTTCGGTTCAGCCGGGCGTTGACCACTTCGCGCTCGGTGAGGTTGAGTCCGACGACTTGGGCGCTGAAGATCCCGTCGACGACGGCGACGATGCCAGCCTGGGTCTCGCCGTAGGTGAACGGGCGCGGCGGCGCCTCGGAGACTCCTACGACGCCGTCATCGGTATGTACGCGGATCAGAACGTGTTGGGCCGCGAGCACCTCACCGGAGGCGAACCTCAGCGGCTTCAGGTAGGGAATCGAGTAGGGAATCGCTTCTACCGCAGTGATCTTCATCGTGGGATCACTGCGGTTGCCGCAATCACTCTCGCCGAATGTCTACACACGTTGACCCAACATGTGGTCAACGGTACAAAGCCCAGCCGGGGACGGGAAGGCGATCACCGTACGGGAATCCTTACCGCACCACGCCTTGCGGAATGAGGTGATCCAGCACACACTCATCCCGTGCTGACTCGAGTCGTCGCGGTCGCGCCGCCGGGGTGACAACGAGCGCTCTCGTCGGCTCGCGCGCAACCAAGCTCGGCACGGGTAGTAAAGGTTCCCTTACGCGGAGCGGATCTCGTCGCCCTCTTCGCAGCTCACCGCCCCCCTGGGCGGTGTCGACGACGCTCGACCGCGTGCGTTACCACCCCGAAACAACCCGGCAACAGAATTCTCGGAACATTCATTCAACGGACGTAGAACAAAGGACTAGTGAGGACTTCGATGACCGACACACCCGTCAAGCCCGGCCCCATATCGGGAACCAATTCGGGCACAGGCCAACTCACCAAGGGCGAACTGGGCACCACCCACCTGGTCGCCCAGTCGTTGGCGGTTGGCCCCATCACCTCCGCGGCACTCCTCGGCGGCGTGGTCGCGGCGAGAGGGGGTAGCGCGGGTCCGCTCTACCTGCTGATAGTCGTCGTCGGCATCCTTGGCCTTGGCGCAATCCTGGTGATGTTCGCCCGCCGCTACACCCATGCGGGGGTGATGTACGAGTACGTGGGCCGCAGCCTGGGACCCACCGCAGGCATCTCCACGGCGGGTTTCTACTACCTGGCCTACATCATCCTGGGCGGCCCGACGATGCTCATCGGCGCAGGCGTCCTCGGCAGCGACCTGTTCAAGTCCTACCTGAACGTCGACGTGCCGTTCTGGTTGATCTCCCTCGGCGTCCTGCTGCTGGTCGCCGCCGTCAACCTCCGCGGGGTTCAACTGTCGGTGCGGGCCCAGCTGGTGATCTTCGTCGTCTCCGTCATCCCCTATCTCATCGTCGCCGTCGCCGTGATCGCCAAGGGCGGCGTCGCGGGCAACACCGCCCGAGTATTCGATCCCAGCGCCCCCACGGCCGGCGCCTTCCTGCCCACGTTCATGTTCTGCGCGTTGTTGTTCGTCGGGGTCGAATCCGCGGCATCCCTCGGTGAAGAGGCCCGGGAGCCCGCCAAGTCGGTTCCCCGCGCGATCATCCTGACGATCCTGATCGTCGCGGGGTTCTGCTTCCTCACGCAATACGCCGGCACCATCGGTTTCGGACTGGACAACGTCGCCGACACATGGGCGTCCGATCCCCTGGGACTCTCCACCCTCGGCAGCACATACGTGGGATCGTGGATCTCACCTCTACTGCAGTTGGGGCTCATCCTGGACATGGTCGCGGTGGCCATCGGCTTCATGTCGGCGTCGGCCCGCGGCATCTTCGCACTGTCGCGCGGCGGCCTGCTGCCCGCCGCCCTCGGCCGCACCAGCCGCTGGAAGACGCCCCACGCCGGCATCGCAGTGTTCGTCGTGGCGACCATCGTCGGCATCATCCCGGTCGTGATCCTCAGCGCGACAACGGGAATGGCACCCTACACCGGCTTCGTGATCGGCGCGTCGTTTGGCGGGCTCCTGGTGATGGTGGCCTACCTCGTGCTCATCGTCGCGGCCGGCAAACTGGTCGCCACTGGCCGCTGGGTGCGCAGCGGGTGGATAGCCGTCGTTCTCGCCTTGGCCACGGTCGGCGCCGGCGTCGTCGGATCGGTGTACCCGATGCCCGCCGACGAGTCGCGCTACGGCATCTACGCGGCCCTGGTCCTGCTGGCCTGCGGCCTCGCCTGGGGCTGCTATCACGGACTGATACGCAAGCACACCCTCCCCGACCTGCACGATACCGTCGCTCCCCTGGAGGGCGAGCCCACCAAGTCGAGCCAGCTGCTGTGAGCGCCGAAGAGCAGACGGACGAGATGACGCTGTTCGATCTTCGGGTCGAGGTGTGCGAGATCAAGGGTCGCTCCGTGTGCGGCATGAAGGTGGGTGACTACTTCGAGGTGCGCAACAGCGATCAGCTCACGCTGCCGGACGGACAAGCGTTCTGCTACTGGGCAATTCAATCGGTGTTGCCGCTGCTGCCCGCGAAGATGCGCAAGCTGCCCGCGGGTGACTGGCTCGAACAAGACTCGATCGCCTGCTGCCCCGATCCGGAAGAGGGCCTGCTGATGAAGATCACCCGCACGGGAACCGTCACCATGAGAACCTCGGATCTGACGTGAGCAGGGACGTCGAATTCGGTGTCGGCTTCGGTGGCACGCTGGCACCATCGCAATACCCCGCGCTGGCGGCGCGGTTGGAGGAGCTCGGCTTCGACGTGGCCACCGTCTTCGGCGACCTCATGATGCAACCTCCGGCCATGGTGCTGGCCACCATGGCCGAGGCGACGAGCCGAATCCGACTCGGGGTGGGCTGTTACACGCCGTGGACGCATCACCCGGTCGAAATCGCCGGGCAGCTCGCCTACCTGGATCAGCTCTCCGAGGGCCGGGCGTTCATGGGCATCGTACGCGGCGCGTGGCTCGACCAACTCGGTCTGGACACCTCGAAGTCGCTGACCGCGGTGACCGACACCGTCGCAATCGTCAGGGCGCTGCTGTCCGGCTCGACCGAGGGCCACGACGGCCGCGTGTACAGCCTCGTCCCGGGGACCACTCCGTTCTATCCCGTTCTCCGTGACCGCATCCCACTGATGGTGGGTACGTGGAGTCCACGGTTGGCCGAATTCGCGGGGGTACACGCCGACCAAGTTCAGGTCGGAGGCTGCGCCAACGCCGCCATGGCGCCCATCGTCCAAGAGTTCGTCACCGCAGGGGAGAAGTCGGCAGGCCGCGCAGCGGGATCGGTCGACGTCGTGCTCACGGCGGTCACCGTCGTCGACGAGGACGGGGACGCCGCTCGTGCGCGGGCGCGTACCGAGGTGGCGTTGCCCTTCGAGGTGATCGCGGGCTTGGACCGAACCGTCGAGGTCGACCCCGCACTGCTGGAGAAGATGGCCGGCCTGCTGCGCGTTCACGAATACGAGGCGGCGGGCCGACTCATCCCTGACGACCTGCTCGACAAGTTCACCTTCGCGGGCACACCCGAGGAGGTGGCCGCGCATGCTGCCGCCGTCTACGACGCAGGCGTCACCCGCATCGAGTTCGACTCGCCGTTCGGCCTGACCCCGGCCACCGGGGTGGAGCTCCTCGGCACCCGCGTGCTGCCCATCCTCCGCCGCGCTGGATACCGTTCCAGGACAGCCGATGTCAGCTAGTCAAGAGATCGGGATCGGGCTGGCCGGTTCGCTGCGACCCGCCGAGTACCGTGACATCGCCGTGCGCGCCGAGGATGCCGGCTTCGACGCCGTCACGGTGTTCGGCGACCTGATGTTCACCCCGCCCGCGTTGGTGTTGCACACCATGGCCGGCGTGACCCGGCGAATCCGGTTGGGGGTGGCTGCGTACTCGCCGTGGACACAGCACCCGGTCGAAATCGCCGCCCAGATCGGCTATCTCGACCTGCTGTCGGGCGGACGCGCGTTCTACGGCGTGGTGCGGGGCGCCTGGATGGACCAGCTGTCCATCACACAGACCAAGGCGCTTCCCGCGATCCAGGACACCGTGGCCATCGTGACGGCCCTGCTCAGCGGGGACGAAGGCGGTCACAAGGGTGAGGTGTTCAGCCTCGACGAGGGGACGCGGCTGCTGTTCGAACCCCTTCGCCCTCGGGTACCGCTTCTCATCGGGTCGTGGAGTCCCCGGTTGGCGAGATTGGCCGGGCTGTTGGCCGACGAACTGCAGGCCGGTGGTTGCGCTAACCCCGCGATGGTGCCCATCTTGGCGGCCATGGCCGGCAACGATGCTCGTCGGCCCGGGATCTGCCTGAACGCCGTCACCGTCGTCGACCACGATCGCGCCGCCGCGCGTGCTGCCGCCCGAACCGCCGTCGCCCCCTACTTCGACGTCGTCGCCGGCTTCGACAGGACCCTCGAACTCGACCCCGAACTCCTTGGTCGCGTCCGCACACATTGCAGCGCAGGCGAATACGTCAAGGCGGGCCGTCTCATCCCCGACGACGCGTTGGGGCGGTTCGCCTTCAGCGGTACGCCTGCCGAGGTCGCCGACCACGCCGCGGCCGTCCTCGACGCGGGCGCTCAGCGCGTCGAATTCGACACGCCATTCGGACTCACTCCCGCCAGCGGCGTCGACCTGTTGTGCGACGAGGTGATCGGGCGTGTTCGAGCGGCGCTCTGAGGTCTACGAATCCAGCGCGGGCGACGTCTGCGGCAGGAGCACGGACTGCGAGATCAAGCTCTTGGTCCAGCCCTCCGGCAGATCGGCGATGAACAAGCTCTCCGTGCGGTAATGCGCTATGCGCCAACCACTCTCGGTGTCGCGAAACCGGACGTGCAAACGGCTCGAGCGCAGCAGCGAGGTGCCGTCCTCGTAGATCCACGGCTGGAACTGCACCCACGTTCCCTCGGCCGTCGCCGGCGTCGCCACCAGGCATTCCGTGCTCAGATAGTGGGTGTTGAAGACCAGCCGCGGATTCTCGACGCCGAAGAACGCCGACATGTGTTCCGCGATCGCCGCGGGGCCGACCTTGCGCCCGAATTGGGCACCGTGTGCACCACCGACGCCCTCCCAGATCGCATCCTCGGCGAAGAGCGCCCCGATGGCGTCGGCGCGTCGAGCGTCCGACATCCGATACTCCGGAAGTGGTGCGTCGCACAGGAACATGTAGCGGCCCAGCAGCTTTCGGGCCGCTGACTCGGCCCGAAGGACGGCGACCTCGGCCGCCAACGCGTCCAGGTCTCGCCTGAGGTCGTCGTCGCTCATGCCGACGCCTCGCCCCCTTCGAGGATCGCCACGACCGACCGGGCGTCGGCCAGCCACTGCTTGACGGTCGCCCCGGTTGCCTGTGGCGGCAGCTGCGCCAGCCTCAGGGTCAAGGTGTAGTTGCCGTTGCGGTCGCGCACCGGCAATACCAGCGATCCGACGTCGTACTGCTGGGCGTCGTCCAACTCGCGCGGCCGGTAGTCGACCAGGGTGTGCCTGATCGACTCCCTGATCTGGCGCTCCTGCGACGGGGTCAGCCGACCCGTTTCGTAGGTCTTGGTGGCCTCGCGCATCGGCGCGTAGGCCGCCTGCCCCTCGGCGGGCAGGAACGACACCAGGTAGCCGTTCTCCCGCACGAACGCCAGCCGGTCCCGGTGGACGACCTTCTCGGCGTCGTCTCCGTTGCGGAGCTTGGCAATCCAGCGCTCCTGCTCGTCGACGGAGAGATCGAAGAGGTAGGTGTCCCCGATCGGCGGGACGAGCGGAATGCGTTGACCGAGGTTCGCATCGCCGTCGACCCCGGCTCCGGTGGCTTGCAGTACGGTCGCCATCTCGTCGGCGCTGACGGCGGTGAACACCGACACCGCGCAACCGATTCGCGCCGCCAGGGCTTCGACGTCGGAGCGCGCCGCGTGCGCGGCGTGGATCGCCGGGAGGATCTCGTGGTCCATCCGCGCCATCAGGGACGTGCAGACGAAGCTTCCGTACCCGCCCTGGAAGAAGATGAGCGGGGCGACGGGGTTGGTCACCGCGAGATCGTCGACGGCACACAGCACGATCCAGTGGTCGCCGGCTTCGACGACCTGCTCGACGTGCGTGTCGATCCAGGCGATCGAGTCGCTCAGCACCGGGTCTCCGGACGGGGAGCTGAACCAGTCGATGCCGTCCAGCTTGTTCTCCCAGCGCTGCGCGATGGTCAGCACCTCGCGTTCCTGCTCACCGCCGACGATGTTGACGCACAACGAGGTGCAGTCCCTCATTCGGTCGAACGTGCGCGAGGTCTTCATCGGCATGAACGACACCAGGGGTGGGTCCAGCGACACCGAGCTGAACGTTCCGACGACCAGCGCCAGAATCTCACCGTCTGCGTCTCGACCGGTGACCACGGCCACGCCCGTCGGGTAGTGTCCGGTGACTTCACGGAACACCTTCTGGTCGACGGGTGCTGAAGCGACACTGGACATTTGCGGTCTCCTGCACGTTCCAAGACGGATGGACGGACGTCGAACAGCACCCAAGCTATGGCGCGACTTACTACACCGGTAGACGCAAAACCTTTACTGTCGCGCGCGCTGCCCGGCGGCCACACTGGGGACAAGGAATGAAGAGGAGTACCGAAGGTGAACGCGCCCCTGTGGAGTCAACCCATCCATGAACAGACAGCTGCGGCACGATCCGTCCCTGGGACGACGAGCGTTCTCGTCCAACGGACGCGCGAGCAGATCGCGGCGCGCGAGCCCGACCTGAGGGCATGGGTGACGCTGTCGCCCGACATCGCCGCCCAGGCCGCGTTGGTCGACGGAACCGAGGGGAACCTGCCGCTGCGGGGAATCTCGCTGGGCGTCAAGGATCTCGTCGACGTCGAGGGCCTGCCGACGCGCGCCGGGTCGTCGATCACGGACCCGACACCCGCGACGAAGGACGCCGACTGCGTGGCCCGACTGCGCCGCCTCGGCGCCGTGGTGCAGGGCAAGACGGTCACGACCGAATTCGGGTACTTCGCCCCGGGACCCACCAGCAATCCCCGGTTGGCCGGGCATACCCCCGGTGGGTCGTCGAGCGGGTCAGCGGCCGCGGTCGGTTCCGGCAGCATTCCCCTCGCCCTTGGTACGCAGACCGCCGGCTCGTTGACCCGTCCTGCCTCCTTCTGCGGCGCGGCGGGCATGGTCCTCGCCCACGGGACGGCCGACATGTCCGGCATCACCGGCCTCAGCGAATCCCTCGACTCGCTGGGACTGCTGACGCGCACCGTCGACGACCTCCGAACGGTGTACCGCGCGCTGCAGGAGCCCGATCCGGCCGCGCCACGAGGCGTGCGTGTCGGCCCCGTATTCGTTTGGCTCGGCAGCGAACTCGACGTGGTGAGCCCACCGATGCAGAAGCTGGTCGGTGGACTGCCCCCGCTGCTCGAGGCGGTGGGCGTCGAGTCCCGGGCGCTGGACTGGGACGACCACGTGCGGACGCTGGCCGCCGACCATGCCGTGGTGATGGCCCGTGAAGCCGCCCAGACTCGGGGCGCCGAATTGCGTTGTCACGGCGACGCACTCAGCGGTGCGCTTCGACAGTTGCTCGAGCAGGGTGCGCAGATCGGGCTCGACGACCACGGGTCCGCGCTCGCCCGACGCGACCGCAGTCTCGAACTGCTCGCCGGCATCCTCGGTGACGACGGACTGGTCATCGGGCCCGCCGCTCTCGGTCCTGCCCCGCGGGGTTTGGCGGCCACCGGGTCACCGATCCTCAGCAGGCCTTGGCAATTGCTCGGCATGCCCGTCGTCATCGTCCCCGGCGCCGCGACCACCGCGGGCCTGCCGCTTGGCATCCAGCTCGTCGGGTTGCCGGGACGTGAAGGCGACATGCTCGACCTCGCGGTGAAACTCGAAGCCGCACTGCGGGACCTGTCGCCCATGCCCGACGAGGCAGGAGCGCGTCCATGACGATCACCCCGCGTCCCGTCAACCACCATCGCCTGTTCCTCACCTGCTACGAGGACACCTTCAACTACGGCTGGCATCACGTCGACCTGTTCGTCCACGACGAGCTCGGCCGCGAGGTGAACTGGGTGCACTGGACGGTCGAGGCCGACGGTCCTGAGGCCGCCGACGCCTCGGTGCGCAAGGAAGAGCCGTGGCTGGTCAGGACCACGCCGTGGCAGCATCACCTCAGTTCCGTCGGCGCGAGCTACTGGACGGCCGACGCGTCCTGGGACGACGAGTTGAGTTCGACATCCCCGGGCTAGGATCGGCTTCGGAAGCGAGGACGCATGACCAGCGACATCAGCACCGCGACCGGAGTGACGGTCTACGTCGTCGACGACGATCCCGAACTCTGCGAGTCGGTCGACTGGCTGCTGGACAGCATCGGCATCAAACCCGTCATCTGTCACAGTGCGGACGCCTTCCTCGCAATCTACGACGGCAGCCACCCGGCGTGCATCGTCCTGGACGTCCGGATGCCCCAAATGAGCGGGACGCGGCTGCAGGAGAAGCTCAACGAGTTCGCCGCGCACGTCGCGATCATCTTCGTCTCCGCACACGGCGACATTCGCATGTCGGTGTCGACGTTGCAGGCCGGGGCCCTTGACTTCCTCGAGAAACCCTATGAGCCCCAACGCCTTCTCGACGCGGTTCAGGCCGGGGTCGAACACGCAAAGAACCGGTTCCATCAGTCGGACGCGCGGAAAGCCGTGCAGGCCAAGGTGGATTCACTCACACCGCGGGAACGCGAGATCCTCGCGCTGGTCGTCGAGGGACTGCCGAGCCAGAACATCGCCCGCCGGCTGGGGATGAGCGTCAAGACCGTCGACGTGCACCGGACCCGGATCAAGAGTAAGACCGACGCCGACAGCATCAGCACCCTGGTGCGCGACATCCTGCGCTACGGCGTGACGATTCCCGCCCAGCCGTGACGGCTCAGTAGTAGTCGAGCACCAGGAGCGGGTCGCCGGTCCGAGACACGCAGACGGCGATTACGTCTCCAGACGTGCGCTCCGCGGCGGTCAGCACGCTGTCGCGGTGGTCGGGTACGCCCTTGAGCACGGTCATGATGCACGTACCGCAGATGCCCTCCTGACACGAGGTGTCGACGTCGCAGCCGTTCTCCTGGAGCACCTCGACGATGCTTCGGTCGGCGGGCACGTGATAGGTCTCGCCGTCCAGTTCGACGTCGAAGGGCGTGCGCTCGGCGGCGTCGGATTGAACGGAGGCGTGAAAGTTCTCGACGTGCACGTTGGCGGCGGACAGATACCGTTCGGCGATCGCACTGACCTTCGTCATGAATCCGTCGGGACCACACACGTAGGCGTGCGTCGCCTCCGGCGCGGCGGCCAGTGCACCGACGAGCAGGCTCTCCTGTGCCTCCCGTGACGCACCGACGTGTGCGTGCAGCTTCTCGGGGCACCGTTCCCTGAGCAGCGGCAGAAACGCGGCTTCGGCCTCAGTGCGCGCAAAGTAGTGCAGTTCGAAGCTGATTCCGTGCACGTCCATGTGGCGGGCCATGCTCAGCATCGGCGTGATGCCGATTCCGGCGGCGACGAGGATGTGGTGCGTGCCGTCGGGGGCGATCTGCAGGAGGTTCCGCGGTTCGCTGATCTTGAGAGTGTCGCCGACCTGGACGTCGTGCAACGCCACCGATCCCCCGCGCGAGTTCTCTTCCCGCTTCACCGCCACCAGGTAGCTGTCCCCGTCGTCGGGACGGCTGCACAACGAGTACTGCCGGGTGACCGCGGTGGGTCCCACCACGTCGACGTGCGCGCCGGGGAGGTACCTGCCCAACGGCGTGCCGTCCGGCCGCGCCAGTTGCAGGGACTTCACCGTCGGCGTTTCCTGCACGATGTCGGTCACGACGACGTCGATGAGTGTCACGGGTGTCTGCTTTCTCTCTGAGGGAGTTGAATGCGTCGTTCAGCGCACGTACAGGCCGCCGTTGACGTCCCAGCACGCGCCGGTCACGAAGAAGGCGTCGTCGGCCACCAGGAGGGCGACCATGTCCGCGACGAAGGAGGCGCTTCCCAACCGGCCCACGGGGATTCCGGCGATCACCGCCTCCAGCTTGTCGGGGGGCACGGTCGCCTTCACCACCGGAAGGTCGTGTGGACCTGGCGCGATGGCGTTGACCGTCACGCCCTTGGCGGCGAGTTCCTTCGCGAAGATCTTGGTGACGGTCAGGATGGCGCCCTTCGACGCCGCGTAGTGCCCGCCGGTTGCCGTTCCACCATTCTGGCCCGCCAGCGACGCCATGTTCACGATCCGACCGAATCCCTGCTCCGCCATGGCCGCTCCGAACACCTGGCACCCGAAGAAGGCGGCGTCGACGTTGGTGGTCAGTACCCGGTTGAACTCGTCGGCGCCCAGCGTCATCAGATCCGCCGCCTGGGTGACCGCCGCGTTGTTCACCACGATGGTCGGCGAGCCCCAAAATCGTTGGCATTGCTTCAGACCGGCGACGAAGTCGTCGCGGTTGGCGACGTCGAGACGGATGCCGCGGGCGGTGGAGCCGTCGGGTGACAGCTCGGTCGCCAGCGCCTCGACCGCGCCGACGGCCAGATCGGTAAGCAACACCCTGTGGCCGTCGGCGTGCAGACGGCGGGCGATGTGCGTGCCCATCCCACCCGCCGCCCCCGTGACGACGGCGATGCCGGTACTCACAGCAGGAACCCGAACGCGCCGACTGCGTCCTCACTGTCGATCAGCCGAGCAACCTTGAGCGAGATCTTGTCACCGTCGCCGTCCAACGAAATCCGGTGGGTGAGTTCGGCACCGATGGTGGTGAACTTGTTGCGCTTGAACGCGCTGAGGATCTGCGCCGACTTCACCGTCACGGCGTCGTCCGCGACGCTCTCGACGGTGAACCTCGACACCACGCGGACCGTGCGGGCCGCCGCCACCGCGGACGGCGAGTAGCCCTGCAGCATGCGCTCGACACGAAGACGTCGCATCCGCTTGTCGTCGTACACCATGTTCAGCGACGACTCGAAGTCCTCGGTGTCCGGGTCGATGGGGACGACGTAGCGGGCGTCGTCGGTGTACATCGACTCCCAGCTCAGGTAGTCCTTGGCGTCGAGAAGTGCTGCCTCTCGCCAGATCAGCTCGATGGCGCGGAGTACGCGCGGATCGGAGAAGCCCAAGACGTCAGTCATCGCTCATCAACTTCTTCCACATCCCGTAGGACTCCCGCATGCCCGTCTCGTCGGTGACGTGGGCAGTTGGCCAGCCCTCGGCGGTGACCCGTTCACGGTTCTCGCCCCGGTTCACCAGAATTGGCATCAGCGGGTTTCCGCCGGCCCCGATCTGGACCCGGTCCCAGCCCTCCGCGTCGTCGGGGCTGCCGAAACCGAACGGACCCTGGAAGTGCTCGTGGATGCGCAGCCGTTCCCGGTTGACGCTTTCCGGTCCGCCGTCCATCCCGATGGCCATGTGCCACACCTCGGTGACGTCGACGCTGATCGGAATCAGCACCCGGAAGAATGAGGACGACATCGCGATGTTGGGAAACATGTTGAGGTTGAACCCACTTCCGTGCATCGACCGCATGTACCGGCGGATGCGCTCGGGGCTGTCCCCGGCTGCCGTGAGTTCGTCCACCAGGTGCTGGAACCGTGGCTGAATCTCCTCGTCGCCGTGGTCGACGTCGAGGTCGGCATGGGCTGCGGCCATGATCGCCACGCTGTGTCCGTTGCCCAGCGCGTGGGTCACCGCGTCGGGATCGTCCATGAACGACATCATGTTTGCGGTCTCGGCGTCCACCGACGCCATCCACGACTTGTGCACCATCGGGAAGTGGTAGCCGTCGGTGGTGTTCTCGAGCTGGATCTTCCAGTTGCCCCGGAAGCGGAACTTGTGCGCACCCAGCACCTTGGTGGGAAATCCGTTGGACTGCTTGAAGAATCGTTCCATCCAGACCTTCGCGTCGCCGAGGAAGTCCTCGAGGGGCTCCGCGTCGGTGTTGAAGGTTGCGAAGATCATCCCGAGGTAGCTCTCGGTCCGCAGCGTTTGCAAGGGGTAGTCGGCCTTGTCGACGACGCCTTCGTAGCCGTCGGGATAGGGGATCCCGCGCAGGCGTCCGTCCAGTGTGTATGACCAGTTGTGGTACGGGCAGGTGAAACCGTTGGCCTTGCCGCTGCGCTGGTCGCAGACGGTTGCACCGCGGTGGCGGCAGCGGTTGAGCAGGGTGTTGAAGTTGCCCTTGCGGTCCCGGTTCACGATGACGGGCTGATCCCCGACCTGGGTGGTCTTGAACGAGCCCGCCTCGGGAATCTCGCTCTCGTGGGCCACCCAGACCCAGGTCCGGTAGAAGATCTTCTTCATCTCCTCGGCGAAGATCGCGGGGTCGGTGTAGAGCTGGCCGGCCACGCGGTCGGTGCCTGCGAGGTCCCCGTAGTGCGGTTCAGCGGGGCTTTCGATGGTGGTCATGGTGCCCCTCAGATCTCCACGTCGTCGCGAATGGTGAGTTCGCGGCCCATGCGGGCCTCGATCTTGAAGAACTTCCACAGCGCGTACTCACCGATCATCGTGGTACGCAACAGGTTGCACACCGCCCTGACCGTTTGCTGGTCTCGAACGTCGGCCAGCACGTAACACGTCCACGGCCAGCCGTCCGACGGACCGACCATGTGTGCGTCGTCGTCGAAGGTGCCGATGACGTCGACGCCGTCCATGTTCTTGAGGTTGGTCAGCATGGTCGAGATGCCGATCCAGACCGGGCCAATCTCGTTCTTCGGCAAATCGAAGAAGTTCTGGTTGTTTCCGATGCAGAACAGCGTGCGTAGCGGTTCGTTACTCAAGGTGAAATCTCCTGTCAAGTGGGCGAATGGTCAGGGGAAGCTGGGCATCCCGGCATCGAGACCGAGCATGATCGCACCGGCACCCTCGTAGGTGTTGGACTGCAGCATGGCGTGCTGGGCGGGCACCAACGCGTCGCGGAGGTAGCGCTGGAGGGGATGGTTCTCATAGATGGCACCCGTGCCTGCAAGGTCGAAGGCTTCCAAGACCACCCGGCGTCCGACGTGGGCGGCATGGGTTGCGCCAAGGCGCAACAGCGCGCGGTCCTGCGCGGTGATTGTCGTACCGTCGGTTGCCTTGGCCCACACCTCGTCGGTGCTCTCGTAGAAGAATGCACGCGCCGAGCGCAATTCGGCCTCGGCCTTGCCGAGTCCGGCCTTGAAGACCGGCCGGTTGCCCTTCGCGTTACCACCGGTGATCGACGTGTTCGCCGCGCCGACCTCGAGGCAGTAGTCCAGTGCTCCCCTGGCCGCGCCGAGCGTCACCACCGCCAACACCTGCGCGGCATATGGCAGCGACGGGTATCGGGTCAGCGGCTCGTCGACGGTGGGTGCCCCACCGCGGATGAACGTCATCTCCTCGGGCACGAACAGGTTCTCGACGCGAAGTGCGTGAGAGCCAGTCGCTTTCATGCCTGCGACGTCCCAGTTCTCCACGATCTCGAGGTCGCTCGGCGACACCAGCGCAGTAAGCGGCTTTCCACCGGTCTCGGGTCCACCGGTCAGCCCGATACCGATGAGATCTGCGCCGCGACACCCGCTCGCGAACTGCCACACCCCGGTGCACAGGTATCCGCCCGGGACCCGCTCGGCTTCTTGCAACGGGAACAGTCCCGCCGAGAAGGCGAGATCTGGTCCGTCGGCGTAGATGTCGCGCTGCGACTCGACGGGCAGCGCAGCGAGGTAGACCAACGACGAACCGAAACTCGACACCCACCCGGTCGCCGGGTCGACCGCGGAGATGCGTTCGACGAGCTTCATGAACGTCGAGGGGGCCATCGGCTCGCCGCCGAATTCCGTTGGCGTCGCGGCGCGGTACATGCCGGCCTTCTTGAGCAACTGAATGAAGTCGGCGGGAACGTAGTGCTGCGCGTTGAACTCGTCGCGGCGTTCACGCAGCACGTCGAGTGCCGCGTCGAAAGCCCGATCCCTAGGCGCGCCGGCGGGTTCGGCCGCCACCCTGGGTGGCGCGTTCCGTGTCAGCATCGCTGTCTCCGTTCAGATGTGTGATCAGCCGTCCCGAACGTTACGGAGGACGCCGGGCCAGGGGTATCGGGATTTACTCCGCCGCCACTAAGGCAATCCCCTATTGCGGTCGGGCCGGCGCCACCGGAGTAAAGGAATCTGTAGACCCGCGTTGGAAAGATCCAGTAGAGCCCCCACGGGGGTGCCGCTACGTTGGGCTCGTCCCATCGCGTGCGCCCGTTGGCCGGCACGTGATCGCGCTGTATCAAAGGAGCATCCGATGATCGACATCTCCTCCGTCAACACCGAACTCTTCGTCGGCGGCGCCTGGACGCCCGCCTCGGAGTCGTTCACGACACTCAATCCGGCCACCGGTCAACCGCTCGCCGACCTTGCCGCCGCGTCGAAGGCCGACGTCGACGCGGCCGTCGCCGCGGCCACTGCGGCCTTCCGAGGCGAATGGGGTTCGACGGCTCCGTCACGCAAGGGCGCGTTGCTCAACCGGCTGGCCGATCTAGTCGAGCGCGACGGCGAGATCCTGGCCCAGCTCGAGTCGCTGGACATGGGTCGGCCATTCGGTATGAGCGTGCAGCTGATGGTGCCCAATCTGGTTGCCACCCTTCGCTACTACGCGGGCTGGGCCGACAAGATCAACGGAGAGCAGATTTCCACCGACGGCTACCTCGGACAGCCGATCCCGGTGCACGCCTACACCCTGCGTGAGCCCCTCGGAGTGGTGGCAGCGATCGTGCCGTGGAACGCGCCGCTGATGATCCTCGGCTGGAAGCTCGCTCCGGCGTTGGCCGCCGGCAACACGATCATCGTCAAGCCCGCCGAAGATGCGTCGCTGTCGATCCTGCACCTCGCCGCGCTGGTCGACGAAGCCGGCTTTCCGGCAGGCACCGTCAACGTGCTCACCGGGGTTGGGGCGGTCACCGGGGAGGCTCTCGCCGCGCATCCGGGCATCAAGAAGATCTCGTTCACCGGTTCGACGGAGGTGGGCCGGTCGATCCTGCGCAGCTCCGCGTCCAACTTCAAACGCACGGCGCTGGAACTCGGCGGAAAGGCGCCCCAAATAGTCTTCGCCGACGCCGATCTCGGCGCCGCCATCCAGGGTTGTGCCATGGGCATGTTCTTCAACCAGGGCGAGGTGTGCGCCGCGGGCACGCGGGTGATGGCCCATCGCTCGGTGTACGACACCCTCGTCGACGGGCTGAAGGCTGCCGCCGAGGCTCAGGTCCTCGGTGACCCCTTCGACCCCCTCAGCACGATGGGCCCCCTGGTCAACGCCCGCCAACGCGACCGTGTGGTCGGCTACCTGCAAACCGGCGTCGACGAGGGGGCAACCGTGGTGACCGGCGGCAAGGCACCCGATCGTCCCGGGTTCTTCGTCGAGCCAACGGTCTTCGCCGGCACCAACGACATGCGGGTGGCACGGGAGGAGATCTTCGGTCCCGTCGGCATCGTCATCCCGTTCGACACCGACGACGAGGCCCTAAAGCTGGCCAACGACAACGTGTACGGCCTTTCGGCGACCGTCTGGACCCGCGACGTGGGACGTGCCCACTCCGTGGCCGCGAAGATCGAAGCCGGGGCCATCGGGGTCAACGGCTGGTCACCGCTGGCGCCGCAGCTTCCGTGGGGCGGCGTCAAGTCCAGCGGTGTCGGCCGTGAGCTGGGCTACGAGGGCATCCTGTCGTATACCGAGACCAAGACCGTCGCCGTCGTGTTGTGACTAAGGATTTCTTGCGTGGCCGATTGGAGTCGTCCGCCGTAAGCTACGTCACAGATGTTTCTACAAACGTAGAGCCAACGTAAGCCATCGACACCAGGCGGTTCACATGCCCGACACCTCAGCTGCTCCTAAGACTCAGCCCCAACCCCAGCGCCGCTCCGTCATCGTGGTCGGCGCCGGCTTCTCCGGGTTGATCGCCGCCCGCGAGCTCGAGGCGGCGGGAGTCGACGTCACGGTCTTCGAAGCGCGTGACCGCATCGGTGGTCGCGCCTGGACCGACGAGCGGCTCGGTGGTCACGCCCTGGAGATGGGCGCGACGTGGGTGCACTGGATGCAACCCTTCGTGTGGACCGAGATCACCCGCTATGGCCAGGACATCTACCCCAGTCCCGACGTCGAGCAGGCCTACTGGGTCAGCGGCGACCAATTGTTCGAGGGCACCGAACACGATCTCGACGTGGCGCTGACGCCGTTGCAGGACAAGATCTTCGAGGGCTCACGCGAGTTCTTTCCCTACCCGCACCGGCCGTTCGCCATCCTGGAGGACGACTCGACCGACACCGAGTTGCGCGAGCGCTTCCTCAAGGCCGACACCGGCAGCGTCCTGGACTGCCTACGCAACGGGGACTTCAGCCAAGAGCAGATCGACCTGGCCGATTCGTACTGGTCGGCGGGCTACCAGGGGTCGACGGCGACCGCGTCACCCCTGATGGCCAAGCACTGGGCGGCGCTCAGCGACCACCGAAGCGCCCTGATGGACGAGCAGACCCTGCGCTTCAAGCTCGTCAAGGGGATGCGCGGCCTGTACAACGCCATCGCAGCAGACCTGCGGTGCGAGGTGCAGCTCGACACCGCCGTGGCGGCCATCGCACACGACGAGACCGGTGCGCAGATCACCCTCGCCGACGGCACCGTTCACGCGGCCGACGCCGTCATCGTCACCGCGCCGATCGGTGCACTGAAGAACCTCGAGTTCTCCCCCGCACTCGCCGACGGCCAGCAGCAGGTCGCCCGCGAGGGCTCGAACTCCACGGGCTTCAAGATCTGGATCAAGGTCGAGGGACACCACGCGATCATCGCGGGCGCACCCGGAGACAACCCGATCTCCCTGATGCGCAGCGAAAAGTTCCTCGACGACGAAAATGCCACCATTCTGGTCGGTTTCGGCTCGGATCACTCCTCGATCACCCTGGACGACGTCGAGTCCGCCCAGCGGGCGATCAACGTGTGGCGGCCCGACCTGAAGGTCCTCGACTGCGGGGGCCACGACTGGGTCGCCGACAAGTGGTCGGGGCAGACCTGGGCGACGCTGAGGTCCGGCCAGTTCTTCAACGGCTGGAGCCTGTTTCAGCAGTCCGACACCCGGCTGAAGTTCGCCGGCGCCGATTACGCGAGTGGCTGGAACGGCGTCGTGGTCGACGGCGCCATCGAATCCGGTATCACGGCCGCCCGCGCGCTCATCACCGAGTTTCGTTCGACACCGTAATCTTTTGCGCGCCAAGCCTTTCAGGCGGGATGAGGCAGGCCGAACTCGAACACCGCCCCCCGAGGCGTGTTCTCGCGCGCGCTGATCGTCCCACCCTGCCGGGTGACGATGCGGTGGCTCAGTGCGAGGCCGATTCCGTGTCCGGTGGCCTTGTCGGTGAACGCGCCGTCGAAGATGCGGGCGTCGGGCATGTGCGAGATGCCCTTGCCCGTGTCCGACACCGTCACGAACCCGAGCTCGCCGTCGGTGCGCGTGCTGACCGTCACCGTCCGCTGATCCTCTGGCCAGGTGGCCATTTCGTCGATGGCGTTGAAGCACAGGTTGAGCACCACCTGCCCGGTGAGCACGCGCTCGCACACCACCTCGACCGGCGAGGGGTCGTAGCGGTACTCCACCCATACGCCATGCGAGCTCGCCCGGAGGTCGACGAAGTACCTGCAGTCCTCGACGACGTCGTTGAGATCGCATTGCTGGTGGGACTCTTCGAGCTGCGTGACGTATTCACGCAGGCTGTGCACGATGCGGTTGGCCCGGTCGAGTTGCTTGCGGGCGTGGACCAGGCCCAGCGCCAAGTCGTCCTGCGCGGACTCGCGTGACGCGAGCCGATGTTGGGTGGCGGCAATGAAGTTGGTGGCCGCGGCCAAGGGCTGCGCCAGTTCGTGCGCGATCGCCATCGCCATGTCCCCCATCGCGTTGTAACGCGCCAGGTAGTTCAGGTACTGGGCGTCGCGCGCGTGGTCCTGCTCCGTCGTGACGTGGTCGGTGACGTCGTGAAAGAGCACCAGCGACCCGCGAAGGTCGTCCTCGATCTCGATGTGTTGGGCACTTCCGGCGAACCATCGTCGCGCGCCGTTGGGCAGGTCGACTTCGTAGCGCATGCCCTGGGCGTCACCGTCGATTGCGGTGCGCGTCAACATGTCCTCGACGGCTCGGCGAGATGCTCCGGGGTGGCAGAACTCGGTGAAGCGCACCCCCGTCAGCTCCGCGACGTCGATGCCGACGAGCGTGGCCGCGGCGTCACTGGCGTAGGTGATGACGTGCTCGTCGTCGAGGACGACGATCCCCTCGTCCATGTTGCGCAGGAAGGCCGCCATTCTTGCTTCCGTGCGGGTCAGGGTCGCCTCGGTGCGCACCAGGTCGTTACGCATCATCGCCTCGTGCTCGATGTCTCGGAACTGCACCATGACCACGGTCCGTTCGGTGAGCTCGACGCGCACCGCGATCGCCTCGGTCAGCACGGTTCGGCCACTCTTGGCGCGGTAGGCCCATTCGGTGATCGCCACGCCGTCGTCCACGGCGTCTTGCAACCACTGTCGACCGATCGACCGCCGATACCGCTGTTCCTGGGCACTCATGTCGGGCGCCTTCAACGGTTTGAGCTCCTCGACGGTGAACTCCAGGAGCTCACATGCCGCCCTGTTGGCCCAGAGGATGTCCTTGGACGCGGCATCGTGGAGCAGCACGCAGTACCGAAGCGACTCGACAAGTCGCGCGAAGTCCTCGTCGACGAGATCGGACACGTCCACCTCCTGGTTCGGCAGGGTCTACCGACGACGCGCCTTCGCGCCTCGCCGCGACGGCTTGGCCGCCCTTGCGCTGTCGAGGATCTGGTCGATCATGGCTTCCTGAGCTGCCGCCGACGACTCCGAGTCCAGGACACCGGTCACTTGCAGTCCGACCATCGTCGTCATCAGCAGGTTGGCGTAGAGCATCTCGTCGACGTCACCGATTTCGCCGTCATCGCGCGCTTGACGCAGGTACTCGGCCAGTTGGGCCCGCCAGGTGTCCAGCGCCTCGGCGTTCACCGCGGCCATGTACGGATCGTTGAGCGCCCGTTGCCACAACGACACGGCGATCCTCGCCTCGAGCCGGGTCTCCTCCGTTTGGGGCATCACCTCTCGACACAGTCGGCGCAGTGCGGCCAGCCCACGGCGCTGTCCCACCGATCGTTCGATTCTGGCGTTCGTCGCGTTGAAGACGTGTTCGAACGACGCCCGCAGGATTTCGTTCTTGCCGGAGAAGTAGTGGCTCAGAGCGCCGTTGGTGTAGCCGGCTTCACGGGCCAGGTCGCGCATGTTGGTGGCGTCTATCCCCCGGGCGGCGATCAACCGCCACGCCGCACCGATGATGGCGAGCCGCCGCTCGGCGTGGTCGACCAGTCTCGGCACAGACATCCCCGCCTTTCGGTTTCTCGCCAACGATAGCTTGGCGCAACGATTGTTGAGTCACCAATGACGTGGCCGCACGCGGACACGGGAGCGTAGAACGCCGGTGTTGGCAGAGAAGCCCATTCGAATCACGGCAATGGACTTTCACGCAGCGTGTCCCAGACGGCTTCTGTCCTAGACGGCGATTGATCGAGTCACGGCGTCTCGGTGAGTCCGATGAGTTCCTCTCGTGCCAACGCCAGTTCGGAAGCGGTGAGGTAAGGACCGCCGATTGCAGTCGTCAGCCCCTCTGCGGCGAACCGTATGGCCAGGCTTCGCGCGAGTGGGAGTCCGTCGGCGGCGAAGGCATCGTTCAGCCTTTGCGCATCGCGTTGGTAGATACTGTCCAGTTCTGCGGTGATGACGGTGGACCCCATCAGGCTGGTCGGGTTGAGCAGGCGCGTGATGAAGTCACTGCCTCCGGTCATCGCGCGAATGTAGCCCCGAGTGAACTTGCCAGGTCGGTTCTCGCTGAGGTCGATGTGGGCGTGCACCTCGGCCCAGGCTTGATCGATGACATGCTGGGCAACTGCCTGAACGAGAGCGTCACGAGACGAGAAGTGATGCATGAGACCACTCTTGGTGATGCCGGCGGCGTTGGCGATTTCGGCGAGGCTGGCGGCCGCACCCTGTTCGGTGAACTTCTGCTGGGCGGCCTCCAGGATCGCCCGGCGGGTTCGTTCCTTGTCCCTGATCGGACTAGAGGCCTCAGGTAAGTTCATGGTTTCCTATTTTGTCACCACACGTCGACGGAATGACCCTCCACGCCACAGCGGCAGCCAATGCCATGATGACGGCCGCGATGCAAGCCGTGATCTGCATCGCGGTTGTGAACGCGCCCTGCGCATGAACGACCATCTCCGCATCGGGACCGTGCAGCACGGCCGAGGCCAACGAACGTTGGGCGTGCGCCACATCGGTGGGGTTCGCTCCAGCGGGCGGGTCGAGATGAGTGCGGTAGACGAGCAGGTGAATCGACCCAAGCACGGCAATGCCGAGAGCGCCACCGAGTTCGTAGGACGTCTCCGCGATCGAAGCCGCGGCGCCGGACCGATCCTTCGGCACCACCGAGACCACTGCGTCGACTGACAGCGTCGCGGCAACCCCCACACCAAGGCCGAGCACTGCCAATGCTGCCGCCAGGCCCCAGTAAGCCGGTAGGTTGGCCGCCACCGCAATTCCGGCTAGCCCGATGGACGCAGCAGCTAGCCCTGCGCCGATCGCTCGACCGGTACCGAGCAGTCTCACCAGGGCACCGATGAACCCGATCACCACGATGGCCGCCACCGTGGCGGGCAGCTCGCCCAGTCCAGCTTCGATCGGGCTGAATCCTCGCACCAGTTGCAGATACTGCGAATAGAAGAAGAGCAGCCCCATGAAGGCGAACAGTGCCAATCCGTTGGCGATGACCGCACCGAGAAACGCTGGAACTCGAAACAGGGCGACGTCGAGCAGAGGGACGACCAGCCGTCTCTGTCTGCGGAGGAATATCCAGCCCATGAGCAACCCGAAGACTGCCGCCAGCACGACGGATGGGTGCAATCCTTCACTCGCCCAGCGCTTTACGGCATAGACGAGGGGAATGATTGCGAGGATGGACAGCACCGACGAGACGAGGTCCACGGGCTGTGCTGTCTCGCTGCGGGATTCGGGGAGCAGCCTGAGTCCAAAGACCAGCGCGAGAACCATGACCGGAACATTGATGAGGAATACCGATCCCCACCAAAAGTGTTCGAGGAGAACACCACCGACTAGCGGTCCCAGTGCGGCACCGCCGGTTGCCCCGGCCGACCAAATCGCTATTGCCCGTGTACGTTGAGCGGAGTCGGAGAAGATTGCTCGAACCATGGCCAGGCTCGATGGCATGAGAGTCGCGGCAGCCGCGCCCAGCAATGCGCGGGCCGCGATGAGCATGACGGGGTTCGGTGCGAATGCGGCGAGCACCGAGGCGCCTCCGAATGCACAGATTCCCACCATCAGAAGTTTCTTACGGCCAATCCGATCTGCAAGATTGCCCATGGTGACCAGTAACGCGGCCAGCACGAATGCGTAGACGTCGCCGATCCAAAGAACCTCTATCGCACTAGGATTCAAGTGACTGACAAGCGACGGAACGGCGAGATACAGAACCGTACCGTCGATTGCCAATAGGGCCACGACCAACACCAGCACGCCGAGAGCGCACCACTGGCGCCGCCCAGCGAGCGCCGGGCTCGGGGATTGAAACGACGTCACGTCGACACCATAACAGTCCACTTGGTCCGCTGTGCAGTCCATGCCGACTTTTCCGAGGAATGCCTGTTCATCGCGCCTTCGGTCGGCGAGGTTCGGCTACACAGATCATGAGCCGAAACTGCCCACCCGGCGCGAAACCCGCTCTGCCGCAACAATCTCGGGGTTGACAGGCTGAGCGACGTAACTCACAGTTGTGCTACTTCTATCGAACACATCGGACGATAATCGTCACGCAGCTCAAATGGCCGCTTGGCGATTGTTGAACAGAAAGGGCAACATGTCACGAAACGTTCCCAGCGGCGACGGCGGCAGCGTATACCTGCGAAAGCATGGATGGGGTAGCGCCTCGGGGGGCGCCGAGGGTTACCCGGGGGAAGCTGGCCCGGAGAGCATCGGTGTCGTGGTGGGCCGAGACGGCGCCGCTCGCGAGCAACTCGAAGCGGTCTTGGCCGCGGCCCGTGATCTTCGCCCCCGACTGCGAGAGGCGCAGGCCGAAACCGAAGAGCGCGGCGTCTACTCCCAAGAGATGCATCAAGCCTTCATCGATGCCGGTTTCTTTCGCGTCCTGTTGCCAAAGAGTCTCGGCGGGTTCGAGCTTGGCGTCGAGGGCTTCTATCAGATGATTACCGAAGTTGCGCGAGGATGTGCGTCGAGCGCGTGGTGCCTGTGCTTGGCCGCGGGGCACACACTCATGTTGGCGTCGTACTGGCCCGAGCGGGCGCAGCGCGAAATCATCGGCGAGCATGGTTACTTGGTCAGTCCGATGAGCTCGAACGTTCAAAGGGACGCGGTGATCGTCCGCGAGGAACGCGACGGCGTCCGGGGTGTGCGACTCTCCGGCACCTGGAAATACTGTTCTGGCTCACCATATTCCACGCACTTCATGCCCAGCTTCGCAATGCCCGCCGAGGGCGATGGTGAGCCCACCGTGCATGTGGCCGTGGTGCCGCGATCGTCCTACACCGTGCTCGACGACTGGGGCGGCATCATCGGCATGCGGGGCAGCGGTTCTCACAGCATCAAAATCGGTGATGCCTTCGTGCCCGAGCACCATGTGGTGGAGTCGACCTGGATGGCGTCAGTGTCCGGTGACACCGTCGGGTCTGAGCTGTACGGCAATCCGACCTATGGCGGTCCGTTCATGGGTTTCGCGGAGGGCGAGATCGCCGCGATAGTCGCCGGATTGGGCTTGGCCGCGATCGACGAGTACGAGCACATAATCACCACGACCAAGGCCCCATGGGGTGACGGCGGGCAAAAACGTAGCGAGCATCCCGTCTGGCAAGGCAAGTTCGGGACGGCGCTCGCATTGGTCGACTCTGCGGTTGCGATATCGGCACGTGGCGGCCAGTTGTACGAGGAATTTGCGCGACGTTCGGTCACCGGCCGTGAACCTTTCAGCGCGGAGAGGGTCCTGCGACTCAACAACCTTGCGCTCACCGCGGAGGCTCAGGTGTGGGAGGCAATCGAGATGATGCTGCGGTCGGCTGGCTCGCGGTACTCCACCAGTGGCTCCCGCCTGCTGCGCTACTTCCGAGATGCGCTCACCGTTCGCACCACCACTGATCAACTTGACCTCTTCGCGGTCTCCACCACCCAGGAGCACCTGGCGGCCGGCGCTTCCCAACAGTAGTCGCGATCACCGGGGCAATCGCGAGATGGGTGTGCTCCCGGGTCCGTTCACGATTTCACGCCGCCACAAGCGCGGGAACGCGCAAGATCGGCCGCTTCCTGCATCGGATGCCGAGACCGGTGCATGCAATTCCTAGTCTCATTCAATCCCTCACCTCATCTTCGACGATGCGGGTGGTCCGGGTGGCTCAAGCGTTGCCAAGCCACTCCGATTCCGAGAACAGTGGAGCACAGATGACAAAGGTCGACGAAGAGAAGAACCCAGGCGCGTCCCTGGGCGACCGTAGGCTGGGCCTTGCCCAGGCCGTGGCGCAAGCATTGGGCACCACCGCCCCGGTTTTCGGTGCCTTGACGTTTCTACCGCTCGTAGTGGGCGGCAAAGGAATTGGGGCCGGCGGCGCTGCCCCGCTGTCGGTCCTGTTGTCAGCGGTGGCCGCGTTCGGCGTGGCCTGGACGCTGTCCAGATTTTCGCGACAGTTGGACAACACCGGCTCGTGCTACGTGTACATCAGCCGCTCCTTCGGGGATCGAGCGGGAACGGCCTTCGGTTCGCTGAACTACTTCTCCATCGTGTTTGGGCCCATCACACCCCTCATCTTCGGCGGGTATCTGGCGGACTATCTCGATGTTCGGTTCGGCCTGCAAGTGCCCTGGTGGATCATCAGCCTGGTGTTCGTAGCGGCGGTCGCAGTGGTGCTCTGCTTCGGAGTCAACATCTCCACTCGAGCTACGCTCGGGCTGGCGTTCGTGTCGATGTTGGCCATAGTGGCCTTCTCGATCGTCATAGTCGCACAGGGTCTGGGCCGCGACACCGTGCCCGCCATGGCCCCGCTCGATCCGAGTTCGTCGAGCACTGGCTGGATGGGAATCCTCTGGGGAATGTTGTTCGGGCTCTTCATCTTCACCGGGTTCGAGTCGGCGCAGAACCTCGCCGAGGAGACGCGGGACCCGAAGCGATCCATTCCGCGAGCCATGATAATCACGGTTAGCCTGATTGCGGGGTACTACATTCTCGTCGCCTATGCCACCGTGATTGGTTTCGGCATGAATGGCGACGCCATCGCTGAACATCCCGCCCCGTTGCTTGCGTTGGCGGCCCCCGACGCGTTTGGCGCATCATGGCTCGTCGACTTGTTGACGGTGATGCTCTTGCTCGACATGTTCTCCTTGACGGTGGCCTCTTGCGTGTATGGCAGCCGCGGATTCTTCGCGCTCGCCCGAGATGGTCGACTACCTTCGGCGTTCACCATCGTAAGCAGCAAGCGCAGCATCCCGGTGGTCGGCACGGCGGTGCCGGTGGTCTGGATGGCGCTTCTGATCGTCGCGGTTCACCTGACCGGCCCCTTGGTAGCCGATGAGGGCACCCCCGAATTCATGCCGGTGTTCGCCTGGATCGGGAGCGCTCAGGGTCTCATCACGGCAATCGTTTGGGGGACTTTGTGTCTCGGCGCATTCGGGTGGCTCCGCCGTCGAGATCGCCGTCCGTTCCTACTGCTTTGCGCCGCCGCGGTCGGGATTCTGGCCGCCGGCGGGGCGCTCTACTCGTCGCTCTACCAGGCCTCGGCGGGAGTGTACGTCGCGCTTGCTCTGGTCATTACGTTCTTGGTGTTGTCCTTCGCGCAAAGCACTATTCAACTTCGCCGCGGGCGATTTGCCCCCGCTGCACTCACAGACCCGTAAACACGACGGCAGATGTCGGCTGCTTCGCACCCTCCAGCCTCTCTCTTGCCACCACGGGAATACCCAGAAATAGGTGAAGCGACATCGACCTGCCCTCAGTGCTGGCCGAACGACTCACCACACCCCATCCCGACGTGCTGCAGGTACCAACACCGCTAAATCGACACGCGGGCAGTCACATTGGTCCTCTCGATCCCAAATCTGCTGAGTCACGTCGGGCTGGTGGCACGGCTTCAGTGAACGGAAACGGCCCCCGCCGAAGCGGGGGCCGTCGCCGTTCTGACGAGACGCGGTCAGGCCGTCGCCCCCGTCGGCTCGGGACGCCGGATCGGTTCGACCTTCTTGATCACGAGCCCGAAGCACAGCGCACCGGCGACGATGATCGCCGCGGTGAGCAGGAGCGGGACCTGGAACGAACCCGTCGCACCGTAGAGCGCGCCGATGACGATCGGGCTCAGCGCGCTGCCGATGTTGGAGAAGAAGTTCTGGGTGGACCCCAGGGTCGCAACGGTGCTCGAGTCCACGACGTCGGCCGGCAGGCACCAGATCGAGACGATCGTAAAGGCCGCTGCAGCATAGGAAATCGACATCAGCACCAAAGCCTGCCACGCCTCGGGTGCGACGGCGGCCAAGGCGATGACCGAGCACACCATCATGCCGCCGACGAGGCACGTCTTGCGGACCTTGTTCAGCGACCAGCCGCGGGCCAGCAGATGGTCGCCGACGATGCCGCCCGCCCAGCTGCCGAGGATGGCGGCCAACGGCGGGATCATGCCGAAGACGCCGAGCTTGAGCAGGTTGAACCCGCGTTCTTCGACCAGGTACGACGGGAACCAGGTGAGGAAGAACGTGATCATGAAGTTGAGGCAGAAGAAGCCCAGCATCATGCCCCAGACCGTGCGCTGCTTGAACAGGTCGAGGATGGCCATCGGCTTGGCGTCGGGGTGCAGGTTGCCGGAGCTCTGCTCACGGTGACTCTCGTGAATGATCTCCAGTTCCAGCTCGTTGACGCCGGCCTTGTTCTCGGGCCGCCGGTACCACGCCCACCAACCAATTGCCCAGAGCACACCGATTGCACCGGCGAAGACGAAAGCGGCACGCCATCCAAACAACCCGATGATCAACGCGATGATCGGAGTCGCGGCGGCGCTACCGATGCGGGCACCGCTGTCGTATACCGACGTGGCGCGGCCACGTAGCCGCAGGGGGAACCATTGCGACACCGTCTTGGCGGCGGCCGGGTAGGCACCGGCCTCGCCGACGCCCAGTCCGAGGCGCAGACCCATCAGGGCCGCGAAGCTCGAGACGCCGGCCGTAGCGGCGGTGAACAGCGACCACACCAGCACCGAGGCGCCGAACATCACGCGCTCGCCGAACCGGTCGATGAGCCGTCCGGCCGGGATCTGCATGAGCGCGTAGCTCCACGAGAACGCGCTGAGTATCAGGCCCTTCTCCGTGGGCGTGAGGTGGAAGTCCTCGGTCATGAACGGAAGGCTGACCGAGATCGCCGAGCGGTCGATGTAGTTGATGGCGAGGCCGAGCGCGCAGAACACCGCGACGGCCCACCGCACCTTGGTGGCGCGACTCGTGCCCGAGGGATCTGGCGGCGTATCCGATTTCGTAGCCGAACTGCTAGTCATCTGTCTCTCCAAGGGTGGACTTGTGATCGTTTCGCTCACTGGAGGTGAGAGGCGGACGCTGCGTGGGCGCCGCTGTGGTGCGCGACACAATCAGAATCCTCGTTCCACATGATTGAACCAATCATCAATATTGTCAAGAAGTGATCACGGACACGCTTAAGTGCGCACACTCGGTTGATAAATGAGCATGAACGGGTCTTCGGTGATTGATACGCGCATCTAAGGTTGACGTGTTCGAACCGCGCATGTAGCGTGGGTCACTGTGAGCATCGACGATTCGAACGGCGGCGAGCCGGACGGCACGGAGCCGTCCGAGCCCCAAACGACGTCTGATCAGGCCGCCGCCGATCAGGCTGATGACGAACTCGTTGCACGCCGCCGCGACGTACGCGGCGGCAAGCGGCGCGAGCAGATCCTGCAGCTCTTGCAGACGGTCGAATCGGGCGCGCTGAGCGTCGAAGAGATTGCCGAGCGTTTCGGCGTCTCCTTTGCGACGGTGCGGCGCGACCTCAGCCGCCTACATCAAGACCGCCACATCACCCGCACCTACGGCGGCGTCGCCCTGACCGGACCGGCCGAATTGTCGATCCACCAACGGCACCTCGAGTTCACGGCGGAGAAGGACGCGATCGGCCGCCGCGCCGCGGAGATGGTCGGCGACGGTGCCGTCGTGATACTCGACGCGGGCACCACCACCGAATTCGTGGCGCGGCATCTGGACGCCGACGACGCCACCGTGTTCACCAACGGCATCGGCGCGATCAACGTCCTCCTCGGCAACGACGACGTCTCCGTCGTCGTCCTCGGCGGCCGGCTGCGGGCGGTCAACCAGACCATCAGCGGGGCCGAGGCCGAGCACATGCTCCACTCCGTCGTCGCCGACTACGCGTTCATCGGCGCCGACGCGGTCCATCCGCAGTACGGCGTCGCGTCACGAACCTTGGAGCAGAGCCGGCTCAAGACGTTGATGATGCAACGCGCACGTCAGATCGTCGTCGTCGCCGATCGACGCAAGATCAACACCGACCAATTCAACTACTGGTCACCGACTCCGGCCCGGTGGCGGCTGATCACCGACGACGACGCGGACGCGACGGCGCTGAGTGACCTGCGCGCCGTCGGCGCCGACGTCGAGCTCGTCTCACCCCTCCGGGCTCTCACCGAGCCAACCACTCTGAAAGGTTCCCCATCGTGACGACCACCTCGGACTCCGTTGCGGCAGCGCAGTCGGCTCCGGCCTCCGAACGGACGACACTTCGCCAGGCCATCCTGCACCGGCCCAACGACTTGCGGATCGAGGAGGTGCCGATGCCGCGACTCGAACCCGGTGACGTGCTCCTCCGCGTCGACGCCGCGTTGTTGTGCGGCACCGACGTTCGCATCTTCGAGGGCCGCAAGCAGAAGAACGTCACCTTCCCCACGGTGCTGGGACACGAATTCGCGGGCACCGTCGTCGACGCCAATGGCCCCCTGCCCGAAGGCGTGACGATGGGCGACCAGGTCGCCGTCTATCCGCTGGTCACCTGTGGCGTATGCGCGGCCTGCCGCAAGGGGCACGAGAACATCTGCAAGAACCGAAAGGCGTTCGGCTATCAGCTGACCGGTGGACTGTCGCAATACGTCCACGTCCCGGCCGCTGCCCGACAGAACCTCGTACCGGTGCCAGGGGTAACGGCTGCCGAGGCCGCCATCATCGAGCCCGTCGCGTGTGCCTACAACGGGCAGAAGCTCGCCAACATGGCGCGCGCCGAGACTGCCCTCATCGTCGGGTGCGGACCGCTCGGCCTCATCCATGCCGGGCTGGCGAAGAGCTTCGGCGTGGAGAGGGTCGCCGCCGTCGACCCCATCGCCCAGCGGCGGGCCATGGCCACCCGATTCGGAGCGGACCTGGTTCTCGAGCCCGGCGCCGACACCGCCGACCAGCTCAACGACTTCAGCGACGGCGGGATCGACGTCCTCGTCATGGCCATTGGCCGAATCGACGCGCTGACACCGTATTTGGGCTGCCTCGCTCCCGGTGCCAGCGTGTCGGTGTTCGCCGGATTCGGCGCGGACGCCGATCTGGCCGTGTCGGCCAACGACGTCCACTACAACGAGTGGAACATCGTCGGTGCCTCGTCATGCCGACTCGACGGCTTCCACGCCGTCGCCCCCATGGTCGCTTCCGGCGCACTGCCGGTTGCCGACCTGATCGGCACCCAGTTGCCGCTCGACCGTGCCGTCGAGGCCCTCAACCTCGCCGGTTCCGGCGCTGACATGCGCGTCGGCGTCAACCCCTGGGCCTGATCACAGGCTCGCCCTCGGCCCCGTCCCACCACCCAAAGGAGCAGTACCCACGATGACCGCCACCTTCACGCCCGCGTTCGACATCAATCCGACCGGAACCACGGCCGCACTCGGCCGAAACCTGCGGCTGCGCAGGCTCTTTGCCGCCGACGGACGTACCGTCACCGTCGCTCTCGACCAGGCCGTGCCCCGGGGCGTCGCACCGCGCCTCGCCACGATCGGGTCGACGTTCGCCAGCATCGCCGAGGGCGAGCCGGACGCCGTCACCATCACCAAGGGCCTCGCCGGTCCGTTGCTCGGCGGCAATCGCTCGCCGATGCCGTGGATCCTGAAGGCGTCCATGTTCTCGGTCAAGTTCCACCCCACCTACGACGCGACCATCGCGACCGTGCAGGACGCCGTGCGGCTGGGCGCGGACGCCGTCGCCGTCGGCATCTCGGCCGGTTCGTCCAACCAGGTCGCCATGTTCGAATTGCTGACCCGCGTCGTCGAGGGAGCCCACACCTGGGGACTCCCCGTCGTGTGCCACGCCTACCCGTCCGGCGAGATGTGGGGCGACCGCAAGGGTTCCACCGAATCGGTCCTCTACGCCTCCCGCGCCGCGGCCGAGCTGGGCACCGACATCGTCAAGACCTGGTACACCGGATCCACCTCCGAGTTCGCCAAGGTCGTCGAGGCAACCCCGGCCATCGTCGTCGCAGCCGGTGGTGCGCCCGCCGAGAGCCCGCTGGACGTGCTCAAGCAGGCGGCCTCCGTCGTCGAGGCAGGCGCGCACGGAATGACTGCCGGCCGCAACATCTGGCAGGCACCGGAGCCCGGCAAGATGGTCGCCGCGCTCAAGGCCGTCATCCACGGTGGCGACAGCCCCGAGGTTGCGGCCAAGCTGCTCGACTGACCGAAACCCCCTGTTCCACCGCCGAACCGACACGTGCGCGACCCCCGAAGGAGTGGGTTCCGATATGCCTGATCAGCACGCCGCTGAGGCGACCTACCTCGGAATCGACGTCGGCACGTCCGCCACGAAGGCGGTGGTCTTGGCCTCCGACGGAACGGTCGTCGCCCGGTCCCGGATTCCGCATCCCGCAGCACGCGGAGCGGGAGCCGGGCGGGCCGACCCGTCGGCATGGCGGACCAGCATCACCGCAGCGGTGCTCGCCTTGGCCCCGCACACCGCGACCGTCCGGGGCGTGGGAATGGACACCCACTGTCCGACCGCACTGCTGCTCGACGACGACGGCGAACCGTTGGCCGCGGGCGTCACCTGGGACCACCCCGGGCTGGTCGAGCCAACCGCGCAGCTGATCGCGGCGCTCGACCAAGGACACCGTCGTCTGGTCGGCAACCATCTGATGCCCGCCACCGCGATGGGAGCCGCTCATCGACTGTTGCAGCTCATCGAGCCCGAAGCCGTGGCGGCGGCAACGACTTTCGGCCTCGCCGGCACGTGGCTGGGACAGTGGCTCACCGGGGAGCGGGCCATCGACCCCACCCAGGCGTCCTATACCGGCTTGATGGCCAGCACCGACGGGTCGTGCCGCTGGCTGACCGAGGTGCTGCAGGAACTCGGGATTCCGGAGCGACACCTCCCTCCGGTGCGTCCGTCGTTGAGCGTGCTCGGCCCGCTGCGTGCTACCGCCGCGGCGACGCTGGGCCTCCCCTCCGGCATTCCCGTCATGGTCGGATCGGGTGACACCCCCGCCGCCTCCTACGCATTGGGCACCGAGCCGGGTGGTCGTCCGCTGCTCATCATGGGCACCACGCATGTGGTGTCCAACGCCCTTGCCGCGCCGGACTTCCGCGCGAAGGCCCTGCAACGGGTCGACGTCCACGCCGGCCGCTGGCTCATCAACGGCGTCATCAACGGCGGCGACGCATTGGCGGAGGGCGCCGAACTCCTCGGCTACGGGCGTGGCGACATCGCCGTCGAAGCGTTGGTGGGGACCGCCTTTCAGGCCCAGCCCGCCGAGGTGGTCGACGCCCCGGTGTTCATCCCGCACACGCGGCCGGAACGAGGTCCGCTGTGGTTCGCCGAGCCGCGCACCGCGCTCCTCGGTGACATCCCCGATCCCGCCACCTCCGCCGCCGCCCGCGGTGTCGTCGAAGGCGTGCTGTTCGCCGACCGGATCATCGTCGAGTCCTGCATCGGCGACCAACAGCGGACCCTCTACGCCAGCGGCGCATTCGGCTTCGAACCCGAGCTGCCGCAACTGCTCGCCGACGCGCTGGACCGCGACATCCTCGTCGTCGACGAGAGCCACCTGCCCGCGATCGGAGCCGCGGCGATGTGCGTCGAGGTGCTGGAGGGCTCCGTCGTCGCTCCCCCGCGCGCTCGGCTGGTGACGCCGCGACCGGAATGGCGCGACACCGTCGCCGAACGCTGGCAGCGCTACCGACAGGTCTGGTCGAGCGTGACGGGGACCCCGCCGCCAAGCACCTTGGACGAGTCCGTGCAACCACCTCCGTCCGCATCCCAACTGCCATACCGCACCCAGACCGGAAGGGTCCTCACGTGACCGCGTCCACCGCAACAGCCCGCCCCGTCACCGGGATGATCTACCTCTCAAGACTTCTCACCGACCGGGCGATGAGTCACCTCCATTCGCTGGGCGCTCCGCTGCGGGTCGGGTCGGAGGCGCCACCCACGCGCTCCGAACTCGAGGCGGGCATCGCGGGCGCCAGCGCCGCCGTCATTACCTTGACCGAGCGCGTCGACGCCGAGTTGCTCGCCGCGGCAGGCCCGCAGCTGAAGGTCATCGCCAATGTCGCGGTCGGGTACGACAACGTCGACCTGGCGGCGACCGAGGCCGCCGGCGTGACCGTCACCAACACCCCCGGCGTGCTCGACCGGGCCTCCGCCGACCACACGTTCGCCCTGATTCTGGCCGCCACCCGTCGAATCACTGAGGGCGACAGGCTGATTCGAAGCCAGGAGCCATGGGTGTGGGGGCCGAGGATGCTGGTGGGCCTCGACGTCAGTGCCGGCGCCACCCTCGGAATCCTCGGCTACGGGCGCATCGGCCAAGCCGTGGCTCGCCGCGCACACGCCTTCGACATGACGGTCATCGCGTCGTCGCGCAGTCGCACCCCTGGCACCGTCGAAGACGGCGTCACGTTCGTCGACCAGGCCACCCTGCTCCGCGACAGCGACGTGGTCACCGTCCACACTCCGTTGACGCCCCAGACACGACACTTGATCGGCGCGTCGGCACTCGAGGCGATGAAGCCGACCGCGTATCTGATCAACACCGCCCGCGGCGGCGTGGTCGACGAGGACGCGTTGATGGCAGCCCTTCACCGGCGCCAAATACGCGGCGCCGCACTGGACGTCTTCGAGGGCGAACCCTTGGTCAACCCGGCGCTGTTGGACACCCCGGGCCTCGTCATGACCCCCCACACGGCCAGCGCCGGCGAGGCGACCCGCGACACCATGGGCATCCTCGCCGTCGACAACGTCGCTGCCGTGTTGTCCGGGAACCCTCCCCTGACTCCCGTGCGCTGACGGGGAGTCGGCACTAGTCGGTCGTCAGTGACAGGGCTTTCCGGATGACGGTGGCGGCACGTCCAGCGACGGGTTCCGGTCGAAGAAGCCGACCGGCTTCAGGGTGAAACCGACGTACTCGCACGGCATGATCGGCCAGTCCTCGGGTCGAGGCAGGTGAGAGGTCCCGAACGTGTGCCACAGGACGACGTCGGTGTCGACCAGATCGCGTTCCTGCTTGACCCACTCGCCGATGCCGTCACCGCGATGCTGGTTCGGATAGTCTCCGGCCGCGTGTAGCTCGCGAGGGTCATACCGCGTCACCCAGAGGTGGGTCCGCGCGAACTCGGCCCGGCGAGCGAGGTCACTCCCCTCCGCGGCCAACAGGAGCGGCCCTGCGTACGGAACCAGCTTGTACGCCACCGGATCGCCGAATCTGTTGTGCGAGTTCGGGTTGACCACCTTCCACGTTCGTGCGGTCGCCGTGTTGCAGGAGCGGCGGGCATCACGTTCGTTTTCGATGACGGTCTTCTGCGCAACGATGGCATTCCCGTACTCGTTACCCGGCCCGATCGGCCTGCCGACGGCGTCGACTTCGACGACGGTGTTGCCGGGACCGTCCACCTCGAGGTCGAGTCGCATGTTGAAAAGGTGCTGATGGTTGGGCGCGTCGAGTTGCGGCGCGACCAGGGTGCCGAACTCGGGAACGTCCCCTGGCGCGATGGCCCTGGTCTGCACGATGCCGGTCAGTTTGGCTTCGAACTGAATGGTGCCATCCTGGTAGAAGTACCAGAAGAAGCCGTATTCGTAGTTGCCGATCGTGTGGATCGCCGACACCACCAGACGCCGTGAACGGCGAACCTCGGCCTTCTCCTGGTAGCGGAAGTTCCAGTGCTTCCAGAGGATTCCGTAGTCTTCCTCGTGAATGCAGATGGCGTTGACGATGGTGTGGGGGTTGCCCGATTCGTCGGCCAAGGTGGCGTCCAGATAGCGGATCTCGCCGAGGCAGTCACACCCCAGCGACAGCGATCCGACGGTCTTGCCGAGGTTGTACTCCCCGGCGTCGAAGACGTTGCGGAAGTAGAAGTCGTTACTGGTGTCCCCGTAGGGCACCACCATTTCGCTGATGGCCGCCCGGTGCAGAATCGAGCGCCGACGGTCGCCGTCGGCATAGGACACGTCGCTGATCACCAAACCCTCGACGGCGTCGACGTGGGCGTGGAGACGCCAGCGCTGCCACTCCAGAACGTTGCCCGACACCGTGAACGACGGACCGTCGGGCTGGTGAATCTCCAACGGACGCAGGTCGGTACGCAACGGCCCGACGCTGGAGACGTCGTAGTTGCCGCTCTCGGGAGGCAGCGGCACCGGGTCCTCCTCCTCGATGGCCGCGACCGACTTCTCGTCGCAGTCGATGACGAAGACCAGGTTGCCGACCGGACGGGCGTAGGCGTTGTCCTCCGGGAATTCCCGCACGTAGGCACTGGCCCGAATGATGCGGCGCCGGGCGTCCACCCCGGGAACGGGCAGTGTTCCGGTAGACCACGGATCGATCTGCAGCAGTTCGAGATTGGTGACACCGTGGCGCCTCAACGCCTCCACCGCCGCCGGATCGCCCTTGACGATGCCGTCGAGTTCCATGATCTCTTCGATCATGATGGCGGGTTGTACGCCCTCGATCCGATCCCAGCTCACTAGCGACTCGGACCCGAGGTCGACCCGGGCTTCGTACGTGGCGCGGCTGGCCCGGTCGTAGGCCACCACGAACGCCATCCGGGGTTCTGCGGTGCCCTCCCGGACGGCCCGCTTGTCCGGATAGTCCAGCCGGACGATCGGGAATCTCAGTGCAGTCAGGTCGGGATGCGCAGCCTTGAGGGTGCCCACTGCGCCCGTGATCTCGGCGGCGGTGAGTGGATCGTAGGGATGCGCGGTCGAGATGCGCGGTTGCGTTGCGGTCACGGTGAGGTCCAGCTCCTTGAAGACTAGGTGGGTCAGACGGACTTGCTGTCGGTCATGACCGGTTGCGGGGGAACGACTGTCCGCCGTCGGGCCACGTAGGCGGACCATCCCGCGCCGAGTGCGATCCAAATGCACAGGGCCCAGGGCAAGCTCGTCAGCGGCGTCTTGTAGAGGGCGCCGAAGACCGCCCCGGCCGCCACGATGACGCCCGCGCCGGCCGCCAGAACCAGCTTTACCCGGTTGACCTCGTTCCACAACCCCCGGGCACCTGCGCAGCTGACCACCAGGTAGATCAGGGCAAGACCGGTGCCTGCGAAGCCGGCCATCCAGCCGAACATCGGAGCCCACTGCGGGCTCAGCACCGTCGGATCCTCGGTCGCCCGGGAGAAGACACCATCGGCGAGCACGACCAACGCAATCGATACGACGGCGGCGATTCCGACCACGGCCGCACCCACCACGGGCGTGCCCCGCTTGGGATGCAAGGTGGCCAACGTGGCCGGTAGCCGGCCAGCCCTCGACATCGCGAACATGCCGCGGGTGGCGGCCACGCCGACGCCGATGGCGACTGCCAGCACGTCGAGGATGATCAGCACCGACACGAGGTTGCCGAACCACGTCGAGCCGAATTCTGAGCCGTTCGACAACGCTTGCAGCGGAAAGACACTGGTCTTCCAGGCGTCGGCGTCGAGACCGAAGCCCACTGCCTGGGCATACGCGGTGATGACGAAGTACACGCCCACGATGGTCAGCGACCACAGCACCGCCCGGGGTATGTGGCGCTTGGGATCGTCGGTCTCCTCAGCGAGGTTCGCCGCCGATTCGAAGCCGATGAACATGTTGATGCCGTAGAGCACGCCGTAGAGCAGATCCATCGGTGCGACGGCGAACGGGTTGAGCGGTTGAGTCGACAGGCTGTGACCACCGGCGCCGCCCTTGGCGATGACGTAGATCGAGAACAGGAGGATGACGGCCGACGAAATCAACACCAGGGCAAGTTGGGCGCGCACCGAGATCTGGACGCCCACGATCACCACGGCGACCACGACCACGACGAACGCGAGCGCGGGCGGCCACCAGGGCATTTCGACGCCGAAGGCGCTCAGCATCAGGTCCGAGGTCATGCCTCCGAGCACCAGGAAAGTGGCCGAGGCGAGGACGAGCATCGCGCCGTAGTACAGCCAGCCCGCCACCACTCCGACACCAGGACCGAATGCGTCGCAGATGTACTCGTAGAGCGAGCCGCAGAGGTGAATTCGCTTGGCGTACTGGGCAATGATCCACCCGGCCCCGAAGATGCCGATGCCGGCGATGATGATCGCCACCGGGGTGGCAACACCGGCACCGTGCCCGGTGGCGGACAGTCCGACGACCAGCGGCAGCAGGGTGGCCACCGAGAAGACGGGCCCCATGAAGCCGACCGACTGGGCCATCACTCCCGTCATCGAGACCGTGCCACGCTCTCGCGCGTTGACTTCAGGCTGACTCATTCCGCTCCTTGGGCTGTCATCTCGGGTCCGAAGACGGTCACTGTACGATTTGCGAACATGTCGTACGGTTAATGTACAAAATAGTGACCCGGCCCACCCCCAAAGTCAACAGGGGGACGATGTGTTCACGAGGACGAAATGATCAGAGGTTCGCCAGCAGCCGCGTCATTGCCTGGTGGGCGATGTGAACGCCCACGCCACGGCGATATTGGGCAGAAGAATCGCGATGTCGACCGCACCGCGGACGGCGAGCGTCGTCAAGTCGGCGGTCGCGCACCGCCACGCGCCATCCGGAACGAGCCGGTTCTTGGGGGGGTCCACCGATCATGTGCGGGCGGTACACGAAGCGGCCGCACGTACGTTGGAAAGTCGAATCCGACTACGTCAACGATCGTGTGGCAGGTGGCCTCGGACCACCGGTCCACTGGTGACGAACGACGAAGCTAGACAGCCGGATTACGGTCTCGACCGCATTCGAGCACGACGCCGACGCACGTAATCAGCAGAGTGCGCGCAAGTCCTCGACCAGCTTCACGCGTTCGGCGGCCGTGGCGGCCAGGGGAACGACGTTCAAGACGGTGACGCCGGCCTCGCGGAACGCAGCGACACGCTCCTTCACGAAGCCGGCAGAACCGATCAGGGACACGTCGCGCACCAGCGCATCGGGTACGGCCTTGGCGGCCAGCTCCTTCTCACCAGCGAGGTACAGCTCCTGGATGCGGTCGGCCTCGGCACCGTAGCCGTATTTGGCGGCCAACGTGTGATAGAAGTTCTTCCCCTTGGCGCCCATCCCGCCGATGTAGAGCGCGAGGTGGGGCTTGACCCATTCGCGCAGGCCGTCGACGTCGTCGCCGATGGCCAGCGGCGGCCCGGCGAACACCTCCAGGTCGCCCAGCGCGGGATCGCGCTTGGCCTTACCCGCGGCCAGCGGCTGGCCCCACACCTGCTCCGCCTTCTCCGGCAGGAAGAAGATGGGCTGCCACCCTTCGGCGATCTCGGCGGCCAGTTCGACGTTCTTGGGTCCCAACGCTGCGAGAAGAACCGGAATGCGTTCGCGGACGGGATGATTGATGAGCTTGAGCGACTTGCCCAACCCAGTTCCCCGCTCGGCGGGCAGCGGAATCTGATAGTGCTTGCCGTCGTACTGCAGCCGCTCGCGGCGCCACACCGCCCGGCATATGTCGACGACCTCCCTGGTGCGCCCGATCGGAGCGTCGTAGGGGACTCCGTGAAAGCCCTCGATCACCTGCGGTCCCGATGCTCCCAATCCGAGGATGTAGCGGCCGTCGGAGACGTAGTCCAACCCGGCGGCGGTCATCGCCGTCAGGGTGGGGGTGCGGGTGTAGAGCTGCAAAATTCCCGACGCCAGTTGGATGCGATCGGTCTTGGCCGCGAGATAACCCAGCGCACTGACCGCATCGAAGGAGTACGCCTCGGGAACGAAGACGATGTCCAGGCCTGCGCGTTCGAGATCCGCGACCTCAGCGGCGACTTCCTTGAACCCGCCGGCGTAGTTGATACCCAGGCCTATGCGCATCATGCCTCTTTCCCATCGGACTCGACGGTCATCGTAGCTTCGTGCTGAATCCGTTCCATCTCGGCTCCCATGGCCACCTGCAATGCGTTGGCTGCCGAGAGCGGCCTGACCATGACGACGAAGTCGTCGATCTTGCCGTCGCCGTCGCAGTGCACCAGGTCGCAGCCGAACACTTCGACGTCGCCAATTCGGGCCTCGAAGACGAATACGTGGTCGGCACCGTCACTGTCGGAGATCTGGCGGACGTAGTGGAAGTCGTCGAGGACACGAAGCACCGTCCGCAGAAACGCTGCGGTGATTGGTTTTCCGCGATGAGGTCGGAAGGTGTTGGGGCTGCTGAACACGACGTCGTCGGCGAGGGAACTCTCGATCGCCGCGGTGTCTCGCGCTTCGACGGCGGACTGGAACGGATGCATGGCGTCGGTCATTCAGCGGATCTTGGTTCCGGAGATGGCCCGGGAGATGACGAGGCGTTGGATCTCGGACGTACCCTCGAAGATGGTGTAGATCTTGGCGTCTCGGTACCAACGTTCGACGGGGTGTTCGCGGCTGTAGCCGGCGCCTCCGAGGATTTGCACGGCCCGTTCGGTAGCCCAGACCGCGACCTCGCTTGCCTTGAGTTTCGACATCGATCCCTCGCCCGCCTCGAACGTCTTGCCGCTGGCCGCCATCCACGCCGCACGCCACACCAGCAGACGTGCCGCGTCGATCTCGGTGCGCATGTCGGCCAAGGCGAATGCGATGGCTTGGTTGTCGATGATGGGCCGCCCAAAGGCCTGTCGACCCTTCGCGTAGTCCAGCGCGTACTCGTATGCCGCGCGGGCGATGCCCAACGCTTGGGCCCCCACGATGGGCCGGGTCAGTTCGAAGGTGCGCATCGCGTTCTGGGTGCCGGTGCGGGTGCCCTCCCGCGCGCGAGCCAGTCGCTCGTCGAGTCGGTCCTTGCCGCCCAGCAGGCACCGACCGGGCACTCGCACGTCGTCGAGGAAGACGTCGGCGGTGTGCGAAGAGCGCAGCCCCAGCTTGAGGATCTTGCGGTTGCCGACCAAGCCGGGGGTGCCCTCCGGAATGACGAAGGTGGCCTGTCCGCGGGATTTGAGTTCGGGGTCGACCGAGGCGACCACGACGTGCACTGCGGCTACTCCCCCATTGGTGATCCACGCCTTCTGCCCGTTGAGCACCCATTCGTCGGTGGCTTCGTCGTACCGGGCGCGCGTACGCAGGTTGGAGACGTCGGATCCGGCGTCGGGCTCGGAGACGCAGAAGGCCCCGAGTTTCGGGTTGGCCGCATCACCGATGCATTGCGGACCCCATTCGGCGAACTGCTCGGGGGTCGCGGCCGACAACAGGCCGCCCAATGCGAGGTTGGTCCCAAAGATCACCATTGCCGCACCGGCATCACCCCAATACAGCTCCTCGGCGACCAGACACATCAGCAGCCCGGTGGGATCGGCGAAGAACTGGTTGAGCGCCTCCCAGCTGTACAGGCCAATCTGGGCGGCTTCCTTGAGCACCGGCCAAGGCAGCTCTTCGCGTTCATCCCATTCCGCCGCGGCCGGACGCAGCACATCGGTGGCGAAGCCGTGCACCCACTTCTGCAGGTCGAGTTGTTCCTCGGTGAGATCCAAGCTGAATGCCATTGCCGTTCCTTACATTTCAGGGTGATTGGCGGCCGCGGCCGCGGCTTCGCGTTGCACTCGGTCGAATTGGGCGCCCATGGCCTCCGAAACGGCGACCGCGGCCGACAGTGGACGGACCATGACGGTGAAGTCGTCGATCAAGCCCTTGTCGTTGACGTGGAGGAAGTCGCAGCCGTTGACCTGCTTGCCGGACACGACGGCCTTGAAGATCAGCGCCGAATCCTGGCCGTCGATGTCGGCGATCTCGCGGACGTAATGAAAGTCCTCGAACACCCGCAGCACCGCCCGCAGAATCGCTGCGGTGGTCGCCTTGCCCGGATACGGCGTGAAGGCGACCGGGCTGGTGAACACCACGTCTTCGGCGAGTAGCGCGGCGATCGCCTCTTCGTCGCGCGCCTCGACTGCCCGGCGAAACTGCTGCATGCCACCGCTCCTACCTAGTCATAAAGTTGAATAGTCGATAGTGACACTAACCGCGGCCCCGGCAGATTGTCTAGATGCGACTATTCACTTAGTTGACTAGCGGGCAGGTAGTGTTGCCGGATGGCGCTTCGCGACGCGGTGTTGGCAGCGCTCCTCGAGGGCGAAGCCTCCGGCTACGACTTGGCCAAGCGATTCGACCGTTCAGTCGCCAACTTCTGGACCGCCACTCCGCAGCAGCTCTACCGTGAGCTCGACCGCTTGGCCGCCGACGGCCTCATCGAAGCCCGGGTGGTCCCTCAGCAACGTCGCCCCACCAAGAGGCTCTACACCCTGACCACCGCCGGACACGACGCGATCCGCGAGTTCACCTGCCAGCAGCCAAAGCCCACCGCCATCCGCGACGATCTGCTCGTCATGGTGCAAGCCCTCGACGCAGGTGATGCAGCGGCGATTCGCGCCGCCGTGGCCAACCAAATCCATCGGGCCGCAGATAAATTGGTACTTCTCGAACGCATCAGGACCCGGATGCTCGGCGACGAATCCGAAGACCAACACCTGACGACGACGAACGCCGTTGGCCCCTACCTCACCCTGCTTCGGGGAATCGCTTTCGAACAGGACAACATTCGTTGGGCCGAGCACGCCCTGTCGATCATCGACCGTCGGTTCCCCCGCTCCGGCACCGACTCGTAGAACACGAGCTCCGCAGGGCCATACGTCATGGCGGCTCGACCACCCCATGCCGCCTTCGGCATTGTTCGATTTGCGAACATGTCGTACGGTTAATGTACAAGTGGTCACCCGGCACCCCCGAACTCCATGGGGACTCTGTTTGCGAGGACGAAATGATGCAAGGTTCGCCAGCAGTCGCACCGCTGCGCGTCGACGTGGCGATCGTCGGAGCCGGCCCCTGCGGCGCCCTGATGGCCAACATGCTGGGGCAGTACGGCATCGAAACCGCGTTGATCGACCGCAGCACCGACATCGTCGAATACCCACGCGCAGTGGGCATCGACGACGAATCCCTGCGCGCCCTGCAATTGGCGGGCCTAGTGGACGACGTGGTCGACGACGTCATCTCCAACGTCCCGCTCCGATTGTTCGACCGTAAGGGCCGATGCGTGGCCGACGTCCGGCCCAGCACGAAGGAGTTCGGGTGGTCGCGGCGCAACATCTTCATGCAGCAGAATCTCGAACGCGAACTTCGCCGGGGTCTGAGCCGGTTCGGCGGGGTTCACCAACTCCTCGGCCACGACGTCGTCGAGTTGACCACCACCGAGTCGGGCGCCGATCTTCACCTGACCGACTCCGACGGTGAAACACGCCTCGTGCAAGCACGATTCGTCATCGGCGCCGACGGCGGACGCAGCTCGGTCCGCGGCTGGGCGGGAATCCGGATGGAGGGTGACACCCATCCACACAAGTGGGTCGTCGTGGACTGCGAGAACGATTCGGTCGACGCTCCGTACACCGCGTTGCACTGCGATCCCGCCCGGCCGTACGTCTGCATCCATCTACCGCACGGCTTCCGGCGGTGGGAGTTCATGCTCTTTCCCGGCGAGGACGCCGAGGCGTTTCTGGCCGACGACATGGTGCGCCAACTGCTCGTCGGGCGAGTGCAGAACCCGGCCGACGTTCAGGTCATCCGCGCGCGGGTGTATACCCATCATTCCCGGGTCGCCACCCGCTTCCGTTCTGGGAACGTGTTTCTCGTCGGTGACGCCGCGCACCTGATGCCGCCCTGGGCCGGCCAGGGACTGAACACGGGAATACGCGACGTGGTCAACCTGTCGTGGAAGCTCGCCGGCGTCCTGCGAGGTCAGCTCGCAAGCTCGGTGTTGGACACCTACGACGCCGAGCGAAGGCCCCACGCCGCCGCCATGGTCGCCATGTCGACGATGCTGGGCCGGATCCTGAGCCCCACCCATCGCAGCGTCGCGGTCGCCCGTGACCTCTTCCTGCACGCCTCGGGTTGGCTACCCTCGGTGAAGCGGTGGGCGTTGGAGATGAAGTTCAAACCCATGCCGTGCTATGACCGCGGGCTCGCCGTCGCCGGAGGTTTGGCTGCGGCCGGCGTCGGCACGATGTTCATCCAACCCGACGTGCGCACCGCCACCGGCGCGATCGCCAAACTCGATGACGCACTGGGTGATTGGATCACCGTGCTCGGGTGGCAGCGCGACCCCGCCGTCGACCTGTCGCCCGCCGCCCTCGACCAATTGAGGGCAACGGGCGTCTCGATCGTCAAGGTGGTCGGCTCGTGCCCGCCGGCATCGCACCGTGCCGTCGACGACGCCTCCACGGCGGTGCTCGAAGACCGCGACAACGACCTGAGGCAGTGGTTCGAGGACACCGGATCCGACTACGTCGTACTGCGCCCGGATCGCTACATCGCCGCCGCCGCGACGCGCTTCGACCTCGGGCATCAAATGTCCGAACTGCTCTCGCTGACGGCACCTCTCGCAACACCCCCACCAGACAGGAGAACTGCGTGATCGTCGAAGAGCGCGTCTACACCATGATTCCCGGCGGCGTGCCGCGGTATCTCGTGGCGTGGAACCAGTATGGCCGCGAGGCCCAGGTCGACGTCCTCGGTTCACCCCTCGGCGTCTTCACCTGCGACGTGGGCGATCTCAACACGTTGACCTATCTGTGGCAGTACGCGTCCGTCGCCGACCGTGCCGACCGCCGGGCCCGCCTGATGGACGATCCACGGTTCACCGCATTTCGCGGCGAGGTGCGCGGTCTACTCGTCAGCCAGCACAACCGGATTCTGCTTCCCGTGCCCGGCCCCGGGGACTGATCAACCTGCGGCAGGACCGATTTGGGCCAGCAGTAGTCTCTCGGTCGCAGTCGGGTCGACCGCGCCGATGCGCACCAGACCGCCATGCCAGTCGTGATCGGTCATCCCGGGATTGTGGGTAGTGGTGCCGTCAGGCCAGAAGATCTGCGGACTGCCCTGAATCGCTAGCGATGCACTCAAGACGAAGTCGTCGTGCACGTCCGCGCGTGGGTTGGACATAGTCCATTCCCGCAGCACTCGTTCGACGTCGAGATCGGCGCCATTCTCGCGGGCGACGGCCAGGCCTGCCTCCAACCCCGCCTTGACGCTGACGTCGACCCCGTCGCGGAAGAACGCCAGCCTCAGCGCGTAGTCGACGTCCTCGGCCACGCGGACGCCGTGAATACGCCGCGCCGCCGCCACCATCTCGAAGGCCGGGAGGAACGTCGAGGGCCATGAGGCGTCGATGTAGGCGTTGAAGAGGTCCGGCTCGTGGCTCGCCAGCGCGGCGGTCTCGGTCACCACCACGTCACGCGGCGTGCCGTGGTGGTTGACCCACTCCAAGGGCCACGCGCGCGGCGCGAAGACGACGTCGAGTCGATGTTCTTCCCGCGCCGCGCGCAGCCGGTGCACGGCCACCAAGGCCCACGGGCAATGAATGTCCGACCAGACGTCGACGGTCGTGGTCACCGGCAGCCCCCCGAATCAAGCTCAGCGGACGAGGTTACGCCACGACCTCGGACTTGGCGGCGGCCAGCACCGAGGTGAAGTGCGCGAGCCGGCTGCCCTGGTAGCGGGCGGACGCCAGCGTCGCCTCGTCCGGCATGGACGACGGGAAGCCGGCGGCCCACGACGTGCCGTAGGGGTTCCCGCCGGAGGCGTAGACGGTGTCGTCGGTGTAGCCGACCGGCACGATGATCGCGCCCCAGTGATAGAACACGTTGTTCAGGGCCAAGATGGTGGACTCGATGCCACCGTGTTGCTCGGCGGCGGAGACGAACGTCGTGACGGGCTTGTCCGCCATCGAGCCCTCTTGCCACAGTCCTCCGGCGGTGTCGATGAACTGCTTGAGTTGGGCGGCCGGGCCGCCGAAGCGCGTCGGGGTGCCGAACGCGTAGCCGTCGGCCCACTCCAGGTCGGCCAACTCGACCTCGGGAATCGAGCCGTGCGTCTCCGCGACGTGGCTGGCCCAATCCTCGTTGGCCGCAATCGCTTCGGCCGGGGCGAGCTCGGGCGCCCGGCGCAGGCGGACCTCGGCTCCGGCGGACTCCGCACCCGCCGTGACGGCTTCGGCGAGGCGGTGGACGGATCCGGTTGCGCTGTAGTAAGTGACGAGTACGCGTGCCATGGGTAGAGCTCCTCTTAGGTCGAACAAAATGGACTGAACGTCGCGCTCACAGCACGACGGTGATGGTCTTTTCCTCGGTGTAGGCGTCGAGTCCGGCTCGGCCGAGTTCGCGGCCCAGCCCACTGAACTTCGATCCGCCCCAAGGCAAGCGAGGGTCAAGGGGGGACCAGCCGTTGACGGCGACGGCCCCGGCCTGCACCCGTCGGGCGATGGTGTGCGCCCTGGTCAGGTCGCGGGTCCACAGCGTCGCGGCGAGCGCGTAGCGACTGTCGTTGGCGATGGCGACGGCCTGCTGGTCGTCGTCGAAACCGATGACGGCGCCCACAGGTCCGAAGATCTCCTCGCGGGCGATGGTCATGGAGTTGGACACATTGGCGAACAGCGTCGGCTCGACGAAGAAGCCGGTCCGGTCCGGCCGGCCACCGCCGATCACCACGCGGGCACCTTCGGAACGCCCTAGGTCGACGTAGTGCGCCACGCGGTCGCGTTGTCTGGCGTTGACGAGGGCCCCCATCGTGGTGCCCGCGTCGAACGGGTCACCCAACACCACCTTGGCGGCGCGGGCGGCAAGCAGGTCTACGAATTCGTCGTGGATCTCGCGGGCCACCAGGATTCGGCTGCCTGCCGCACACACCTCACCCTGGTTGGCGAAGATACCCGCTGCCACCCCGTCGGCGGCCGCCTCGAGATCGGCGTCGGCGAAGACGATCTGCGGGCTCTTGCCGCCGAGTTCCAGTGTCGTCGGCCGGAATCCGTGCGCCGCGGCGACGGCGACCGTGTGCCCTGTCTGCGGACTGCCGGTGAACGAGATCTTGTCGACGCCGGGGTGGTTGACCAGCGCGCTTCCCGTCGTCGGCCCACGCCCGGGAAGGACGTTGAAGGCGCCGGCGGGAAAGCCAGCCTGCTCGGCAAGTTGAGCCAGCAGCAGGGAGGTCAACGGCGCATCCTCCGGCGGCTTGAGGATCACCGCGCATCCGGTTGCCAACGCCGGTGCGATCTTCCAGGCGCCGATCATCGTCGGTGAGTTCCACGGCGTGATGGCCGCCACCACGCCGATCGGTTCGCGGACGGTGTAGCTGAGCGTGGCGCGACCCATGTAGCCGGGAGTCGGGATGGTGCGGCCCTCGAGTTTGTCGGCCCACCCGGCGTAATGGCGGAAGGTGGCGACGGTTTGGGGCAGGTCGATGACGCGTGGCTCGAACCCGGGCTTGCCGACGTCCAGCGATTCCAGGTTCGCGAAGTCCTCGGTGCGGTCTTCGACGAGTTGCGCGAGGCGGTTCAACAGTTGACCACGGGTGGGACCGTCGAGGCGCCCCCACTCCCCGTCGTGCATCGCCTCACGGGCGGCCGTCACCGCGGCGTCGACGGTCGCCGCGTCGGCTTCGACGACGGTGACGATCGAACGTTCGGTGACCGGGTCGACGACGTCGAAGGGTTCGGCGGCGGACGTTGTGTGCCACCTGCCTGCGAGATAGGGGTGCGCAGGCAAACTGCGGGCGAGTGCCTCCGCGGCTTCGCGATTCGTCATGTTCGATTACCGTCTTTCTCGGTCGATTATCGAACGATAGCCATCGTGCCGTCGGCCGTCAACCGGATCCCCGTCCGTTTCGCGCAAGCAACGTCCGATAACCGGACAAGGGTGGTGTCTAATACAGGGAAGGCGCGGCGCACGCGACGAGCACCGATGAGCAAGGGGTTTCGATGGCCAAAGAGCCGAAGACACAAGCGAGTTCCCCCGCCGGGGGCGAGACCTCGCAGACCCTGGACCGGGGCTTGACCGTCCTGACCCTCTTGGCGAGGAATACCGACGGGCTGACCCCCGCGGAGTTAGCCCAGGAGCTGTCGACCGCGCGCGCCGTGGTGTACCGGTTGTTGCGGACGCTGGAGTTGCACCGCTTGGTCGGACGGATCGACAACCGGTACGTGCTGGGAATGGGCATCGCCGAGCTGGCCAGTCGGCTGCGGCCACAGCTGCAGATCACCGTCCTTCCAGTGTTGCGCCGCCTCACCGAAGCCACCAACAGCACCGCGCTGTTGAGCATCGCCGACGGAGACCAGGCACTGATCCTGCTCACCGTGGAACCCGCCGAAAGCACACTGCACCTGGCGATTCGGCAAGGCGCCCGCCATCCGCTGACCCTCGGCGCCGACGGGATGGCCATCCTCGCGGGCAGGCCACCCGCGCCCACCGACACGGCCGAAATACGTCGAGCCAGGGAACGTGGATACGCCGTGAGCATCGGGGCGCTCCAGACCGGCGCCGCGGGCATCGCCGCACCCATCACCACCTCCGACTGGGCGACGGCCAGCATCGGCATCGTCCGCCTCGGCGACGACGAAGCAGACATCGGCCCCAGCGTGACCGGGGCCGTGACTACCGCGGCCGCCGACGCCACCCGCCGGCTGCTCGGCGACGTCGCCTTGACTGCAGGGCAAGCGTAAGCACCAGTCCTGCAAGCACTTTGCCGGCCTTCGCCGGCAAGGCACGCCCAACCCACCGCTGACGGTTTCGCCACGACTCATCCCGTGGGGGTTCCGTGGCGGCTCTGCGTCCGCTACTCTTGACGATATTCGTTCACAACGTTCGATTATCGAAAGGCGGCTCGTGTCCGCGAAAGAGACGACCGGTGCCGAGGCACTGATTCAGGCAGTGGCCCGCCGTGGCGTCCAGGTCTGCTTCGCCAACCCCGGCACCACGGAAATGCCGTTGGTCGCCGCACTCGACGAGGTGCCCGGCGTTAGGGCGGTGTTGGGCCTGCATGAAAACGTCTGCACGGGAGCCGCCGACGGCTACGCCAGGATCACCGGCCGTCCCGCGGTCACGCTGTTGCACCTGGGCCCCGGCCTGGCGAACGGCTTGGCGAATCTTCACAACGCGCGGCGCGCTCGCACGCCCGTCGTGAACGTCGTCGGTGACCACGCCAGCTGGCACCTGCCCTACGACGCCCCGTTGACCTCCGACATCGCCGCCTTGGCCGGCACCGTCGGCTCCCTGCACACCACCACCAGTGCCGCGAGCATCGACGAATGCACCAGTGCGGCAGTCGATCAGGCTTTCCGCACCGGTGGCATCGCGACGATCGTCGTGTCGGCCGACCATCAGCAGGACGTCGTCGAGCCGTCGGCGACACCCAGGGCGGACGTCGTCCGATACGGGCAGGTGCTCGACGCCCACGTGCGCGAGGTCGCGGACCGGCTCCGCGCGGCGGGTCCGCGGTCGGTCCTCCTGCTCGGCGGCAACGCCCTCAGCCACGCGGGACAACTTGCCGCTGCGCGCATTTCGGCTGGCACCGGGGCCAGACTATACTGCGAGACGTTCCCGGCGCGCGCCGAACGCGGCGGAGGGCTTCCCGACGTCGACCGGCTGCCCTACTTCCCCGAATACGCCGTTGCCGCCCTTAGGGAGGCCGACGCCGTCGTCGTGGCAGGCGCCGACGAGCCGGTCGCCTACTTCGGGTACGCCGGCATTCCCAGCGAACTGGCGCCCCCGCACACCGTCGTCCACCTCGCCGACCCCCACAAGGACGCCGAGGCGGCGCTAGTGGCGCTCGCCGAACTCGTCGGAAGTCCAACGTGTTCCACCCCACCGGCTCCCCCTGAAATGCCTGCCGCCGACCAGCCGTTGACCGGCCCCAGCGTCGGCGCCACCGTTGCCGCATGTCTGCCGGAGAACGCGATCGTCTCGGTCGAGGGAGGCACCTGCGGTTACCCCTTCTACACCGCGTCTGCGGGGGCTGCCGCCCACACCGTCCTGACCAACACCGGTGGCGCGATAGGTCAAGGACTCCCCGTCGCGCTCGGGGCCGCCATCGCCGCGCCCGACCGTCGCGTCATCGCCCTTCAGTCGGACGGCAGCGGCCTCTACACCCTGCAGGCGTTGTGGACCATGGCCAGGGAACACACCAACGTCGTCGTCCTCATCGCGGCCAACCACACCTACAACGTGCTGCGTACCGAGTTGTCGCGCCACGACAACGCCGAGTTCGGGCCGCAAGCCAGCGCCCTGACCAGCTTGGCCGAACCGCAGATGGACTGGGTCGCACTCGCCACCGGATTCGGAGTGCCTGCGCGCCGAGTGGACCGGGTCGGAGACTTGCGCTCGGCACTGCTCGACGCCCTCGCCTCGGACGGACCCCACCTGATCGAGATGGCCCTGTGACCAGAGTCCAACATCCGACACTCCCGGCCTCGACGCCGCCCGCCGTGGCCGAGTTCATCTCGCGCGAGCACGGGCTCTTCATCGACGGCGCCTGGCGCGCAAACCATTCTGGGGAACGGCTGGTCAGCGTCAACCCCGCCACCGGTGCCCCGCTCGCCACCATCGCCGCGGGCAACGGCGCCGACGTCGACGCGGCCGTGTCCGCCGCGCGACGCGCGCTGTCCAACCCCGCCTGGCGTGACATCAATCCCCTTGAGCGCGGCGAGCTGTTGCACCGGCTCGCCGAACTGGTCGAGGCGCACGCCGACGAACTCGCGTTCATCGAGTCGCTGGACAACGGCAAGCCCGTATCGGTCGCACGGGCCGTCGACGCCGGGACGACCGCCAAGTTGTTCCGCTACTTCGCCGGCTGGCCGAGCAAGTTCGAGGGGTCGACGATCCCGCTCTCACCCCGCAACGGGATGCGCATCCTCAACTACACCGTGCACGAGCCGGTCGGCGTCGTGGGAGCCATCGTGCCGTGGAACTTCCCGATGTCGATGGCGTCGTGGAAGCTCGCACCGGCATTGGCAACCGGAAACACCTTGGTGCTCAAGCCCGCCGAGGAGACGTCGCTGTCGACGCTGCGGTTGGCCGAGCTGATCTCCGAAGCCGGCTTCCCACCCGGGGTGGTCAACGTCGTCACAGGCCTCGGGACGGTCGTCGGCGCGGCGATCGCCGAGCACCACGGCGTGGACAAGGTAGCCTTCACCGGCTCGACGGAGGTGGGACGGCGCATCACCACCGCTGCCACCGGCAACATGAAGAAAGTCTCCCTCGAACTCGGCGGGAAGTCGCCACACATCGTGCTGGCCGACGCCGACCCGGTGGCGGTGGCCGCCGCAGCAGCCGACGGCATCTTCTTCAACCAGGGCCAAACCTGCACCGCCGGCTCACGGTTGTACGTCCACGCCGACATCTACGACGACGTGATGTCAGCCCTGATCGACAAGGCCAGAGACATCGTGGTCGGCCCAGGGCAGGACCCCGCCACCCAGATGGGTCCGCTGGTGTCAGCGCGCCAACTCGAAACCGTCAGTGGCTACGTGCAATCCGGCGTCAACCAGGGCGCGACGCTCGCGACCGGCGGCGTCACTCCTGGCGGACTCGACGAGCAATACCGCGGCGGTTACTTCCTGTCTCCGACGGTGTTGTCGGAGACCACCCAATCGATGCGGGTGGTGCAGGAAGAAATCTTCGGACCCGTCCTGGTGGCGATGCCGTGGCGAGACGTCGACGACCTGATCGAGAAGGCCAACGACTCGCCGTACGGGCTGGCGGCCGGCATCTGGACCAACGACATCACAGCCGCACACCGCATCGCCGCGGCAGTGAAGGCGGGCACCGTCTGGATCAACTGCTACAACCTGACCGATCCCGCATCTCCGTTCGGCGGCTACAAGCAGTCCGGCTGGGGCCGCGAGATGGGTCGCGGAGTGCTGGAACAATACACCGAGACCAAGAGCGTATGGGTGAATCTCACATGAGCACAACGGAATTGAAGGATCAGGTCGCCATCGTCACCGGCGGCGGTCTCGGCATCGGCAAGGCCGTCACACGGGCACTCGCCCTGCGTGGCGCGACGGTCGTCATCGCCGCCAGACGCATGGCGATCCTAGAGGCGACAGCCGCAGAGATCACCGCTGAAACCGGTGCCAGGATCGTGCCGGTGGTCGCGGACACCACAGACACCCAATCGGTCGAAGCAATGGCCGAGGCCGCCGCCCAGGTCGGGCGGCTCAGCATCCTCGTCAACGGCGCCGCGGCGCCGGCTGGCTTGGTGCGCAACGACATCGCCGACGCCGACCCCGAGGCACTTCTTGCCGACCTGAACACCAAGGTCGTCGGATACTTCCGCTGCATCAAGGCGGCCGCACCCCACATGCGAGCACATGGCTACGGCCGCATCGTGAACATCGGCGGACTCACCGGCCGCTCCAGTCATGCCCTGTCGGGGATGCGCAACCTAGCGGTCGTCCACATGACCAAGGCGTTGTCGGATCAGTTGGGACCCGACGGCATCACCGTCAACACCCTGCACCCGGGAGTGGTGGAGACCGAGCACATTCACGAGCTGTACGCCAAGAATGCTGCGGTTCAAGGCATCACGGCAGAACAGGTCGAGCAGAACTTCATCGACCGCACCCCGATCCGTCGCATCCTGACCGCAGCCGAGGTCGCCGACGCGGTGGCCTTCTTCGCCGGTCCCACCGCGGGCGGCATCACCGGCGAGTCGCTGGGCATCGACGGCGGACTCACCCGCGGGATCTTCCTCTAACCCCACCACTGCCGAAAGGAACATTCACATGTTGGGCACCATTCTCGTAGCGACCGCCGGACAGGGCGTACTACGCAGCAACGACGACGGCGCCACCTGGAGTCGCATCCCGCTGGACCAGGGGCTCGAATTCGACTCCGTCGTGCGGACCCTGGCCGTGCACCCCGAGCAGCCGAACGTCGTCTACGCCGGCGCCGAGGTCGGCCTCGGCCGCAGCGACGACGCCGGAACACATTGGACCCGAGTCGATTCGCCGTTCAACGACCAGCAGGTCTGGGCGATCGCCGTCGACCCCCACGATCCGGATTCCATCACCGTCGGCACCGGAGCACCGTCTCGAGCCGTGATGTACCGCACCGGCGACGCCGGCGTCACCTGGGACCGGCTCTCCCCCGAACTTCCCGAGAAGTGCGCCGGGGTCAGCAAGCCACGAATCCTGACGATCGCCTACGACCACGTCGACGGCAAGTCGGTCTGGTTCGGCGTCGAGGAGGGCGGCTTGTGGCGCAGCCGCGACCGCGGCGACGACTGGGAACGTCTCGACGGCGCAGAGGACGCGCTTCCTGACGGTGTCACCCACTCCGACGTGCACTGCATCGTGGTCCTCGACGGCCCGCCGAAGACCATCGTCGTCGTGGTCGTCAACGCCTTCTTCGTCAGCCAGGACGACGGCCTGACGTGGAAGCGCACCGGAACCAAGTCGACCTGGGGCATCTACTACACCCGTCTGGTCGCCCGCATCCCCGGCACCAACTCGCTGCTGCTGGGTATCGGTGACGGAACGCCGGGGACGACCACGCGGATCTTCCGATCCGACGATCTCACCCAGACTTGGGCCGAGGCCACCCTCGACGTCCCGGCGACATCGACGGTGTGGGGCTTCGGCCAGCACGCCTCCGACCCGGACCTCGTCTTCGCAGGCACCAAGTACGGCAACCTGTTCCGGTCCACCGACGGCGGCCGCAGCTTCACCAAGGAGTGGCGGGACTTCCCCGAGATCACCGACGTGGCGTGGACGCCGGCCGTGGCCGCCGACCCGCCTGCCGTTCACCACTGAGTCGACCGAACCGGAGTCATCATGACCGAAACCGTTCCAACGTCCGCCGCCACGCCCGTCGTCGTGCGCACCCATCTCTCGCTGTACGTCCGAGACCCGGAAGCCTCCGGGCAGTGGTTCGCCGACGTGCTGAACATGAAGATCACCGCGCGCGGACCGCAGTGGGTGTTCCTCTCGTTCGGCCGCAAGCACCACGACCTGGCCTTGATCCGCGCCCAGGAGGGCGCACGACAGGGTGGCCTCGGCATGCAGCACTACGGCCTCGAGATCCAAGGAGACATCGACGAGCTGCGTCGGCTGTACGCGATGCTGCTGTCGAAGGGGGTGGAGGTGGTGAAGACCACCGATCATCGCGTCGGAATCGGCCTGTACTTCGAGGATCCCGACGGCAACCGCTTCGAGTTCTTCTCCGAGACCATCACCGACGATGCCGAGGGGCAACGCGTGCTTGGCGAGCACAACGCGCCAAGCACACCCATCGACCTCGAACCCCTCTACGACCACTAGCTGCCTACCTCCAAGGACTCAAGACCATGCCCAGTGACAATTTCGGCGCCTATCACATCCGCAAGTGGTTCCTGCACGTCGAGGAAACCCTCGCCAACGAGACGGGGCAGCTCCCCGACGGCGCACCGGTGCGCAAGTTCGCCATTTCGGCGGCGATCCACAACCCCTACGCCAATCGCTTCAGCGCCGACCTCGGCGACATCGTCGACGGCTCACAGGAGTTGGGCCGCGAGTTCGGACGCCGTGCCAAGGAGGCCGCCGGAACGGCAGGCGTCCAGAGCTACGGCAAGGCGGCCATGGTCGGCATCGGCGGCGAATACGAGCACGGAAACGCCTTTCTGACGCAGACATTCGCCGACCCCGTACGCCAAGCCATCGGCGGCGGCAAGTCGTGGGTGCCGTCCACCGGCAAGGTCGCCGGCCCCGGAGCCACCGTCGACATCCCACTGGCACACAAGGATGCGCTGTACGTCCGGTCGCACTACGACACGGTGTCGGTCAGTTACGGTGACGCACCGCGCGCCGACGAGGTGGTCGTCGCCTTCGCGTTCTCCTCACGCGGCCGACTGCACGCCCGTCTCGGTGGGCTCGACGTCGCCGACGTCCGCGGCGACGACGGCCTGCACTGACGTCGTGGGGTCACCGGTCAGCACCACCGTCCTAATCAACGGCCTGCACCAGCGGCACCTCGTGTGGGGTGACAGCACTCGTCCCCCGGTGCTGGCCCTGCACGGGCTGCGCAGCTATGCCCACACCTGGGACACCGTCGCGACTGCGCTGGCGGGCGACCATCTGGTCGTCGCGCCGGACTTCCGCGGCCGCGGCGACAGCGATTGGGATCCCGGGCGGGACTACTTCACCAACGCCTACGTCTGCGACGTGGAGGCCCTCGTCGACCACCTCGGCCTCGACCGGTTCGCCGTCGTCGGGCACTCGATGGGCGGCTCGGTCGGGTATGCGTACGCGGCCCGTCATCCCGACCGGGTCAGCAAGCTCGTCGTCGAGGACATCGGGCCCGGATCGTCTACCGCGACGGCGGGGGCCGACCGGGTGATCCGCGAGATGACCTCGACCCCAACCCACTTCGGGTCGCTGGAGGCGGTGCACGCCTACTGGCGCGGCATCCGACCGGCCATCGGCGACGACGCACTCGCCTCCCGCATCGCCCACACCGTTCGCGAACTCGGCGACGGACGGTGGGGCTGGAAACTCGACATGGAGGGCATCGCCGCGGCCCGGCTCAGCGGCGACCCGGCCGGATCGGTCGACCTGTGGGAGTGCGTGGAATCGCTCCGGTGCCCGACGCTGGTCATTCGCGGGGGGCAGTCCGACTTCCTTCCGGAGAGCATCTGCGCCGACATGGTCCGGCGTCAGCCGCTGGTGCGCTGGGCCGAGGTCCCCGGCGCCGGTCACTACGTCCACGACGACGACCCCGCCGTCTTCGTCGACCTGGTGACCGACTTCCTGCGCTGAGCGCGGCGCTCGTGCACGAGGCCCGTGCACGCAACGACAACTTCTCTGCACGCGTACACAACGGCTTTCGTTGGTTCAGCGCGGAGAATCGGGCCGTAACGCTGAACTCCACACCAATGCCAGGAATGGCTGGGGCCAACGGCGTGTGGATGCGCACGCCGCCGTCCTGAGAGGACCACGACATGAACGACGCCACGACCGCACCGCCGTCACCGGCTGCCAACCAGGAGGACACCAGCACCTGGCTGCCGCTGGACGGCTTGGAGCCCGGATTCGACGAATACAAGCAGACACCCACCGACGCCCTGGCGGGCACCGTCCTTGAGGTCGCATTTACCGACGGCAAGGTCCTGCGGTATGACTTCACCGGTGGGGACACCGTGCAGTGGTCCTCCGGCGATCAGCAGCACACCGACACCTACGAAACGCTGCTCGTAGACGACGGTCTCTACCTGGTCAACATCCACCACCAGCACGATCCCTCCGTGGCAACCGCGGTCGTCGTCGACGTCGAGCGTGGCCACGTGTTGCACGTCGCCTCCGTGGTTGGCCCCCTCGACCAGCGGCCGACGGTCGTCACCCAGGACTTCCGCGTCGGCACGCTCACCGGTGTGCAGCCCGTCGGCGATCCGCCTGCTCCGTCCAACGACCTCATCGGCCGACGGATGCTGTGGGAGTACAGCAAGGTGCACGCCTACGAGCACGTCTACGTGTCTCCGCAGTGGTACACCTTCCAGTGCTTGGCCGGACCGGAAGCTGGCCTTGCCGACACCGACGCCGCCACGTATTACAAGGTGCGCAAGGGCATCTACGTGTTCGCCTGGCGCGAGAAGGTCATCCCGTGCGCCGCGGTGACGGTCGCCGACCATCGCGAATTTCGGGCCCACGGCATGCTCTTCGGCCTCAACGGCGACAACTCGACCACCGAGCACTTCACCTTTGGTGCGCATGGCCGTCTGCTGTCCAACACGGTGTACCCGGACCGATACGACATCCGCTAGTCCCGCTCGCGCGCCAACTGCGTAGTCGCCCAAAGGTACTCGCAGTTGGCGCGCTGCGTCTACTGCCCGCCGCAGTGCCCCTTGGATGCAGGCACGTCCAGGGTGGGGTTGCGGTCGAAGAATCCGTCGGGCTTCATCGTGAAGCCGGTGTAGTCGACTGGCATGATCGGCCAGTCCTCGAGCCGCGGCGTGTGCGTCAGGCCGAAGGTGTGCCAGACGACGACGTCGGTGTTCTCGACGGACCGGTTGGCCGCGGTGAAGGCGGGCAATCCGGCACCGCCGGAATGCTGGTTGACGTAGTCGCCGGTGGGATACCGCTCGGCCTCGTCGAAGGGGGTCACCCACAGGTGCTTGGTGGCGAAGGCCGCCCGCCGCGCGATCGACGACTCGTCCGCCGCGAGCAGCAGCGGGTTGCCCTCGGGATGAAGGCTGTAGGCAACGGGCTTGCCAACGGCGTTGCGCTTGTTGGGGTTGACGATGTTCCACACCCGGCCGGTCGCGCGGTCGGCGACGCGTTGGGCTTCGCCTTCGGTGCGCAACGGGGTCTCCGAGGTCGTCCAGGCGTTGCCGCGCGGGTTGCCCTCCCCGATCGGCACCCGGACGGCGTTCTTCTCCACGACGGTGTTGGCGTCACCGTCCACCTGCATGTGCAGCCGTGCGCAGAACAGGTGCTGATGGAACGGGGCGCCCAACCCGGGTGCGATCTCGCTGGCGTACGGGTTCTCCGTGCGGCCAGGACCCGGGTAGGCCGAGGTGAAGACGACACCGGTCGCCTTGGCCTCCAGTTCGATGGTGCCGTCGAGGTAGAGGTACCAGTAGAAGCCGTAATCGTAGTTGCCCAGGGTGGTGAAGAACGAGATCACCAGCCGGCGTTGCCGTCTCGTGTTGGCCGAGCCCGCCCAATCGTCGCGGTGCTTCCACAGAATCCCGTAGTCCTCTTCGTGGATGCAGATCGCGTTGGCGATGGTGCGCGGGTTGCCGAGTTGGTCCGCGACGACCGCGTCGAGGTAGGTGATGTCGCCGACGCAGTCACAACCGAGTTTCAGGCTGTTGGCCATCTGGCCGATGAGGTATTCCCCGGTGTCGAAGTAGTTCTGCCAGTCTCGAATTGGCGAGGGGTCCGCGTAGGGCACCACCATCTCGGCTACCGAGCCGCGAAACATGATCGGCCGGACGACGTCGCCGTCGGTGAATCCGAGCTGATGCAGGATGACGCCTTCGCGGGCGTCGAAGCCGACCCGTACTTGCCACTTCTCCCAGGACAGCAGGTTGCCGTCCAACGTGAAACTGGGACCCTCCGGTTGAGTGATCTCGATGGGTTTCTGGGTGGTTCGCAGCGGTCCGGTCACCGCGGGGTCGTCGAAGTTACCCGATGTCTTCGGGATCGGTACCGGACCCATGTCGAGGACGTCCACGACCACCTCCTCGGTGACGTCGACGAAGGCGACGAGCCCGTCGACGGGGTGCGCCCAGGCATGATCGGCTGGGTGGTCCTGCCGAAAGGCCAAGCCGCGCAGAATCCTTCGCCCTGCTTCGTTCGGATAGTCGAAGACTCCCGCGGACAGCGGCGCCACCCGGACCTGACCGACCTCCAAACCACGGGATGACAGTGCCGCCAGCCACCGCGCGTCGGTGGCCAGAATTCGTTCGACGGCTGCGAATTCCTGCTCCAGGACCGGCAGTTGGCCGTCGACGGCGGCGTCCAGCGTCATCGACGAGACTACGGTCGTGGTGCCGGTCGACACGACGACGTCCATGCCGACCCCTGTGGTGACGTTCTGAATCATCACGCGGAACCGGCGGTCGACGGTCCCGGACTGCAGCTCTGTCGGGGTGGGTTCCGCCAGACCGAGATACGCGATCCGGGACGCGTCGCCAAGCAGGCCAGCCTCGCTCAGTATCCGGCGCACGGCCGTTACGTCGTCGGTGGTCGTCATGGCCAAAGGGTGGGTGATGCGCGACGACAAGCTCGTCATGGTCGGTGTTCCTTCACCTTGGAGGGGCGCGATGGCTGAATGTGTTGAGGGGCAAAGTGTCAGGCGAAGGGCACCGGGGTCAGGGTGTACTTCGTCTGCAGATATTCGTGGATGCCCTCGGCGCCGCCTTCTCGTCCGAGACCAGACATCTTCCAGCCTCCGAAGGGGGCAGCGGCGTTGGAGACGACACCGACGTTGAGACCCATCATGCCGGTGTTGATTCGTTCGATCATGCGCTGACCGCGGCGGAGATCCTCGGTGTAGACGTAGGAGACCAGCCCGTACTCGGTGTCGTTGGCCAGGGCGACGGCCTCGTCCTCGTCGGCGAACGGTGCGATCGCCAGTACCGGCCCGAAGATCTCCTCACGCAGGATGTCGCTGCCGGCGGCGACGTTGGCGAGGACCGTTGGCGCGAAGAAAGTGCCGGGCCGATCGATCCGGGTGCCGCCGGTGGTGACGGTGGCACCGCGGCCAACGGCGTCGGAGACCAACGCCTCCGCCTTGGCCACCGCAGCGTCGTCGATCAGGGGCCCGATCGTCACGCCGGGTTCGGTGCCGCGTCCCACGGTGAACGCGTCGACCCGCTGGGTGACGCGTCGGGTGAACTCCTCGAGGACGGAGCGGTGCACGATGAATCGGTTTGCGGCAGTGCAGGCTTGGCCGATGTTGCGGAACTTCGCCGCGATGGCCCCGTCGACCGCGTCGTCGAGGTTGGCGTCGTCGAACACGACGAACGGTGCGTTGCCGCCCAGTTCCATCGACGTGCGGAGCACTCCCTTGGCGGCCTGCTCGAGCAGTCGCTGCCCGACGGGCGTGGAGCCGGTGAACGACAGTTTGCGCAGCCGTGGATCGGCGATGATCGGCGCGGACAGAGCGGAGGACTTCGAGGTGGTGACGACGTTGAGCACACCGGCGGGCAGCCCGGCCTGCTGGAGGACATCGGCGAGCAGCAGCGTCGTCAACGGGGTGAGCGCGGCCGGCTTGACGACGACCGTGCAGCCCGCGGCGAGGGCAGGGGCGATCTTGCGAGTCGCCATGGCCAGCGGGAAGTTCCACGGGGTGATGAGGAAACACGGTCCCACCGGGTGCTGCGTGACGATCATGCGGCCGGTGCCTTCGGGGTTCGCGCCGTAACGGCCCTGAATGCGCGTCGCCTCCTCGCTGAACCAGCGCAGGAATTCGCCACCGTAGGCCACCTCACCGCGGGCCTCGGCCAGCGGCTTGCCCATCTCCAGACTCATCAGGAGGGCGAAGTCCTCCTTGCGTTCCTGCACGATGTCGAAGGCCCGGCGCAAGATGTCGGCTCGCTGTCGCGCGCTGGTGCCTGCCCACGACTGCGCGGCGTCGTCTGCGGCCTGCAGGGCAGCCATCCCGTCGGCGGGCGTGGCGTCGGCGATCTGCTTGATCACCTCACCCGTGGCGGGGTCGTATACGTCAAGCGTCGCAGCCGAACTCGACGGCCGCCAGGCTCCGCCGATGAGGAGTTCGTGCGGGACGGCGGAGAGCAGATCGTGGTCGTGGATGGCGGTCACGCGTTGTCCTTCGTCAGGTGGGCGGTGTGCTGCGGGATGAAGACGTCGCCGAAGAAGTCGGCCAGCTCGCTCGTCGCGGTCAGAGGCAACACGTGGGCGACGTACTGGTCGGGCCGCACGACGACCACGGCTCCTCTGCGGTCGACCTGACGGTCATCGAAGATGTCGGCACCCGGCTGAGCGGCGTACACCTTCTCGTAGTCGACCAGGTGCAGCGGACCCACCCTGGGCAGGAACGTCGGGGGCACGGTGGCCAGGTCGACGTCGGTGTGGGCCTGCTGATAGATCACCTTGACGTCGAAGATGGCGTCGACGTCGACGTCCTTCGGGGTGTAGGCCATCACTGGAGAGTCCGGCGAGTTCGCCAACCAGTCCGCCCACTCGTCGAGCACCGGAGCGCCCGTTCCCCCGGCCGGGCCGGCGAATGCGTATATCCGCCAACGCCCGTCGGCTCGGTGATGGTGACCAAGGTGGACCGGGTTGGCATCCGCGACGCGGATCACGGGTGCGGACTTGAACCGCTTGCCGATGGGGAAACCCTCCGCCAGCAACTGGTGGGTCGGCTCGGCGACGATCATCGACGGTTGGTACTGGGTCATGAAACCGGCGGGGAACTCGGCGGTCTTGACGTAGAAGTCCTCGAGTTCGGATGGTGAGTCGAAGTCCTCGGGGCGCTTGGCCATCATGTGCGACCACTGCTTGTCGAAGTCGATGAGGTTCTGTGCGATCACCTGGCGCTCACTGGAATACGTCGACAGAAGAGACTCGGGACTGCGTCCGTCGAGGACGTGTCCGAGCTTCCAGCCGATGTTGAAGCCATCCTGCATCGAGACGTTCATGCCTTGGCCAGCCTTGGCGCTGTGGGTATGGCAGGCGTCTCCGGTGATGAAGACACGGGGCGTGCGGCGCCCGATGTCCTCGGGCGTGACGTCGTCGAAGCGGTCGGTGACTCGGTGGCCCACCTCGTACACGCTGTGCCAGGCCACGTCGCGGACGTCGAGGGTGTAGGGGTGCAGGATCTCGTTCGCGTTGGCGATGATCGTCTCGATGCTGGTGGTGCGGACCTTGCCGTTGTCGTCTTCGGGCACCTCGCCCAGGTCGACGTACATGCGGAACAGGTAGCCGCCCTCGCGCGGGATCAGCAGAATGCTGCCGCCGGTGCCGGACTGGATTGCGCACTTGGTGCGGATGTCGGGAAAGTCGGTCACCGCGAGCGCATCCATGACACCCCAGGCGTGGAAGGCCTTGTCGCCCTTGGGCGTGCATCCGATCGCGTCACGGACGGCGCTGCGGGCCCCGTCGGCGCCGACGACGTACTTGGCGTGGACCTGACGCGTCTCGCCGGCGTCGTCGCCCGACGTGTGCGCCAGGGTCACCGTCACCGGGTAGTCGGCGTCGTGGTCGACCTCGAGGGAACGAAACTCGAGTCCAAAGTCGGGACGCATCCGGGTCGGCGAGTTGGCCATCACCTCTGCGAAGTGGTCGAGCACCCTGGCCTGGTTGACGATCAGGTGTGGAAATTCGCTGATGCCTGTTGCGTCGTCCTCGGTACGGGCCGTGCGGACGATGCGTGACGGCTCGTTGGGATCTGGCTTCCAGAAGGCCATTTCGGTGATGCGATAGGCCTCGGTGACGATCTGCTCGGCGAAACCAAAGGCTTGGAACGTCTCGACACTTCGCGCCTGGATACCGTCGGCCTGTCCAATCGCCAAGCGCCCCGGTCGACGTTCGACGATGCGGGTGGTGATGTTGGGGAACTGCGACAGTTGCGCGGCGGCGATCATCCCGGCGGGACCGGTGCCGACGATCAGGACGTCGACGTCGTCGGGGAGGTCGTCCGGGCGGTCCAGGCCGACGCCGGCCGCCGGCTGAACGCGGGGATCGCCCGAAACGTAGCCGTGGTGGTGGAATTGCATGTTCAGCCTCTGGTCATCGTTCGAATGGGACTTGCCGGTTGGTCTGCCTCATGGCCGTGACGCGTCCATCGAATCCCTCCTTCGAATGTCGACCCGGTGTGCCCCGGGCCACCGGGATAAGTCCTTGCGATCCACGTCACAGATGATATACGATTTCAAATATGATGCAAGAGCCGATGGACGGAGCAGCGTGACCATCCAGAACCACGTTCTCGCCCCGGGCAAGATCGTCGCGATCCACCTCAACTTCACCTCCCGCGCCGACCAGCGCGGGCGACGGCCGGCGAACCCCTCCTACTTCTTCAAGCCGTCCAGCTCGGTGGCGGCCACCGGTGACACCATCGAGCGGCCGGCGGGTACCGAGCTGTTGGCCTTCGAAGGCGAAATCGCCTTGGTGATCGGCACTCCCGCCCGCCACGTACGGGTCGCCGACGCTTGGGATCACGTCGCAGGAGTCACCGCGGCCAACGACTTCGGGCTCTACGACCTGCGCGCCAACGACAAGGGCTCCAACGTCCGGTCCAAGGGACGCGACGGATTTACCCCCTTGGGCCCCAACGTGATCGACGCGCGCACCGTCGACCCGGCCGCGCTGCGCCTGCGTACGTGGGTCAACGGTCGACTGGTGCAGGACGACACGTCCGAGAAGCTGCTGTTCCCGTGCGCTCAGCTGGTGGCCGACCTGTCGCAGCACTTCACCCTCGAGACCGGCGACGTGATCCTCATCGGGACACCGGCCGGCTCGTCGGTGGTCGTCCCCGGCGACGTCGTGGAGGTCGAGGTCGACGCGCCGACGGCGCCGGACGCTCCGACCTCGGGTCGACTGAGCACCACGGTCGTGGGCGGCAGCACCGAGTTCGACCCCGCCGTGGGTTCCCTGCCCAGCGTCGACGACCACCAACGGGCCGAGGCATGGGGATCGCGCGAGACCGCTGGCCTTCCGGCCGCAACGCCCACACTCACCGACGAGCTCCGCCGCAAGCTCCTCTCGGTGCCCGTCGCCGGACTGTCACAGCAGCTGCGCAAGCGGGGCCTGAACAACGTGTCCATCGACGGGGTGTCGGCCATCGCGCCGGGCACCAAGTTGGTGGGCACGGCGAAGACTCTGCGCTTCGTCCCCAACCGCGAAGATCTGTTCGCGTCCCACGGCGGTGGCTACAACGCGCAGAAGCGGACTTTCGACGCCGTGGAGTCCGGCGAGGTCATCGTCATCGAGGCCCGCGGCGAAACCGGTTCGGGCACTCTGGGCGACATCCTTGCGCTGCGTGCCAAGGCGCGGGGAGCCGCGGGCGTCGTCACCGACGGCGGCGTGCGCGACTTCGACGCAGTCGTGGCGATCGGACTTCCGGTGTTCACTGCCGGCGCCCATCCCGCCGTGCTCGGTCGACGGCACGTGCCGTGGGACTCCGACCTCACCATTTCCTGCGGTGGGGCCACGGTGCAGCCCGGTGACGTCATCGTCGGCGACGGCGACGGGGTCATCGTCATCCCGCCCGCACTGGCCGAGGAGGTCGCCGACGCTGCCCTCGAACAGGAGATCCAGGACGGGTGGATTGCCGAGCAGGTCGCCGCGGGGAACCCGGTCGACGGACTGTTCCCGCCCAACGCCGAGTGGAAGAAGAGGTATGCCCAATGGCGCACGAATCAGTGAACGGGTCTGTGCGACAGAGCAAGTCGCAACAGGCCTACCAGTGGATCAAGGAACGCATCACCGCCAACGAGTACACCGCCGGTTACCGGCTGGTGCTCGGCGCGATCGCCAAGGAACTCGACATGAGCGTCGTTCCCGTGCGTGAGGCGATCCGACAGCTCGAAGCCGAGGGCTTCGTGACCTTCGAGCACAACGTGGGCGCGCAGGTGGCCATGGTCGACGAGGCGCAGTACCGCGACAGCATGGTGGCCCTGAGCGTCCTGGAAGGCGCCGCGACCGCCCTGGCCGCGCGCCGACTGACCGCAGCCGACCTCCAGCAGGCGCGGGCGATCAACGAGCGCATGATCGCCACGCTCGACCACTTCGACCCCCTGCTGTTCACCACCCTCAACCAGGAATTCCACGCGACGCTGTTCACCAAGTGCGTCAACGCCCGCATGGTCACCCTCGTGCAGGCCGAATGGGCCCGCCTCGGTCACCTACGCTCCTCCACCTTCTCCTTCGTTCCCGGTCGCGCCCACGAATCGGTGTGCGAGCACGGCGCCATCGTCGACCTCATCGAAGCCGGGGCGCCGCTGCAGGAGATCGAAGACGCCGCCCGGCGCCACCGCACTGCAACCCTCGACGCCTACCTGGCCCACGAACATCCCGACCGCGACGACTACGGCCTCCCGGCCCAACCCTGAATTGGAGCAACGATGACCGACACCGTCACCTCGACCGCCACCCGCCACGTGCCAGCCGATCTGCCAAACCACCTGCAGCACTACATCGGTGGGGACTTCGTCGACTCGCTGGACGGCGACACCTTCGACGTGCTGGATCCCGTGTCCAACGAGACGTACGTGACGGCCGCCGCAGGCAAGAAGGCCGACGTCGAGCTGGCCGTCGCCGCCGCGCGGACCGCCTTCACCGACGGGCCCTGGCCCCGGATGCTGCCGCGCGAACGCTCCCGCATCCTTCACCGCATCGCCGACATCGTGGAGTCGCGCGACGCCCGGCTGGCCGAACTCGAGTCCTTCGACTCCGGGCTGCCCATCACTCAGGCGCTCGGGCAAGCCCGCCGGGCCGCGGAGAACTTCCGCTTCTTCGCCGATCTCGTCGTCGCCCAGGCCGACGACACCTACAAGGTGCCCGGACGCCAGATCAACTACGTCAACCGCAAGCCGATCGGCGTGGCCGGCCTGATCACGCCGTGGAACACGCCGTTCATGCTCGAGTCCTGGAAGCTGGGACCCGCCTTGGCAACGGGAAACACCGTCGTGCTCAAGCCCGCCGAGTTCACGCCGCTGTCCGCGTCGTTGTGGGCGGGCATCTTCGAGGAGGCCGGGTTACCCGATGGCGTGTTCAACCTCGTCAACGGACTCGGCGAGGACGCCGGCGACGCATTGGTGAAACACCCCGACGTTCCTCTGATTTCGTTCACCGGCGAAAGCAGCACCGGCCAGCTGATCTTCGGCAACGCCGCACCGTTCCTCAAGGGACTGTCCATGGAGCTGGGCGGCAAGAGTCCGGCGATCGTGTTCGCCGACGCCGACCTCGACGCCGCCATCGACGCGACGATCTTCGGCGTCTTCTCCCTCAACGGCGAACGGTGCACCGCGGGCAGCCGCATCCTGGTCGAGCGCGCCATCTACGACGAGTTCGTCTCGCGCTACGCCGAGCAGGCCAACCGGGTCGTCGTCGGTTATCCGCACGATCCGAAGACCGAGGTCGGCGCCCTCGTCCACCCCGAGCACTACGACAAGGTGATGAGCTACGTCGAGATCGGCAAGACCGAGGCTCGGCTGGTTGCCGGCGGCGGACGTCCGGACGGCTTCCCCGACGGAAACTTCGTCGCTCCCACCGTCTTCGCCGACGTGGCGCCGACCGCACGCATCTTTCAGGAGGAGATCTTCGGTCCCGTCGTCGCGATCACGCCGTTCGACACCGACGAGGAGGCACTCGCGCTGGCCAACGACACGAAGTACGGCCTCGCCGCCTACGTCTGGACCAACGATCTCAAGCGGGCGCACAACTTCTCCCAGGCCGTCGAAGCCGGGATGGTGTGGCTGAACTCCAACAACGTTCGCGATCTGCGGACGCCGTTCGGCGGGGTCAAGGCATCCGGGCTCGGACACGAGGGGGGCTACCGGTCGATCGACTTCTACACCGATCAGCAAGCCGTCCACATCACCCTCGGCAAGGTGCACAACCCCACCTTCGGCAAGTAGACCCTCGAAAGTCATTGAGCGACAGCCTGACCAGCGACACTCCCCCGACCACCTCTAAGGACACCGATCATGACCATCACTCCAGAATCGCCGGAACGCACCGCCCAGCGCGTCCCCACGCCAACCTCTCCTCCACCAGACGTGTTGCGCTGTGCCTACATGGAATTGGTGGTGACCGACCTCGCGCGGTCGCGGAACTTCTACGTCGACGTGCTTGATCTGCACGTCACCGAGGAAGACGAGAACGCCGTCTATCTTCGGTCGCTCGAAGAGTTCATCCACCACAACCTGGTGTTGCGTCAGGGACCGGTCGCCGGAGTGGCAATCTTCTCCTACCGGGTCCGTACGCCCGAGGATCTCGACAAGGCCGTCGCGTTCTACACCGAACTGGGCTGCCGCGTCGAGCGGCGGACCGAGGGCTTCACCAACGGCATCGGCGATTCGGTGCGCGTGGAGGATCCGCTGGGCTTCCCCTACGAGTTCTTCTACGACGTCGACCACGTCGAGCGCCTGGCGTGGCGCTACGACCTGTACACCCCGGGCGCGTTGGTGCGCCTCGACCACTTCAACCAGGTCACCCCCGACGTGCCCAAGGCCGTCGCCTACATGGAGGACCTCGGCTTCCGCGTGACCGAGGACATCCAGGACGACGAGGGCACCGTCTACGCCGCCTGGATGCGGCGCAAGCCCACCGTCCACGACACCGCCATGACCGGTGGCGACGGGCCCCGCATGCACCACGTCGCGTTCGCCACCCACGAGAAGCACAACATCATCGCCATTTGCGACAAGATGGGCGCGCTGCGCATGTCCGACCGCATCGAGCGCGGTCCCGGCCGCCACGGCGTGTCCAACGCGTTCTACCTGTACGTGCGCGACCCCGACGGGCACCGCGTGGAGATCTACACCCAGGACTACTACACCGGCGACCCCGACAACCCGGTCGTCACCTGGGACGTGCACGACAACCAGCGCCGCGACTGGTGGGGCACCCCGGTGGTGCCGAGCTGGTACACCGACGCCTCGCTCGTCTTGGACCTCGACGGCAATCCCCAGCCGGTGCGGGCTCGCACGGATGCCCGCGAGATGGACGTCACCATCGGTGCGGACGGCTTCTCCTACACCCGCCCCGACGACGAGGACATGCCCGACTGGAAGAAGGGCGAGTACAAGCTCGGCGCCCAGCTCTGACAACCACTTTCAAGGAGAAACGATGCTATCCGCCGAGACCATCACGGCCATCGCCGACGAGTTGGCGACCGCCGAGCGCGACCGAACCACGGTGCCACTGCTGACGGCACGCTACCCCGACATGACGGTCGAAGATTCCTACGCCGTCCAAAACGAGTGGCGCCGCCGTGGTTTGGCCGCCGGTCGCCGTCTGGTCGGCCGCAAGATCGGACTGACCAGCAAGGTGATGCAGGTGGCGACCGGCATCACCGAGCCCGACTACGGCGCGATCTTCGACGACATGGTCTTCGACAACGGTGCGGTGATCGAGCACGACCGCTTCTCCAACGTCCGCATCGAGGTCGAATTGGCCTTCGTCCTCGGCGCCCCGATCGACGGCCCGAACGCCACGATCTTCGACGTCTTACGCGCCACCGAGTACGTCGTGCCCGCGCTGGAGATTCTCAGCTCGCGGATCGAGATGGCGGGGCGCACCATCGTCGACACCATCAGCGACAACGCCGCGACGGGTGGACTCGTCTACGGCGGCAACCCAACTCGGATCGGTGACGTCGACTTGCGCTGGGTTGCCGCGCTGCTCTATCGCAACGAGACGATCGAGGAGTCCGGTGTCGCCGCCGCCGTGCTGAACCATCCCGCGACCGGGGTGGCCTGGCTGGCCAACAAGCTGGCCCAGCACGGCGACCGACTGGAAGCCGGAGAGGTCGTCCTCGCCGGATCGTTCACCCGCCCCATGTGGGTGCATCAGGGCGACACCGTGCTCGCCGACTACGGACCGATGGGAACGATCTCGTGCCGCTTCGTCTGAACGGAACCCTGCGCGACGCGCTGGCCGCTGCCACCGGTCCCCTGTACGGCGGGTGGATCTGCATGGGGTCGGCGACGTCGGCCGAGATCATGGCCGGTTCCGGACTGGACTGGGTACTGGTCGACATGGAGCACGTGCCCAACGGTTTGGAATCGGTTGTCGCACAACTCCATGCGATCGCCGGATACCGGACTACACCCGTAGTCCGGGTGCCGTCTGGCGACGCCGTCGTCATCAAGCAGGTACTCGACCTCGGCGCCCAGACCATCCTCGTGCCGATGGTCTCGACGGCGGAACAGGCTCGCACCGTGGCCGCCGCCGCGCAGTATCCGCCCGCCGGCATCCGCGGCGTCGGCAGTGCGCTGGCTCGCTCGGCGCGCTGGAACCGCGTCGAGGGCTACCTGCTCGACGGCGCCACGCACGTCTCGGTATTCGTCCAGATCGAAACCACCGAGGGCGTCGACAACGCGCGGTCCATCGCTGAAACCCCCGGCATCGACGGCGTCTTCCTCGGCCCCAGCGACCTGGCCGCCTCGATGGGACTGCTGGGTCAACAGACCCACCCCGACGTCGTGGCACGGGTCGAGCAGGCGTTCAGCGAGGTGCTTCCGACCGGAAAGTTCATCGGTGTCAACGCATTCGTGGCCGAGCAGGCCAGGCATTACGTGGAGGCCGGCGCGTCGTTCGTGCTGGTCGGTGCCGACGTCGCGCTGCTCGCGCGCGGATCCGAGGCGCTTGCCGCACAGTACGCCTCCGGCGACGGACACCGCGAAAGCTATTGAGGATGCACCTATTCCGATGAGAGGACTCAACGCATGTCAATGAAGACGCGCACGTCGGTCATCCGACAGGCACCGGGCCGGTACGAGACGGTGACCGTCGACCTCGACGACCCTCGGCAGAACGAGGTCACCGTCAAGCTCGCCGCGGCAGGGCTCTGCCACTCCGACGACCACGCCGCCACCGGCGACGTACCGGTAGGCGTCTACCCCTTCGCCGGCGGCCACGAAGGTTCCGGTGTGGTCACCGCGGTCGGCCCCGACACCCCCGGTTTCGCGATTGGCGACCACGTCGTGTTCTCATTCCTGCCCGCCTGCGGACGCTGCGAGTTCTGCGCCCGCGGCATGTCGAACCTCTGCGACCTTGGCGCGACCCTGCTTACCGGAGCCCGAGCCGAGGACCCCACCAGCTACCGGATGCAGCTCGACGGTGCACCCGTCGGCCAGCAGTGCGGCATCTCGACGTTCAGCGACTACACCACGGCGTCAACGGCTTCCGTCGTCAAGGTGGATCCGGCGCTGCCGCTCAAGCAAGCGGCGCTGCTGAGTTGCGGAGTGCCCACCGGCTGGGGTTCGGCAGTCAACTCGGCACGCGTTCAACCCGGGGACACCGTCATCGTGATGGGCATCGGCGGTATCGGCGCCAACGCGCTACAAGGGGCGGTGCACGCCGGGGCCACCACGGTCATCGCGGTCGACCCGGTGCCGTACAAGTTGGAGCAGGCCAAGACGTTTGGCGCCACCCACGCCTACGCCACGATCGACGAGGCAGCCGACCACGCCCGCTCCGTCACCAACGGCCAAGGCGCCGACGCCACCATCGTGACCATCGGTGTCGTCGACGGCGACCACGTCGCCCAGGCATTGGCGTCGGTCCGCAAGGCGGGCACTGTCGTCCTCACCGGACTCGGCGACGTCACCGCCGCCGGCGCACCGATTCTGCTCGGCGACCTGACCCTGATGCAAAAGCGTTTGCAGGGATCTCTTTTCGGCGAGGCCAATCCGCGCCGGGACATCCCGAATCTGGCCCGGATGTACCTCGCCGGGCAGCTCAAGCTCGACGAGCTCATCACCACGGAATACACCCTCGACCAGGTCGCCGAAGCCTACGACGACATGCACGCGGGCAGGAACATCCGCGGCGTCGTCACCTTCGATTGAAATCGCTTCAGCCACAAGGAAGGACCCATCATGACGGTCACCTACGAATCTCTGCTCGAGGACGCCTCCGACACCGACGGCGATCCGATCGTCGACCCCGCCACCGGGGAGGTCGTCGGTCGGGTCCGGTTCCGCACCGTCGCCGATCTGGACGCCGCGGTCACCCGCGCTCGCGACGCACAGCCGGCTTGGGCCCAGTTGACCGACGAGGAGCGCGTGACACTGTTGCTGCGCGCCGCCGACGCGATCGACGCGGCCGCCGAACCGTTGGCCGAACTCCTGTCCCGCGAACAGGGCAAGCCGCTCAACGGACCCAACGCGCGCTTCGAGGTGGGGGCGTGCGCCAACTGGCTGCGCGCGACCGCCGCCACCGCCTTGCCCGGGGAGGTGGTCGTCGACGACGACAGCGGCCACGCCGAGCTCCACTACCGCCCCGTGGGGATCGTCGGGGCGATCGGCCCGTGGAACTGGCCGATGATGATCACCGTGTGGCAGGTCGCGCCCGCGCTGCGGATGGGCAACACCGTCGTGGTGAAGCCGTCGGAGTACACGCCGCTGAGCGTGCTGGCCCTGGTCGGCGTCGTCAACGGCGTCCTTCCCACCGACGTGTTGCAGGTCGTGACAGGCAAGGGCGACGTCGGTGCCCGCATGTCGAGCCATCCCGACATCGGCAAGCTGATGTTCACCGGATCCACCGCGACCGGACAGTCCATCATCAAGGCGTCGGCGGACACCGTCAAGCGCCTCACCTTGGAACTTGGCGGCAACGACGCAGGCATCGTCCTACCCGACGTCGACCCACGCGCGATCGCCGAGGACTTGTTCTGGGGTGCCTTCATCAACACCGGCCAGACGTGTGCGGCCCTTAAACGTCTGTACGTGCACGACGACGTCTACGACGACGTGTGCGCGGCGCTCGTCGACGTCGCCAAGGCGATGCCGATGGGCCGCGGGCTCGACGAGGCGAATGTGCTTGGCCCACTGCAGAATCGGCAGCAGTACGACATCGTGTCCAAGCTGGTCGACGCCGCCAAGGGCTCGGGCGCACGGGTGTTGCTCGGTGGCACGCCCGACCACGAGGCCGTCGGCAACTTCTACCCCACGACCTTGGTCGCCGACGTCGACGACGGGAATCCGCTGGTCACCGAGGAGCAGTTCGGGCCGGCACTACCCATCATCCGATACGACGACGTCGACCAGGCCGTCGAGATGGCCAACGGTTTGGACGTGGGCCTCGGCGCCTCCGTGTGGTCGGCCGACAAGGACGCCGCCCGCGCGGTCGCCGCTCGCCTTCAGGCCGGGACGGTGTGGATCAACTCTCACGGTGGCGTCCACCCGATGATTCCCTTTGGCGGCGTGAAGAAGTCGGGCTACGGCCTCGAGTTCGGTGTCGAGGGACTCAAGGGTGTCTCGGTGCCGCAGGTGATCAGCGGCTG